>Ga0315543_1000268_pt1 | contig 66298 bp, 55 predicted proteins | sample SalMarSW160210MG_2_FD_203098 | JGI IMG/M metagenome (GOLD analysis project Ga0315543, IMG submission 203098) | Salt marsh sediment microbial communities from the Plum Island Ecosystem LTER, Massachusetts, United States - Salt Marsh Sediment SW1601-210 ... | reverse complement strand
ATATTTTTCTCAGCGTAACAAATTAATTATTTGCTACTTATGTCAAAGAGCATTTTTAAACACAAATATTTTTGTAACAACAGTCAAAACATCGGACTTTTGTTTTAGTTTTATTTGGTATCTTTTCTTCTTTGATAACGTTTATTATTTCATTAACGATTTTCACTGCTTCGCTGCACAGCGAAGAGGTTATTAATATCTCATTCATCTTAGAACCTTGACGAATATAAAAAATATAACCCCGCTTTACTTCCATTTTATATGTTTCTGAAATTAGCATTGCATATAAAGCCATTTGAATTTTATGAGTCCTAAAAACATACTTTTTATAGAGCGAGTATTTATAATCAATAGGAGATAATGTTCCATCTTCAAGATAAGCTATTTCATCGACAATTCCTCTAATATGCAATTTTCCCGAGGACATATAAACATTAATATCTTTTTTTATCATCGGAATCTTTTTTCTCAGGTAATCCTTATTTTGTTTTATTCTATTTTCATGAACGATGCGTCCTTTTTGGACTTTGTAGCGTTTGTCTTCATATTGGGGGATTTTTAGAACATTCAAAAAGTAGGTGAAACGGGGACAATACAAATATTCCATGACCTCTGAGGGAGTGATCATAATAGGGTTTTTTTGGTCGTCTATGAACATAATTTTCTTTACCCACGATTAAAATTGCGGGCTGCTTTGTCTGTACTGATAATTAGCGAGCAACCCATGAATTTATTCACGGGGTATGAATGCACAACACCCAACCAGCTACAGAACTGATTCATCTGTTTATTATTCTCCCTACAAAAATAAACTTTTAACCTCATCCGTCACCATCTTTTTATCAAAAGCCTGTCCCAATAGAATAACCTTCTTAAAATCCTCGCTACAAAGAGGAAAGATATACACAGAATCAGTTTCCTTATCAATTAAGTCTGAGATTTGCATTTTCAATTCATCAAGCTGATTCCGTTCAATCGTACCTAAAAAAACAGATTTCTGTACTCTATACAGCCCTTTTCCAAGGGTTATTTTAACTACCTTGTTTCTGATCTTATCTTTGGAAATATCATAAATAACCCAGATCAGTTGCTCTGTCTGTTTCATAATTCTATTTCATTAATAATACATTTGCAAATTTATGGGTATCGAATTGAATTATATCCCTTCTTTTAATATTTCGTCCTGAATATCTGACTGTCTCGTCGAGATAAATATTATATTTTTCCATCAGTGTTTTTTTACCATCCTGATTTAAAGACAACCCGTTTCTATATTTGTCAAACAATACCTTATTTACCTTTTTCGCTGAAAATAGTCCTAAAACTGTTTCTTCGGCAAAAATTCGATACGCTTCGATAATATCAAAGACCAGCGAAGTTTTATTGTAATTATCCGTATGAATAAAACCCACATAAGGATCGAGACCGGCAATTATGCAGGCTTTTTCCACAAGTCCGTAGAGAACACCGTAAGCATAATTCAATAAGCAATTAAACTCATCCTTTGCCGGATTTCGACTGCGTTCTTTGAATTGAAAACGCTCCGGTAATAATTGACTGACCATTTTCCAATACACTTTACCAGCATTGCCCTCTATTCCCATGATCGTTGAGCGTTTTTCTTCAATTGTACCCTCAAGTTTCCCCAGCGAATCCATAGATTTTTTCAAAGCATCAATGGTAGCGGTAATCTCGGCAGACAATCTTGAGCGGCGTTCCCGAAGCTTTAACAGAGATTCAACCTGACTATTCAAGCGCATTTTGATCCATTGCAAACCAAGACTTAATCCTTCCGATTTCATGCTGAATTCAATCTGCTTTCGTCTAATACGTGCAGTTGACCCTAATCTATCATGCCACACTCTTCCGTAAGGATTCCCATATTTATCAAGAAAAAGAATATCGATATTGTTTTCTACCGCCATTTTAATGGCATCAGTGGAAAGATGAGCACCTGTGGTAATTAGAATCGATTGGACTTTTTTAGGAGAGATTTTTCTTTTGTCCCCACCAACCCAAATTTCAAACAGATCGCCCGATTTACGAAGAGATGCTCCGAATGTATTTATGATTAACTGCATATCATTAACTCATTTATAAACCGCTGAAGCGGTTAGGGAGAGTTGAGGACGATTCTTAATCACCATGTTAAAACATGGTGTTATCCCAAAACCAATTGAGATAACACCACAATTCATTGGGGTGACAAGGCATCCCCCTGTAAAACCACCAAACCGATTCATCTTACAGATCCGTATGGATCGGTTTATCACTTCCATTTAACACCATATTTTTGAAGCCATTCCTCATACTCATCAGCAAATGATTGCCGTTTATGATGCTCATCTTGATTCTCTATATACTGTTTAATTCTATCTAATTGTGAAGCGCTAACCGAAAATGCGCCGTAACCTCGTTGCCAGCGGAACTTTCCCTTTATCAAATTACCATCATTAATCCAATGAGAAGATTCTCCTTTAAATTTTTTTGCAATAACTCCAATAGATTTATCAGATGGCAGACAAAACAGAAGGTGAACATGCTCCGGTTGTATATTCATTTTTTCTATTTCTATCTCGCCCTCTTCTGATGTTTTTACGATATGTTCAAATAGATTTATCCGAAGCTCCCTATGAAGAACACGTTCTTTTTTCTGAGTGCCCCAGATAAGGTGTACCCAGATTTTTACATGTGAATGAGCAGCCATATTCCCTCCTTTAGTTTTAAACCGCTGAAGCGGTTAGTGGGAGTTGATAACGATTCTTAATCACCATGCTGAAGCATGGTGCTGTCTCAATAAACATCCAGAGAAATTTAGGACAGCACCCGATTTTAATCGGGTGATCGATGCCACCAACCAAAACACAGAACCGATTCATCGGTTTATTAAAATACATAGCATCCACCGTCATCGGCGTCTCGTTTCCAGCCGGTTTGCTCATCATAGCAGGACTCAACCTGTTCTCTAGAAATGTAAACAATTCCCGTATTTTCATATTCATTTTCTTTTACGTATTTTGCAGGAACGGAAATTACATAATCGTAGAAATCTTTGCGAAATTTTAGGAATTCTGTTTTGCGTTTAAAAGGGTCTTTAATTTTTCCGATTCTTTTATAATCTTGCCAAATTTCTTTGGCGTTCTTTTTCCCCTTCTCTATATATTCCTTTTTAACAATTTCAATGAAGACATCTTTTTTATAGTAATCATCATTTTCAATGAGTTTAAAACTTGAAATCGGATGATTATCTCTATTATCGTGATAGTTAAGTTGTTCGACAGATTTTATCAAATGTGTTTCATTATACATTTTATTCTTTGCTTTTGTAAAATATTCTTCTATTAAATTCAAAAATTCGGATTCATTGATTAAACTTTTATTCTTCAGAATATCTTCAGATAACTTATTTAAAATAGGATCATATATTCTGCAATAATCATAATTATCATTTTTTTGTAAACGCACTATATTTACAATCCCAATTTTCTGTAAAAGATTATTACGATTACATCTACCTGCGATTTGAATAATTGAATCCAAAGGTCCTAAATCTCGATATGCACATTCACAATCGATATCCACTCCCGCTTCAACCATCTGAGTTGAAATAACAATGAATTTTTGCTTTTTGTTTGTTTTCCTATTCGAATCTATCAATTCTTTTATTTGTTCTATTCTTTTTTTTCTTTCCTTGGGGATTATATTTGTTGAAAGATAAAATATTTTATAACCCAGTATATCTTTTATTTTCTCAAAAAAACTTAGAGATGAGCCGATAGTGTTGAAAACAAATAAATATGAATCTAATTCAAATTCTGGCAAGCTTTTGTAGAATTCATCGATTGTTCGAGATTGAATATATTTTAATTTCACACGATTTAATTCATCTGATTGGAAAAATCGCTTATAGTCCGTGACTAATTCTTTATAGTCATCTGTCATCTTATCAAAAATTAAAGGCTTTGTGGCTGTCATAAGGATAATTCGACAATTGAAATAACGAGATAAAGCAATAAGTATATCATGAACTAACGACCAATATTTCAGAGGAATATTTTGGACTTCATCTAATATGAGGATGGAATTAACAATATTATGGAATTTTTTGAGCATTCTGTTTTTATAGCCAATTAAAGTATGAAAAAGTTGAATGAAGGTTGTAACAATTATCTCCGACTCCCATGATTCAATTAAAGCCAGACTTTCATCGACTTCAATTTCCTTCTCTATTTTAGGTGTCCTGTAAAATACATCAGCAAGATAATGATGTTTTAACAAATACTCGCTTTGATGTTCTTTAAAATCATCTAATTGCTTTAATACTTTATCAAAAACATCGAAATTTTGATCAATTATGCTGGTAAATGGTAAAGAATATATAATTCTTGGCTCATCAGCTAAATTCAATTCTTTCTTGAGTAATTTTCTAAGCTTTAAAGCCGTAGAGAGTGAAGTTAAGGTCTTTCCGGTTCCCGTAGGTGCTGTTAGAGTGAATATTTTATCTTTTACATTAATATTGCTTAAAACTGATTTTCTGATCTCATTTCTGATTTGGTTAATTGCACTTTGATTCTTTATCTTAAATTCCGGCTGTTCTATATATTTTTCTACAATATTTTCAGGTAATCCCTTTCTTTCGATTCCCCTTACTTTTCCAGCATTCTTCTTATCAGAATCTATTAGAACTGAAAAAAGCAACTGGGATATGAGGTAAAATAATACATCATTTTTATTAATTAATCTACGGATTGGAATTCTCAAAGATTGTCTGATCAAAGGTTTTATTTCATCATCATACCGAATTATTTTTTTATATTTCTCCATCCGAATAAAAATATCTGAGGCAGAAATCTCGAAATCTCCAAGTAAATAGTCATATTCTGAAATGATCTGTTCTGAATATTGCGAGATGTTTTCCAATTGTTGACCTATCAATTTAAAATCCGAGTAGAATAATCTTTCAGAATCCGTATCATTTTCGATATTTTCTAGATTTCCATGATGATGCTTGACAATAAAATACCCAATTTGAGGAATGAATGAGTAAAGGTCATGACTATTCATTTTTCTTGAGTCTATATATTCTTGTAACATTTCTAAAGCAAAGAAAGCAGAGATTAAACTGTGATTACCAAGGTTTTCATTATCGATTGGAATTTTATTTATTCTGTTTTTCTGGAAAAAGGTAGTGTACTTACCAAAATCATGAGTAATTCCTATTAAATAGGAGGTTTCAGAAAGAATATTTTTATCAAGAAGTTCTAATCTTTTCGATAAAATTATTTCTTTGCTTTTTTCCGCGACGTCTTTTAAATGCTCTTTTAGAAGCACTCCTTGATGTGATTCGAAATTCATAGTAATCCTTACATTGGAGAAATATTTTCTGAAATAGTTTCTCCATTTTCTTTATACAATACATTGTATAATAAAGCGCTCTCTGAATATTTCGCATAAATGGGTTTACCGTTGACCTCGACAAGATACACTTTGGGTGGTAATGGATTTCTTTGATTGGTAAATCCGGTAGGCATTCTCTCCGAAAGATATTTAACATCACTTTCAATTTTAAAATCTTTTATATATTCGAGTCTGCAAACTGAATGCAGCTTTTCCGGAGGTTCTTTTAAAGGAGATGTTTTACCGGTATCAATATAGTTCACCGATGCTAAAAATTCCGAAAGTCCCAGATAAGGAGGATATATAAATCTATTGTTTTTAATTAACTCAATTCCTTTTTCAAATTTTGATTTATCTTCATTTTGAATAAAGGAGAAATAAACTCTATATCTCAATTCTTTTTCATTTTGTGCAGTAAGAATTTCAAGCGGAATTTGTGAATGCTTCGAAAATGAAATCTCTTTGTTTTGAGTTTTTGTGAAACAGTAATTAACTGTTTGCATCATTTTTCTGATTTGTGTTTTCAAAGAAACTGCAATTAAAAAATTTTCTGAATTGAATTTCTCATAATAAGTTTCTTTTTCATTATTCGTAAATCGCTCACTTGGTAACCCCAGCAAACCGGCAATCAAACCGGCAATAACGGTTCTTGGCGGAACCAGATAACTCAAAGAAGATGAATTGGTATAGAATTTTCGAAAATGAGCATATCTGCCGGATATATCAAAGATGTAAACTTTCCCTGAATTGCTACTACCACTATTCATTATGTTGCTTGCCTTTTCCATCATTGTCAATCTTCACTATTTCTGCCGGAATTTTATTTTTATCATCAATTTTTAAATATTTATTTGTGTCGTCTCCAGTGATATTCCAACCTTTCAGTTTGATATCGTCATTTACCCAGAAATTGATTTTAGAAATATGTCCTTTCTTTGCTTTAACCTTTTCTATCAAATCACTCATATCAATTTTGTATTTACCTCGATCTAATTTATCTGATTTATCAAAGGGAATTTCATTATCATTATTATCTGATAATTTGACATGTTTTCTAAAATCGCCGATAAAGTAATCATCCGAGTTGTATTCGACACGCATATAAAAAAGAGGTTCTTGTCCTTCTTTGCTTCTAGTAGTAGCCTCCAAAGGAATGCAACGAACGATAGATTTATCAAATAGCTCAACGTCGGATGGTGTTAGTTTTGTTGCTTCTGCCCTTTTTGAGCTAATAATTCCATGAAATGCTATAATTGAGTAAGCAACCCTATAATCTTTACCCATGGTACTTTGTTCTTCCGTTGCTCCACCAAAAGTAGATGTTATTGTATTTGAATCTAAAACTCCTGTTATTTTGTTTAACGAATAACCCCAATTGAACTGAATTGGGCCAGTAAATGTAATTGATGAACCTTTACCAGACTCAGATTTTATTGGCATTGTTGCTCCAAAGTATTTTATATCGATCAACTTTGACAATAACCATTCGAGATGATTAGAGAGATTCTTTTCCTGAGGTTCATATATGAATTTGTCATTTTTCTTCGATTTTTTAATCAAATCTTTTAAATTTCCATTATTTTCTATTTCGTCTTTGTTTTTTTCAATTAATAGTTTCAGGCGTTTCGTTGCATCAACGGTTTTGTCATCCATTTTTCTCACAAAGACGTCTTTATTTTCATAATCAATCAAATAATCCCTAATGAATCTTTTCATTCTAACATCAGAAACGATATTCAGATTTCTGTCATAATCCATTCTTGGTTTGTTCTCATCATCCGGATCGCCATTCGGGTTACACATTTTTGCATCATAAATAAAAAGAATTTCGCTGTTGTTTTGAATTTTTTCGCTCATTTTAATTCTCCTAATTTTTTTTGATTTCTTTTAAAATTTGTCTTGCATCATAATACTTGTGTTCATCCGATTTTAATCTTGCCTCTTCCAATTTTTTAACGAATTCCTCAATATTTTTTTCTTCTACTTTTAATATTTCAACCAGATTTGATTTTTCTTCATATTCCTTTATGAAATTTTCTTTGCCTCGTTTTCTCGTGAGAAAATTAGAAAAGGCAAAACCGGACATGATATAGAAGACGTTTTCCTGATTGGATAATGTCCAATTATCCAAGTTCTCTTCGATGAGAATATGGCTAGCAGAATAAATATTTTCATTATATCCCAATAGCTGATATTGCTTTAATTTTTCTAAAATATCAGACGATAACCTTTTCAACTTTTCTGTACCTATTCCTTGAAAATTAATCTTGTTCAAAATCGGCTTGTTTTTAATTTGCTGGGATGATTGTTTGTTTCCAATTTCTCCCATAAGATAACCTAAAAGAAAAAGCCCTTTCTTTTGATTATCCTGATAGATTCCCAGATTCTCCCAATATTCAGTAATATCTACGGGTATGAGATCATTTGCAATAAATGGATTACTTTGATTGCTCATGTTTCCTCCTCCTAATATGTTTAGTTTTTTTAAAAATAAGAGTAATAAATTAATACAGATTATTTTATTCACAATATCTTCTTTGTACCATATATTGAATTTGGGTGTTTCAAATTTTATGATTTCCAAAGTATAAAGTACTTGATTAATTAAGAAATAATAATCAATGTACCTGTTAGTAAATATAGAATCAATAACTTCAAGATATTTTGAGTATCCATGCATACCATCTTTTTCAATTTTAACAGGAATACAACCCCAAATCCTGTTAAGGTCAATTTTTATACTACTATTTCCTCCAAATTCTTCATCAACTAATCTGCTTATGTCCTGTTCTTTACGTTTTATAAATTCAATTCTTGAAGGAGGAATATCTTCAATCAGTTTCAATATTTTAAATTCACTTTTAGACTTTTGATAAAAAAGATAATTAATCAGGTATTTGTTATTAAAATTTTCATAAACTTCTAAATCTTCTTCAAGAATATTTTCTGCTTTGCTAATGTCCGATATTTGCTGGTTTTTAAACGAGATAAATCTCGCAAATTCATCGATTTCGAAATCATCAACCGGAAGTACAAATTTGGGTAAAATATAAACATTTAGTCCGCCAATCCTTGATCTAAGTTTTTCATTTATGTATCTTTCAGCGATCATCAGATGTTGATAACAGTTTTTACATATATTGTAGTTGTTTTTAAAATGACCATCGAGGTTCGATGAAAATCCAAGTTTATCAGTCATGTAGAATTTAAATTTTAAGTTTGTTGCATTACTTGTTGTGGGAATCCCTTTGGATGAACAAATGGAACAAATAGATTTCTCTTTATAATATTTTTTATAATCGGCTTCATTAGAAAAAAGTTTTTCAATTTTTTCTGTAAAAATTATATCAGGATATTGATCTTTTTTGCAAACTAATTGATTATCAATTTTAATGGTATAATGCGATACTTCATCTGATGTAAGGCCTAAAGATTTAATAACTTCCTTTTCAACAATTTTCAATATTTCCGCAGTTGGTTTTTTTATTTTTTTCTCATCATTTTCATCTAAAATTATTTCCGTTATTTCATCAATCCTCTTCTTATTCTTATCTGAGTATCGAAAAAAGGAAGGATTAATATAATTTTCAACTTTACCATTTTTAAAAGTTTTTTTAATAAAAAAATTATCTAACAATTTCTCTTTTTCACCCAAGTAAAACATACTTTGAATTACATTGGAAAAATTATTACTGGTCACATAAATCTTTGGACTATTAGAAGAAGCATTTCCAACAAAAAAATATTCTAGTGCAGTATTTTTATTATTTGCATTAATTTCCTCAAAATCGTATTCAATCTTTTTGTCTTTTGTGTTAAAATTGACAAAAATAATATGTTGTTTTTCTTTTTTCCTTGTTCCATCTTTTTGTTTTATTTCTCTTTCAGGTTCAATATAAAGGCAAATATTTTCCAGAAAAGATTCTTTATTAACCTGTTTACCTGCGACATATTCACCTATTTTTTGTATTGCATTTATCATCCCTTACCTCCAAATCTTCTAATGAAATTGATTTACTCCCTCTACAAAACAAAATCCAAATAATTATTCTGATGAATAACATTGAATTCAGCTTCGGGATAGTTCTCTTTCCATTCTTTAGGTGGTTTTAGTTTTGTTGTTTGCCATTTAATTTCATAAGCAAACAACTTTCCATCCTTTTCTTCAATTATATCAATCTCCTTTTTATTGTAGGTTCGCCAGAAGTAATTGTTTGCCTGAATTCTTCTATACTCTTGTTTCTTTAATATTTCCACAGCGATATAATTTTCCCATAATTGACCTATATCGTTTCGCAAGTTCAGGGGATTGAAATTTGCTATTAGAGCATTTCTGATACCATTATCATAAAAGTAATAACGGGGACTTTTTGTAATTTCTTTACGAATGTTTCTACTAAACCCATTCCTTTTGAAGATAACAAACACCTTTTTCAAAAGATCAAGGTATCTTTCAACTGTGTTCTTACTCATTCCTAATTGTCTTCCAAGTTCATTATGAGAAACTTCTTTCCCAATCTGGAATGCAATCAATTGTAATAGATTTAATAATTTCCTTGAATGTTTTATTCCTTCCAATGCTAAAATATCTTTGAATAAATATGAACTAACCAGTTCTTTAAGATATTCTTTTTTCTTTTGATTATCATTCATAATGACAATTTCTGGGTAAGATCCGTAGATTAGTCTGGATTCAAGATTTGCCTGAGTTTCGTATCTATTTTCAATCTGACCAATTTCCATTTGTGCCAGAGGAAACAATTTGAGAGTATATTTTCTACCTGTTAAAGGTTCACCTATATCCTTCGCTAATTCAAAAGAAGAAGAACCAGTTGCTATAACTTTTATGTTTTGTATATGGTCAACAATCAGCTTGAGATTTAGTCCAACTTGAGAAATATATTGTGCTTCATCAATAATCAAAAGTGTATTATCGCCAACAAATTCTTTTAATTTATTTATTGACTGACTTTCCATAAACTGCCGCACTATAATATCATCTCCATTTACAAATAGTATCTTTTCCTGACTGTTTTTTTGCTCTTCTATGAAATTATGTAACAAAGTTGTTTTTCCAACTCGTCTTGCACCATAAATAATGATTACTTTATTTGGGCAAAGTAGTTTATCCAAATTCTCTAATTGTTTTTGAGGAACATAAACCATATTTTCATCCTTTTGACAAATTCTGTCACTCAATTGACCAAATTTACTAATATTCTGTCAATTAAACTACAACTTATAATCAAAAATTTCTTGTCATCAATAATCACTAATTCATCATCTTTTTCACCATTCCATATCCTCTTGCTACTTGCTTCCCTATGCCAAGGTAATCGGGGATAAGGAAATTCACTGTAAATTCACCTGTAAAGCATAACATCTTCACATTCTTAAAATTCATTCTTCGAGGTTTAAAGTACCCTTCAACTTTAACCGAATCAATATCCGGAATACGATAGTGAAATCCTTTGGAAACGGTTTTAAGATTTTCCCTGATAAGATGTTTAAGGAAAACTTGCTTCTCAATTGAGTCCAGCTGCTTATAGGTTTCATAATTCTCTTCCTTTAGTGCCATCCAGGGGGAAAGAAATCTATACTGGAAAAACTCATCAGTTTGCCCGAACGGTTCTTCCCTCACTTTTATAGACTTTTCCCAGATCTTTTGATGTCTTCCGTTGATATTAAGCTCTTCTACATCCATAAAAACTATTTTAAGAATATCCAATCCTTCTAACAGTCCAATAATTGTTGGGATTTTTCTAATAGTTTTAAACTGAATAAGTGGATAGCCGTAACGCAATTTTCCATTCTCAAGGTGATTATGTATTAATGAATATTTTGGATATTGCTTTGCTAAATAGCCTCTGAATTTCGGTATGTCAAATCTATTTATAGGATTATTGGGAAACTGCACTTGAATAATTTTTACAGTAACAATTTTAGAATTCTCTTTCATATTAATGCCTTTTCTACAATTTATAATGAATCGTGGAAAAAATAAAATAATTGAGTATTCGAACTTTGGGATTTCCCTCGGTAAATCCCTGGCAGATATTATCAACAGGTTTTCGTCTCATTACAACTCCAAATATCAAAGTTAGGCACCGAAAACTTTTCGGCTGCCTTAACCCCCTCTTTTTCTCTACTACCCCTAAATGTATTTGTAATCTATATCAATTTTTTATAAAAGCAACAAAAAAAATGAGGTGACAATATGCGGACTGGACAGTCCGCATCTACATTGATATAAAAACTATGATATGATGGTTTCGTAAAAAGGAAAAATATGTCATTCTTGAACGAAGTGAAGAATCTCCATCGTATTGTTCGTAAAGGAATTAGAGATTCTTCGTTATCACTCAGAATGACACTTCTGGTACTTTTTACGAAACTGTCATGATATAAATATTCCGGCTCTTTATAATATGATTAATTCTCAAGAACTATTAACGCTGCACACAATTTCTTTTATCTTCTTCTCTATTTCCCGTCGTTTATTTTGCTTATTTGTAAGTTCAATAACAAGGTCAGCTGTTTCTTTTTTTTTCTTCTCAGCATCTTTTATTTTTTCTCTTAGTTCATGAATATCTTTATCAATTTCTACCGTCGTCAGAACTATCATACAATCTGCGGCAAGATTAAATAAATCCTTTAAATCGGTTTCAGTTTGCATCGGTTCTGATTCAAGAATCAATCTAGAGAGATAAAGTTTTTCTATTTCTGTCAATTCGTTATCGAAGATATCCGAGGGAACAAATTCCTCTTTGGATTTCATCAGATCAATAATCCTCTTTGCCAATTTACTTAAAACAGGGTGTTTGAAATCCTTTTTCTTAATATTATTTACTATAACTTCTTGCAAGTCTCTATGTTTAGAGATTAGAAGCTTCAGAATTTCATATTCCGCTTTTTCAGCAGCAGTATTTAATTTTATAGTATTCTTCACTTGCTCTTGAGATTGAGGTAAAGTTCTTTTCCGAGTTCCCTTTTTTCGATAATAGTAACGAATCTGATTGGATATGAGCTCTTCCTTTACTCCTATATGTTCGGCTACTTCTTTAACGATAAAATTTCTTGTTATCGGATTCCTGATTTGTGCCAGCTCTTCAACTGTTTGTTCAACCAAAAGTGTCTTGGAAGCCGGTGTAGTCATTGAATCTTTATGTAGGTCAATATAGAATGGAATAAATTCTGTCGCTTTGTCATAAATTTCTTTAAAAGCAGAAATTTCCCTGTTTTTTAAAAAAGAATCAGGGTCTTCACCATTAGGAAGGATAATCACTTTAACATCTAGTCCCTCTCTTAGAAGAATAAATCCTGCCCTTTCAGTTGCCTTCTTTCCCGCTTCATCACCATCGTAGCAAAGAGCAACTTTTGATGCAAAACGTTTAAGAATATGTGCATGATGATACGTAAGAGCCGTTCCTGAAACCGTAATAACATTTGTTATACCTGATGAGTAAAAACGTAGAAAGTCTGTGTATCCTTCTAAGACAATCGCTTCATTGGATTTTCGAATAGATTCTTTTGATGCAGATAACCCGTAGAAAATACCGCTTTTAAAATAGATTGGGGTTTCGGGGGAATTAATATACTTTGCACTTTCCTCCGGGTTCATCGTTCTTCCGCCAAACGCAATTACTCTACCGGCAACATTTTTAATGGGAAACAATATTCTATCTCTAAATCGGTCGTAAAATTGATTACCCTCTTTCCTTACAACCAGCCCTGATTTTTCAAGAATATTTGGAGGGAAGCGATTCAAATCCAATTGCTTTAGAAGTCCGTCCCATTCATTAGCAGCAAAACCAACAGCAAATTGCTTTAAAATAGATTCGCCAAATCCTCTACCTATCAAATATTTTAGAGCCTCTGCTCCCTTTATTGAAAATAATTGTTTACTATAGAAATTATTCGCTATATCATGTAATTCATAAAGTAAAGCCGTTTCACCTTTTCTGGAAGCATCTCCTCCTTCCCACTCAATCTTAATTCCATATTTATCAGCCATACGCTGGAGAGCCTCAACATAGCCTATTTTTTCATACTCCATTATAAAAGTTATAGCATTACCGCCCTTCCCACATCCAAAACAGTGGAAAATACCCATGGACGGATTAACGCTAAATGAAGGTGTCTTTTCTTCGTGAAATGGACATAAACCGAAGTAATTTTTCCCTCGTCGCTTCAACTGGACAAATTCAGAAACAATATCAAGAATGTCCGCTCTTGACTTTATTTGTTCTACTGTTAATAAAGGTATTTTCGCCATTAATTAAATTTGATATTTAATATTTGATGGAATCGTCCCAAAGGGATCTCTTTGAGATAAAAAGTATCAAAACTGTCATTCTGAACGAGGTACGAGTGCCCCGACTGGTCGGGGTCCCTTTGGGAAAGAATCTCTACTGGTTCTCGCCCGCCTGCTCCCGAAGGGCGGATAGGTCGGAGATTCTTCTTCGCTTCGTTCATCAGAATGACACATATAATCACTTTTTACGAAACCATCGTTTGAAATTTGAAATGATTAAAATTCCACAATTGTTGCACCAGTGCCTCCTCTATCAAAATCTTCAAAGTGAAACTTTCGCACTCCAGGAAAATTTTTCAACACGTCCCAAACCATTTTCTGCAACACACCAGTTCCCATCCCATGAATAATTTCAATCTCATTCAGTCCAGACAAAATTACCTGGTCCAAATACTTTAACAAAGTACTTTCCGCCTCATCCAGTCTCATTCCTCTTAGGTCTAATTTCTGAGATGGCACCTGTTCTGCTTTGACCATAACCAGTGATTTGTAAATATCTTCTTCCTTTCTGCTTATTTCTACAGGTTTGACCGAATCACGTGATACCCACAGGGTTTTACCGCCAATCTCAACAGCGATTCTTTTACTTTTTGCAGATATTTTTACTACCTGTCCCGAGTCACCTACATTTTCTACCTTCACCCAGCTTCCTACTGTGATCTCTTTCTCCTGCTGCTTTGAATAGCCGGTTCTCCTCTGTAACTTTCTACGTTTTTGGGCATTTTGCTTTATTTCCTCTACAACTTCCTTTGCGTGAACTATTGATTCCTTGTTAGCATTTCTCTCTCGTATTTCTTTGACAGCAGCTTCAATCCGAGACCGTGACTCACTAGCAATTTTTTCAAGCTCTTCGGAAAGCTCCTTATCCATTTTATCATGCTTTTGCCGAATAGAATCAAGCCGGAATTCATATTCATAAACAATTTTATCAAGTGTCTTTTTATTCTGAGTGACAGTTTTATTTTTTTCTTCAAGTTTAGTCTTGAGGTTTTCAGCTTCAAGCAGCAGGCTTTCTAATTTAACCGTATCACCACCCATAATATTCCTGGCACGGTTTATCACTTTATCAGTCAAACCTAAGCGTTTAGAAATTTCAAGCGCATAACTGCTTCCAGGAAAGCCCAAACACAAACGATAAGTTGGACTTAATGTCTCCGTGTTAAATTCCATAGCAGAATTAATAACTTTCGTATTTTTATTCGCAAATACTTTAAGTGCGTTATGATGAGTTGTAACAATAGTAAAGGCTCTTTTCTCAACTAATCTCTCAAGAACTGCTTGCCCAAGTGCTGAACCTTCAACCGGTTCTGTGCCTGTCCCCAACTCATCAATAAGAACAAGACTTCGATTCGTTGATTCATCTAAAAATGTTTTCAGATTTGAGACATGTGAAGAGAAAGTTGAGAGATCATTTTCTATTGATTGAAGATCACCAATATCAACAAGAAATTTATCAAAGAAAGGAATGTGACTTCCCTCGTCAGCCGGAATATGCAATCCTGACATCGTCATTACACTTAAAAGCCCAATAGTCTTCATCGCTACTGTTTTACCACCCGCATTAGGACCTGTAATAATCATTGAGCTGACACCATCCGGAAGTGAGAGGTTCAACGGAACAACCTTTTTAACCAATGAAAGCAGAGGGTGCTTCGAATTAATTAATACTATTTTTCTATCCTGTTCCGATATTGTTGGAGGTGAACATTTAAACTTTTTAGAAAACTTTGCACACGCCCTGATAAAATCCAGTTCAATTAGTATAACAATATTTTGCTCCAATTCAGGAAAATATAGCCTTATCTCTTCTGTAATCTGCCGAAGTATCTTCACTACTTCTTCTTTTTCATCCTGTTCTAATTCCTTTAATCGGTTATTAATTTCAACAATTTCCATAGGCTCAACGAAAGTTGTTGCTCCTGTTGCCGACTGACCTTGAATTATTCCATGAACCTTTCGCTTGTACTCCGTTTTTAGCGGTAGAACTAATCTTCCCTCACGAATTGTCGGGTTATCCTCATGCAGCCAATTTTCGCTTTTTGCTTTTTCCATTAGTCCAGCAATCGCTCTGTGTAGCTGCTTCATTTCACACTGTGTATCTCTTCTGATCCTTGCTAATTCCTGACTGGATCGATCCTGTATCCTCGCATCTTCATCTACAATTCTATTTATTAACTTATAGACCTGATTCAGAGGATTAAGACCTGTAATGAGAAATTCAAGAGCTTTCAAAGTCTCTTTATGTATTCGAAAATAGTGACCTATAGTATCGGACTGCCTGAGTATGTTGCCAATCTGAAGAAGTTTATCCGCATTAAAATAAGAACCGCTCACTCTGCATCTTTTTAAGTCATCACGAATATCATGGAAATTGCTTATCGGTATATCATTGCTATTATCAAGTAAATTTCTCAAAGCAGATATTCTGTCCTGCTGAACAATTATTTCATTAAGATTGGAAAGTGGTTTTAGTTTCCCAACTCTCGAACTGCCAGCTTCGGAGACTGCTTCTTTAACAATAATGTCACAAATTCCATCAAAGCCGAGGGAATCTTTTGTATCAAATTTCATCATCTCGCCTCTTATTGGATTTTAATCTGTATCTGTTCGACAGGTATTGATAACTAATTTAGTTCCTCTTTGTAAGGTAATAAATCAATCTCATTTAGAGATTTCCTAAAGACTTGCTCAATTAAAAATTGCACAAAAGTAGCTGCTCTCTATAGCGAGATGGTAAACCATCACGCCTAATCAAATAAACCATACATAAATGCAGCTTTAAGAGAACAGGCGGATTTATCCGTCTTTCTCCGATTTAGCGAGGGCATTTATGTCTTCGCTCTCCATCGTGGCAGGCACAAAAAACCGCAAAAAAGTATCTGTTCTTTATAGCGAGATGGTAAACCATCACGCTTAATCAAAGAAACCATACATAAATGCAGCTTTAAAAGAACAGGCGGATTTCCCAACGGGATGTCTTTGACACATCCGTCTTTCTTCGATTTAGCGAGGGCATTTATGTCTTCGCTCTCCATCGTGGCAGGCACAAAAAACCGCAAAAAAGTATCTGTTCTTTATAGCGAGATGGTAAACCATCACGCTTAATCAAAGAAACCATACATAAATGCAGCTTTAAAAGAACAGGCGGATTTCCCAACGGGATGTCTTTGACACATCCGTCTTTCTTCGATTTAGCGAAGGCATTGATGTCTTCGCTCCCCATTGGTACAGGCACAAAAACCTGTATAAAGGTAACTTTAACAAAACAGGCGGATTTCCCAACGGGATGTCTTTGACACATCCGTCTTTCTTCGATTTAGCGAAGGCATTCATGTCTTTGCTCTCCATCGTGGCAGGCACAAAAACCCGCAAAAAAGTATCTGTTCTTTATAGCGAGATGGTAAACCATCACGCTTAATCAAAGAAACCCACATAAATGTGGCTATTTCCGAATAGGCGGCATAAGCCGTATTTTCTTGATTCAGCGATAATATTGATGCCTTCGCAATCTTTATGATATCAATCACCATGATTTATTTCCTCATAATCACCCCAGGTAGTTTGATCTCTATGATGTTTTTCCTGGTTTTTAATGTAATTGTAGATTCTCTGAAAATTTTCCTTTGATACTGTTATCACACCATATCCCTCCTGCCAATAAAGCATTTTGTCACCGGATAATTCTTGATTAACAAAATATGAAGAAGAACCTTTTATTCTTCCAACAGCATCTGATACAGATATTTTCGGTGGAATGTAAATTAATAAATGCACATGACTTTCTATTCCACCAATTCGATGAAGGAAAAACCCTAATTTCTTACATTTATTCCAGATGAAATGATAAACCTGTTCCTTAATCTCTTTATCCAGAAAAGGTTGGGAATCTTTCGTAGTAAAAACGATATGATATAAAATTGATTTATATGTTTTACCTGTCATTATCTTAATCCCTTTTTAAAAAAATTATAAATAAGCATTCCTACAATGCAAGTTGACAAATCACCTCACTCAATCCCCGATAATAGGTCAGTTCGCATCTCCATCGGCACTGGCATAAAACCCGCATAAATGCAGCTTTAAGAGAACAGGCGGATTTATCCGTCTTTCTTCGATTTAGCGAAGGCATTGATGTCTTTGCTCTCCATCGTGGCAGGCACAAAAACCTGCATAAATGCTAGTTTAACAAAACAGGAGGATTTCCCAACGGGATGTCTTTGACACATCCGTCTTTCTTCGATTTAGCGAAGGCATTCATGTCTTCGCATCTCCATCGGCACTGGCATAAAAACCTGCATAAATGCTAGTTTGACAAAACAGGCGGATTTCCCAACGGGATGTCTTTGACACATCCGTCTTTCTTCGATTTAGCGAAGGCATTCATGTCTTCGCATCTCCATGATTATCAAGGAAAAATAACTTTCTAAAACTATTCCTGAGTGCTTCAAGTTCATCTTCAATTTTGAATGTTCGTACAACCCCATATTTAACCTTTACCAATAAAATATATGTAGGAGAGGAGCCTTTCAGCCTTTTTTCTATTCCCAATTCTGGAAAAGCCGATATCATCCATACAAAAATAGTCATTACAGCAATTCCCTTGAATGTACCGAAGACAAAACCAGCAGCACGGTCAAGCCAGACAAGATTCAGAGACCTGATAAATCTCTTTAATAAATAACTCACGATTTGAAGAGTAAGATAGACTACCAAAAATACTATAATAAAACCAACAACGGTTTGAACTCCTTCAGAAAAGGAGAAAATGCTTTTAACCAGTCCAGCCACTAATTTGTAATATTTTATTCCGGCAAATGATGCTAATACAAGTCCAATTAACCTTATTGCTTCTTCTATCAGTCCTCTTCGCAATCCGAAAAATGCGAGTAAACCTACTACTGCAATAACAATTAGATCAAATAGATTATACATTATATATTGTCCGGTTATTAATAGTTATTAATTAAATTAATTTTCGACCGATCCTGATCCATCAGGAGAGGGCTAAATTAGTTTTTACTGCAACATTTCAAGAAACTAAAACCAATTTGATCCCAATAAATCGGGATTAAAATTGGTTTGGTTTTATTTTTTAACAGAAACTAAAACACCGTTTTCAATAATTGCAACAGGTCGAATAAGTCCGTTATCAAAGGACAAAATAAACGCACATGAGTTTACCCTTGATCTATTTCCTTTAAAAGATATATTTCGGCAAATTCCATGATATGTAGGCATCAGGCTGAGATTTTTTCTAATTTCCTCTCTGGTAACTTCTCCTGCTTTAAAAACAGACAAGACAGCTTTCATTGTATCATAACCATAAAGATCAAAACGATTCGGTTCATATCCAATAAGCCTTTCGTAATAACTCTTAAAATTTTTATAGTGTATAGATTCAGAATCAATATAGTAGTCGGAAATAAACTTCAAACCGTTTAAAAATCTCTGATTCTTCTTTAAAAAAGAGAGGTCATTCCAGTTACCACTACCAAACATCATTGTTTTAAAGTTATAGTATTCAAGCTGAGGTACTATCATATTTAAATCGGTTGCATAAGAGGGCAAAAGAAGACCATCAATAGAAGTTATCATAAATTCAAGTGAATCTTTTATAGGAATTTCGAATTCAAGCGAATCCATCAGACCTGCAAATATCAACGCTTGCCGGTGCGATAAAACATAAACAGTGTCTTTAGCGTAAAGTTGACAATCTCTTTCACCTACAGAAAGGTATAAACTATCCGACCACCAGGCACTATCTGAAATCGCTAGTTGCCTCAAATTACCTAACTTTAGTCGAACCTTCTCAGCAAGTTGATCACGCATTAACTCAAGACCCACCAGCCTAATATTCTTTAACTGAAACCTTAATTCCTCAGGCTCTCCCGTGTACCACTGCTGAGAAACAATTCTGCCCCCTAATTCATCAATCGCTTCACAAAAAGAATCTGTCATCTCTTTACCATATTCATCTGCAGGAGAAAGAGACGCTACTGTTTTGACACCTGGTACACTTGCACTATACATCCCAAGAAATCGTCCAAGATTCTCAAAATCGACATTCGCCTGAAAAACATAAGAACCAAGAGAGTTCAACTTGCTATTAGTCGCTGTCGGTGTAATCATAGGTATTTTATACTGATTTGCCAAAGCAGCCAGAGGAACAGCATTCTCACTCGATACAGGACCAAAAATTGCAACAACCTTTGGATTCTTCGATAAGTACTCCACCTGTTTGATACTCTGAATAACTTCACCTCTATTGTCAAGTACGATAGCAGAAACATCAATATCCGATTTTAAGCGGAATTGATGAAGAGCATATCTTACTCCATTAAGAATTTTTTCTCCAACACCGGACATCGACCCGGATAAAGGCAGTACTACACCAATATATACTTTTTGAATTGGACGACTTTTAATTTGGTATTTTATCTTCACATACTCATCTTCTAAAGAAGAATCCTTAATAAGTCCTCGAACTGAACGGAGCTCTTTATTAGCAAGTTTGTAGTCTCCTTCCGAGTGATATTTCTCTGCAAGGTTCAAGGAAAGAATAACTTTATCAAAGTTATCATCAATCTTTTCCTTCAATTTTTCCACTTCTTCTACTGTCAGAAATAAATCTATAATCGTTTCCAATGTCTCCTTACTTAAACGCCATAAACGTTCATCATCAGTAACCTTCATAACACTAAGAAAATACAGTAAAGCGTCGGTATATTGACCCTGCATGAAAAGAACTTCACCCATTGTATATTGAACATCATCTAAATATTTTGATTCTTTATATAATGACTCAAATTCATGCCCCAACAAAAGGGATCGCTCAATATCTCCAAGTCGGAGATAAGTTCTCATAAGCATCAAGATTGAAGAACTTATAAAGTGGTTTTCCGATTGTGGAATAGAATTAACCTTTGTAAAAACATTTAGTGCATCCCAATATCTTTCCATATTATACAAATCTACACCCTTCTGAAAAAGTGCTAGTTGCTCTGACTCTTCAAGATAAGTGCTGATCGTATCTACTTCTTCATATTCAAATAAATCCTGAGTAAAAATATTTAAAGGGTGTAATAGAACAATTACGACAAGTGATAAATAGATAAAACTTCTTTTCGACAATGTTAGAACTAGTAAGGAATTGGTCATTCTATTCTATCCTTTTAAACTAATGAAAACAATTAATAGTGAGAACTTCCTTAACTTGAATAATTCATTCGCAATTCATCAATGGTTATTTCAACTTCTCTATCATAATGCCTTATCTACTCCCACTCAATAGTACCGGGAGGTTTTGATGTTACATCATATACAACTCTGTTAACGCCACGAACCTCATTAACGATTCTGTTTGATATACGGCTAATCAAATCCGTAGGTATATGCGCCCAATCTGCTGTCATTCCATCACTACTTGTAACAGCTCGCAGCGCTACCACATTCTCATAAGTTCTCTGGTCCCCCATAACACCTACAGTTTTAACAGGTAATAAAACCGCAAAAGCCTGCCAGACTTGATCATATACTCCAGACGATTTCAGTTCATTGATAAAAATACTATCTGCTTTTCTTAAAATACTCAACCGATATGGAGTTATTTCTCCAATAATCCTTACAGCTAATCCCGGGCCAGGGAAAGGATGCCTTTTGATAATCGAGTATGGAATTCCTAACTCATTCCCTATTTTTCTGACTTCATCTTTAAAAAGACTATTAAACGGCTCAATAAGTTTAAGTTTCATTTTTCCTGGTAAACCACCCACATTATGATGACTTTTAATTACCTGTGATGGACCACTAGTAGAGCGACTCTCTATTACATCAGGATATAAAGTTCCTTGAGCTAAATATTTTACATTGTGATATTTTTTTGCAATCTCTTCAAAAGCCCTTATAAATTCGTGACCAATGATTTTCCTTTTTTGTTCAGGATTCTTTATACCCTTAAGTGCTTTTAAAAAGTTAGATGAATAATTGTACCTTTTAACAGGGAGATTCATCTCAACTTTCAACTGCTTAACAACCTGAAATTGCTCATCCTTTCTCAATAAACCATTATTAATAAAAGCAGGAATAGATTGATCCCCAATTGCCCTGTAAATTAAAACTGCCATAACGGAGGAATCAACTCCACCACTTAGTCCCATCAAAACTCTATCTGAACCAGCCTTATCGCGAATGTAACTAATTGACTTCTTTATAAAATGTTCTGCTGTCCAATCCTTTCTAAGACCGGTGATTTCAAAAAGAAAATTTTTCAGAATCTTAATCCCTTTCGAAGTGTGAGCCACTTCAGGGTGAAATTGAAGCCCCATTATCGGCTTTTTTTTATGAACCAGAGCAGCGGGTGTATTATTCTCAGAAAACGCAATTACTTCAAAATCTTTCGGTATTGTATCCACGTGATCACCGTGGCTCATCCATACTTGCGTAGTTTCATCCAGTCTATAAAAAAGTGGATTACTATTATTAAGATGTATTTCACTTCTACCATATTCCCGATGATTATCTGAATGTACTTTTGCACCGAAGTGCTTAGAAATTAACTGAAGTCCATAACATATTCCAAGAATCGGAATATTTAAGTCGAATATCTCCTTAGAAATTGTCGGAGCTCCTTTATCATAAACACTCGAAGGTCCTCCGGAAAGAATTAATGCCGAAACATTATTTTCTAATATTTCCTTCACACTCACTGAAGGTAGAACAATTTCAGAAAATACTGAATTCTCTCGTATTCGCCTTGCGATAAGCTGCGTATATTGAGAGCCAAAATCAACAATCCATACTTTACTAATACTACTCATTGGAATCGAGCTCAGGCAGCCAGGTTTTAAGACTTTCTATAGATTCATAGTTTGTCAGATCATATTTAATAGGTGTTATTGATACCATATTCTTCTTTATTACTTCATCATCAACATCATCTGCCATTTCTATTTCTTCTTTTTTCCCGTCCATCCAGTAATAAACTCTTTTCCTTGGATCAATTCGCTTATCAAAACACTCGGCAAAATTAGCCATTCCTTGACGCGTAATCTGCACACCCTTGATCTCTTCTTCAGGAACATTAGGAACGTTAACATTCAGGAGAGTTTTTTCTGGCAGCTTTCGTTTTAAAACAATTTTTGAAAGCTTAACTGCAAATTTAGCCGCATAATCAAAAATTGGATCAGTATAGGTTGTTAATGATATTGCTATTGAAGGAATACCAAGAATAGTACCCTCAGTGGCAGCGGAAACAGTGCCTGAATAGATAACATTAATACCAGCATTCGAACCTAAATTTATTCCTGAAACTACAAGATTAGGGCGTCTTTTAAGCAATGCTCCAACCGCAATTTTCACACAATCAGCAGGTGTCCCGGAAATAGCATAACCCTCCCAGAGTCCATTCTTACTAAAATTCGATACGCGTATAGGATCAGATAAAGTAATAGCATGACCGACAGCACTTCTTTCACTATCCGGTGCTACTACCGCTATATCCCCAATTTTCTTCAATTGGATAATAAGAGCATTTATTCCCGGAGCAGAAATACCATCGTCATTTGTAACAAGAATATAAGGTCTATTCATTTACACAAAAGAAATCAAGTATTTTTATTAACAATTGTTTCAGCTTTGATCTTTCACAAATTATATCAGTAAATCCCTTTTCTAAAAGAAATTCTGACCGCTGAAAACCTTCAGGCAAGTCATGCCCTATTGTCTGTTTTATAACCCGTGGTCCAGCAAATCCAATCAGTGCACCGGGTTCAGCTATAATAATATCACCTAGCATTGCAAAACTCGCAGTAGTTCCTCCAGTCGTTGGATCAGTTAATATCGAGATATAAAGTCCACCCTCTTCACGAAATTGAGCAAGTTTTGCACTGGTTTTAGCCATTTGCATTAATGAGAAAATACCCTCCATCATCCTTGCGCCACCAGAAGAGGATACAATAATAAGTGGAAGTTTTTTTTCACGTGCCATATCAATTGCCCGGGCAACCTTCTCACCAACTACAGACCCCATACTCCCACCGATAAAACGAAAATCCATAACTCCCAGAATAACTTCATGCCTGTCTATCTTTCCTATAATAGTTTTAATCGCATCATTAGAGCCAGTTTTCAATTTCGCAGATTTTAATTGCTCTGAATATCGTTTCAATGCTTTGAATTTCAGAGGATCATTCGACTTAATGTTACTATTGAATTCTTCATATTCGCCGTCCAAAAGAACCTTAATATAATCATCAGACGGTATTCGAAAATGATAACGGCACTGGCGACAAACCCAAAAGTTTCGTTCTAACTCTCTTTTATAAAGATACTCGGAGCAATTAGGGCACTTTATCCAGAGTCCATCAGGAATTACCTTCTTCGCCGTACCTAAAAGCCCTTTTTTTGTTCTTTTAAACCAATCTACCATTATAAACCTACCAAAATTTACATGTCAAGAATGTTGAATAAAATAGATGAAATAATTTGACTTCATATCTTACTAAATTCCACTCATATAAAATAATTTTCCCTAACTTACCTTAACTCTATTTCACACCCTAAAATTAAAGAATCATTTCTCTCTTTATCAACCTATCTATTTAAACTATATAAGATACATATACTCAAATATTTACTATTTACTTTAATTTTTATTATTCCCCCCGGATGAATCTACAAAATTCCGTATTTAGGGGGTGTGATAGAATAAAGTTTTCATTCTCGGAGACCCGTATTGCGATTGAACTTAGAATAATGCAAAAATCTATTTTATTTCTTCTTCCCAGAGGGATGTCTTTCCGAGGGAATCCTAAGGATCGACACACCCCCTAAAGGTTATATCATCACACCCCCTTAACTGTGTTTTAATCTCTCATTTAAATTCCACTTCTTCAACTCCAGGTTTGTAAAATATTCCGGTTCAAGCTCAGGCTTACTTAAAGGCAATAACTCATCATAGTGATACCACGCAATAAGTGCGACATGGTCTCCTCCAGGGTATCTTACATATAATCTCCTTGAACCATCAACAGGAAATTCACAATTTCCGACAAATATTGAAATCTGCGGATACTTAGAGAGAGCAATATTAAAATGGTCATGAAAAATTTTAGGAGACAAAACGAATCTTTCATCTTTAAATGAGCTTGTAAAATAAACTAAATCTTGCCGAGATCTTATAAACAGTAAAAGATTTTCATTCCATTCAGTTTGGGCAACACTTTTTAAAACGCTCAATGTCGGGACAGGGAGAATCGGTAGGTTTCCCGGCATAGCTAAGCCTTTTGCAGTACTCAAACCAATTCGAAGCCCAGTATAAGATCCTGGACCAATGCTAACAGCAATGGCATCAATATCACTGAATTTAATATTCTCATCAAATAAGTTATCAATAAGGTCTAATAAACTTTCTGAGGCTACAGATTCCCCCAGTATGGATTTTTCACCAATTACTTTACCATCTTTCACTAAACCAACGCTGCAATTATAAGTAGATGTATCAATGCCTAAAATTAAACGATGAGGCAACTGGCGATTCAAGATTGAAGATTGTTGATTGTTGATTGATACTATTAACATAGTTTCAGTTCATTTCCCCTTGTAGTACCCTTTATTCCACTATTTCTCTGAACTCTTCTTATCTCACTTATTACTGCCTACTACCTACTACCATCTATTAAACTAAATTCCCAAATCTCATCCCTGAGATGCAATTCTCAATTCCATTTCTTGCATTTATTGTTATATATCTACATTTTTCATCTTCAATTTCCTGATCAAGAAAAATATGTGTAGTTCCGTCAGGTAATGCCTCATTTATTCTATCAGCCCACTCTATTAATGTCACGCCATTTCCACAGAGATACTCACCTATACCAAGTTTTAGCCATTCATCCAGACGCTGTTCTCTATAGCAATCCACATGATATATAGAATACTTCCCGGAATATTCATTCATAAGAGTAAATGTTGGACTTATTACCTGATCTTTTACATTTAAGCCTTCACAAATTCCCTTTATCAAAGTCGTTTTCCCTGAGGCAAGATCACCAATCAACGCAACAACATCTCCAACTCCTAAACACTTAGACAACATTTTTCCAAAATTATGAGTTTCTTCAGCAGTGTGAGTTACCAACTTCAACATCTTTTTCACAAATCAGGTCGCCTTTGGAGTCATTGTAATAACCGGTAAAATCACCTCTTCCATCGAAATTCCACCATGCTGGAATGTATCACGAAAATAAGACTGATATTTATGATAATTGGTTGGATATACGAAATAGAAATCTTCCTTTGATATAAGATAATTAGTATTTACACCTAAATCCGGTAGTTTATACTTTTCAGGGTCCTTGATAACCAACGCATATTTTGGAGGACAGTTGAGATTTTTTCCGTACTTGAACCGAATATTATGTGATGTTTTTTTATCACCAACAATTTTTACATCATGATGCACACGAATACTTCCATGGTCACTTGTTAAAACAATATGGAAATCGTAATCACTAAATTTCCGTAAAACTGAAAATATCCATGAATGCTTAAACCATGTTCTTACTACTGACCTATAACTCGCTTCATTGGAAACAATTTCCTTTAGAATATCTGATTCTGAACGGCGGTGAGCCAGAATATCTACAAAGTTTAATACAAGAGAAATAAAAGATTCGCCCAAATATGATGTAATTTTCCTGTCAGCAGTCCAACCTTCATCCGAACCAATAACTTTAATATACTTTATTCTATTATTTAAATTTATTTCTTCTCTATTAAATAACTTCTGAATCATTTGAGATTCATGACTGTTCATAGAAGTTTCGTTCTCTTCTGATTTTGACCAGATATCCGGATATTCTTTTTGGATTTCATTTGGGAAAATTCCACTAAAAATAGAATTCCTTGAAAAAGGAGTAGCTGATGGTAATATAGAGAAGTGATAATCTGTTTTTATATTATAAAAATCATATAGAAGCGGCTCAAATGTCAGCCATTGATCCAGTCTCATACAATCAATTAAAATAAATAAAACTTTTTTACCATCTCGTAAAAATGGCAAAACGTGCTTGTTTATTACATCAGGTGAGAGTGTTGGACGAAAATGTAAATCTTCATTTACCCAGTCAGAGTAATTTTTTTCTATAAACTTTCCAAATTCAATATTACAATCTCTCATCTGATTTTCTAATGTTTCTTTCAATCCTAAATCCGTATGGTCATCGAACTCAATATCCCACTTCGCTAATTTCTGATATATTTCAACCCAATCATTAGCACCAAGGTCGTCATAAAGACGTTTAGAAATCGTTTGAAATTCTTCCATATAATTTTTCGAAACATGTTCATATGCAATGCGCTGCTGCTCCAGTACTTTTTTACATGCCATTAATATTTGACTTGGATTTACCGGTTTTGTAAGGTAGTCTGTAATCTTACTTCCAATCGCTTTTTCCATCAAACTTTCTTCTTCATTTTTTGTTATCATTATTACAGGAAGATTTGGAATAATTGCTTTAATCTCTTTTAATGTAGCTAATCCATCTTTTCCTGCCATCATTTCGTCTAAAAGGATAAGGTCAAAATTCTCCTGCGAAACCAGCTTAATTGCATCATTTCCATTTGATACAGGAACGACATCGAAACCGCGGCTTTTCAGGAAGAGAATGTGTGATTTTAACAAATCCACTTCATCATCAACCCAAAGAATTTTTCCTTTTCTTAATCCCATCTTCTCTCCTTTTAATAATTAACAACACATCAACATATCTTATACTTAATGTATATCAATATGTTTTCTTATGTAAGATAAAAATTGAAAAATGAAGAAAAATATCTATTTTGTAGTCATTACAAATTCACCCTGCCAATCATCGCCCGGGGGATTGTCTTTATATATTTTACATCTTTCGATGAAAACTTTTGAAGGTTGGTCCTGTCCATTTACTGAAATAGCTAATTCAAATTGTTTTATAGCTTCGTCCCAATTTCTATCCCAATATAACTTAATGCCTTTTGTAAAATATCCTCGAATCCTGGATTGCTCCTCACTAAGTTCGCCTTTCTTTGCCAACAATTCATATACAGTAACAGGTATAAGTTTTCCTTTCACCACAAGTTTATCTAAAATTCTTACTTCTATATAATCCTTTACACGTTTGTATGTCTCTTCACCAATCATAAGATAGGTTCCGTACTGTTTATTTGCTCCTTCAAAACGTGAAGCCTGATTAACCGCATCACCCATTACAGTATACTGAAATCGCTGAGCAGAGCCCATATTACCTGCGCTGACGATACCGGAATTTACTCCCATCCGAACAAAAATATCGACACTGTGGTCTTTTTTTATCTCCTCCCGAAGTATTTCCAATTTCTTTTGCTGGTCTAATGCCGCATAACAGGCTTTCCAGGCGTGATCAGGGTCTTCCATTGGAACCCCAAAATCACACATAATTGCATCACCTTCATATTTATCCACGTATCCGTCATACTGCATTAAAATATCCGTCATAGGAGATAGATATTTGTTTAAAACAATTGATAACTCCTCAGCTGAAAGACTTTCGGAAATTGTAGTAAATCCCTGCACATCAGAAAAAAACATTGTTGCTTCTCGCTTTTCTCCGGACAGGCTAAACGCATCTGGATGGTCCTCAAGATATTTCAAAACCTTAGGACTCATATACGTCTGAAACATTCCTCTAATCTTCTTCTTTTCCTTCTGTTCAGACAGAAAAAGATAGATAACATTCCCACCATAGCTCGATACAACAATTACAACTAAAGGTATTAAATAAATCCAAATAGATTGATAAGTAAAAAGCCAGAATGCACCTGTAACCACTCCAGCAGATAATACTATTGCAATAGCACCGCCGATTACAGGGCGGGCAAAGATAACCATCACCGCTGTAATCATGCTTAAAATGAAGATTATTAAAATATCAACCAATATCGGTACTACTTTTATAAAACTACCATCTATCATTGTTTGAATAGCATGAGCATGTGTTTCAACACCTGGCATCAAGCGCTGAACGCCACCGTAATTGTAAAATGGCGTATATTTATTATCGTGTAGTTCTTCTAAAGATACTCCTATTAACGCTACCTTATCCTTAAAAGGATTTTCCGAATCGATAATTTCATCCACTCCTTCTGTATCACCAAGAGCAAGTGCTGTAAATGCCTCAACCTGTTTGACTGAATCAGCAAGTAGAGCTATTTTGAACTCATAGGGATAGATGGAATTTTTTTTAAAAATTTCCAGATAATCAGTATCCTCTTCATCCTTTAAATCAAAATCAGCGTCATCTAATAGAGAGGACATTGAATAAATTGGAAAAGTTGAGGCAGGTCCGTAATAACTAATAAGAATTGTCTGTTCAAATCCACCACTCCCTCTATGCCCAAGTATTTTCTGGACGTTTATTCCTGAAGAGTCTGAAAAATTAAAATAGCCATCTTTGACATCAGTTAGGGGATTAAAAACAGGTTCTCTTGGTAGCCCTTTTTCATAAAAGAAAACCCTTGACCCTAGCGAATATAATAACTTATCCTGATACGGTTCAAAAATCAAATAACGCCTCACAAATCCGTCTGAATCCTGCATCTCACCTACAACACCCCAGTCGCTTCCCGTTTCCATTAAAACAGGTAAAGGCTCATCTGCATATTCGTAAAGTCCTCCTCGAGTAAATTCGCGAGCGATTTTTCCAGCAAGAATAACATTTCCTGCCTTATTTATCGCATCAGCAAGAATCTTGTCACCTAAAGGATTTTTAATATCTGGCTCAGTAAATTGAATATCAAACATTATCAATTTAACGCCAACTTCGTTGAGATTCTCAACTAAGGTGGCATAATAATCTCTTGGAAAGGGATATCGGTCACGACAGCTTTTAAACGTTTGGTCATCTATCGTTATTATAATAAGGTCTGAATGGGAAACATCTTTAGGACCTCTCCATTGAAACCTGTAATCAAGAGTCTTTAATTCTAAACCTTGAAAAACACCAATAAGGAATAGAAGTGAAATTAGTATTGATATAATAAAAGCAATACCCAATCCCAAAACTGTTTGTTTAACTATGTTCTTTCTCATATGAAAATGTAAAAAGGGATTAGAATGCTATTGAATAAGTCATCATAAAACTAACATCATTAAAAAATTCATTGCTGATATAATCATCTATCCTGTTGTAACTTAACCGTCCTCTTACTTGATGAATTGTTAAAAATTTAAAGTATCCGGCTATATACATATTATTTTGAGCAAAATCGACCAACCCGGAAGCATTAGTCAACTGATATCCTGCTATAGCACTTAAAGCAGCATCAAAGAAATCATACTGCCCTCGCACACTTATCGTGAGGAACTCAATAGGCTTACTGGATAAACCACTTTCGTTTTTATTTGTGGAAATATTAAGATCAGTTTTTAAAGGAAATGGACAAACTGAACTCACTCCGAAACGAATCATTGAAGTAGCGACAGAATTAAAAGAAAATCCGGATGATCTGTCTTTATAACCATCACTCCTGTTGGAATTAACATACGTAACACTGATATTATTCTTAACTCCTCCGAGTTCTACGAGGTGTGATATTCTAATATTTTGCCTGATAGTCGTGTTATCTTCACGCTTGTCTGAAAGTTTCAGTGAATCCTCAATCACATTGCCATAAGGATCATAATAATATGATGTATCTAACTCTGTAATATCATTACTCCGGCTGTACTGACGAGTATTGAAATTTATAGACGGTAAACCTTCACCGGGATAGAGACTGAATCCGGCAGTAAACGAGCTGGTTGTAGTTGTAGATGGTTTGTCATTATTCAAATTATCTCTTATCTGGTCATAATTTAGAGTTACAAATATTTTATTGCTAAAGAGTCTGATCTTATCTGAAAAGCTGAACCCCTGAATATCATTTCTAAGAAAGGGATTTCCCAATGAATTAAACTCGGGACCTACTCTCTGATATTTAAATACAACAAAATTATTTAAGTAATTCATTGTTAAAGCGGTCTTAAACGCCGTAGAAGGCATGTTCAGGAATTCTTTTACCCCGACTACACCATTGGTATCCGGAACAATTGGCAATAAAGGTGACAAATTCTGATTTATGATAAAAATATTTGAAATGTCACCAGGATCAACGGGTATATCTGATATAGGTATATTTAAATCACCAAGAGAAATAGTATCATTTTGCAAACTATCACCAGGAAGAAAAGTATCCAGATCCTTTAAAGTTAGCGGTCCCTCTGAAATGTCCCTATTAAGCATGGAAATCGCAGCATCATTTTTCCAAACAAACCTTCTATTGTCTAAAGAAATAGTTAAATCCGTACCCAACACAATATTGTCCTTTGGCTTATTTATGCCTCCCATTTCAATAAAAGTATCAGATGTCCTATGAATGTCACCGTATTCTTTTTTAACTGAGAGTGTATCATCTAAGACTTTAAGTAGAGATAAACCAAATTGAAAATGTCTGCCAGTACCAAAATAAGGTCTAATACCAATTAATTTTCTCGAATAGGTATATCCAGACCTTTTATACTGTTGCCCCTGCGAAATTGTATCAGTAATAGAACTTATTGTTCCCTCAATTGCTCTTTCAGATTCACCTGTAACAAAATGAACATTAAAATATTTTAACTTAAGATGAGCTTCTAAACCACGAACACGCTTTCCTCTTAAAGCAAATTCTGATAATTGCGGATTTACATCTCCAAAAAGCAAGTCAAAATAAGTGGTTTTTAAACCAGCCATTAAGCGATTTCGGGGTTGCCTTTCAGGATCTTCTTGTGATGTTAAGAAACCTTTTGCAGTAAATCTTAACCAGTCGAATGAGCCATTTGCATTTGCTCTAACATAATGAATATTTTGTCTAACTCCACGCACCTGTTCAGAACTGGTTTGCGCCGTGACTCGTCCCGAGTAATCAAATATTCTTTTAGCTTGAGCAACAGTCCTCACAACAGTAAAATGCCTGATAACAGTTGAATAAGAATCCCCGATATGATTAGCCATATTTAATTTAATAGTATGCATTCCCGGTTGTACCTTCTTAGGACGTGCAACAATTAAATCCTCAGCTATCTCCGTATAATTAAGAATTGAAACATTATCTAAGTCCAGTGTAATACTCTTCAAATCCACATCAGGCGTATTAAATAAAGATACTGCAATGATAACTTCTTCAGAAGCAACAATTTCCCCCTCTTCTGGACCGAGAATTATAACATTGGAAGGTATTCCACCCTGAACTTCACGAAGTGCTATCTCATCCGTCTCAACAGATTCAAGCTTCTTCCTCTGAGCCGATAAGAACATCGGTACATTATACGGATCTACTTCAGGAAAAGCTGCCATACTGCCATCAGAAAATTCAGCAACAATAAGATATTCTACACCGCTCTCAGTTACATATTCTGCTGGAATGTTTGCCCTGAATACTCCCATATATTCAAGCATCTCTTCCTCAAGATATGCTGATTGTCCAGCTACTCTATAAAACACTCGAACTCTTTCTACATCGGAGGTGTTATCTTCTATAATAGATTCAATAAGTATCGGGACATCAACAACTACTTCTCTTGGGGGCGAATGTAATATCTTAGCCTGTCCGAAAGCTGCACAAGCTATTAATAAAATAGATACAGTTATTCTCCACATTCTAAAATGCATTGAAACCTCTTATAAATATTCCCTAATGCCCAAAAATAATTCAGGAACTATATTCTTATTTATATTCTATTTTAACATCTTTCATGTCACCCTGATCGTTTTGAAGCTGAAATCTCAATAGGTTTGTCGGCTCAGTTTCCTCTTCCTCCTCCTCTTCAGGTGCAGCACCTTCTTCAGTTTCTTCGACATTTACCTCACCTTTAGAAGTTGAAGTTCCTGTTTCATTCGCACCAACAACAATAGTAGCACCACTTTCATTGTTTTTAACTTCAATTGATCCCTCGACACCATAAAAAATATCACCTATAATTGGATCAATGATTACCCAGAAAACAGTACCTTTTACCGATGCAACGGAAGTTGGAGTCGCTATTATAAAATCTCCTTTTCTTTGAGGACTGACTTCAGCTTTAAGCGTACCAAACTGCATTGATATTGTTTTTGAAATAGCATTCTGACGACGTTCACCGGAAATTACCATCTCCGAATTTTCCCTAACCTTGATCTGGCTTTTATCATCTAAAAAAACTAACACCACATAGCCATTCTTACCAGTTTTTATATGGTCTTTTGAAAAAAGAGAAGTCCCAACTTTTAAATTGGGTTTGAAATTCTTTTCAGTAGAACGCTTTAACTGTGTTATTCCACGAGCTTTTAAAGTAAGCGCTATTTTATCGTCTGCTAAGCCCCGTCCAATAAATATAATACTAAGAAGAAATATCATTAAAATATTTAATTTTTTCATCACTTATTCCCCTACTCAACAGTTATTGATTGTATGGTAAATTTTACAGATAAAAATTGCCCAACCAAAATCGAGAGTTGATCTTGTGTCAATTGAGTATCATTAAGAGTAACAACTCCAGTAGGAAGGTAACCATTTAATTGACCAGAGAATAATTGATTATAAGTGTCAGGGTCTAAAATTTGCCCTAACAGATCAAGATATTGATTTGCTCCACCTGTTGTTTCTCCTCCTGTCTCTTCTCCACCCATAGAGGGTATAGTAAAAGCAAATATGTCACTATCCACTGTTTCAGTTCCTGAGGTTGTCGGATATTTCTTCTTGATTTGCCAAACATAAGTTTTTCCATTATCAAGTGGTTTAGCTCCTGTTAAAGGATACTGAAATGAATTTTCAGCAGTATAGAGTTGCGTCGTTCCAAAGGAAACAACGGGAACGATAGGAAGTCTAAAATATCCTCCATCATCAGGATAGGGAAGATTAGAATTATCGGTAAGAGCCTCTTCAACCGAACTATGTATTGTGGAGTTGTATTCGGCTACACGTATAAAATAACCACATTCAGGGCAATTATCCTCATTCCACATAAAATCCGGAGATTCCCATTGGAAAAGTGGAAATAATGCATAAACTTCAAATCCGTCCTCGAGTGCCCCTCCTGGTGAAACAATATCAAGAGTTGTTGGATTCGAAACCGCAATAGTCTGATGTTCGCTCAACAGCCTTGTATTTTCTTCATTCAAAATGCCGAATCTAAACATATAAGAACCAGCGGGAAGCTTTCCCGTAGCCATTACCGATTGCTGAATCCCTGCAAATTCTTCCTCAGGCATTATATCAGTTTCATCAGCCCCAAGTCCTGTAACAGGCTCACCTCTCTCGTAATAGATATTATCTATATTCATATCGAGGTCCCGACTACTAATTTTAACTTCTCCATTAAATTCAAAAGGCTTGGTCAAAACATAAAAAATCCGTCTATTGTCAAGACCAAGTGACGGTACATCTGCAATCATCTCAAATTCAATCTTGATTGTAATTGGAGTACCACTACCGGGCGTGCCATCACCATCATTAGGTGTATAAGATAATTGATACTCAAAAATATCCGGGTTGTTCATTCCATTATTAAAATCAAAATCAGCTAAGTAGAATATCTCGAAATTGTAAAAATAATTTGTTCGGAGCTCCAAATGTCCGTTTTCAACCTGTGCAAATAAATTAAAGGAGATTAATAAGAAAAAAATACCTAATAAATTTAATAAGTTTGATTTAATCTTCATTTATTCCTCCTGTACTTTTTATTTTTAAAATACTTTAATTGAAATTAATAAGTTGTGAGATAGGACAAAATTATTTTTAGCGCATTTATTTTTACCATTTATTAGTACGAGTACCATATTTTTAATATAAATAAGGAGGTATATAGATACAATAAAAAAAACGTCCCGAACATTCGGGACGTTCTAATAATTCCCGGCGACGTCCTACTTTTCCATCCCGTGACCGGGACAGTATCATCGGCGCTGGAAGGCTTAACTTCCGAGTTCGGGATGGGATCGGGTGTTTCCCCTCCGCTATTGCCACCGGAAAAAACTTCATTGAGAGAAAAATTCGATTTTGTATTAAAAACCTGAATTATAAAAAATTTTGGCCAAGACTCACGGTTTATTAGTATCACTCGGCTAAAACCATTACTGGTCTTACACCTATGACCTATCAACCTCGTAGTCTACGAGGAACCTTTAGATCCGCCTTTCGACGGAAGGGGAAATATAATCTTGGGGAAGGTTTCACGCTTATATGCTTTCAGCGTTTATCCTAACCGAACATAGCTACCCAGCGATGCACCTGACGGCACAACTGGTACACCAGAGGTTCGTCCAATCTGGTCCTCTCGTACTAAGATCAGCTCCCCTCAAATTTCCTTCGCCCACAGCGGATAAGGACCGAACTGTCTCACGACGTTCTAAACCCAGCTCACGTGCCACTTTAATGGGCGAACAGCCCAACCCTTGGGACCTTCTCCAGCCCCAGGATGTGACGAGCCGACATCGAGGTGCCAAACCTCCCCGTCGATATGAACTCTTGGGGGAGATCAGCCTGTTATCCCCGGAGTACCTTTTATCCTTTGAGCGATGGCACTTCCACTCGCTACCACCGGATCACTAAGCCCTGCTTTCGCACCTGTTCCCCCTGTCGGGGTCACAGTTAAGCTCCCTTGTGCCTTTACACTCTACGCACGATTACCAACCGTGCTGAGGGAACCTTTGGGAGCCTCCGTTACATTTTAGGAGGCGACCGCCCCAGTCAAACTACCCACCTGACAATGTCTCCCGACCGGATAACGGTACGGGATTAGAATCCTAGATTTATAAGGGTGGTATTTCAAGGATGACTCCATCCCGACTGGCGTCGGGACTTCAAAATCTCCCACCTATCCTACACATATAAAACCAAAATCCAATGCCAAGCTATAGTAAAGGTTCCGGGGTCTTTCTGTCCTGCTGCGGGTAGCCGGCATCTTCACCGGCATTACAATTTCGCCGAGGCTCTGGTCGAGACAGTGTCCAAGTCGTTACACCATTCGTGCGGGTCGGAACTTACCCGACAAGGAATTTCGCTACCTTAGGACCGTTATAGTTACGGCCGCCGTTTACTGGGGCTTCGGTTCAAAGCTTTTCCGCCATCTGGCGGATAACTCGTTCCCTTAACCTTCCAGCACCGGGCAGGTGTCAGTCCCTATACATCGTCTTACGACTTAGCAGAGACCTGTGTTTTTAGTAAACAGTCGCCCAGACCTTTTCACTGCGACCTCTTTCAGCTCCTCCAGTCCGCCAGCTGGCGGATAGATTCACCTAATCGAGGCACCCCATATCCCGAAGTTACGGGGCTAATTTGCCGAGTTCCTTAACCAGAGTTACCTCGAGCACCTTAGGATACTCTCCTCGCCTACCTGTGTCGGTTTGGGGTACGGACACCCATTCATCTACCATAGAGGTTTTTCTCGTCAGCTTGATTAGGGTCAGTTTGTGCCCTGGGGGCTCCTATTTGCATCTCGAGGTTGAGACCGGACGGATTTACCTATCCAATCCCTCTACATGCTTAAACCGGGACTTTCAACACCCGGATGACCTTTCACTCCTGAGTCACCCCATAGATCAAACAATGAACAGATGGTACAGGAATATTAAACCTGTTTTCCATCGCCTACGCCTTTCGGCCTCGGCTTAGGTTCCGACTAACCCTGAGTAGAGTTACTTTACTCAGGAAACCTTAGGCTTTTGGTGTTCCGGAATCTCACCGGAATTATCGCTACTCATGCCAGCATACTCATTTCTATATCCTCCAGCCAACCTCACGATTGACCTTCATCAGTTTATAGAACGCTCCCCTACCATCCGGCGGCTGCCGGATCCGAAGCTTCGGTAACAGAGTTATTAGTCCCGGAAATTATCGGCGCAAAAACACTTAACTAGTGAGCAGTTACGCACTCTTTAAATGATGGCTGCCTCTAAGCCAACATCCTAGATGTCTAAGTATTTTCACATCCTTTATCACTTACCCTGTATTTAGGGACCTTAGCTATCGATCTGGGTTGTTTCCCTTTCGGCTACGAAGCTTATCCCCCGCAGCCTGACTCCTGTACAACATATAAACGGCATTTGAAGTTTGGTTGGGTTTGGTAATCTTGTAGGACCCCTAGCCCATTCAGAGCTCTACCTCCGTCATACTTAATACAAGGCTAGCCCTAAAGCTATTTCGGGGAGAACCAGCTATCACCGGGTTTGATTGGCCTTTCACCCCTATCCACAGCTCATCCCCCAGATTTTCAACTCTGGTGGGTTCGGACCTTCACCCCGATACTATCGGGGCTTCATCCTGGCCATGGGTAGATCACCCGGTTTCGGGTCTGCCGCAAGTTACTCCATCCCGCTAAAAGCGGAAAATCGCTCTATTCAAACTCGCTTTCGCTACGACTCCTCCAATTTAATGAGGATTAGTCTCGCAACTTACGAGCAACTCGCTGGCTCATTATGCAAAAGGCACGCTGTCATCCGGCAGTTGCCGGACTCCAACAGATTGTAAGCAAATGGTTTCAGGTTCTATTTCACTCTCCGTCAGGAGTACTTTTCACCTTTCCCTCACGGTACTAGTTCACTATCGGTTATATAGGAGTATTTAGCCTTTCCAGGTGGTCCTGGTAGATTCCCACAAAATTTCTCGTGTTTCGTGGTACTCGGGAACGCCTTCCAACAAGTCTGCAAATTTTCTTCTACAGGGCTATCACCTTCTTCGGCCTGTTCTTTCCAGAACAATTCGAATAATCTGCAGATTTTTGACTTGTCGAGAAATCTGCTGCTTTCTCTGAAAACGCCCCACAACACCTGTTCTACAACACCAGCAGGTTTGAACATAGAATAGGTTTAGGCTCTTCCCAGTTCGCTCGCCGCTACTTTGGGAATCACTATTGTTTTCTTTTCCTGGAGTTACTTAGATGGTTCAATTCACTCCGTTTGCTCTACCCAACCTATATATTCAGTTGGGAGTTTCCCGATATTACTCGGGAAGGGTTGCCCCATTCGGAAATCCCCGGATCAAAGGTTGTTTGCACCTCACCGAGGCTTATCGCAGCTAACCACGTCCTTCATCGCCTCTATATACCAAGGCATCCACCATTCGCTCTTAGTATCTTGACCAAAAACCTTTTATAAAGTAGGCTTTTAATTAATCTTATATTTCTCTCAATGTCAAAGAACTTCAGGATTAATTATCCTGAAATGTGGAGCTAACCGGGTTTGAACCGGTAACCTCTGCCGTGCAAGGGCAGCGCTCTCCCAGTTGAGCTATAGCCCCTATTAAGGAGCTCACTATTTCTTAATTTAAATAAAACAATCTTCAACGTGGGCCTAGGTAGACTCGAACTACCGACCTCACGCTTATCAGGCGTGCGCTCTAACCACCTGAGCTATAAGCCCATATATGACAATGAGAAGTGCGGGCACAAAACAAATGTATCGACCTATCCGGCAAATGCCGGATTACTCCTTAGAAAGGAGGTGATCCAGCCGCACCTTCCGGTACGGCTACCTTGTTACGACTTCGCCCCAGTCATCAGTCTCACCTTCGGCATCTCCCTTCCGCCAGTTGGCGGATTAAGATAATGACTTCGGGTACTACCGACTTCCATGGCGTGACGGGCGGTGTGTACAAGGCCCGGGAACGTATTCACCGCGGCGTTCTGATCCGCGATTACTAGCGATTCCTACTTCATGGAGTCGAGTTGCAGACTCCAATCCGAACTAAGACCAGTTTTAAGGGATTTGCTCTACCTCGCGGTTTGGCTACCCGTTGTACCGACCATTGTAACACGTGTGTAGCCCTGGACGTAAGGGACATACGGACTTGACGTCGTCCCCACCTTCCTCCGAGTTGTCCTCGGCAGTCCTCTTAGAGTGCCCAGCATAACCTGATGGCAACTAAGAGCAGGGGTTGCGCTCGTTGCGGGACTTAACCCAACATCTCACGACACGAGCTGACGACAGCCATGCACCACCTGTATAGCTGTTCCCGATAAAATCGGGATGGTTCTCGATTTCTCGAGGATTTCAACTATATGTCAAGCCCAGGTAAGGTTCTTCGCGTTGCATCGAATTAAACCACATGTTCCACCGCTTGTGCGGGCCCCCGTCAATTCCTTTGAGTTTCAGCCTTGCGGCCGTAGTCCCCAGGCGGGATACTTAACGCGTTAACTACGGCACTGGAAGGGTCGACCTCCCAACACCAAGTATCCATCGTTTACGGCGTGGACTACCAGGGTATCTAATCCTGTTCGCTACCCACGCTTTCGCGTCTCAACGTCAGTTTCAGACAAGAAAGCCGCCTTCGCCACTGGTGTTCTTCCTGATATCTACGCATTTCACCGCTACACCAGGAATTCCGCTTTCCTCTTCTAAACTCAATCCCAACAGTTTTTCTGGCAGTTCTTCCGTTAAGCAGAAGTATTTCACCAGAAACTTGCTGGGACGCCTACACGCTCTTTACGCCCAATAATTCCGGACAACGCTAGCTCCCCCCGTATTACCGCGGCTGCTGGCACGGAGTTAGCCGGAGCTTTCTCATAGAGTACCGTCAGTGTTCGAAAATATTATTATCGGACATATTCTTCCCCTACGACAGACTTTTACACTCCTCAGAGCTTCAATCAGTCACGCGGCGTTGCTGCGTCAACCTTTCGGCCATTGCGCAAAATTCCTCACTGCTGCCTCCCGTAGGAGTTTGGGCCGTATCTCAGTCCCAATGTGGCTGATCATCCTCTCAGACCAGCTACTGATCGTCGCCTTGGTAAGCCATTACCTCACCAACTGACTAATCAGACGCAGGCTCATCTTCAGGCAATAGGTCCGAAGATCCCTATCTTTCATCCCGATATAAATACCAAGACCTTATCCGGTATTAGTCCGCCTTTCGGCGGGTTATCCCAATCCCAAAGGTAGATCACCTACGCGTTACTCACCCGTTCGCCAGTTTACTATTCCCGACAAGTCGGAAAATTCTCCTTGACTTGCATGTGTTAAGCACGCCGCCAGCGTTTGTCCTGAGCCAGGATCAAACTCTCCGTTGTATTATAAAAAAAGTTTGGGGTTAAAACCCTACACCTGCTCTGACGCTCGCACTGTCTCAATTGTCAAAAAGCCTGAATAATTGAAGCAAGATTCATACCCTGCTTCAATCATTTTTTCACTTCTCAATTAGCATATAAATGTAAAACAATTTATAATATTACACAAGTCTTTTTTTAAATTTATTTTCAATTTTTTATTTAATCCAAATCTATTCTTATACACAAGCATTAATATGAAAATTGTAGAATTTAACTTAATGAATAAATTTTAACGCCCTTCTTGCAGATTTCAACAACGGCTCAACAGAAATAGATTCTCCAACTGCCTGTTTAATCCAATAATCCGGAGTAATTGATCCTAGTTTACACATCCTTTCCATCTCAGTAGCAAGATTCTTATCTTTTATATACTCCTCAATCTGAAACTGAATAATATACCCAACAGGATAATCTGGCAGGTAAAGCCCAGCATCAATCATATGAGAGTAAATCGCTAAAATAGTTGCATCTTTATGCCCTAAGACTGGATAGAAATATTTGTTCCAAACATTTTTTGCAATTTCAATTGTAGCATTCTTTAATTCAGCTGGAGTGCAGTCTGGGTGGTCATACATCCAGTGCCAAACACCCATATCCACAAGTGAAACACCCGCAATTTCACAAACTGACCACAGTTGATTTAATGCTTTCAAATACTCCTTATCTTCATCTTTCTCACTGATCCCAAGTATCTCTAAATCCCTTCCCTGAAACATAAATGCAAATGCTTCTGTAAATGCTGTATTTGGAACTCCTTCCAACAAAGTATGATCAATTCTATACAGCGAAAAAGTCTGCTCAACGTTATGCCCTAGTTCATGCATTGCAATGTTAAAGCCTTTATAATTCATTCCACCTTCAGGAACGCGTGTTCGCAGATGCGCTTTATCCAGTCTTCTCCCCGCTCCCATTGCATGCCCAGCACCTCGTGCAGGATCAACCTCTATTTTAGAGTGTAAAAAGTCCGCTGTCTCTTTATCGAAACCAAGCTTCATTAAAGTCTCGGGAATTTTCTCTTCGAATACTTTAACATCAGGATACTTTTCAGAAACAATTTTGTTAAGTTCGTCTTCATTATATACTGATTCGCCTTTGAAACCGTTATACCAGATATCAAAAGGTTCTAAATTGCGATTCAAGCGTTCTTCAATCAACTTTCCGGTCTTTTGGAATTCTTTTGAAGTCAGAAGATCAACAAAAAGTTGCTTTACTACATTCTCAGGAATCTCCCTATCCATATTAAAACGGCGATCAATAAAAGTTGGATAGAGAGGATAATATGGATCGGCAGCTTTTTCAGCATTAAAAACCTTCAATAAATTCGCATATCTTGTATCAGGTTCTTTGGAACTGCTAATGTTTTCACCATAAACCTCATTTGTTGAAACCTTCCAATCTACGTCCGGGTTATTGATTACAACTTCAGGAATTTCTTGTGAAATAATTTTTCCCATTACTTCATAAATCATCCGCTTGCGTGGAAATCCACCCTCTTTATCGTACTGTGCTTTCAATTCATCACGTAATCCCCAGTGAGAGATAAGTTTCAAACCTTCAGGGAAGAGATGTTTTCCATCCTCGCTCAGAAGATTATGCATATAAATATTATAATTGTTGATATAGTTATCGGCTGAGATAAAAGCTTTATGAATTTCTTGCTTGACATCGGAGGGAACACGTGCTGTAAATTTTTGCGCTAAACGAGTCTCTGCCCAATCCCTTCTTGACCATTTTTCACCATACTTAATACATTCATCTAGATTATGTACTTTGAAATTAAGTAGAATAAAAAATGCAACTTTGCTCTTATATAGGTCTTCATCGACATGAGACGCTAAATCGAAATTTGCTGTTAAATAGTCAACAGGTAAAATCGGACCAGTATCTACCTGCAGATTCCATTGAAGGTTTCTATTCAATTCCACCAATAGACCATCGATATTTTCAAAAGCAACTTCAAGGCGCTCAAAAGATTTATCGATGATTTCTTTATCAGCTATAAAATTATCAAAACAAAATTTTTCAAAATCCTCCGGAGTACCATCTTCTATTCGCCAGAATTTCTGCATCTGGGTTACCCCAGTTTTGATTCTCTTAGAATTATCTTTACCGAATTTATTTTCCATTTCATCAATTACAGATTTGATAAAAGTATTATTTAACATAGTACCCTCTTGAATTTTATTACCACATTGTTGAATAATTGAAATCGAAAGAATTGTAAAGATTATTAAAATAACGGTGGATACTCTTAAAAGCGAGATCCTCTTCGTAAATTCCCACATAATCAACCTCCTACGTTATTAAAAATCAATAGTCTAATTTTATCAAAATTTAAACGGCGATGAGCAATATTCCAAACTCTTAGAAATCGTATTGCTGTTTGCTAAGATTTTACAATATGTACAAGTCAAAGATTTCTCTCGAATCAAATAAAATTGATTTGTATATAAAAACTTTTTATTAAATTACTAATTATATGGATGTAATTTTATGGACAGCATTTGGATTTCTACTTGGAGGAATTCCTTTTTCCTATTTACTAGGACATTTGTTCCTACATACTGACATTCGGCAATATGGAGATGGTAATCCCGGTGCAGCAAATGTCTGGAAAGCGGGAAGCTGGCGAACAGGACTCCCTGCAGTCATACTTGATTACCTGAAAGCACTAATTCCCGTAGGTCTCGCTTACTTGAAATATGATATAACAAATTGGGAACTTATTCCTATTGCACTTGCACCTGTTCTTGGTCATGCCTTTTCCCCATTCTTGCACTTTCGTGGTGGCAAAGCCGTTGCAGTGACTTTCGGTATATGGTCCGTTCTTTTACCAGGTGAAGGTATATTAGGTCTCGGTTTATCAATGTTCGTTTTCTTTATATTGCAGAATGTAGATTCCTGGACAGTAATTCTGGGTATGCTGTTCTTTTTTGTATATCTACTGTTCAAACAAGTAAGCATTGTCATTCTCCTTATTTGGCTTGGGAATATCATCATACTGATATATAAACACCGACAAGATTTGAAACAACCTGTAATTATAAAAAGTTGGGTATTAAAACTTCTAAGGATAAACAATTGATCGATTCTTCAATGCTTCAAATTGCTATGATTCTTATCCTGTTTGTACTATTAGTTATCTCTCTAACTAATCTACGAAACTTCAAAAAATTAGGTAATTACCCTGCTCCTGATCACTATCCATGCGTTTCTATTTTAGTTCCGGCACGAAATGAAGAAGGTAAAATTAGCTTATGTATAAACTCTTTGCTGGCTCAAAATTACACTGACTTCGAAATAATAGTACTACTCGATCAATCAACAGATGGAACGGAAAATATCTTAAGAGAAATTGCTGCAAAGAATAAGAGACTGCGAATCCTAACAGGTAAAGCTTTGTCTCCTATATGGTTGGGTAAACATTGGGCATGTCATCAAATGGCGCAGGCAGCTAAAGGCGAATTGTTACTTTTCACAGATGCTGATACCATACACAAACCTGACTCTCTTCGTGAATCTGTAGCTGCTATGATGGCTGAGAATGCTGATTTACTTACTGCTCTCCCGGAAGAAAAAGTATCTTCACTGTTTGAAAAGATAATTTTGCCATTAATGCCTTTTGGCGTCTCTTCAGTTTTACCAATCAAAATTGCACATAATGTGAAAAGCCCCCTACTTTCAATTACAATTGGTCAATTTATGCTATTCAGGCGAAAAGCATACGAAAAGATAGGAGGCTATTCCGCAGTACGGGACAATATAGCAGATGATATGGCAATGGGAAGACGAATCAAAGCCAATGGATTACGCTTGTTTTTAGTAGATGGTAGTGAATACATTTCTTGCCATATGTACGATAATTACAGTCAAATATCTGAAGGATTCAGTAAAAATTTGTTTACTGTGTTTGGATGTAAAGTAATACCATATATTTTAATATGGGTATCCATCGCATTGATATTCTTAAACCCGCTATCCACTTTAATTTTAAAAACAGCAGGTGTATACGTCTCCGGTGAATCAATTAAACTTTCAATTGTAGCAATATTTCTCACAATTCTTCTATTCGGAAATGCTTACAAACGATTTAATTACCCGTTAATCTATATTCTTTTCTATCCAATATGTGTATCATTATGGTTTATTATGGCAATGAATTCGATGATTCTTACTATACTTGGAAAAACTACCTGGAAAGAACGCAGACTAATTAAACCGGTAGTACGGTGGTTTTAGCCTGCTTCCTGATACAGTCATATTCAGGTTGATCAATATAATTGATGCTTTTTCCTCACATTTAAGAGCAGGTTAAAGTTGTCTTTATCAAATATTTATAATTAGACATTGAATTTGACTTATTCTTTTCCGATATTCTAAGCAGATTGACGTGGGGAAATGAGTGTGCAATACAATTTAGAATGGGATCCAGAAAAAGCGAAGGCGAATAAAAAGAAACATCGTGTGAGTTTTGAAGCTGCAGCAACAATATTCAAAGATCCTCATGCACTAACTATATTTGATGAGGAACATAGCGATAATTATGAAGATAGGTGGATTACAATGGGAATATCAATTAATGGTAATTTATTAGTGGTCGTCCATACTTATAATGAAATTAATGATCAATCTGCCATAATAAGGATAATCTCATCACGAAAAGCAACAAAAAATGAAAAAAACCAATATCAAGGTAATTAAAATGAAGAAAGAATATGATTTTTCAACAGGTGTTCGAGGAAAATTTTATCATAAGGACCTGGCAGTAAATTTACCGGTCTATTTAGAACCTGAGAATTTTCGATTTGTCGAAAATATTGCTAAAGACAAAAAGTCTGATCTAAATACCATCGTAAATAAATTGATTAAAGAAAATATAAAGATTGCTCAGGTTTTAAGGTAGAATATCTATTCAATATCGTGAAAATTAATCATGATGTGGCGGATAATCTACCATCTGGTGGGAAATGTGTACTATTTTTATATACAAAATAAGTTCAGTTATTACAGAGCTCCTGAAAAACTGCCGAACTTATAGAAGAAGACAATTAAAATTGCATCTTAAAAAACTAAAGTGGTTATCTGATTTGTTAGTTTTATAACCCCCGAATAAAATCGGGGGTTATCTCAATTATCTAAAGATATAAATTGTCGCATTAATTTTTAGCATATATACATTAGCTTTATATAATAACTTTACTCATCAACTTTACTTTGACAAAGGAATGTTGCGCAGCTGTACACTGAATTTTTTCCATTTCAACTCTGCAGTGTCTAAGCACACTGAACAATTAATCTCTAGTAGTGCTATACTTCTTGTTTCTTGTGAAATATTATCAAAAGTGATTATTGCTCTCATAGGAACACCGGAAACAAGTAAATTCCTGGCACTAACACATGGACTTATAGCGAAACCTGCACCTCCTCCCTTCTTGCTAGTGCTACTTCCAAGTTGAATACACTCCGCTTCATATTCATTACCAGAATCATCAATTATTCTTGTTGCATAGGGTGAAAGTTCCCTATCCTTATCACTGTTTGTTATAAGCAAATCACAAGTTACTCTACCTCCTGATGACATTTCGCATTTGGTCAATTCAAATGTAAATTTTTCTACTTCTACTTTTTTCAATGCTTCCTTGGAAGTTTCTTTCCTTTCCGTCTGCTCTTGAACTTCTTCTTTTTGGATAGTAGGAATTATTCCCATTGTCAAAGGAATGTTGCGGAACTGAACTTTGATTAACGTTTTCCCATATTTATAACACATAATTTCTAGTAACACTATACTCTTTGCTTCTTTTGAAACATTATCAAAAGTGAGTATTGCCCGAGTAGGAACACCAGAAACAAGCAAAACTTGAGGATACGATCCCTCTTTGTTTGCAAGCTGGGCTTCTTTTGCATGATATTCATTTCCAAAATTATCAAATATTATAGAATGTTGCGTAGTTAGCTGAAGTTCTCTATCCTTTTTATCATTATTTATAATAAGCAAATCACAAGTTACTCTACCTCCTGATGACATTTCGCATTTTGTCAATTCAAATGTAAAATTTTCTACTTCTACTTTTTTCAATACTTCCTTACAAATTTCTTTCTTTTCAGTCTGCTTTTGAACTTCTTCCTTTTGAACAGTAGATATAATTCCTATCAGCTTTTCAACAGTCTCATCTTTAACAATTTTTGTTCCAGCTACTCAAAATACTTTTCCTGTTTCAGTAGAAATTATCCTAGCATTTACTTTCAAACTTGTGCCAAGATCAGTTATTGTGCCGGATACTATGGCATCAACTCCTAAAATACGACCTAATTCTTTTGCTGAGTTTTCATCAATCATACCAGAAATAGACAACTTTTGTTCTGATATGATTTTGTTCAGTAACTGCCTTTCTACTACTTCAAACTTCTTAGTTCTAAAAAGTCTGGTAATAAGTTCCTCAGCAAGATATTTACCGAATTGTGTAACGTTTCCTTCAAGATCAGAAAATTCTATTACAGCGATCTTTTTTTTACCATCCTCAGTTATACTGTTGATAATTTGTGTTGTCAGCTCCGATAATGAATTATCTAAATTATTGGTTATTTCAGGTTTTTCAAAAGTTTCTGTTTTAGCAATAGGCTGTCTATTAGTAGTAGCGCAACTTAAAAATATTAGCAATAATACTATAGGAAACAGTTTTCCGAAAATGCAGAATATTTTAAACATTTTTCCTCCCTTTTTTAGTGCTATTATTTCAACGAGTTTTTACTTCATAATTTTCTAATATATTTAAAATACTTCATAATATACACCATTATTTATAAAAAAATATTAATTGCATCATGATTCAGATTTCCAGATAGAGCTGATTGGGACAGCGTATAAATTTTCACCGAAAGGAATTACATTTGCGCCAAGATAAAGAACAATTCCATTAATAAATTGATCTCCTGCAGTTTCACTTAGATCTTTAAGCCCTCTAAAATCATTAGCATCAACAGAGTTGGAAGATTTTATCTCTATCCCTACAATTTCGCTGCGATTATTTTCAAGAACAAAATCCACTTCCTTGCCATTTACCGTTCTGTAATAACATAACCTTGTTTCAGTATCGCACCATGTAGATTGTTTAACTAATTCGTTCATTACATAATTTTCCAGAACAGGTCCCAGATTGTCAGGGTAATTCATCAATTGATGTCTGTCAAGTCCTAATAAATAAGTTAACAATCCTGTATCATTTATATATAATTTAGGAGATTTAATTAGACGTTTGCCTATATTACGATACCAAGCCGGCACTAATTGAATTAAAAAAACCGCTTGCAATAAACTAAGATAACGCTTCATTGTCGTGTTTGAAATACCTGTTTTCCGGTTTACATTTGAGATATTTAATATAGAAGCGCTTTGGGAAGCCAATATTGATAGCAGGCGCGGTATTTTAAATAATCCTTCTATTTTTGAAATGTCCCGAATTTCTCTTTGAATAATTGTCATCACATACGATCTAAACCAGCGTTGTTTTCTTTTTTCCGATGAAAGCGTTTGAACTTCCGGATACCCTCCTGTTAAAACTCTTTCTATTAATCCTTCTCGATTCAATTCCTTATTAATTATAGAGTGAATTTCACCTGAAAACATATGATCTATGAATAGACTTTTTTTTCCAAGAATTTCGTCATTTGAAAATGGCCATAATGTTTGAATTCCCATCCTTCCGGTTAATGATTCGGAGAGATTTGGTAAAAGTAAAATATTGGAGGAACCTGTTAAAAGAAATTGTCCTGGTTCTCTATTTCGATCAACTTGCCTCTTAATTGCTATAAACAATTTAGGAATACGTTGAACTTCATCAATAATAACAGGACCATGCAAACCAGATAAAAAACCTTCAGGGTCATTATTAATAGAAGAAAGAAGTGTAAAATCATCAAGGGTGTAATATTGGATTGAACTATTTCCGGATAAAAACTTTACTAATGTACTTTTCCCGGTCTGGCGGGCTCCATTCAATAAAACTACAGGTCGATATTTAAGGGCATCAACTAAATTTTCTTCAATGTTTCTTGGGATAAAATTCATCATATTCACCATTAGATGGTGGATAATCCACCACTTGATGGTAAATATACACCATTAAATCGAAAATACAAATTTAAATTTTATTAATGTTAAGTCCAGTATTATCTGACGCTAACTTCATCGCTCAGTTCATACCAATCATCTGCTTTTTTAGACATTCTTATTCCCATAGCGCATCAATTTATCAGTTATGATGGTAGTTAATTGTATATAATGTTTTGGCTATGAAGCGTGGCGGATACAGGAGCATTCACTTTCAAACCGAGATGAAGTTTATGCGAGCCACAAACGCCCAGGAAGCCACATCACCCGCCATGCTTTATGAGCCTTTGTTATGGCTTGTAATTTCTTATCCAATACTGATATACAATGATTTACCTAATCCAAATTCTATCAATTTGTAAAATGTTGATAATTGAATATCACTTTTCCCATTTTCAATTCTTGAAATATAACTCTTTTTCGTCCCTGTCCTTATTGCTAATTCTTCTTGTGTTAGTTTTGCTTCTTTTCTTGCTTCTTGTAACATTATGCCAAGTCTAAACGCTAATGAATCAGCATCAAATTTTACACGACTTTCTGTCCCTTGTTTTCCGTGATATTTGTCTAAATGTTCTTCAAACGTTGTTATAGTATTCATCGCTAAATTTCTTTCTTTTTAGTTTCAAAATATTTCTTCTTTAATTTTTTAGCTAGTTCCAATTCTTTTTTTGGCGTCTTCTGTGTTTTTTTCACAAAACAATTTGTTAATACAACAATCTGTCCTTCATCGAAAAAACAAAATATTCTAATTTGTTTAAATGTCGTTGATACCCTAATTTCATATAAACTTTCCGTTCCTTCAAGATATTTCAAAAATTGAATTGGAACTCTTTCAATAAACTTAATTATATCAATTACATAATCTATCTTATCTCTTGTCTTACTGTTCTGTTTTTCATAGAATTTCGAGAAATAATTTCCATAAAAAGCAATTTTTCTTTCCACTCTGCGAAGTTAACTAATTAGTGAATACCTGTCAAGTTTATTTTCAATTATTTATGGTTGGTCTTTTGTTCCTTTTTTAAATGTGCCCCAGCGTTTATACATGTCTACTGGTAGTGATATTCCCACTTTAGTTGAGTGTGAGGTAGATATATACTCCAATTTTTATTGTATTTGTCTACATTTATTTGAATACTTAAATATTATAGAGTGTATGTTCATCACTTATAATCCCAAGTTATCAATTGGATTTTCGATTTTTCTAATCCTTCGGTTAATTCTTTCATTCTTTGAATCAAATCATGTTTGAAATTAATGAAATTATTTTGACTGACTTTTACTAATATACTTAAAAATTCAAATAAAGATCAATATTTTCTAAATGTATTTTATATCCAAAAATCCCAGGATTACCTGACACTTACTTCATTGCTCAATTCATTGGTGTCATCTGCTTTTTTAGGAAAGTGATTGGATAAAATTTTGCCCATCTCATCAACAGTATTTACGATACCCTCTAAGTAATTACCATTTTTAAAATAATCTGATAATCCGTTTGCTACATCGTCCCAGGTCTTTTGCTCAACCTTAGAATTAATTCCCGTATCGGCAAGAATCTGAAATTTTTTCTCTTTAAGTAAAATAAAGAGCAGTATCCCGGTTTTGTCCCGGGTTTTATCCATTCTTAGGTTATAGAATTCACTAAGAGCAATATCCCGAAGGTCAAGACCCTTCATTTTTCCCGGTCTTTTACTGAAAATACTTACCCTGATCTCTCCGGATGTATTTTCCTCTGCTTCACCACAGGCTTTTGTAATTGCATCCAAATCTCTTTTTGAAAAATATCTATCAATCAACGCCATTATACACTCACAATTATAAGTTGAGATTTACAGTTTATAATCTTTCTTCCAAAATTCAAATCTAACGGGATGGAGTGTTGGAAAATTGGAGTAATGGGGTACTGGAGTGATGTAATTTGATATTTGATATTTGACATTTGAAATCTCCAATTTATATGTCCATCCATAATCCTATTTCCCAATTTCAAATTTCCAGTTTCAATCTGAAATCTTTCTTCCAAAATTCAAATCTAACGGAATGGAGTGTTGGAGAATTGGAGTAAAGGAGTAATGGATTAATGTAATTTGTGCCGAAGGCATCCCTTTGGGAAAATTTGATATTCTTGTCCTGCATAATGCAATGAAGTATGGATGCAATCTCCAATTTATATGTTCTCCTCCACAATCCTAATCTAATGGAATGGAGCACCGTAACAGTGCCAAATTACCCTATTTCCCAATTTCAATTTGCATTTTGAAATTTGAAATTTGAAATTTTGTGGTCTACCATCCGCCCGATGCACCGCCTCCGCCAAAGCCTCCACCACCGCCGGAGAAGCCACCAAATCCTCCGCCGAAGCCGCCGCCGCTACCACTGCCACGGAACATACTTGCACCAAGTAGAGCCCAAAATAACCCCCTGCGACCTCTTCTTCCACTTATTAAGAACAGAAGAAAGAAAAGAATGAAAAATATAAGTGATCCAAATGATGACCCGGTTTCTCTTCTGGAACGTTGATACTTTCGAGGGTCGGCTTTGTACTCATTTTTCGTTGCTAACATAATTGATGAAATTCCTGCGTCGATACCTGCGTAATAGTTACCGCTTCTAAAACCAGGTGCAATATCATTTCTGATAATACTTGACGAAATCAGATCAGTTAGCGCACCTTCCAAACCATAACCCACTTCAATTCGAATACGACGATCATTGATAGAAATCAGCAACAAAACACCGTTCTCTTTTTTTTGATCTCCAAGTTTCCATTTATCAGTTACTTTTATTGAATAATCCTCAAGCGATTCTCCTTTTAGAGATGGAATAATTAATACCACAATTTGATTTGAGGTTTTGGTCTCAAAAAGATATAATTTCTGTTCCAGCCGCATTTGCTCAGTGGAAGAAAGAACCCCCGCTAAATCGGTAACTCGTCTTTTAAGTGGTGGAATTTCAAGTGCCAATCCTTGAAGAGTAATTAAACCAATGAGAAATATTAATAATAATGACTTAGAAAATCGTGAATTCATAAAAAATACCTTAATTCAAAATTGTTTAGCTAAAAGACATATAGGCACTGACTGTTTACTTACAATTAGTTTTATACCTGTGAGTCCACTTAAAAAGGTCGATTTTCAACTACTTTCTCCAGACGGATCGTACGATAGAAAACACATTTTGCTTTTTTCGATCACGTAGGTCACAACGGACTCCTGGAGATTCCTATGAAAAGACATCTCTTTGAGATATTGAAATTATAAAAAGAATTTTTGTGTGTTTTGTGCTTTTTGTGGCTTTCTTTAGTGGACTCATCTGTGTTTATCTGTGGTATCAGTGTTTTATTTCTAAAAGCTGACTTTCGGAGCAACTTCTGCACCTTCTTGCGCCTCGAAATACAGTTTCTTCTCAAATCCGAACATCCCTGCAACCATGTTTGTAGGAAACCTGCGAATACGCGTATTGAAGCTCTGTACTGCCTCATTAAAACGTTTTCTCTCAACAGATATTCGGTTTTCCGTACCTTCTAATTGCGACTGTAAAGCAAGAAAATTTTCGTTTGCTTTAAGATCCGGGTATCGTTCTGAAATTGCCATCAACCGGCTCAAAGCTGAACTAATTTCTCCCTGAACTTGCTGGAAACGTGAAAATGCTTGCGGATCATTTAAAACTTCTGGCGTAACCGTCAATTGCCCAACTTTTGCCCGTGCTTCTGTAACAGCTGCAAAGGTTTCTCTTTCATGAGTTGCATATCCCTTAACAGTTTCTACAAGATTCGGGATTAAGTCAGCTCTTCGCTGGTACTGATTACTCACCTGCGCCCATGATTGGTTCACGCCTTCTTCGAGAGTAACAAGCGAATTATACGTTCCCACAAAGCGGCTGATGATCAATAGTAAAACAACAACAATAACAATTAGAACGATCCATCCCTTTTTCATATTTGACCTCTTAAATATTTTAGACCATTAACAACACATATATAATTTAACCCTACAATATAACTTATCAAAATTGGCAGTATATAAATCATAAAATCAAGGTAATTCGGGGAAAAATAATAAATGACGTATTAGGGTTAATATTTTTTTGAAATGTACTGCATATATTTAGTACACTGTTTATCTCTTCTAATGTATTATAAAAATGCGGAGAAATCCTTATCATTCCTTTGCGAAGAGAAACAGCAATTTTATTTTCTTCAAAAAATTTAAAAAGACTTTCAGACTTGCTCTTATCTTTTGGATAAAATGTAACAATACCTGATCGCTTTTCTAAATCTTTATTAGTAAAAATATTACATCCTATCTCTTCAAGCCCTTCAATTAATCTCGAAGTTAAAGATATAAGATGTTGATAAATTATATCCTGACCAATCTCCAAAAGCATTATTAATGACTCAGCTGCTCCAACAATACCCGCACTATTCAAACATCCCAGTTCAAAACGTCTTGCATCCCGTGAAAGTTCCTGCTGATAGTTGAGAAAATCTTCCGGGTCTTCAACACTCATCCATCCAAGATGCGACTGTTGAATTTTGTCCTGTAATTCCTTGGTAATGTATAAAAAGCCAACTCCCTGCGGAAACATAAGCCATTTATGCCCTCCACAAGCAAGAGCATCTATGCCGCAATCAATTACATCGAGCGGAATTGCTCCTAACCCCTGAATAGCATCAACGACAAATATAATTCCGTTATCGTGGCAAATTTTACCAATCGTCTTAAGATCGGTTTTATAACCGCTAAGGAATTCTACAAAGCTCACGGAGAGCATTTTGGTTTTTAGTGTAATTGCAGAAAGAAGCGTTTCCGGTTCCAAACCTCCTGAAGGTGTCGGAACCAACTTAATTTTCACTCCTTTCCTTCTCAGATTGAGAAAAGGGTAAACATTAGCAGGAAATTCTCCCTCAGGAATTAAAATCTCATCGCCTTCTTTCCATTTCAGACCGGAAGCTATAATATTTAATCCGTGACTTGTATTATGAACAAGTGCAATTCGTGAATGGTCAGTTCCTACTAATTTAGCAAGAAGTGTTCTCAACTCTTCTATTTTATCCAGCACGAAATCCCAATTCTCAACAATTGTTGTACTTCGCTGGTGGAAATGCTCCTCAATTGCCTCAATAACTTTTGTAGAAAGAGGTGATGTAGCAGCATGATTGAGGTAGATCATTTTTTCCGTAACAGGAAAGAGACTGCGATAATCTTCAAGTTTTTTCACATTAGTACCTCAATAGAAGAATGGGAAAAATAACTTGCTTTTGGAAATATATTCACCGTATGGCTCTCCGAATTTTTCCAGGTCCCATTTATCCTCGAATCTTGCTGCGAGAAATGAGCAAATTGCTCCGACTATAAAAAGAGCAATTGACAAAGTAGAAATCCGCATCATAAAAAATCCCAAAATTGCAAGAAACGCTGCAAAGTACATTGGATGGCGAACAATTGAAAATATTCCTGTTTCAATAAGTTTTGTTGTATCTTCCCAGCCTTTTTCCGGTTCCCCCAAAAGCTTCATCGTTATAACCGTAACTATAAAAACAACAGCCCCGAGAGAACTCACAATACTCCCGATGATTTTAAGGGTTTTTATTTCCGGAAGTATCCAATATTTAAATTCAAATATTCCAAAAAGTAATTCAAACCATAATGTCAGTAGGCAAAACATAGCAATAGATATTGCTATCTCGTGCTTCTCTTGTTTCTTCACAGATTTAATGAACCACCAAAGTATCAATAATATTAATACAACATAAATTACTCTACCCATATTTTTACCTCAAATAGTCAACATTTTCATAAAATTTTCCATTGTATCCAACTTTTCAAAATTAAAAATAGCGTCACGAATCTCTTTTTGATGCTCCGAACTTAGTACTTTGCTCGATAATGCATTGAACTTTATCGCAATATCTTCATCAGTCATTGGTTCACGCGGGTCTCCTTTCGGATACTCAAGATACCGGCTGAACTCTTCACCATTAATCATACAGATAACGACTTTAGAAGGCTGCTTAGCAGGAAACATCTTCTCGAATTCAACACTTGCATCGCCTCTGATTTTATTAATCACAGCCCGTATCTTCGGGTCTTTCAACTTTTCCTCTGAAAATGAATTGGTAGTAATCTGCCTATCAACAATAGCCACAGCTATACAATACGGCAAACTATGGTCGGCAGTTTCTCGTGATTCCGGTTTGTATTTATGTGGATCAAATAGAATATCGCAAGCTCTTGCAATCGTTGTAACTACTACCTCTTCAATCTCCTCGGGCTTGATATCGTTTTCCTTAACCAGCTTGAGTGTCGCTGTAAGATGGGTATGAGTTAATGCTTCTGTCGGGAATGCCTTCATTGAACATTCCAGAATTTTAAACTTTTCACCAAGTCCTCCGAGTAACCTCTCTTCATCCCATTCAGGTCCAAAAACATCCATTAATCCTTCTTTTCCCTCAAAAATTGCCTCTGTCCCGGTGTATCCCTCTTTAGCCATAAGTGCTGCAAAAACACCACTCTGCACAGAAATCGGATCAACAGTATTTTTCATCATTGTCAATTTCCCAGCAGTAGGACAACCGATTGTATAGTTATGACAAGCATTTATACCAATTGCATTTACCATCTGATCCTCGTTTAGGTCAAGTAACTTTCCAGCAACGATAGGTGATACAAATTGTGTAATAGTTGCATGGTGCCATTTTCTCTCACGAACACCGGGGATGGCGAATTCACACATTCTCTGCTCAAATTCGTAAGCGAGTACAATTGCAACAATAGCCTCTTTCGTTGATTTACTTTGCCGCTCAGCTACTGCCAAAGCAGCAGGAATAAGATCACTCGGATGTGAAGGGTCTTCTTTCCAATAAATATCATTAAAATCCAGCGCACGGATCATTAGAGAATTAATAAGTGTGGTATTTACTGCTGGAAATTTATCACCAAAACCAATAACTGTTGATTCGGGCTTTCCGCCCATTTCCCTGTAAATCTTATACAAGGTATTCACATCTTTGGTCTTCATTGCTCCAAAGGCACACCCGATAGAATCGAAAAGGTAACGCTTTACTTCATAAACAACTTCTTCAGGCAAATCTTCATATTTAAGATTGAGTGCAAACCGTCCAATTTTTCGTGAGATGGTATCCATTCTGTTCTTCTTGATATAAATTTTATTCACTAACTATAATATTTTGTGTATTTCAAAGGTAAAAATTTTAAAGTCTATCCGCAATTTCCTGTGCAACCTACATCAATATCATAAATCCCAATTCTGCTTACTTCCCACAAATAGCTATCGCCTCATCTTTCACTATTTTCATCAATAATTCTTCGGAATATTTCTGAAAAGTTCTCATTTAAGGATTCATCGTATTTCTTCAACCAACTTTCGATGTACATAATATCATAATCCGGATTCTTTAACAGAATTGCTTTTACATCTTCAATATCTCTTGGTCTACCAGCTATTATTTTATGTATGATTAAATCTTCGCAAGAGGCGAATTTCACTTTAATATTATCAAACTCAATATCAACAGACCTCTTCAAAGCCTGTTTTTCATACATTGAGAAAGAGAAAATAAAGTCAATTCTAACACCAGTTTTATCGTCAATAACAGGCAAAACCATTGTTTCCATGGTGAAATCCTCAGGATTATCAACTAAAATCCTAAAGTTTAAATCCTGAGCAGCTCTTTTTACCTTCTCAATTCCGTCAATTCCCATACCAAGAGTTATATCAATATCTTTTGTCAACCTTGGCTCTCCATACAGAAGTACAGCCTGTCCACCAATAATCATGTAGGGTATTTTTAGATTATCCAATACCACCGCAATTTTTTTAAGTAATTCTCTAAACATGATTTACCACTTTTGCTATTTTTATATCATTATCTATTCCATCGAGAGGATTCTTTAAGGGGAATATTCCAAGTTCAACAGCTTCATTATACATTGCATCAATAATTTGAAAATTCCGGGTAATATTTATCTTTTCATTTTTAATGAGATTACTTTCAAATTTATCAAATTTCTTTAATGGTGTGTTCATATCGTCTCCCAAAATTAATCACATTTAAAAGTCTATTATTACCCAATAACCGCCCCTCGCCGGACCTTCATGTAATAAAACCCCCTTGTTCTTTAGTTTTTTTAGATATTCCTTAACTGTATCAAGACTGATATTAAGATTTTCCGCAATTTTCCTGCTTGAAATCCTGTTATCCATCTCAATTTCATGAAGTACTTTCTCCTCCAACCCTGACAACATTTTCTGGGGGGGTAATTGGGGGGGTTTTTGGGGGGGTACGACGCCTCTATAAAAAATTATTGTGAACCAATTATCATCAACATTGAAGACAAGTTCCGGAAGTTTAAACTCCCTGACTGAATTTTGCATTCTTTTGATCCCGGAGCCCACTTTTTCCACCAGCCCCATTCTCTGCATAATGCCAAATAAAAGCCTGTTTCTGGACAAACTTTTTTTACCCAAATCCGAAATTGTCATTCCTTTTATTAATCCACCAGGATTTGTAATCTCAACCCGATTAGAAAACATTTCAACTAAGATATTTGCCCCGCTTACAAAATAGTCTCGATGAGCAATTGAATTTAGCAAAGCTTCCCGAAGAGCATCTTCCGGTAATTCAAGTCTCTCAACCCTGGGACCATCCTTAATTATATATTCTGTATTTAATTTGGATTGCAAGTAAACAAAGGCGTCATGAAAATTCGAATAAATATCCCGACTGAATTCTCTTTTATCTAATATTTTATATTTTGACTCACCTTGAAATAAAACACAGGTGATTGTTGCCTGAGGAAAAAATCGAGTAATGTCTTTCGCAAACAACAATACTCCCGCGTTTGTCATACAATCATGCTTATACAAGTTTAAGTTTTCAAGAGTTTCCAATTTGTTAAGAATATTTTGTATCCTTAACAGTTTAATAAATTCAGAATATTTGCTTTCATCAAAATCTCTGTCAATGTCAAATTCATTGTTAAGTATTTCATCAAATAAAATCAGTCCTTCGCTTCGAAAAAAATCACGAATCTCATTACGTTTCATCTGTTGGGTATTAGATCCGTGCCTTAGATAAAATTTGCCATTTACAGAATATGGTTTATTTTTCCCCTCCGGTACATTTAGAACAACTACATTTCCAATAGTACTGGTTTCAATGTAAACAGGAGGATCAAGATTTCTTGCTAAATCCTGTATTTGTGATCTGAGCCTGTTAGTATATTTAGTTCCAATCACTTTACCGGAATCATCAACACCAATTAATATTTTACCACCATTGGCATTAGCAAAAGCACATATTTCTCTGGAAAGAGATGAAGAAAAGGAAACCTTAAACTCCAAATCAAACCCTTCACCCTGTCGTAAAAGAAACTCTATTAATTTTGATGCCATACCAGTAAACTGTTTATTGTTTACAACTTATCCGCAATCGTCTGAGCAACCTCCAATGAAGTATTATTTCCACCCATATCATAAGTTCGCACTTTTCCCTCTTTTATTACATCAGCAACAGCATTATCTATTGCATCAGCTTTCTCTGTTTCACCGAGCCACTGAAGCATCAATTTAGCAGCAAGAATAGTAGCAATTGGATTGACTTTATACATACCAGCATATTTTGGAGCAGAACCATGCGTCGGCTCAAATACAGCGTAATTATCACCTATATTTCCACTGTATGCAAAACCCAATCCACCAACAAGCTGAGCGGACAGATCAGAGAGAATATCGCCAAACATATTTTCAGCCACCAGAATTTCATAATTCTCAGGATTTTTCACTAACCACATGCACTGAGCATCAATGTTCGTCTCCCAGAGTTCAATATCAGGATAATCTCTTGCAACTTCTCGTGCTGTGCGGATCATTAATCCACCCGTTTCACGAAGTACATTCGGTTTATCAACAACAGTAACTGCTCTTTTATTATTCTTACGGGCATACTCAAAGGCGTTTCTAACGATTCTCTCACAACCCTGCTTAGTCATTATACGGGTTGACATTGCAATATTATCTAAACCGAATTTTTCAAACTTCTTCATTTTGGGATGATTAGCATCCAGGGCATCAAATACTTCCTTTGGCAATGGGAAAAATTCTACACCACCATACATACCCTCGGTATTTTCACGAAAAATTGTAATATCAATTCCTTCCTTGTAATTCAATGGGTTCCCTTCATAGGCTTTACAAGGGCGCAGATTCGTATGAAGATCAAATTTCTGGCGCAAGTTCACAATAGGGCTAAAATACACATAGCCTTTTCCCCGAAGTTCCGGAACTAGTTCCTTAGCTGCTTCTTCTTTCGGCTTTGACGTAATTGCTCCAAATAGTGTGCAGTCTGTTGTCTTCATCATTTTAACCGTCCGATCAGGAAGCGGGTTGCCCTCAGTTCTCCAGAATTCCCAGCCTATGTCTCCATGAATGTACTCAGCGTCAAACTGCAATTTGTCCAGGATGATTCGAGTTGCTTCCATAACGTCATTACCAACACCATCACCAGGTAACCATGCAATGCGATATTTAGCCATAGATATTCTCCTATTAATTACTTAATTATGAGTATAAATTGGGTCAATATTAACTACTATCTCTCTATCAGGATAGTATTTTTTCAGCTCACTTATAAGCCAATTTTTACATTCCAGTTCCATCTTCTTTTTATAATAAGAAGGCTCAGGCACCAAATCAAAGCAAATAAAACTTCCTCCTGATCTCTCCACAAACCTCAACTCATGAAATTCTTTTATATCATCTCTTTGGAGTACTAATTTTCCTAATATATCTGCAGCACGTTTAACCTCAGGGCTATCAAGATCTATTGGATCTACATGAACTGTAGAATAAGCATTTAATTCTTTTTTAAGAGCTTTCTCAACTGAGTCGGCAATTAAATGAGCGTTCACACTACTTCGCTTTTGATCTACTTCTACATGCACACTTATAAATTTTTCGCTACCATAACTATGAACTACTATATCGTGAATATTTACAACATCGTCGATTGAATGACAGATTTTCTGTATTCTTCGAATGAGTTGATCTGAAGGAGGCTTTCCCAAAAGTGCATCAGCAGCTTTTTTTGCAATTAAAAATCCCACCCAAAATAATATAACACCTACTAATATACCACCAATGCTATCCAGGCCAGGAAATCCTAAAGAGCTCCCCCAAACTGCAATTAAAACCAGGACGGAACTGAGTGCATCGGTATAATGATGTAGCGAATCTGCATGAAGAGCTTGTGAATTAATCAAATGACCAATATGATCGGAAAACAATCCAAGTAGAACTTTGATCAAAACTGTTACTACAATGAAAATCAAAACTGGATAAGAAGCATGAATAATCTGCGGTTCAGCTAATCTGTGAATAGATTCTTTTATAAATTCAAAACCCGCCACTGCCAATAATATAGAAATAATCACTGTTGCAATATATTCTGCACGTTGGTGACCATATGGATGTTTTATGTCTGCAGGTTTGCCAGATATTTTATACGCTGCAATAATAATGACAGAGGTTGCAACATCAGACAATGAGTGTATTGAATCGGCAACTAAGGCAATAGAATTAATGAGCAAACCAACAATTAATTTTGATGCAAAAAGTAATCCATTAACAAGTATGCTTGTCCATCCTTCAAAGCGACCATACTTTGCCCGTACAGCAGTATTTTTTACATTACTGCTTTTTAAAAATTTATGTAAAATCCAATTGAAAAGTCGATTTTTCACAAAATTCCCAATTTTTTACGAGTATAGGAAATTAACCCACCAGCATTAAAAATACCAACAACTTCCTCTGGCAAAGGTGGGAAATCAAAACTTCCTGCTTTACTTGTAATTTTTCCCTCATCCGTATCTATCTCGATAATTTCACCATTCTTAATTGCATCAACAGCTTCAGCAGAAGTTAAGGCTGGTAAACCAAAATTTATACAGTTTCGGAAAAATATACGGGCAAAGGATTTTGCAACGACGGCTCCAACACCGGCACAGACCAGACAGGAAGCTGCTTGCTCACGGGAACTTCCACAACCAAAATTTTTGCCGCCAATAATAATATCACCCTTCTGAACATTTCCAGCGAATTCCGGATCAAGGTCCTCAAGTGCAATTTTCGCCATTCCCTCTGGATCAGTCACAGTATAAGTATATTTCCCTGGAAAAATTACATCGGTATTAACATCATCGCCATATTTCCATACATGACCTTTTATTTTCATTTCATTCTCCTTATTTCAAAATGCCCCAGAGGGACGCCTTCGGCGCAAATAGCAAATACTAAATTTCAAATTATTCCTTTTATCTTCGATGTGATGACTGATTTTGCAATTATTTTAATTAATTCATTGGTTTCATTGAGAATTGATAAAATATCAACATCAGGCAAAAGGTTTGCCCTTTTAATTAAGCGAATCCAGAATCTCGATTCTCTTAATTCTTTAAGTACGATTTGCAGCTTATGTCTGAAATCAGCCTTGCTTTCCGCTGCGCGTGCTTCTTCATAATTCGCTCCACAAGAAGTTGCAGAGCGTAATAATTGATTACTTATGTGTTTACCCTGATAAGTAGTCATAAGTCTCTTTGATAAACTAATAATTACTGCTGCGTAATCTAAAAATCTATTTGACATTTCTTCAGAATTCACAGCACACCTCTTTTATTTACAATTTGCACTTTGATATTTGATATTTACAATTTGATATTTATCGTGTTTCCCGAAAGTCTTCAATCTGCCCCGTCAACGCCGAAACTGCCGCAGTTCTCGGACTTACCAGATACACTTCAGATTCTTTGTTCCCCAAACGTCCTCGAAAATTTCGATTGGATGTGGCTAAAACAACTTCACCATCTGCAGGAATTCCCTCATGATTACCCATGCAGGGTCCACAACCGGGATTCATAACAACAGCACCTGCTTCGACCAATTCAGCAATCCAGCCACGTCTTAACACATCAAGAAAAATCTCCTGAGATGCGGGAAAAACCAACATTCTAACCTTTGGATGAACTTTTTTACCTCGTAAAACATTTGTAACAATTTCAAAATCCTCTACACGAGCATTGGTACATGAACCAAAAAATACCTGCTGAATCGGAGTCCCTTTTACTTCAGAAACCGGCACAACATTATCTACAGTATCTGGTTTAGCCACCATCGGTTCGAGATTCGAGACGTTGTATTCAAATACAGACACAAAATTTGCATCAGGATCAGATTTGACAACTTCAAAAGGTTTTTTAACTCTTTCATTCAAATACTTTATAGTCTCTTCGTTTGGTATCATATACCCTGCTTTAGCTCCGACTTCAACCGCCATATTCGATAAAACAAAACGGCTTGCTACACTCATTCGATCAATAGTCAGTCCACAAAACTCAATTGCTTTGTATAATGCACCATCAGAACGAATATCACCTGCAATTTTAAGCATTAAATCTTTGGAGGAAACTCCTACTTGAAATTCACCTTCAACGTAAATCTTTATAGTCTCAGGAACACGAAACCAGATTTTACCACGAGCCATAATTACTGCCATCTCACTCCTTCCGATTCCTGTTGAAAAGGCACCAAACGCACCATAAGAAGTTGTATGAGAATCTGCTCCAACAATTAAAGCACCAGGCCATACATGCCCTTTTTCATGCATTACCTGATGACAAATACCAATATTAATGTCGTAAAAATTTTTAATCCCCTGCTTCTCAACGAATTCGCGAATTTCTTTATGATTCTGGGCAAATTTAGCATTTGCAGCAGGAGTACAATGATCTAAGACGATAACATGTTTATCTGGATCATATACTCTATCAACACCAATTTTGTTGAAGGTTTTTGAAATTGCTGCCGTATTGTCATGCGACATAGCGACATCAGGTTCCACCTCGACAATTTCACCTGGCACTACATCTTTACCTACTTTTTTACCAAGAATTTTCTCGGAGAATGTTTTACCCATTTTTACCTCCAATTTCCAATAGAACACGGATGATACGGATTAATTTGTATCATCCGGAAAATCCGTGTTCAATATATCATTTCACCAATTCGAAGTCTATAAAATCTGCATGATGAAATATTGTAGATTCAGGTGATCGCTTTTCTCCATCTCCTTCTTTTGAATGAGTTGCAATAATGTGCATTACTTCCGGTGGTAAACCATGTTTAAATGCTAATCCAACACCACTAAATGGATGCCGCAATTTCTTGCCATAATCTGATTTTACCGCTTTGCCCTCTATTATTTCATATTCTAATAATTTCCCGACATCGGCAAGTAATGCTCCGGCAATTAAGTAATCTCTATTAACATTTGTTTTTTTATTAGAATGGACTTCATCCAGCACTTTATCGCAGGCAATACACATTTTACAAACAGCCCGAACATGATCAATAAAAGTTATCTGAACATTTTCCACCAGCAGGGTAAAGGACATAGAAGATAACATTTCAGCCGTCCAGACGCGATATTCCATCGCCTCCTGCCATACGGAAATGACTTTCTGGCGAAGGCCTTTATCTTTAATCTCGTTTACTTCTGGTAGAATTTTTGTTATCATTGCTCCTCCATCAAATATTGAATTTCTTTATATAGTAATGTAATCAATTGATACTAAAAACTTCTTGACTAAACTTTTTAATATAGATTAGTCTATTTTAAAAAGCAAAAGATATTGGAATAATACTCAATACCTTTTGTATATTACATTGGTTTATTTTATAGATAGAGATATTTAAATTCAAGAAAAGACTTTTTACATAAGAATTTCATTAGAGTCCTTAGATTTCTACGGAAAATACAACATATGATGGAATCGTAAAAAGCATCAAAACTGTCATTCTGAACGAGGTACGAGTGAAGAATCTCTATAGGGTTCTCGTCGGAGATCCTTCGTCGCTTCGCTTCCCTCAGGATGACATGTATAATCAATTTTTACGAAACCATCAACATATAAATAGGATAAAATTATTTTTGACAAGCAGTCGTACTACTTTAATTCTATTTATAAAGCAATTTCACAGCTGTTGATTTTTATTATGAAAAAACTATGGAGGACAATTTGAAAAACATAGGTTCAGCAGGAAATGAAGGAAAAGAAGCCCGTTCGGATTGTTACGTTGAAATCGAGCTTACAGAAAGCGGGGGAATTAGTATAGAACTTCAAAGTAAAGTTGAAAAACTTTTTGGGAATTCTATCATCAAACTTTGTAAAAATGAGTTGACTTTTTTCGGAATAGATAATGCATCTGTTAAAATTGAAGATAACGGCGCTCTTCCATTTGTTATAGCGGCAAGAATAGAAGCCGCTGTAAAACAGTGTATCAAAACTGATAAAGAGTATCTATTAGAAATGATCCCTGAAAACCAATATCATACGTCAAAAGACCGTTACCGCCGATCACGTCTATACCTTCCTGGCAACACTCCAAAACTGATGATAAATGCCGGCCTCCACAAACCTGATGGAATTATTCTGGATCTGGAAGACTCTGTTGCTCCGGCAAAAAAGGACGAAGCAAAATTGCTCGTCAGAAATGCTTTAAGACAGGTTAACTTTTATGGCGCAGAACGAATGGTAAGGATTAATCAAATCCCAAAAGGTTTGGATGACCTGGATTATGTTATTCCACACAATGTTAACTTAATCCTGATCCCAAAATGTGAAACCGGTAAACAGATAAAACAGGTTGAAGAAAAAATTAGTAAAATTTCCAATGAAAAAAATATAAGTTGTCCTATTTACTTAATGCCAATAATTGAAAGCGCTTTAGGTGTAATTAACGCATACGAAATAGCTTCTGCATCTGAAAATGTGGTTTCTCTTGCAATTGGATTGGAAGACTATACCGCAGACCTTGGAACACAACGAACAAAAGAGGGACGCGAAACTTTCTTTGCGAGATGTCAAATAGTCAATGCAGCATGCGCTGCCGGAATTCAACCGATAGATTCTGTTTTTTCGGACGTATCAGATATGGAAGCTCTAAAAAATGTCGTACTCGAATCAAAGTCTCTCGGATTTGATGGAATGGGCTGCATTCATCCACGTCAAATTAAGGTAATTCACGAAAATTTTGCTCCAAATGACAAAGAAATTGAAAAGGCAAAAAAAATAGTAACTGCTTTTTATAAAGCAATTGAAAAAGGTCTGGGTGTTGTCTCTCTCGGCTCAAAAATGATTGATCCACCAGTTGTAAAAAGAGCGCAACGTACAATTGAAATGGCAGTAGAAGTTGGGAAATTATCCAAAAATTGGAGGGAAGAATATGTCAATTAAATTAGTCAAAAATGCAGTTGGCCGAATGGTTCCCACTGAAATTAATGGGAAAAAAGTTATTCCTTTCAAAGGGCTGGGTAAACACAGACCATCAGGCCGAAAATACGCCCCTCCGATTCCTTCAGCACTGGATTATCCGACTGATGGCAATAAATTGATTCCAGATTTAAAAACTGCACTTGTAAAATCATGTTTGAAAGACGGAATGACAATTTCAACTCATCACCATCTTCGAAACGGAGATCTTGTTGCCAACCAAATCTTTAAAATCGCTTCTGAACTAGGAGTGAAAGATTTAGTCTGGTTTCCTTCCGCCTCCTTTCCCTGTAACGAACAGATCATTGAATATTTAGAAAATGGCACTATTCACCATATTGAAGGCAGTATGAACGGTGCTTTAGGCAGATTCTGTTCACAGGGAAAAATGAAGGGTGTTGGAATTCTACGTTCTCATGGGGGCAGGGTACAAGCAATTCAAGATGGTGAAGTTAAAATTGACATCGCCGTGCTTGCTGCTCCATCTTCAGACACTTTTGGAAATGCTAACGGTCAAAAAGGACCATCTGCATGCGGTGTGCTGGGATACGCCAAATCAGATTACCTCTACGCTGATAAGGTAATCATTGTGACCGATAATTTAGTTGAATTCCCCAACATGCCCATGGAAATTGAGGGAAACTATGTAGATTACGTTGTAAAAATTGATAAAATCGGAATTCCGGAAAAAATCATTTCAGGAACAACCCAAATTACCAAAAGCCCGGATCGTCTATTAATTGCAGAAATGACTGCTAATTTTCTCGAAGTGTCAGGCATATTATATGATGGATGCTACATGCAGTCAGGAGCCGGAGGAACTTCCCTGGCAATTGGATATTACACTCATCAAATATTAAAAAAGAGAGGTTGGAAATCCAGACTTGGGTTTGGTGGAAGCACCAAATATATGGTTCAAATGCTTGAAGATGGAACAATGGAAAATATCCTGGATGCGCAGGCTTTTGATCTGGAAGCAGTACGAAGTATAACCGAGAACCGGAATCATTTTCCATATCCCGTGTTTAACGCATATAATTTCCACTCAAAAGGAAACTTAACCAGCATGATGGATATTATGATTCTGGGCGCCACTGAAGTGGATGTAAATTTTAACGGGAATGTCGTAACCCATTCCGACGGCTATTTATTACATGGTATAGGCGGCTGGCAAAACTGCCTGCATGCCAAATGTACAATTTTGCCTATTCCCCTCTTCCGCAACAGAATTCCCGTGGTCCGTGAAGAAGTAACAACCTTAGTTGGTCCCGGTGAATTAATTGATGTGATCATAACTGAAAGGGGAATTGCTATTAACCCTCGCAGAAAAGACCTATTAGAGAAAATAAAAAACTCAGGTCTTCCGCTTAAAACAATCCATGAGTTGAAAGAGGAAGCAGAAAAAATCTGTGGCAAACCTCAAAAAGTTGAATTTGAAGATAAAATCGTTGCAGCTATAAAATGGGTAGATGGAACAGTTATAGATGTGGTGAGAAAAGTTAAAGAATAGACATGATGATTGTAGATTGAAGATTGTAGATTGATTATTGATGATTGATGATTGCTTGCCCTGTCTCAAAGAGATCCCTCTGGGATAGCGACGAAGGAGCGTATCAGGGTCGATTGCAAAATGCAGAATACGGATTGCAGAATGCGGATTGCAGAATAGGGAATGGAGAATCTAAAATCCAAAATGCTTAATAAAGAGTAGATTTTATAATTGTCGATTGTTGATTGCCCCGAAGGGGTCTCTTCGAGATTGATTATTGTTGATTTTTTTTAATAACTCAAGTTTCGCATAATCCTTCCTCTCAATTTTGTAGAAAACCTATTTGACATATATCGGTGTCGAAGACATCCCCTCGGGATAATATATGCAAAACCTAATTAGAAACTAGTATAGCGTTCCATGTTTTTATTTGCAGTAATAGTTAGCAATATTTATATTATGGTCAGTTATATTATAGGAGAACTGATCATGCCATTCAAACGCCAAAGACCCGATTTGGTATTATCTG
>Ga0315543_1000265_pt1 | contig 66391 bp, 57 predicted proteins | sample SalMarSW160210MG_2_FD_203098 | JGI IMG/M metagenome (GOLD analysis project Ga0315543, IMG submission 203098) | Salt marsh sediment microbial communities from the Plum Island Ecosystem LTER, Massachusetts, United States - Salt Marsh Sediment SW1601-210 ... | reverse complement strand
CATCCTTAATTTGTGTCATTTTTTATGCGCCCCCTTTTGTATTAAATGATGTATTTCGGTCTTTTTATTTCATTAGCCCTCGGTTGTTTAGCCGCTGTTGCTCCCATACCTTGTAATTGTCTGGGGGGTGAATTATCTCAGCGTCAGGCCTTAACTTGAGTTTCATTGCCTCATTAGGACACCCAGTAACACAAATACCACAGCCAATGCATTTGGTCAGATCAATTGTTGAAACCTCATCTACGGTGCATGCATGCACCTGACAACGTTCCTCGCATATTCCACAACCAACGCAAAGTTCGGGATCAACAACTGCATAGTAATTTGCCTTGGCAACTGATTGTTCGATGCCAAATTCGTTTATTCCCCTTAAGATCTGACAACAACATCCACAACAGTTGCATACATAAAAAACACCTCTTGCGATATTGCTTACTGTGTGAACAAGGCCTACTTCTTCAGCTCGGTCAAGCACTTTAAGGGCTTTTTCTTGAGTAATACTATGTGGTCCCGCAGGCATTTCTTTCGGTGAAAAAACAAGACAAACATCCAGAGGAAAGTCGCACTTTCGAGTCTCCCGCAGATCTTGTTGTTTTCTACAGATGCAATCTCGCAGCTCAAACGATTTGGCTTGGAGTATTAAGGGTTTGATGTCATCATAGGGAAGAATAAACTCAGTTTTAACTGTTCCCTGCGCCGGAACAACGCGGTGCAGCGCTGGCTCATAGCGCATTATCCCTTCTGCTCCGCCTTCATTCCAATATTGTTCACAAAGATGAGCCAGCTCATGGTCCATGATATCCCATTGTTCCTCGTAAAAACCAACAACGAATGGAGCGAGCCGGAATCTCTTTATCCCATCTCTTTTTGTTGAGCCCCATATAATACCCTTGCCCACCATTGTCTTAAGTCTTGTCTCAATTTCTTCCTGTGAGAGCTTGGACCGTTCCGCTATTGCATCGATTGCCTCACTTGTGCCAGTCATGTTACTTGCCACTAATGCTTCTTTGGGCGAAAATATTTTCTTGAGGATCTGCAACTCAACACCAGAGGCAGTTCTCGGGAATCCTCCGGGCAGGAGATCTAAGGCATAGGCTAATTTTTTGTATGCATCAACACTCATCTTAATGCTCCTTATGTTATAGGGTTCCTTTATCTGCCATCTCGATACATTTATTCACTACGAACTTCAAAAAAATATCGCAGGTATTTTTCCAGCCTTTGTTTTGGATAAACCGATTAAGCTCTTCTGGATTACTCCAATCACAGTTGCAGAGTTTCTTACAGTCTGTACTGCCAAATTCTTTTAAAAAGTCACTATAAAGCTCGGACACAGCATGAATGGCCTTGTTTCTTTCCTGTTCATGCTCCTCCGGGATGCCTTCTTTGCCTTGACCGCAGCGAAGGCCAATAGCTATGCTACTGCCAATCAGAAGACCACATGTAGTTTGTCCAGACGAAATGGCCCCCATATATCCAGCAGTAGCCCACGAATATCCTTTTGGTGGTAAGTCCCACATGGCCTGCAAGCCTTGCAAGCTGGCTTCAGCTCACGTATAGAGATGCATCCTTTTATATGCCTTGGTTAAAACATCCTCAAAAAAATCTAAATCTTTTATCATGATCACCTCTTTTTATTTATCCATAGAATAAAAAATTCCTTCATTGGGTTCTGGCCGCATGGAATTTATTCCGTCCCCTCTTTTGTATCATTTATGTTCGGTTGGTCTTTAATGAACGAGCGAATGAGGTTTGTCCCGCTGAAGTGGTCCAGGGTAATACAGGTAATGGCTCTCTCCGGACCTAATAATGTACGTCGTATTTTGCTGTAACTCGATTTCTGTCTATAATGTGACAGGATGCGTTCTCCAAGTTCCTTCAAGTACTCAATCTTGCGAATGATCTCATTGTGTGGGGTTTTACGGAGTAGAAAAAGTATAGGAGAGAAGGGATTGTGTGTCAAAAGAAAAAACATAAAAGTTATGTTAGTAGTAAAGGGTTGGCCTCATTTTTTAACGTAGTAATACTCAACAGATTATCTATGAAGAGGATAAGAATAAGTTAAAGGATGAGGCCAAAATGCAGGCATCCTTAATGGCAGATGAGTTGATAAAACAATTAAGTTCAGAGATTGAAAAATCCGCTCGGCAGACAATGGTAACATTGGCAGCAAGCTTTGGAGCAAAATCGGTTTTACTAGATTTCAGTAAGTCTCAGTTATCAGAGAGAGAGGTCACTGATCTCACCCAGCAACAACTTGTGGAAGAATAGTGTAGTATTGTGAGCCTAAGAGAATGTGTTGATCCCATTTATTCTATAAAAAAGGGAGGTATTTCCTTGAGATGAGGCAGGAATAAAGATTTGGCCACATGCATGGGGATAAAATGTAAAAGCCCCCAGGGGAATCTTTCCAGTCCCTTGGGGGCTTTTCGTTGCTAATTTTGTAATAACCTCTTTAATCACTTGACCGGTAACATATGCTCATCTATATTTCTTTCTTTTATGAAAGGTAATTACAATCAAACAGAGGAGGAAAAAATGGCCATAAAAACAGTAGATGAATATCGAGAAAGAATTTCCAAACTGAAACCGAGGCTTTTTATAGGAGGGAAAAAGGTTGAGAAACTGGCTGATCATCCAATTACAAAGGGGGTTATTGAGGCAACAGCAAAGGTCTATGAGCTCACCCTGGATCCTCAATATGATGATATCATGACAGCAAAGTCTCATCTTACAGGTGAAACTATCAGCAGAAGCCTGCATATCCATCAGAGCACTCAAGATCTTGAGAAACGCCTGGAGATGGCCCGCTTGAGCAGCCAAAAGTTAGGGACCTGTAACTACCGCTGTCCCGGAAATGAGATGCTTCCAGTCCTGGCAGCCACAACATGGGAGATAGATAAAGATGAAGGAACGGAGTATTATAAAAGATTTACGGAATACCTCAAGCATTCTCAGAGAGAGGATTTGGTAGTGAGTGGATCTGTTACTGATACAAAGGGTGATAGGAGCAAAAGACCCCTTGATCAGGATCCCGATTCCTATGTACATGTCGTGGAAAAAAAATCAGATGGCATTGTTGTTAGCGGGGCAAAGCAGCATACTACTGCTGGATATGCAGCCGATGAAAACCTTATACTTCCTGGCCTTTCCTGCAGGAGAGGAGAAGAAGATTATGCCCTCGCATTTGCTGTACCAAATGGGTCTGAAGGAATAACATATATAGGCCAGTACAATCCGTATAGTGTAGAAAGGGAGTATGCAGATGATATACGTTATGTAGGAAATCCTATATATGGACAGAGGGAGACATGCCTCATAGTCCTTGATAGGGTATTTGTCCCTTGGGAGAGGGTATTCATGTGCGGTGAGATTGAATATACGCAAAAGTTTATCAGGAGATTTGCAAAGACCCACAGAATGAACTGTGGTGGTGCTTGCAAGGTAGGTTTTATGGATCTGATAATTGGGGCAACTCAGCTTATTGCAGAATATAATGGTATTTCAAAGGCATCACATATTGTAGATAAGATAACCAGGATGATAAAGTTAAACAATACATCACTGGCATGTGCTATTGCTGCTGCGCATATGGGAAAGGAAGAGCCAGTTGGTTCCGGTGTCTTTATGCCAGATGAAACAATGAGTAATCTTGCAAAACTAGATACCAATGATGGCTTCTGGGAGGTAATTGCCCTTGCAGGGGATATAGCAGGTGGAATAGCAGTTACTATGCCAGGTGAGATGGAGCTTGAAAACCCTGAGATAGATAAATATGTTTCTAAATATCTTAAATCTGCTGTAAGTGCGAAAAAGAGGATGAGGATTGCAAGGTTTATCCAAAACTGGGTGGCAGGGCTTCATGGCGTTGCTACATATCAGGGTGCAGGTCCAAGCCAAAATGAGATGTTGATCCTTTACAGGACAACAGATTTAGAGGAAAAGAAAAGGATGGCCGAGGAATTGGCTAATACATATAATTAATGCTTGCTGTCGGTTGTTTGTTGTCTCTTGCAATGGACTAAGGGCCCCTGACAACTGACTTTCCATTTTTAGGTGTGAACCCAACAAACCCAAATAATGTCAGACAAAAGAGATAATCTGAGTATCCTGAAGAAAGGAATAAAGGATAAGATAAGGCTTATAGATGTAACTGGCCTCACTGGCTCCGCATTGGCCTACCTATTATCCCAGCTTCTTATCGAAGTAGACCATCCTTGTTTGATGGTTTTCCCCAACTCTGAGGAGGCTGGAAAATTTTACAAAGATCTGGATTTTTTTCTTTCCAACCAGAATAATGGGCCTTCCCCAGACCTTAGGAGAATATTCTTTTTTCCTTCCTATGATATTTCACCTCTCACAGGATTAAGTCCACCAAAAGAATTGGTAAGGCAAAGGATAGAGGCACTTTATGCCCTTTCAACCTTGCGAGATGCGGTTGTTGTTACATCATTAGAGGCCATTATGAGTCGCCTTTTGCCAAAAAAGATCCTTCTTAACTCGGTTGACTATATCGCTATTAACGAGGAGATTGACAGGGATGATTTGATAAAAAAGTTGATAAGTTTTGGTTATCTTCGAACCTCATTAGTGGAGGAGAGAGGTGATTTTGCTGTAAGAGGTGGTGTTATCGATCTATACGCGCCCTTATATGATTCAGCAGTGAGGATTGAATTCTGGGGAAACACTGTGGAATCCATAAGACTCTTTAATCCAGTCAATCAAAGATCCAAATTTGATTTGAAAGAGCTCATTATTCTGCCTGCGAATGAAATCATTCTGGGACCTTCAAACATTACAAGGGCACGATCAATGGGCAGACTTCCATCGACTTTGGAATCAGGTGGGAATTTTCCAGGGATTGAGGCATGGTTGCAACATTTTTACTCCTCTCTTGATACCATCTTTAGCTATCTTCCCAAGGAAGGTCATATTTGTGTTACTCAATCAGATACTTTTATAGATAGATCCCGGCCTATCTTAGAAAAGCTTAATAACGAAACAGCAAGATTTAGGGATGAGTGCTTAGAAAAAGGAAAACCATTTCCTCAAACTGATAATAACTTTCTCGAGATACAAGAACTGAAAGTGTCCATTGCTGGATATCAAAAAATTTCTTTTTTCGATTTTACTATCAAGAGCACTTTTAAAAAGGAGGGTCTGGCAGTCGATTTCAAGGAATCAGTAATGCCAGACATGGAATATGAATCTCGGGATATCACTCATCCAAAGGTCTCACTCACCCCTCTCGCAGTTAAGGTTAAGACATGGATTGATGAGGGAAATCAGATTGTACTCGTATGTAGGACATCACAGCAGGCAGGACGTCTAAGGGAAATTCTGCTCAATTATCAAATCAGTGTTAAAGAAATATTCCCTGATTGGTCACGGATTAAAAGGAAAAGAGGGCTATACATCTGTTTGGGATACCTCTCTCAAGGATTGAGATTTACTGCCTCAAACCTGATCATCATTACAGAAGATGAGATCTTTGGAGAAAAAAGGGGAGGGAAAAGGAGAAAAAAAGAAGACAGGGTTCAGGCAATCCCATGGACAGGATTTAGCCAATTACAGGCAGGTGATTTGGTTGTTCACCGGGATCACGGGATCGGGCGCTATGGCGGGCTTTTAAAGATGGAGATCAGCAGCAGAATAAGGGATTTTGTAATTATTGAATATGCGGGAAACGACAGGCTTTATATCCCGGCAGATAGGATAAACATTATCCAGAAATATATTGGTTTAGATGAAGATAATCCTCAATTAGACAGGCTTGGTGGAAGATCATGGCCTTTAGCGAAAAAGAAGGCCAGAAGGGCAATAGAAGAGATAGCCAAAGACCTTGTTAAAATCTATGCCATGAGAAAGCTTCTCAGGGGTTTTTCCTTTTCAAAGGCAGATAATTACTATAGGGAATTTGAGGCAAACTTTGATTATGAGGAAACTCCAGATCAAATCAAGGTTATTGATGATGTGCTCTCTGATATGGAGTCAGACAGACCAATGGATCGGCTCATTTGTGGTGATGTAGGTTTTGGTAAAACAGAGGTAGCTATGAGAGCTGCTTTTAAGGCTATTATGGATGGAAAACAGGTAGCTGTTCTTTCACCTACCACCGTGTTAGCTGAGCAGCATTACCAGACTTTCTCAAAACGCTTTGATTCTTATCCTTTCAGGATTGCTGTCATGAGTCGTTTCGTTTCAAAGCCAGAGCAAAAAAAAGTAATAGGTGATTTATCTTTGGGGAAGATTGATATTATTATTGGTACCCATAGAATCCTTTCTGATGATGTTGTATTTAAAGATCTGGGCCTATTTGTGATTGATGAGGAACAGCGTTTTGGTGTTAAAGACAAGGAAAAATTAAAAAAATATCGGAATTCCGTTGATATTATTGCAATGACAGCTACACCTATTCCAAGGACCCTCCATATGTCATTGATGGGGGTCAGGGACCTGAGTATAATTAAAACCCCACCTGCTGACAGGCTCTCTATTCAGACATATGTTTCCAGATTTGATGAAGATATTATATCTCATGCAATCGAAAAGGAGTTAGAGAGGGGAGGGCAGATCTTTTTTGTCCACAATCGGGTTCAAACCATTGAGATAATGGCAGATACATTGAGCAGGCTTGTTCCCAACGCAAGGATTGACATTGCCCATGGTCAGATGAAGGAGAGGGATTTAGAGAAGGCAATGATTAAATTCTTGGCCAGGGAGACAGATGTCCTTGTGTGCACTACCATAATAGATTCAGGCCTGGATATACCTTCAGCAAATACTATAATAATTAATAAGGTAGATCGCTTTGGCCTGGCTGAGATCTATCAGCTCAGGGGGAGAGTTGGTAGGTCTAATGTGAAGGCTTATGCATACCTCCTGGTTTCAGATGGCTCTCATTTGACACGAGATGCCCAGAAAAGACTAAAGGTCTTGATGGATTTTTCGTGCTTAGGCTCGGGAGTCAACATCGCCTTAAATGATTTAAGGATAAGAGGGGGTGGAAACATACTTGGTTTCTCTCAATCAGGTCATATAAAGGCTATTGGCTATGAACTATATCTAAAAATGATAGAACAGGCAATTGCGGAGCTAAAAGGAGAGGTATGGCAAGAGGAAATATTTCCTGAGATAAACACTGATTTACCAGTTTTTATTCCTCACAGCTATATTGAGGAGAGTGATGTCAGGCTGGATATATACAGACGCTTATCCGCCATTAAGGGTAAACATGAATTAAAGGAGATGGTACGGGAAATAGAAGATAGGTTTGGACCCTTGCCCAAAGAGGTTGTAAACCTTATCTCTGTTATTAAGATAAAGATAGGCCTGAAGCAAATTGGCTCAACAGTGTTAGACATTAAAAATGATTATATGATCTTTTCCTTTTCTAAGGATACCCATTTATCACCATCTGACTTGATTGATTTAGTTTCCAGTCATCCGGATAATTTCTCATTCTTATCCGATCAGAAACTCAAGGTTGTGAGAGAGAAAAAGAGATCCTTTTCTACCCTTGGAGAGGCAGAGGAGATAGTAAATCAATTTGATCGCTATATCGTAAAAAATTGATCCAAATTCTTCTTGCATTCCCCATAATGATAGTATAATTTAAATAAATTATGTCATTTTTTATAAATTTATAGTATAGGAAATCCCATTTTTTAGACAGGATAGACGGGATGTTCAGGATATAAAGAAAATAAGAAAATCTTGTTAATCGTGGTAATCCTGTCAAAAAAGTTCCGCCGAAGGCGGCTAAGTTCATAGTATAGACTATGATAGATTTTAGGTTGTAAGGAAGTCCCTCAAGGGTTAATAAACCCGAAGATAAAAATCTTTAAAAAGGAGGAACTTCCTATGGCAATTAAAGTAAAGAGAAGCAAGATTAATTTCAAGGGAAAAATGGTTAACATTGGTATCGACATGCATAAAAAATCCTGGCGAATCACTGCCCTTGTTGAAGGGGATATAGTTATGGCTGTAACACTTGCCAGGCCAAACTATGATTCTTTCAAGAAATTACTGGTTCAGTTTTTAGGCAATTACGTGCGCATAGTTTACGAAGCCGGTCCTGGTGGATTCGACCTATATGACAGGCTTACAGATGATGGCGTTGAATGCATTGTTACTCCTCCGTCCTTGATCCCCACCGCGAGCGGATCTAAGGTCAAAACAGATAAAAAGGATAGTTACAAGCTGGCCAGGCTGCTTGAAAGCAATATGCTTAAGCAAGTATGGGTCCTTTCTCCTGAAGAAAGGGCTCACAGGCAGTTGGCAAGGACCAGACGGCAGATAGTTAATCATCGTTCAGATGTCATGCGCCAGATCAAGAGCCTGCTCTTGTTTCACAGCATCGAAATCCCTTTCTCAAGTCGCCAGCAGTGGACTGGGCCTTTTACAAAATGGCTTCATGGGCTCGATCTTGGCGATGAATACCTCAACAAATCACTTGAGGCCTTGATCAAGCTTTTCGATTATCTGAGCATTGAGAAAAAGAGCCTGACCCACGAGGTCATTAAACTGGCCAGGGAAGAAAAATATGCATCAAGGGTAAAGCTCCTTAAAAGTGTACCTGGTATCGGGGCATTGAGCGCTATGGAGATCCTGGTTGAGCTTCAGGATATCGCTCGTTTTAAAACAGCCGATGAGCTTGCTGCCTACCTTGGCTTGACACCATCTCAACATTCTAGTGGAGAGCATACCAGAATGGGACATATAACCCATGCAGGCAATGATAGGGTAAGAACCACGCTGGTTGAATCCTCCTGGATCTTGATTGGAAAGGATCCTGAAATAAAAAAGAAATCCCATTTTTTAGACAGGATAGACGGGATGTTCAGGATATAAAGAAAATCTTGTTAATCGTGTTAATCCCTGGCCCAGACCTGATTTATAGGCACAAGTTCCAAAAATTAATCTCCTGAAATATTACAGCGACAATAGCTTATTCCAAGCAAGTCGCACCAGGGCGGGCCTGTCAAAAAAGTTCCCCGACATGTCGGGGCTAAGTTCATAGTATAGGAAATCCCATTTTTTAGACAGGATAGACGGGATGTTCAGGATATAAAGAAAATCTTGTTAATCGTGTTAATCCTGTCGAAAAAGTTCCCCGACATGTCGGGGCTAAGTACATCGTAACTATTCAGCCACCAAGGCACAAAGACCCAAAGAAGAGATAAATATTATTGAATAACGTAGTTTTCTCATTAATTTCAATCCCGATTTATCGGGATTAAAAAAGCTATAATAAAGAATAATTCTCTAATCTTGGTGTCTTGGTGCCTTTGTGGCAAGATACCTAAGTAGATACAATTTACCTATGATTAATATAAATATTATAAGATATTTTATTTCTCTATTTTTTTGTCTCTTTCTTCTTTTTACCTTATCAGCCTGCTCTCCCACGGCAGAATCAAATAAAACTGTAGTTATAAGAGTAGGAGATCGAGTAGTTACCGTTGGTGAAATAAAGAGAGAAGTACGCATTGCCTCAGTTGAAAATAAAGTTCCTCAGAAGGCAGTATGGTCATCTATCAATGAGCTTATAGATAGAATTGTGGATGACTCTCTTGTGCTTGAATATGGAGAAAAAAATGGTATTTCCTTAAATGAGATTGAATTGGAAGAGGCTATACAAAATATTGTCAAGGATTATCCAGAAAATAGCTTTAATGAAATGCTTCTATCCAGGTGTATAGATTATAATGAATGGAAAGAGAGATTCAGCGAACATCTTTTAATTAAAGAGGTTGTAAAGGAGCAAACTGCGTCTCTGCCTCCTATTTCTTACCATGCGATAAAATCTTACTATCAGGAGAGGAAGGAGGATTTCTTGCATCCTTCAAGGTCCAAATTGGTGCATGTCGTTACTAAAACGAGAAAAGAGGCTGAGGCTATTCTCGCCCGCCTTAAAGGGGGAGAAGACATAAAAGAATTAGTTAAGGAACAATCTTCGGGCTCTGGAATCTATGGCAATTATGGTATACACTGGAAAGCTAGGTATATATTTCCTTCTCCCCTATCTGATATCATATTTACGATACCTGTTGGTGAAGTGAGCAGCATCATTAAAATACCCAACGCCTTCCACATTATAAAAGTCCTCAAAAGGGAGCCACCAGGACTAAAAGATCTTTTGGAGGTAGAGGGTGAAATAGAAAATATGCTTCTTAATAAAGCAGTGGAAAGACGATATGCAGCCTGGCTTAAAGAATTGAGGAATAATTATCCTGTTAAAGTCAACTACACCTTGTTAGATAAACTGAGTGCTGTTAATGAGAACGACTAAATTAATTATTCTTTTTACGCTATTGCTTATTGTATTCACGTTAGCTCCTGGGTATCTCTTGGCCGAGATAACAAATAGAATTGTAGCGAGAGTTAATAGCGATATAATTACCCTCCATGATCTCAATACCTCAATCAAAAGGTTAACCGGATCAAGTGCAAGGGATCTGCAATTAAAAAGCGAGAAAGAATTCTATGAGATACGCCGGGCTATTTTGGATAATCTGGTTAACGAAAAGATAACAGAACAAGAAATAATTAAATTGGGAATAAAAGTAACAGCAAAGGATGTAGAGGAAGCAATTGAAAAGGTGAAAAAGGAAAATGATTTTACACAGGAGGAGTTGATTTATAACCTAAAGCAGGATGGGGTAAGACTAAAGGAATATAAAGATAAGATAAAAAAGGAGATTAAACGCTTTCGGTTAGTAAATTATGAGGTGAAATCAAAGATAGTTATAACCGAAGAGGAGATAAAAAAATATTACCACACATATTCAAAAGAATATACTGAGGTCTCTAAAGTGAGGCTGGAGAGGATTTTCTTAAAGGTTAGAAGTCCAAATGATAAGGAAGAGATTGCTCGCGTAAAGTCCTTAGGAGTAGAGATATTGCAGAGGCTTAAACAAGGCCACGATTTTTCCGAGATGGCAAAGACACATTCTCAGGGCCCAGCGGGTCCAGAGGGAGGTAATCTGGGTTGGATAAAAGCGAGCCAGCTTGAACCCATATTAAGAAAAAAAATAGATAAACTTTCAGTTGGAGAACACACTGATTTAGATTTTGCTCCATCTGGATTTCAGATAATCAGGTTAGCAGAAGAGAAAAAAGGAGGGCTAAAACCTTTTGAAGAGATCCGGGATGCAATCTATTCCAAATTATTTAAGGAAAAAGTAGAAAAAAAATATGCTACATGGTTAAATAAGCTTAGAAAGGAGTCTTTTATAAAGGTTACATTTTGATATGGACAAACCTTCTCACCAAAAAAAGGAAAAGGAAATACCAGAAGATATTAGCCTTGGTATTTTTTTAAAAAAATCCAGAGAAGAGCGCCATATTGAATTAGATGAAGTAGTTGAGGCTACAAGGATACAAAGACATAATCTTGAAGCAATAGAAAATGAGGAATGGAGTAAACTGCCTTCACAGGTTTTTATTAAAGGCTTTCTAAAATCCTATGCTGAATTTTTGGGAGTGGACAAAGAAACAGTCATACATCATTACCTAAGAACCTCATCTTTTGAAAAAACTACACCAGAAGCGCTAAAGAAAACAAGACCACAATTAGCCAAACCCTATCTTATCATCATTATTCCTGTTTTGGTTCTGGCCTTTTTTGTTGCTCTTATTTATCTAAATAAACGCAATATTTCAATTACTGACAAGGCCTTTCAGTATCTCGGGACACAGAGCCCTGGAGAAAAAATGGGGGGTATAGCAGAAAAAGAGGATAATAATGAACAAGACGAGAGAGAAAAGGAAATACTTCTATTAGAAGATGAAGTAGTGGTAGAGGAGGTGAATAAAACCACTTTAAAATCTAAACCTGTTGATGATACCATAGTTCTTGAGGATTCGACTATTCCAATGAAGAGAGAAGAAGAAAAAAATCCTCTATTGCCACGGTTTATCCTTACTGCCAAGGTTAAAAGCCGGACGTGGATTGCTATCAGCATCGATGATACGTCGGTTAAGGAGTACCTTTTTCAGCCAGGGCAAAGTCCTCGATGGATGGCAGAAAAGGGCTTTAATATTTTGGTAGGTAATGCAGCTGGAATTGAGTTTTTCCTCAATGGAAAGGACGTTGGCAATCTCGGTGCGAAAGGACAGGTAGTAAGGATAACACTTCCGGAAGGATAGAAGAGGTGTATTTTAAAATTAAGCTGATGATCCTGGGGGATTAATTGAGAAATATATATGATATTTTTAAGGAAAGAGGTTTTATTGAACAGGTAACAGATGAGAATATGCTCAGGGAGGTTTTTGAAAAACCAATTACCTGTTATATCGGTTTTGACCCAACTGCAAAAAGCCTACATGTTGGTAGCTTGCTTCCTATTATGTCCCTTGCCCACATGCAGAGAGAAGGCCATAGGCCGATAGCTTTGGTCGGGGGAGGAACATCACTTGTGGGCGATCCCAGTGGAAGGGATGAAATTAGAACTGTTATGACAAGGGAGGAGATTGATATCAATGCTGAGGGTATTAAGAGACAACTATCCCACTTTATTGATTTTAATAATGGTAAAGCCCTTATGCTCAACAATGCTGACTGGCTTGCCCCTTTAAATTACATAGATTTTTTAAGAGATATAGGTAGGCATTTCAGTGTAAACAGGATGTTGACAGCCGAAAGTTACCGCCAGAGGATGGAGACTGGCCTCAGCTTTTTAGAATTTAACTACATGCTCCTTCAGGCTTATGACTTCTGGTATCTTTTTAAAAACTATAACTGTCTCCTGCAGATGGGAGGGAACGATCAGTGGGGGAATATTTTAGCCGGTGCTGACTTGACGAGAAGAATTGAAGGCAAAAATATCCATGGAATTACCTTTCCCTTGATTACTACTGCAGATGGTTATAAAATGGGTAAAACCCAGAAAGGTGCCGTATGGCTTGACCCTGAGTTGACATCCCCATATGAATATTACCAATACTGGGTAAACATAGATGATAGGGACGTAAAAAGATTCCTTTCTTATTTTACCTTCCTTCCTATGGATGAGATTGAAAATCTGTCCCGTCTAAAAGATGAGAAATTACGAGAGGCAAAGGATATTTTAGCATATGAGGCCACGAAAATATGTCACGGCGAAGAGGCAGCGAATAATGCTCAAACCTCTGCCAGACAGCTTTTCAAAAAAGGCATTATTAAGGATATCGGGGCAATTCCCACATACTCTTTGACAAGAAAGGATTTAGGTGAAGGAATTGAGGCCTATATTCTTTTTCAAAAAACTGGTCTATGTAAAACGAGAGGTGAGGCAAGGAGGTTAATATCCCAGAAGGGTGCATATATAAATGGGCAAACGGTTCCATCCTTTGAAACAATAGTTGGGCCGGAAGATATCCTGAGTAATATTATTTTGTTAAGAGCAGGGAAAAAGAAATACCTTAGAGTTCGAATTCAAGACTCATAATTTGATTAGTTTACATCCAACCGCTATAGCTCACGTTCGTCCTCAACATTTCCATCAAGGAATTTGCCTAATAAGTGGAAAAAAATGAAAAAGAAAAAAAATAAAAGTGCTCAAAAAGAAATAGATGATCTATCTATTGATTCCCAGCATGATCGCACACCTGTTTCGAAAGAGCAGGAAGGCTCTTTGGTCGCCTATGATCCTTTGCAAATGTATTTATGGGAAATGCGGAGGTATACGCTTCTTACCAAAGCTGAAGAGATAGAGCTTGCTATTAGATATAGGCAAAAAAATGATCCGGAGGCGGCCCATAAGCTTATTCTATCCAATCTAAGATTAGTGGTAAAAATCGCAATGGACTTTCATAGGTATTGGATGAAAAACCTTATGGATTTAATCCAGGAAGGAAATGTCGGGTTAATGCAGGCAGTAAAGAAATTTGATCCATACAAAGGCATTAAATTTTCCTATTATGCCTCATTTTGGATAAAGGCCTACATCCTTAAGTTTATCATGGAGAATTGGAAGTTAGTCAAGATTGGGACTACTCAGTCTCAAAGAAAACTTTTCTTCAATCTTGCAAAGGAAAAAGAGAGATTGCTATCTTTAGGGTATGACCCTGAACCCAAACTCCTTGCAGAGCGATTAGATGTAAAAAAAGATGAAATAGTAGAGATGGCGCAACGATTAGGTGGGTGGGAGGTTTCTCTTGATGCACCGGTTAAAGAAGGGGCTAAGCAAGATTATGGATCTTTTCTGCCCTCTCCTGAAATAGATATAGATCAACAGATATCTGTAAAGGAGAGAAGAGATTTGCTCCGAGAAAAATTAGAGGAATATAGGAAAACCCTTGTAGGGAAACACAGGGATATATTTGATAATAGAATATTGACCGAAGAGCCCTTAACCCTTCAGGAGCTTGGAGATAAACATAACATTTCCAGGGAAAGAGTTCGGCAGATTCAGGACAAGATCCTTAAAAATGCCAAGAAATGGTTGGTTGCAAATATACCCAATTTTGAGGAAGATTTCTCTGACCTTTTAAATGAATAGACAATGTCACTGGTTAGTTGTCAATAGTCCATTATATATCTATATCGTAGGCGTTCACGGGTTCACGGTTACTCTATATCTAAGTGCTTAGTTGAAATATAGAAATCATCATCTTTGCTGGTATTTAGTTGAATTAATTGATTCGTCTATTCATTTCAACGGACATTACCAATGAATAAAGTAATTAAAAAAATATCTATCTTATCTCTGTGTGTTTCAATGACACTTGCCCTGTCGTGTGTGGGTGTAGAAGAAAAGCTTCCCTCAAAGCAAGACGCTATTCTATCAAGAGAAATTAGCGATAAAAAAGATTTTTCCCTTTATGCCTATCAAAACTATGCCTTCGCCTGTATAGCGATAACAAATGGCGATTATAATGATGCGGAAGTCTATTTAAAAGATGCCCTGAAATATGACAAAGACTCCCCATATTTACTCATGAAATTGTCTGAAGTATTGGTTGAAAACGGTAAGATGGAGGATGCCTTACATTTTGCCGAAAAGACAGCTGACCTAACCCCTGATGATAGTAAGGCACGGGAGTTCCTGGCAGAAATTTACTCTCAGCTAAAGAAATTTGACCTGGCTATATCCCAGTATAGGGAAATCCTGAAAAAGGACCCAAATAACAGGGAAGCAAGGCTTTATCTATCGACACTTTATATCAGGTTGAAAAAATATGATTGTGCACTAAATGAGCTATCCATTCTCATAAAGAATGAACCTGAGCTGACGATGGCTCATTATTATAAAGGGAGGATAAATTTAGAACTCAAAGCATATAATAAAGCACAAGAGGCATTTAATAAGGTACTTGAAATAAATCCCAGATTCCTTCCAGCCCTTTTCGATTTGGCAACCCTGTTCAATAAAACAAATAACATTGATATGGAGATAAGAACCTATAATAAAATAGTGCATTTATATCCTCATAATATAATAGCCAGGGAAAGACTTATTGCCCTTTACTACAAAATCGGTCAAGAGAAATCTGCTGAAGAGCATATGGAAGAGATGAAAAAGATATTAGACCCTGGGGATCTAAAAAGAAAAAGACTTGGTCTGATATACCTCAAATATGGAAAATTTAGTGAGTCTATTGCGGAACTTTCATCAATAGTGTCTGCATGGCCAGATGATCAGGAGGCGAGATATTATCTAGGAGCGGCTCTGGAAGAGGATGAAGATTTTGATAAGGCCTATCAAAACCTTAATCTTATTAATCCCGATAGCAGTTATTTTATAAATGCCAGGATGCGTATGGCCTATATTTTGGAAAGACAAAAAAAACTTGATCCGGCAATAAACCTCCTCAAGGAAACCATTACTCACGGGAAGGAAAACCCTCAACTATATTTGATGTTGGCCTCACTGTACGAAATCAAAGAGGAATTTCCTAATGCGATGGATATTTTAAAGGAAGGGCTAAAATCCAACAAAAACAATACTGGCCTTCTATACAGACTTGGCATTGTATTGGATAAGTTAAAAAGAAGTGAAGAGTGCATCCAACAAATGGAAATGGTAATAAAGATAGACCCTAAGCACGCTGACGCCCTTAACTATATTGGCTATACCTATGCTGATAAGGGCATTTATCTCGACAAGGCACAGGAGTTAATTAAAAAAGCTCTGCAATTTAAACCCAAGAGCGGTTATATAGTTGATAGCCTGGGATGGGTTTATTTTCGGAAAGGACTTTACGATAAGGCCCTTATTGAGTTGAAAAAGGCTATCCAATTGGCCCCTGAAGATCCTGCCATTAATGAGCATCTCGGTGATGTCTATTTCAAAAAAAAAGAGTATGAAGAGGCCTTGAAGATTTATAAAAAGGCCCTTTCTTTACAGAATGCGAATCAGGAGGTCCTTAATAAAAAAATAAAAGATGTTATGGAGCATCTGAAAGGTAATGCGCCTTGATATTGCGTAAAATATGGAACAATCTTTTATTGTATAAGTTTAGCCACCAAGTCTCAAAGGCACGAAGAAATCATTACGTCTCTTATTAAAAATGATATTTAAAGAATTATATAATAATCTTGGTGACTTGGTGTCTTTGTGGCTGAACTATTACCTTTTATCATCTCTGTTTATTTTTCTTTTAGCCTTTCTTTTCGGATGTGCGTCTCTTGCACCTTTCCCGCCTGCTAAACCTTTCTCTCAACAAGAGTCTGACCGAATTATTTCCAACCTACAAGATCAAGAGGAAAAAGTATCGAGCTTTCAAGGGATTGGAAAATTAAATGTAAAGAAAGGGGAAGAAGAAATAGAGGCAAATCTTTTTGCTGTTGGAAGTAATCCTTATAAAATCAGGCTCGAAATTACTCATCCCTGGGGAAAACCACTCCTTTACATCGTAGCTGATGAAAAAAGTATTTCAGTATTATCTCTGACTGATAAGAAATTTTTCAGGGGCCCACCACATTCTTTAGACATAAAACAGTTTTTCCTATATGGTCTTGATCTGGATTTAGCATGGAAGATATTCTCTGGTAGTGTGCCAATACTATCTCCATCAGGAGGAACAGTGAGCTTGAAGCCAAATGAAATATCTCTTTATAATAAGCAGGGTGAGATTATAGAAACGATTTCTTTTTCTTCAAAAACCCTTCTGCCTCGATCCATCTATTTTCCAAAGAAAGGACTTAGCATGCTTTTTTCGGAATTTGAGGAAGGAGATTTGGGACCTCACCCCTTAAAAATAAAGGTGTTAAAGGAAAATGAAGACCAATTAGTAGTGATAAGATATAAGAGTTTTACACTGAATAAACCAGTCCCTGAAGAGATTTTCCAATTGAATCCACCCCCAAGTTTTGAGATTGTTAATCTGAACAATAGTTGATTTAGTAGTCAAAAAGTTGAGTGGTTGAATCGTTATTAACTTAGCGACTCAACTCAAAATAATCGTAATAATTCACCTGGAAAAATATTTTGACAGGATTACAGGCCCGCCCTGGCGCGACAGAAAAAGCTTCGTTTAGAATTAACCGTGTTAACCATTAGATACTGGGTATTGATAGCAGTTGCTGTTGTAATCAGGTCTGGGCCAGGGATAGACAAGATTTCGATCTCCTCTATACTCTCTCGATTTGGTAGATCTAAATTCTAATGATCGCTTAAAAGCCCCGCTTAATGGCGGGGGTCCCGATGAAACTTCATCGGGACCAATGTGGAGGTCCTTTAGAGGTAAATAAGCTCGCTTATTTTCTTCCCAAAGGACACTCCATATGTAACTTTGAAGCGATACTTATAATAGGGGATCAACAGAATGAGGACAATTATCCTGTCATTCCTGTTTATCATGTCAAAAGATAGGTGAACTGTTACAAATAATCTACGTTACCTAAAGTTAACACAACAGACACGATAAACCCAATGAACACAACAAACGCAATAATGTTTGTGGCTGATAAAATGCTTGGAAAATTAGCCAAGTACTTAAGGATTATGGGATACGATACCTTTTACCAGACGAGCTATCCAGATCAGAGATTATCAGACTTGGTTAGGGAGGGAAGGATTCTTCTAACAAGAAATCATATAACTGTTAGGCAATATTCAAACTCTATCTTTGTTGACTGCGATCTGGTGAAAGATCAATTAAAGGCAGTTGATAACTCACTGAAGCTTACACGGGATCGGAGAGACTGGTTCAGTAGGTGCCTTGTCTGTAATTCACCTCTCTCCAAGGCTGAATTAGAAGTAGCACGGCAAAATGTTCCTGATTTTGTTTTTTTTAAGGACCATGAAAGGATTTTTTTTTGCCCAATTTGCAAACGATTTTACTGGCCAGGTACTCATAGAGAACGGATGGTAGAAAGATTAACGGATTGGGGATATTGAATCAATGTTCAGTAACATTATTTATATTATTATTGTATTGGTACTATTTCAGTTTAATTACCCTGTGGAGGGTCTATTCAGATCACCTATAATCTCCGTTTTTGTTATCTTTTTACTCTGGCTCAATTTTACAATCTACTGTAGATACCGCTTCTCCAGGCTTTTGGCTTTTTATAGAGGTAATCCCACCAGTTTTGCTCAAAGCAAGGTAAGTTCTGCCTATCAATCGGCAGTCACGAAACTCTCCATTTTATCCATAATGATATTCGCCTTATTTGTTTATCTTCTCAATCTAAAATATTGGCTTCTTAAAATCCCTGGCTTCACCACTTTTTCAATTCTGCCAAGCGCTGTGGCCATCCTTATCTTTTTTATCTTTCTTGCCACCATCTGGTATTATGGCTATCCCGCCTATTGTGCCATCTTTCCATGTTCGGCAACAAGGTGGGTCTATGTAGTATCAAATATAAAGCTTAATTTTCCTATTATTTTTCCTTGGGCAATCCTTACCGTTTGCTATGATTTAATTGGCTTACTTGCATGGCCATCTTTAAAGAAGATCTTTGAAAATGAGATCGGACAATTTATATTTTTTACTGTATTTCTGATTATCCTTGTAATATTCCTCCCTCCCTTTATCAAATATTGGTGGGGCTGCAGCAGCCTTCCCCAGACAGAAAAGAGAGAGAGTATAATGAATTTTCTGCGGAAGTCTGGCTTTAAATATAGAGACATATTACGGTGGCCGCTATTAGAGGGGCGGATGATGACCGCTGGTGTTATGGGTCTACTACCAAAATTTCGGTATATCCTTGTAACGGATTCTTTATTAAACCTCCTTTCAGAGGAAGAACTCAATGCGGTGATGGCCCATGAAATAGGCCATATAAAATATAAACACATTCTTTTCTACATCTTTTTTCTCTTAGGCTATATGGCTCTCTCCATGGGCCTTTTTGATATCATTTTCTATGTAATGGCCGCTAATCCCTGGTTATTTGACTTATTACGAAGCCAAAAAGAGGTCCAGACAGGTATATTTTATTCACTCTTCTCTGTGCCTGTCATATTGAGTGTCATCCTTTACTTTCGATATATCATGGGTTTTTTTATGAGGAACTTTGAGCGTCAGGCAGATCTCTATTCAGCTAAACTCATGGGTAAACCTGAACCCACTATTATGTCGCTTGAAAAGATTGCACAGGTTAGTGGTCAAAGTCGAAATCTCCCATCCTGGCATCATTTTAGCATTGCTGAAAGAGTTGAGTGTTTGTGGAGATCCTTGCAGGATCCTCAATTAATCAAGCGCCATTCAAGACGTTTAGCACTCTTTTTGATTGTCTTTTTCCTCCTTATTGCCTCTCTGGGATACGCACTAAATTTTAGTCCCCTAAAGAGAAATATAGAGCATATATTTCTTACACATATCTTGAATCAGCAGCTCATTGACTCGCCAGAAAATATCGAGACCTACAAAAATCTTGCATACATTTATCAAAAAAGAGAGAACCTTTCCAAGGCCAAATGGGCATATGAAAATATCCTCAGGCTCAATCCTGATGACGGAATGGCACTTAATAACCTTGCATGGATTTTAGCTACTGCCCGGGATACAACACTTCTTGATTACCCAAAGGCACTTTTATTAGCCAAAAGGGCTGTTGGGATAGAAAACTCGCCAACCTTTTTGGATACCTTAGCTGAGGCTTACTATGTAAACGGATTGCAGGATAAGGCAATACAGACTATAAAGCAGGCATTAGAAAAGGCATCTGATAATAGGAAATATCTTGTGAGTCAATTGGAGAAATTTAAGAAAGGGGCAAAAGGGGCTCCTGGAAGCTGAACGAAGAAGGCTTCTAAGGGAATGGGAGAGAGCAATCATCAGAAACAGGTCTTGGATTAGGTATAGTGAAGGGGGGGATATTCCGCTAGGTCTGTAAAGTCTTTCTAATGTTGACAACACAAATAATTGTATGATAATATGATATTTGATTGATGATTTCTATTATGACTTACTATCTGGTATAAGTAAACCGAAAAACGGAGTATCATAATGTCAGTTGTTACTACATCAAGCCGGGGGCAGATCGTCATTCCCAGAGATGTGAGAAAGCAGCTTCAAATCGGTCCAGGGAAAAAGGTCCTGATCAGGGCTGAAGGGGATAGGGCAATTCTTTTCCCGCTTCCTGATGATCCTGTGGATCATTTCTGCGGTATCTTTCAGAAAGGAACATCACTTACAAAGGCACTTTTGGCCGAGCGGGGAAAGGAGCGAGCTCGTGAAGCGAAAAAGATTACTGGATAGCTTTGCCATGATTGTTTATTTGAATAAAGAGAAGGGTTTTGAAAAGGTACGTGATGTAATGTCTGAGGCTCAGAAATCGGGTGACCATGTTTTGATGAATGAGATAAATGTGGGGGAAGTCTATTATATTCTTTTCAGAAAAAGGGGGCCAGAAAAAGCTGACTACTTCATAGAGACAATACTTGCATCACTACCGATTCTTACAGTCTCGAATGGTTTTGATGATGTGATTAATGCTGCAAAAATTAAGGCAGAGCATCCTCTCTCCTTTGCCGATTGTTTTGCTGTTGATACGGCCCGCAAATATAATGCCGTTATCATGACAGGGGATCCGGAATTCAAAAAGATAGATCAGCTTGTTGAAATAGAATGGCTCGATAGATAACGAAGCGAGGCAGAAATTGGATGGCCTCAATGTGCATTTTTTTGCCCAACTGCTCAATTCATGCCGATGAAAATTATGAGCCATTTTTCTCAAATTGATGTGGAATCAAAATTGGGTGAAGGAACAACATTTACGATAACTTTACCTTGTGATATATTAGCCACAGATCCTCACGGACAATGAAGATCAAAATTGACCAATATTTGCCGAAAGCTCTATTATCTCTCACAGAGAGCACAGGGGACACAGAGCTATTAAAAAGCGAACATACAGAAATGAAGGAGTCACTTAAAAGGCCAATGGTAATACCTTAAAGGGCAAGAATAGGCTCGCTTATTCTTGCCCGCAATGGGGGCTCTCCATTGCTTCCGATTTGAATTCATCGGATGCCCGCTAAATGGGCCTTTTATGCGATTTTATCAATTCCATTTTAGATTCTCCACTGTGATCTCTGCCTGCCCCGTTAAATGCGAAGCATATTTAACTGGGGAGAACTCAAGCGACCAGAGGGAGCGGGCGAGGGCAATCTATAATACTATCCGTAATTGGGAGGATATTATGGAACAAATCGGGATAAGAGACAAAGCGTTGCCAATATTGAAATCTTCTATAGCTTTAAAAGAGAAGCTACTAAAAGCAAAATCGAAGAGCTACCGCAAGCGTCTAAAAATATTTGAAAAAAAACATAAAATGAAGTCTGAGCACTTCATAAAAGAGTTTAACGCCGGTAAGCTTGGTGACGATGCAGAATGGTTTGATTGGCTCTTTGTATATGAAGCATACAACAGAGTAACAGAGCAGGAAAAAATAATAGAAGGGCTTTCACTGTGACCATTCGCTATTTTGAAAAGGTCAAAAAGAGAATAGCTAAATTGGAGTGGTTAATAGAACGGAAAAGTATTGATACTGAGTATGACGAAGACGCTGATGTTGGTTACATTGGAGGGTATATAAACTTCAAGGATGGTTCCATATTTCATTTCAAAGAAATTCTATTTGGACAGAACAGGCATTATAGATTTCACTATATGGATGAGAAACACAATCTAATATCCAGATGGGATACTGCGCCGCATCACAAGAAATTGAAAACTTTTCCTTATCATGTCCATTTACCTGATGGTGTGAAAGAATGTAAACCGGTTACACTTAATGGTGTCCTTGATAGGATAGAAAGCATTGTCATTGATAGATTAGAGGAGTGATCTCAAACCTTAGTAAAGGGTCGCGGTAGGAATGCGGGTTCCCCGCACAGATCCCAAGCATGGGGTTGCTGATATTTGCGAAATGGACCTGGATGAGATTTATTCAAAAGGTAAGCAGCAAAAAAAAGTTAAAGCCAGGAGTCTTCTTTGCTCTTGGCCTGCCTGTGCCGGCACGGCAGACAGGGCTGTCAGGGAACTGGGTATGTCGCTCACAGATCTGGCCAGGCATCTGGGAATCAGTGTTCCAGGTGTAGGGTATGCCGTGGAGAGAGGGGAGTCTATTGCACGAGACAATAATTATCAACTGGTTGATTGATTTACTTTGTTTTTTAAGGGCGTCCCGCTTTACGCTTTATATTGAATTTTTGCGATAAAAAGATCACCAGAAGGAGTCATTTATCTCTATGAAAATAGGAAGAAATGATCCCTGCCCTTGTGGAAGCGGTAAGAAATACAAGAAGTGTTGTTTGAAGAAGGATGAATTGAAAAAAGCGATTTCACTACCCAAACGAAGGACTGCTGCGGAATCCGTGGATTCCCTCCGTGGGAAAATCATGAAGTTTATTGATATGGAGAACTTAAGGGACTATTATCCAGCGGCCATCGACCAATATTGGAAGACACTTAGGCAGGGCCAGAACCTTCGGGCTATGGTAGAAACCGATATGATTGGTTTCACGGAGTGGTTCGTTCATGATTACGTCCTTCCTGGCTTTGGAAAGCCACTTATCACTGTCTATCTTGAAAATAATCCAAAGCTAACCAGAACGGAACTCCGGATACTGAAAGACTGGCAGGAGACCAACATCTCCGTCTATCAAATCACCCGTGTAGAAGAGAATAATGGCGTTTACTGTGAGGACATCTTTACAGACAAGGGATTCTTTATCCACGATATCAGTATTTCAAGGTCCATAAAGCAATGGGAATTATTGATGGCCCGAAAGGTGTGGGTTTTGGACGAGTGGCAATTGTCGGCAATGGGAGCAAAACTACCTCCTAACGAAAAAAAGGATATTTATGACTTTGTGATGGGCCATTATCTGAAGCACCTGGAATCACATCCAAATACCTCGCTTACGGATTTTCTACAGCAAAAGGGATATCTTCTCAGACAATATGTGATTACAAAAGAAGTCGAACCCACTGAATCACCAAGGATCGTCACCAGCCATGGGGAGGAGATGGTCATGTATGATGCGATCTACGATGTTATTGATTGTGACTTAGTGGTAGAAAAATTATCCAAGATCTCTGATTACCAAATGACGGGATACACTGAGCATAAGGATGGTGAAGCTTTGAATTATACCTTCGATTGGCTTGAGAAAGGAGAGTCTTCTAAGCTGTTCGAAGGAAAACATCCAAAAGAAGGAATGATTTTTCAATCGTTTTTTACGGAGGGACCTGGCCATGAAAGCTATAGGGTACTGGGGAATCTTAAGTTAGGTCCCGATAGACTAAAATTATCGGCCATGGGAGAGGATAGGTTCAAAGCAGGGAAGACCGTTTTAGAAAAAAATCTAAAACCTGCAGTTAAGCATAGATTGGACAGCATACAGACCCTTGAATCGAAGTTGAGCGAAGACAGGAGGGCATCCGACACCGAAGAGATCGACCCCGAGATACAAAAGGGAATTACTAAAGATTTTTTCGATAAATACTACAGAGATTGGCTTGATTTCAAAATCCCTGCCCTTGAAGATAAGACGCCAAGGGAAGCTGCAAGGACGAAGGAGGGGAGAAGGGAGCTTGAGGAATTGCTAAGATTGTTAGAATATAGGGAACAAAGTAGGAGAGAGAATGGACAGCCCGAGTATGACATTGCTTGGATTCGCAAAGAATTAGGGATAGAGAAAAAGTAATTTCATCTTTCAGATGTCAGAATTCGATGTTTCTTATATGATTGTTGAGAAATCGGAATCCAAAAAACTTATGACTACCAAACGAAACCTTGAATGAAATTTAATTTGGCTGTACGATCGATTATGGCACGAAACCTGAATTTCCTACCAAAGCCAAATTATGCATAATCATGTTAAAATGTTATACTTTTTAGATCGCTGATATGTGGCAGAGTACAAACCCGAACCAAGCTTGGATATTTTTCCGATAACACAACGTTATAAAAATTAAAGGTACTGACAAGATAGCACAACGACTCAAATTTAAAAGACATAGTATCTCTAATAGGTACATGTGATGTCGGAATTTAAAAGGTGTAAAGGACTTAATCAAAAAGGTAAGAGATGTGGAGCGCAGGCTGTTAAAGGATCTGAATACTGTGTTGCTCACCAAGACCAAGCCCCTAAATCCCATATTAAGACTCCATTCTATAAAGATATTAAGTTTTTAATCCCAATAATTATAACCATATTTTTAGCCATTTATTTTGGGAGTAAAAGTGCTACAAAAAAAGGACAACAAATTACACACCAAGATCAAAATAAAACTCACAAAACATTAGATCGTATGGAAAAGAACATAAACAAAATTATCGATAACCACTCAAAAGCCTCTCAAGAATATTTAGAAGAAAAATACGGCTCTCTTCCAACTTTCTTTGGTGCAACGGATAAAGGTGCAATAGTTCCCTATGGTGGTAATCCGGCGGGTATAAATATCGATTGGAAATCTGCTTTAGTGTTAAATGTAACGCATAATGAAATAAAAATACAAATTCCAGACATATCAATAAATACGGATAAGATTAAAGGATTGACATTCGTAAATATAAAATTTGTAATGATAAAAAAAGTCGGTTATACGATAGCACCCATCGGCGACAGAAGATTTGAAATTAGGGCTACTGTTGTTGGAGTAGATCAAGGAATAACAGTGATTGGTTTATCAGTTGTTTTAAAATCTGGTTCTTCTCCAAATTAGTTGGTAGAAAAATGATTTACCAAAATACAACATATTGAAATTAAATGTAATTTCACCATTAACCTTTTTGATTAATTAGGCCATATTGTTAGGTGATAACGTTACTCCAGAAATTAAGTATTAACAGGAAATTACTTTTATAGGCAACTGCTATGATGAGCCTGATAGGTACCCATTATCGGAGTTGCTTTTAAAAGCTATACCTACTGAAATCATTAATCAAATAAGATTTAAGCCTTAATCTTGACCAACTAATTTGGAGAAGATCCTAAAATCTTAATTTAAATAATAATCCAATCTGCTATTTATCATCAAAAAAGTACCTTTTCCAAATTACAGATAACTCCAACGTATTCGTAAAGTTAAAAGCGATTAAAACCTGTGATATCTAAACTCCCCGTTTGGAATGTTACGGTTGCATGTATCTGCTATCTTTGGCAGGGTTTCAGCACGTTATAATGCTGCGATATCGAAACCGTATCGGAAAAACGTTAGCAATCCCAATATGATGAGCTCATGGCAAGATATGTGGAAAACGAGTCGCTAGCCTCGAAAAATCTTGAACAGTACCCTTTCCGTTCCTAATAATAGACTGTGAAGTTCTTACACATGCGGTATAATAGTTCCATTTCGATCAAATAAAGGACCCAGGTTAATGAAGGCTCAGAAGAATGAAACTTTCTTGTATGAGGTCTCTTTTTATGTAAATACGGCACATTATCTGCCAGTCTTGTGGAAACATGATCCTCTTTCTTTCCAGTGGGCGAAATTATCTGTCATTCCTTTGAAGAAATGTAGCAATCATGATGATGAAGGTAAGGAAGGATTCGATGATGCGATCAAGACCAGCTACACCATTCCAGCCGAATCAATCAACGAAGCAATCTCTAAATCGCTAATGGTGAACAGGTTCATCTTGAATATTGCTTCATTTTACTATTCAATTGGGTTAAACATAAAATCGCCTCCGTGCATTACTGAGTTGGATACCGGTAAAGGAGTAGTTTATGATTTCCGCCGTCTTACTTTTTCGAAAGATAACTTCTGCACAAAGATCGTCGATACATATTTCCCCTTTCTTACAGATGGGGGGGAAGGGAGCCTTAAGTTCAAATTAGATCAAATATCGTCTTATGAATATAATGAGCTTTTTGAAATTGACGATTTTCATAAAACGATCAAGACTTTTCTGGCGCTCTACAATGCTTACATTAAGGACTCAGCATTAAGAAAAAAAATAGATTTCTCACTCAATATTTTGAATGAGTCTCAGCAAATTCCGGGATTTGTATCGAGGTTTATCTTGTACTGGAGGGCCTTTCAGCAACTCGTTGAACGACCCGTTCCAACTGGTATCGTCAATGAAAAAAGTCTTCAAGAGATCATCTCGATTCTGAAGAAGCAAGAAGCCCCAAGATTATCTCAAAAAGAAATATCAAGAATCAGGGATCAGATACGTATAATTCATTCTAGGTCGAGGGCCGATCTAATAGTCGATGAGATGAGAAGTTATTTCACAGAATCTGAACAGGAACTTAGAGACATCTATACCAAGCTGGCAGAAACTCGAAATAAACTCATTCACGGTGGATACAAAGGAGAAGAAATCCCCAATTTGTGGTTTGATACAGAGTTACTTAAATCGATTGTTCGCCAGATGGTTGGCGTGCACGTCGGTTACAAAAAAAGTGAATTGAAGATGCCAAGCCTCAAGGATTTTCGTGTAAGGTCAGCTCCGAAACCTGTAATACATATTGGTATTGGTAAGCCGGATGAGGATATTGCGAGCAAATCTCGGATTAGGAAGTGAAACGATTCCAAGCACACCCATTCTTTGCCTAGTGTTATAATTCAGTGGAAGTGATAAATTAGGTCGCTGATCTCCATTGTTATCTCACTTTGAGATATCTGTTATCCACCACAGGTTTATCCCAGTTCTAAAACCTGAGCTATCTCCAACATATCTGAAAAATTTATAGGTCATCAAAACCTGTGCTAACCAAACTTCATTCGGAAGGTTACAGTTTACTGCTATAAATAGAAAGTCTCTCGCAAGTTTCCTGGCTTTTTATTACTATACGTAACATGGATAGGAGGGGTGCATAGTACTAACTGAAGTAAACCCCGATTCATAGCATATTTCAATCGTAATTCATTCAAAACAGTGGGTCGAAGATCCGCAAAAAAAATTGTAAGTTAACCTTAAAGTTCCTATCCTGAAATAGTACGATCAAATTTCAGTTGTTACACCTTAACGATATATTTAGATACCCAAGTCTTTTTTAGCGGACTCCAATTGATCCTGAGCGAATTCCCATCGTGCTATCAATTCTTTTACCTTTTCTCTGATTTCACTATATTCATTCAAGAATGATGGGCTTTTATCTTTATCTGCGAAAACCGCTGGGTCTGAAAGAATTGTTTCCAGTTCTTTTTGCCTTTTTTCCGAATCAGAAATCCTCTCTTCTAATACAAGCAGTTTCTCCTGAATGGGTTTAAGAGTTTCCCTGATCAACTGGCGTTTTTCTGCCGCTTCTTTTTTCTGTGCCTTTCGAGATTTTTTATCTCCACTGGGTACTATTTGACTTTGTTTCTTATCTGAGTCTTCAGGTGAAGTCTTGGCAATTCTTTCCAGATGATCATAATATTCATTGAGATTGCCAGGGTATTCTTCAATTTCTTCACCTTGTATATCCCAGATCTTTGTTGCTAATCTGTTTACAAATGATTGGTTATGGGAAACAAATAATAATGTGCCTTTGTAATCAGTTAGGGAATCTATTAAAATTTCTGATGATATAAGATCAAGGTGATTTGTTGGTTCATCCATCAACATAAGGTTTCCGGGTTTTACAAGCAATTTCGCAAGCGATACCCTTGCCTTTTCTCCACCTGAAAGGATGCCTATTGACTTGTCTACATCGTCACCTGAAAAGAGAAAAGCCCCACACACAGTCCTTGCAAACCCTATTGTTTCATTGGGGGTAGCCAGGCTCACTTCCTCAACTATTGTCTTTTTAGGGTTAAGCATATCGGTGTGATGCTGGGCAAAGTAAGCCATGGTTACCTTGTGGCCCAGTGTTATCTCACCACGATCAGGTGGAATCTCTCCTGCTATCATCCTGAGTAAAGTTGTTTTACCAGCACCGTTTGGCCCTATAATGGCTATCCTTTCACCCCTTAGTACACTGAGGTTGATGTTAGTATAAACGATTTTATTATTAAAACCTTTTGAAACCCCTTTGATTATTACCACATCTCTCCCACTCCTAAGAATAGCAGGAAAAGAGAAATGGATGGTCTTTTGAGGACGGTAGGATTCAACGAGTTCCATTTTTTTGATTAATTTAATTTTACTTTGCGCTTGTCTCGCTTTTGAGGCCTTCGATCGGAATCTTTCAATAAACCTCTCGGCTTCTTTTATTTTTTGTTCCTGGTTTCTGGCCTGCCGCAGACGGATCGATTTTTCTTCTTCTCTGGCTTTTAGATAAAAATCATAATTTCCGCTGTAGGTTTTCAAACCCTCTGGTTCAAAACTTATGATGCGATTTATTTGCTTATTTAAAAAATCCTTGTCATGGGATACAAGAATTATAGCGCCCTTATATGTTTGAAGGAATTGATCCAACCAGTGTACGGAGGGAATATCAAGATGATTGGTCGGTTCATCCAGCAAGAGGAGATCAGGCGTCTGATAAAGAAGACTCCCTAATACTGTTCTCATTCTCCATCCTTCGCTCAGGGAGGAAGCGGGAATGTCAAAATCCTCGGATCGAAAACCTAAACCTGCAAGGATTTTTTCGGCCTCATGCGAAGGGAATTGCCTGTCCAGATAACTTATCTCTTGGTGGAGCTCTGCAAGCTTCCCTGCCAGTTTTAGTTGGCTGTCTTTGTTCTGGATATTTTTCAATGATTCTTCTGTCCGCATTATCTCATCTCTAAACCTCACCCTTCCTGGTATGGAATCCAGAATAGATTGGAGTATCCTGCCGGATAATGCAGTATGGACATCCTGGGGAAGGTATCCTATCCGTATTCCTTTTCTTTTCTTAATCTCTCCAGTGTCAGGAGAAATTTCGCCACCTATCAGTCTCAACAATGTTGTTTTACCTGATCCATTTGGGCCTACAAGGCCAATCCTGTCTCCAGACTCGACCTGAAGTCCTATTTCATGGAAAAGATTTTTTCCTAAAAAGGTGATGGAAAGGTTAGAGATGATTACAAGGCTCATGAGAGATATCCGTTTCCGGGTTTGTTGAGTTTATTGTGTTTGTTGGGTTAATAACAAATGAAGACTGACAAATGACAATATTCCTACTTCCGCCAGTATGCAGGGGCAAGCATAATGATAACGGTGTATATCTCAAGACGTCCAAGAATCATGCAGAAGATCAGAACCCATTTTCCCAGATCAGGAACAGGCAGATAATTGTTTACTGGTCCAACCAGACCAAATCCTGGTCCGACATTGCCTATCGTAGCAGCTACTGAGGCGAATGATGTCGGAATATCCAGCCCGATTAAGGACATAATTATTACAGCCACAATAAAAAGACCAAGATAAAGAATAAAAAATCCCCAAATGCTGTTCAATACCTCTGCTGGAACCGGCTTGCCACCGAGCTTGATGGATCTTACAGCATGGGGATGGATAAGTCTAAAAATCTCTTGATAGCCATGTTTAGCAAGCAATATAATCCTCATAATCTTTATTGCTCCACCAGTAGATCCTGCCATTGCCCCAATAAACATACATAATAGGATAATAATCTGCGATAGGGCTGGCCACGTTGCATAATTGGCCGTTACAAAACCAGTTGTTGTGATTATGGATGTAACCTGAAAGGTAGCGCGCCTTAATGCATGGCTGAGGGAATTATAGATAGTCCCATAGATATTAAAGGTTACCAAACATATCAGAATAGCAAGGATAAGAAGAAAGACACGACACTCTGGATCCTTGCCAAACACCTTAAAATCTCCCTTTAAAAATTTAAAGTGGAGGGAAAAATTTATTCCAGCGAGGATCATAAAAAAGGTAATAACACCATCAAAATAGGCACTGTTATACTGAGCAATACTTCCATTCTGGGTACTAAATCCTCCGGTTGGCATGGTACAAAAGGCGTGACAGATAGAATCAAAAAGAGGCATTCCGCCTATAAATAAAAGGCCTATCTCAAGTAGGGTGATAAATAAATACACCCTCCATAGGGTTTTAGCCGTCTCTGAGATGCGAGGTTGTAATTTATCCACTACCGGGCTTGGAATCTCAGCTTTATAAAGTTGCATCCCTCCCACTCCTAAAAAAGGGAGAATAGCAATAGAGAGCACAATAATTCCCATCCCTCCCATCCACTGGGTTTGGCTCCTCCAGAATAATATTCCCTTAGGAAGAGATTCAATGTTGGCAAGAATAGAGGCTCCAGTAGTGGTAAAACCAGATATGGATTCAAAATAGGCATTTGTTAGGGTGCTAATTGAGCCGGAAAATAAGAAAGGCAAAGAGCCAAAAAAACCGGCAGTTAACCAACCAAAAGTAACAATTGCCATACCCTCTCTTTGGCTTAAAGAGAGATAATTAATTTTCCCGATAAGAAAAAAAAGGGTAATGCCAGTGCCTGATGTGATAATGAAGGAGAAGAGTAGAGGAAAGAAGCTTCCATCGGAATAGATGAGGGAGATGCTGAGAGGCACAAGCATGGAAAGACCGAGGAAAAAATTAAGGATTCCGATCAGTCGGAAGATCTGACGAAAACGCATTAAAAGTATTCCAGTTTAACGGTAAATAATTTTTGAATCTTTGGTATAGCCCCTTTAAGGGCGAATATTATTAAATGATCATGGGGTTTGATCATATTGTGTCCTCGAGGTATGATAACCTCTTCACCTCTCACAATTGCACCAATAATTGCCTCTTTGGGGAATTTTATCTCGGATAAAGGAATATTGACAATATCAGAAGTCTCTAATGCCTCGAATTCTATGGCTTCCGCACCTTCTCCTTTGAGTGGTGCTACACATATCACTTTTCCTTTCCTAATATACTGGAGGATTGCTCTAATTGCAGAAAGCCGTGGGCTTACAACCGTGTCAATTCCAATTGCAGAGATAAGGGGAATATAACTGAGGTTTCCTATCCTGGTTACCGTCTTTTTTGCACCGAGAGCCTTACCCAGTAAAGAAATGAGAACATTGTTTTCATCATCGCCAGTGATTACAACCATAATATCCACATCAGCTATATTCTCCTCCAAAAGGAACTCTCGGTCTGTGCCATCGCCATTTAAAACAACTATCTTTTTAAGCTTTTCCGCCAGCTCGAGACATCTCTGGCCATCTTTCTCGATTATCTTGGTATTAATAGTCGTAGCATCAAGTGATGTTGCCAGGGCAAGGCCAGTTTCACCGCCACCAATAATGATTATCCGCCCCAATCCTTCTTCTCTAACATTCATTAGACGGAAGATACTTCCGGTGTTTTCCTTGTGGATAACACAATATATCAAATCATTTGGTTGGATTGTATCCAGTCCACTTGGTATGATAACCTTCTCTCCCCTTACAATAACACCAACAAGGATTACATGCTCAAAATCAGTGAACGAGGAGAGCTTTCGTCCGACTAATGGAGAGTTATCTTTTATGGTTATCCCAATGAGCTTGATTCTACCATCAGCAAAATCTATTACTTCAGATGCCTCTGGTACCTCTATAAGCCTGAGCATAGAGGAAACCATCTCAGACTGGGGATTAATAATCAGGTCAATATTTAGAAAATCCTGATTAAAGATCTCCCTGTGTTTCATATAATCTGAATTTTTTACCCGAGCTATCTTAGTGATATAATCAGTTAAATATTGAGCATAAAAGCAGGCAATTAAGTTTGATTCATCACTATCAGTAGCTGCCACGAGCATATCACTTTCCTTAATACCTGCCTCAATTAATACCGAAGGATTGGTGCCTGAGCCTAAAATAGCCTGGACGTCTATAACATTTTGAACCTCCCTGATTTTAATAGGGTCTTTTTCAATTAAAACTACATCTTGATTTTCTTCTGATAGTCTCTGGGCAATATGAAAACCTACTTCCCCAGCGCCTATGATAATAATTTTCATTTCTTATTTTTTCCTTCACTACTAAAAAGTGCGCAGTGCATTTCTTTGTTATGCTAAAGCTATGTTGAGTTTTAAAAAAGCCCAAGCAAAAAGTCAATATATAATAAATTCTCTTTTTTTTAGAAAAATTGGTGGTAAGTGTTCACCGCTGGCAGTCGTTCGACAGGCTTACGATCTTGAGCACTGCCGAAAGATTCACCCCCGCCTGTCCCCCGATTTATCGGGGGGCGGGCAGGGTTCACCAATAAGCCAACAATGGCAATAAACCGCTTAAATAGACATATCTATTAATAGGTCAAACAATGAGTTTCTCCAGAGAAATATCTCTCTTTTCGGATAACGGATAATCCCGATAAATCGGGGTGAACGGTTGCGATTGGTTTATATCGTGCTGAAATATTAGGGAGTAACGTGATATGGTATCCCTTCTTGTAATAGAGAGATAAATAGAACAACTGAGAGAAGAAGGGGGATATAGTTAGAACAATTTTTGTTGGGTGGCATTTTCTGTTGTTTTTGAAGTAAAGCCAAAATGGCTGTAGGCAAGCCTGGTAGCTACTCTTCCTTTTGGCGTACGATTTATGTAACCACTTTGTATCAAAAATGGTTCATAAACCTCTTCCAGTGTATCCTTTTCTTCAGACAGGGCGGCCGATAAGGTTTCAAGACCTATTGGACCTCCGTCAAACTTTTCAATTATTGTGAGCATGATTTGTCTATCCATTTTGTCCAGACCTTTTCTATCCACCTCCAAAATGTCTAAAGCCCTTTCTGCCACTGAATGTGTAATTACTCCTTCGGCCTCAATTTGTGCATAATCCCTTACCCTCTTTAGCAACCTATTCGCTATTCTCGGTGTTCCCCTTGATCTTGTTGCAATCTCAAGGGCGCCTTCTTTATCAAGCTGAATATCAAGAAGTCTTGCAGTCCTGGACACAATCTGCTGTAATTCCTCAGCCTTATAAAATTCCAACCGCGAAATAACGCCAAACCTGTCTCTTAAAGGAGGTGTGAGCAGGCCTGTTCTTGTGGTAGCGCCAATCAAGGTAAAGGGCGGAATGGAAAGTTTCACTGTCCTGGCCGACGGTCCTTGACCTATAATGATATCTAGTTTGTAATCCTCCAGGGCAGGGTAAAGTATTTCTTCTACTACATGATTTAGCCTATGGATTTCATCAACAAATAGAACATCCCTGGGCTCTAAGGATGTTAATATAGCTGCTAAATCACCAGGCCTATCTAAAACTGGTCCCGAGGTACTTTTTATATTTACTCCAAGTTCATTGGCTATTATATGGCCCAGGGTCGTCTTTCCAAGACCAGGACTACCATGAAATAGAACGTGATCTAAGGCCTCTGAGCGCTCTTTTGCTGCCTCTATAAAGATCCTGAGATTTCTTTTAATATCCTCTTGCCCAATAAACATATCCAATGTAAATGGTCTGAGGCTGATTTCCGCTGGGCGTTCATCTAAACTAGGCTTTGGATCTGTTATTTTTTCTTCCATGATTACAATGAATGTTATTAGTCAATCGTCATTTGATATCAGTAAATCACACAAATGGTCAGTCACTCTACTATTTAGCAAATGACTCGTAAAAAACAGATGACGTTGCCTGTAACTAAACTTGTGCATTTTAAAGTTGGCATTTTATAAAAACTTCATGAAATATCAACAAGTTACACCAGAATGACACTTTCTCATACTGTTAACGATTAAATTTAACAATTTCAATAGTTTATCCGATTTTCGCACAAGTTTAGCTGTAAGTATAATTTTTTTATCTTTTACCTTAAGAGGCTTCCACTTGCCAGATTTCGTAAGGCCTCTTTCAGTAATGTGTCAAGATTTATATCATTATCATTACGTAAAACATTCTCTATAACGATCTTAGCAGACTTACTCTGGTAGCCAAGATTAATGAGTGCTGATAACGCATCATCAAAAATCTCTTTATTCCTTATCTGCATTTTCTCTCTTGGGCGTACCTCTATACCTTCGGCGATATCAGACACCTTTTCTTTTAACTCAAGGGTTATCCTCTGAGATGTCTTTTTACCAACACCCGGAATAGCAGAAATCCTTTCAGAATCAGCACTCATAATGGCACTGAGGAGTTCCTTGATTCCAATACCTGAAAGAATGTTTAAAGCCAGTTTAGGACCGATTCCAGATATAGAGATCAGCAGCAAGAAAATTTCTTTTTCTGTCTTTGTCTGAAAGCCAAATAGTTGAAGCATATCTTCCCGGACATGTGTGTAAACATGCAGGCTTACCTTTTCCATCTCATCCGGGAGTTGATAGAATGTAGATAAAGGAATATTAATATGATAGCCAACACCGGCTGTATCTATTACTACAGACTGAGGTCTTTTACTAAATAGTATTCCAGTTAGATGAGCTATCATGTAATAGTGCCTAAAGGTTAATTAGTATCTTCAAACCTTACCCAGTTGTGGTGGCATATTGCTATGGCTAATGCATCTGATGTATCTAAAGAGAATTGAATATCGAGTTTAAGGATGAGCTTAACCATGGATCTCACCTGTTCTTTTGTTGCCCTTCCATAGCCAACCACCGATTGTTTAATTTGCAAAGGGGTATACTCAAAAACCTTTAGGCCTCCCTGGATAGCTGCTATAAGAGCAGCTCCTCTTGCGTGGCCTATTTTTAAAGCGCTTTTAACATTTTTTGCAAAAAAGATATCCTCAATAGACATTTCCTCTGGATGATAAGTCTGAATAACTTCAAGAAGGGATCTATAGATTTTATAGATTCTCTCGCTGAATGGCAAAGAATAAGGGAAAGAAATTTTGCCTGCCTCAACGTAAACCAATCTATTATCTTTCTTTTCTACTAAACCATAGCCTGTAGTTAACGAGCCGGGATCAACTCCAAGGACCAACATCACCCGATGGCCTCCATAACCTCATCGGAGATGTCAAAATTGGCATATACGTGGTTTACATCTTCGTTATCTTCTAGATTTTCCATCAGGGTTAACATCTGTTGAGCATGTTTATCATCAATCTTAACAGTTGTATTGGGGATCATCGTTATCTCTGCGAATGTATAACTTATTCCTGCATTCTCAATAGCCGCTTTTACCTGTTCAAAGAAGGAAGGTTCAGTTATTACCTCAAGCTCTTTTTCATCTTCTTTGATATCATCAGCCCCAGCCTCTAAAGCCAATTCAAACAACATTTCTTCCTCTACCTCATCTTTTTGAAAAACTATAAGGCCCTTCTGAGAAAACATCCAGGCTACGCAACCTGACTCCCCTAAGTTGCCTCCTGATCTTTCAAATAGGTGCCTGACATCTGCAACGGCTCTGTTTTTGTTATCAGTCAATACCTCAATCAAAACAGCTACACCTCCTGGGCCATATCCTTCATAGGTGACTTCTTCATAATTAGAGCCTTCTAATTCTCCGGTTCCTTTCTTAATAGCCCTTTCAATATTCTCCTTGGGCATATTTTCTGCCTTGGCTGTAGCTACAGCCACCCTTAACCTTGAGTTAGAATCTGAATCTTTTCCGCCCAGCCTTGTAGCAACAGTAATCTCCTTGATAAGTTTAGTAAAAACCTTTCCCCTCTTAGCATCAACTGCTCCCTTTTTATGTTTTATGGAGGCCCATTTTGAATGTCCAGACATTTATTACTCCCTTTTCTTGATGAAGTCGTTAAATCGTTGAGTTATTAAATTGTTTACCCCTCAACAACAGACTGCGGACAATAGCCAACTGATATCCTATGCCCAAATCTTTTTAGGTTTTTAACATAATTAACTTTTTTTTGCCATATCAATTTAGGCATATCTTTTAAAGAGTTGAATTTTGCAAAATTTTTAAATCCTTGCCAAGTTTTTTATTTGACTTTATTATATTTAATTGGATTAGATTAAGGCCTTGCTATTTTTTTAAGGATTTAGATTTCTGATGATCTTCAATAATTTTTTGCGGTGGCAACCTTGTTCCCCTTGGTGGACAAAATATATTGGAAGCGGCTGTATGGTGTAAGGCGGTTATTTATGGCCCCTTAATGGAGGATTTCTTAGAAGCCAAGGCATTATTAGTTCACCCAGAGGGATGTATATCCGAACATGGTTCGTATATACGCCTAAATTGGAAGGATATCAGAACCTATTTCGGATATAAACGAGTTATATGAAATAGCCCTAAGGTGAGATAAAATGCTTCCAGATTTACTAAAGAGAAATTTGCGCGTTGTGATTTGTGGAACTGCTGTCGCTAATTATTCTGCAAAAGTGGGTTCATATTATGCGGGTGCCGGCAATAAATTTTGGCGAGTCCTTTTCGAGGTTGGATTAACACCCGTTATGCTGAACTCGAAAGATTATCAGAAACTGCTTAAATACGGGATCGGACTTACAGATCTGGCTAAAAATAAAGCTGGTCCCGATAGTAAGATTCCCTCTCATGCTTTCGATATTGAAAGATTCAAGAAAAAGATACAGGATTGTCGCCCGAAGGTAGTTTGTTTCAACGGCAAGAAAGCCGCTAAAATTTATCTGCGTAAAAAATATGTTGAATTTGGGTTACAGAAAGAACAGATCGAAAGTACCCATCTTTTTGTTGCACCGTCCACGTCAAGGGCGGCAAACCGCTGGTGGGATCAAAAATGGTGGCAAGAGATTTTATAAAGAAATGAATGGGCTACTTCATATAACACAGCATAAAAGGTTCGTGCCTTACGGCACTCACCTAAATTTTTGCTTCGCAAAAACTTCTTCGATGCTGGGAACGTTATACGACATAAAAATAATTTACAGGACAAAAAGATGGACGAACTAGAAGAAACGTATTCAAAACTTACCGATAATGAACTCTTGATTATGGTATACTTTGAGAGTTCAGACTATAATGAAGAAGCGATTAAAATTGCTAAGTCAATTTTGGATAAGAGAGGATTAGGTCAACCATCAGATGAAATTTTGCAGCAGGCTAAAAACTATCATAGTCAGCTGAAGGAATCGCAAAAAGATCAATTTGCAGAAAAAATCCAATCCCGTGATGTGTTTAGATTTGGAAAATTAAAACAGGCATTTAAAGAAAAAAATTATTATTTTATTGGTAAATTGTCGTTTTGGTTTGTAATCGGTTATGGTCTTTACTCTGGTTTAAGTATTGGCAGTGGCAGGGGAAAGTGGATTGAACTAATTCCCTTTGCAGAAACAATTAAATCAGAATGGCTATTTATCCTAGAAGTAGTTTTCAATATTGCCATCCTTGGAATATTTCCTATTATCTTTTTCATTATATATAGCCTGAAACTTTCGCAAGAACAGAGAAAAGAGCGGAGATTATCTTTGCTTATGCCGAAATATATCTTTTTCATTTATGGAATTTCGTTGTTTCTTTTTTTTGTTCTTGTTATTTTGCCAAGATTGTGATTTTTACGTCGCCTAACAGCGGATAAAAGGGAAATCAAAGATTTCCCAAAATTGCCTTCGGCAATTTCTTTTATCCGCAAAACGTTATATGAAATTGCTGTTAATTAAGGGAAAGGAGATATTATGAACAAAAAATCTTTTTATCCATTGTTAGTAACTGGATTGGCCATCTTAGGAATGCTTACAGGGAGCTGTAGTAAAGCTCCAAATCCTAATCCAGCACCAAAGAAACCGAGTACTATGACAATTTCTGAAGGGAAAATTACCATAGAGATAAAGGCAGAAGGAGGGACTTTATATTACTTTGAGAAAAAAAGATGGGCTGCGAATGAATCCCCAGAGCTAAAAGAAAAAGATAAATTTAGATCTAACCAAATTGAAAAATTTAAGGCAACCTATCGGGTAAATGCTGCCAATTTTAATGTAGAGATTGATAAAGAGGAAAAAACAACTGACTTGAAATGTAATATTTATGTTAAATTTGATACCTGGTATGACTTTCACTGGTTTCTGAGGCCTCTTGGCCTTGATTTTATAGATAATCATTTTGAAAGAAGAGAAAAAGAGTTATCATGGAAAGGGTGTTTGGATGGGGTTAAGACGACTATTCTGCTTAAATTTCCATTTAGGATTAATAATTGTCATGCACATGTCTGGCCAGCGAGATAAAAATGATAGTAGTAAAATGTGCTCAATGCAAAGGGAAAATCTTCAAATATCAAAAGATTGGGAAAGGTCGATTATGGCACTGCTGGAAGGAGCGAATAATCGAGGATTATAGTATTAGAGATGGAAATAAAGTTAAATGCCAATGCGGTAATCTAATTGGTATTGTTGAAGGAAAATGGATTAAGATGAGGCAGCATTCTTTTACCCACTCAGGGGCAATAACAAAAAAATAGGAGGTAAAAATGAAGGTCACTATTGTTTATGACAACACTGTTTACCAAAGAGGCCTCAAATCCGATTGGGGCTTTTCTTGCCTTGTAGAAGTAGAGAAGACGCCGAGAATTCTTTTTGACACGGGGACAAATGGTTCTATACTTCTTTCAAATATGCAAAAACTTAATATCGATCCTACTTCTATCGATGAAGTTTTCATTTCCCACCCCCATTTTGATCACATTGGTGGACTTTCTGATTTCCTCCAGGTGAACAGGGAAGTCAAGATTTATATCCCCACTTCCTGTCCCAAGCCTTCTGGAGCAAAGGAGGTAGTTAGCATTGGACAGCCCCTTCAAATCCACGAAAATATCTCCTCTACTGGCGAGCTCGATGGTATAGAACAGAGCATGGCGGTCAAAATGGATAAGGGAATAGTAATGGTCGTAGGATGCTCCCACCCAAAAATGGAGCATATTCTACAGGCAGCTTCTCAATTTGGTAAAGTTTATGGTATTATAGGAGGATTGCATGGAAATAGGCCTGAATCCTTGAAGGACTTGGATTTGATTTGTGCGACCCATTGTACTCAATATAAGTCAGAGATAAAGTCTCTCTATCCGGAGAAATATATTGAAGGTGGAGCAGGAAGAGTAATTGAAATTTAATATGAATCTCAAAATCTTAATTTTAATCGGAATCTTAATTTTGACAGGGACAGGAATTTGTTTTTAAATTCAAGCTGAAAAAGCAACTTCGCCAGAAATTTCTATTGAATCAGAAAAAGAAGAAAAACCAGAAATAACCTTAATTTCGGTTTATGATAACTGCCAGGTAGATCCCGATCTGAAAACTGCATGGGGTTTTGGATGCGTGATAAAAACCCCTAAAGAACTAATATTGTTTGATACCGGGGGAAATTCAAAGATTTTGCTTTTCAATATGGAGAAGATGAATATCAATCCCAAATCAATTAATAAAGTAATTATTTCTCATATTCATGGAGATCGTGTGGGGGGATTAGAAGGATTTTTAGAGAAAAATAGTAATGTTACCGTCTTTATTCCAAGTTTCCTTCCTAATTCCTTTAGAGATATGATAACCAGTCAAGGAGCTGAATTTGTAGATGTTTCAGTCCCTAGAAAAATTTCTGATTTTATTTATACCACTGGAGAACTTTATGGACCTCCAAAAGAGCAATCTCTAATTATAGATTCAAAAAAGGGCTTAATAGTTATTACTGGGTGTGCTCATCCTGGAGTTGTAAATATTGTTAAAAAAGCCAAAGAATTGATGAAAAAAGATAATGTATATCTTGTTATAGGGGGTTTTCATCATCCTCCTATAGCTGTAGTTAAAAAGTTTAGAGAACTTGGAGTAAAAAAAGTTGCACCATCTCATTGCACAGGTGATTTAGTTAGAGAGGCATTTAGAGAAGAATATAAAGAAGATTTTATAGAATACGGAGTAGGAAAAACAATTGAGATTAAAAATAATTAAAATGTGTTTAATATATCTTCGTTCGCACTATCGCCTAACAGCGGATATGAAGTTTCAGCCTTCGGCTTTCGCCCAAATACTCTCTACGCTCGGCCTTCTCATATCCGCGAACCGTTAATTGAAATGGAAGCAAAAGCAGGACAGCGATGATGAACATAGATTTCATTATGACTAGGACGAAAATTTGGTGGGACGCTGCAAGGTGGTTGGCACTCCCACAATCAGCAATGGCCTGCGCCGTTGGCGGGCTCATTGCCTTCTACCATGGCAAGTTTGATCCGCTACTGTTTCTGGTCACATTCGCTGGCCTGGTGGCAGTTCATCTCGGCACGAATCTGCTGGATGACTACGCTGACTTAAAAATTGGTGGTTTTTCCATTCGAAATAAGGTTCAGCAGGCAGGCGATACTGTGCGCACTGAAAAGGCACCTTATGTCATCAACGGCACCATCAAGCTCGATCACGTACTCTACGTTTCATTAGGGCTTTTCGCACTCGGCCTGCTAGCTGGCGCTTATCTCACGGCAATATCTGGCTGGCCAGTTGCAGCTATAGCTGCCGCTGGAGCGTTCTTTTGCTTTTTCTACTCTATGCCACCCGTAAAACTATGCTACCGCGGCATGGGAGAAGTGGCCGTAGCCTTCTCATTCGCGATGACATGTGTGGGCACTTACTACGCCGTGGCACAAAGCTTTAGTTGGGAGCCGGTTTTCATCTCGGTGCCTATCGGCATCATGGTTGGCCTGATCCTTTACGTCCATTCCATAATGGATTTTAAGCCCGACCTTGCGGTCAAAAAAAGAACCCTGGTTATGGTCCTTGGTAATCAGCAAAAGGCCATACGGTTACTGCCGCTGGCATTTGTAATAGCTTATGGTTCCATTATTGGCGGCATAGCGATGGATATCTTGCCGCTCACTACCCTTTTGACACTCCTAAGCATTCCTATGGCAATTAAGCTTGCGCAGCTTATGCGCCGGATAGGACAGGGTGATTATGAGGTCAAGCGGACTTGGTGGATGGGGCCCATGGAGAGCGGTTTAGTGGAAATAGGACAGTGGTTTATGGTTCGATGGTATCTGGCACGCAACCTGATGGTAGCCACTACCCTGCTAATATTTGCTGCGTATATTATAGCGTTAGTCTTTTAGTGAGGAGGCCACATGTTTGAGTTAGCGCACTATGCAGCATGGTATGCCAAGTGTCGTTTATTGGGTAAAAGGTTACCAATCCAGTCGGTTGTTTTCATCACCACACGCTGCAACTTGAAATGCAAGCACTGTATATTTGCTAAGGGCGTGGCTGAAGGCACACTTAAGGCAGAGGATTTTACCTTTTCACATGTTATGGACTTACTGAGGCAATGCTATGACGCCGGCTCACGGATGGTCACCTTTGAGGGTGGTGAGCCACTTCTCTGGCAGGATGAAGGCCTTTACTTAGAGGATCTGGTCAAAAAAGCCAATAAAATAGGCTTCCTGTCCACTAGCTACAGTACCAATGGCACTTTCCCCATTCCCAACAGCAGCGCTGACCGTATCTTTGTGAGCCTGGATGGAACGAAAGAGTTCCATGATGAAATACGGGGGGCAGGAACGTTTGACCAGGTCATGCAGAATATAGTGGAGTCTTCCTACCCTCACATCAGCGTCAATATGGTTGTGAATAATATCAATTGGAAATGTGTCCCAGATTTGATACACCTTGTAGCTGAAACGAGGAATATCAAAAGCATTTCGATCAATTTTCACACCCCTCACGTGGGGGTGGAGGATTTTTTTCTGCCCTGGGATAAACGTAAACTGGTGCTTGACCAGGTGATCAAGCTTAAGAAAGAGGGCTATACCATTGCTAACTCGCTAGAAGGTCTGAAACGCATGTACGATAACAGGTTTACCAAACGCTGTTGGATAACTAACTTTGTCTTACCTGATGGAAAACTCCACCCCCAATGTCCGGGTGCTGAAGAAGGAATCTGTGATAGGTGTGGCTATGGCATGGGTGCCGAGATGTCGGCTCTATATGATCTTGCGCCGTCTACTATTATAGAGGGGCTAAAACTGTTCTCAAAGCATTGAATAATTAACCTTTTGAAGCATGAACTCTATCTTGCACTTCACTTAACACGGTGTAAAAGACTCCGCTTCGCTCCGTTCAGATTCGGCTTCGCCGAACTTCTTTTACACCCAAAACGCTATCTGCTATGCTTATAAATATGAAAGTATGAAAATTATGTGTTATCGTGAAAAGGAGGGAATATTCTGGGAGTAATCGATAAGATACGCAAAAAGGTCATCGACAAGCAGTATGAATGCACAATTCCACACTTCTTTGAAGAGATGGTGCAGTGTTTATGCCCTATAATAATTTAAGAGGTGATAAAAATGTATAATTATGGAAAATGCGAAATCTGTAATACTCCACTCGAGGAGAAGATTATCCAGCAGGACTTTTGGATTAAGGACAAATTGGTAGTGATTGATAAAGTTCCAGCCGGGGTATGTCCTCAATGTGGCGAAAAAATTGTCAATGCAGAGGTAGGAGAACATATCGCTGAGCTACTTAAGGACAGAACCCGTATAAATAAAGCACCTACCATATCTGTTCCACTTATAAAGTATGAATTAGAAACCAGGGCAGTTTGAGACTGTTTGGACGCACAGCAGATAACACATCATATACGCTACCCTCCGGTCCTTCGCTTGGCATTAGGGGCATTACTCCCTTTGTTTGGAAGGTCGGATATGCTGGGTACGTTATTTGCGTTGGCCCCTATATATCAAATTAATTATTGAAAAGGGGAAAGAGGAGATATTTAGCATGCAGGAAGGGCTGTTTGCTGAACGCTGATCGCTTACGATATTCTAAGGTAAAGCAAACATGAGGAAAGTCTCGAGATTAATTCAACAAGCCAGAGAGGTACTACAGATTGAGGCCCAAGGGGTCCTCGATTTAATTGAAAGGATAGGGCCTGAGTTTGAACAAGCTGTAGAGATGATTCTGAATAGCAAGGGAAGGGTAATTTTTACAGGAATTGGTAAATCAGGTTTAGTTGGTAGAAAGATCATGGCGACTCTCAACAGTACTGGTACCCCCTCACTCTTTCTGCATCCAGTGGAGGCAGTTCATGGTGATCTGGGTATGGTTACAGCTGATGATATTGTTATAGCTATCTCTAACAGCGGCTATACAAAGGAGCTAATAAATATTTTACCAATCCTGAAAAATCTTGGCATAAAGGTTATTGCCTTTTGTGGAGATCCGGAATCGCCGTTAGCAAAAGAAAGCCATCTATTTATAGATGTAGGGGTGGAAAGAGAGGCATGTCCTTTGGGTCTCGCACCCACAACCAGCACAACTGCTGCCCTGGCCATGGGTGATGCGTTAGCTGTTGTTCTTATAAACCGCAAGCAGTTCAATAGGAAGGACTTTAAAAGGTTTCACCCAGGCGGTAGTTTGGGAGACAGGCTTTCAATCAAGATTAAAGAGGTTATGTTTACAGGAGACCGGATACCTTTAGTTGCTATAGACCAAACAGTGAGGGAGACTATCTTTGAAATCGACAAAAAAAAGTTAGGTGCATCTCTGGTTGCAGATGATGACCTTATCTTACTTGGTATTGTCACAGATGGTGATATCAGAAGAGCCCTTTTAAATTGGAAAGATATAATGGGATTAAAGGTGGAGAAGATAATGTCAAGATCTCCAAAGATGATCGATGAAGAAAAAAAGGTATCTGAAGCAGTAACCTTAATGGAACATAATGCTATTAGTGTGTTACCCGTTGTGGACAAATTAAAAAGAGTTAAAGGTATTGTCCATTTACATGAGCTCTTAGGGGGAAAGGAATTCAGATTAAATGGAAGCCAATAAAACCCCTAAAGGATTGATCGTTGATCTCATTACCCCCCTTGATGATAAGGGAGATATTGACAATGACGGTTTGGTTTCTCTTTTAAAAAAGGTTCTGCCTTATGCCGATGCAATACTCCTTGCCAGTCCCAAGATGGGTGAGGGTAGTGGTCTTAGCTTAAATCTGAAAACAGACTTACTACAAAATGCTACTACTTTTATTCAGGGAAGAATACCGATCTTTTTTTGGATAAGTGAAGATTCAGCAGAAAATACTGAAAAGACGCTTGCTCTTCTTGAAGATCTTCTAAAATCATATAGTTATAAGGGAGAAGTTTTCTGGCTTGACTCACCACTTTATTATCATAGCAACAGGGGTCTATATGACCATTACCAGGATCTTACCTTGAATACAAAATATCCTTTTGTGCTTTATAACGATCCAGGACTGATTAACCTTTTAGAAAGGCCTTTAAAGAGGTGCAATATACGAACAAGCATCCTTAAAAATTTGGCTGAAATAGGAAAAATCAAGGCATTAATCTTTCGTGGCTCACTTACCAGGGTTAATAACTACCAGAAGGCCGTTAACCGTCGGCCGGATTTTAGGGTCTATGATGGAGATGAGGATAGGTTTTTAGAGTACCCAAGCATGAGTGGGGTACTTTCAATAGGGGCAAATATAGCACCAAGGATCTGGAGTAATGTAACCAGGGCCTCGCTGGGTCTGTTAGAGGAAGACAGGGAAAAAAGAGATTATCTACATCAAATCTGGGAAATGGGGAGATTGCTCAAAGATCTCAGGCAAATTTACAACCCAAACCCTGTATGGACAATTAAAAAGTCTCTGGTAGACCTCAATATTATAGGCTTTCAAGCCTGTACATCTGTAACACAGCCTTTTGTTGAAGAAGAAAACCATCTATCTGAGTTTATCTCAACTCATGCTATAGAGTAATAATTCTTAATCCATCTCATTCCATGACTATGAGTGCTCCGGTCAACAATTTTGGATCTTCTCCAAATTAGTTGGTCAAGATTAAGGCTTAAATCTTATTTGATTAATGATTTCAGTAGGTATAGCTTTTAAAAGCAACTCCGATAATGGGTATCTATCAGGCTCATCATAGCAGTTGCCTATAAAAGTAATTTCCTGTTAATACTTAATTTCTGGAGTAACATTATCACCTAACAATATGGCCTAATTAATCAAAAAGGTTAATGGTGAAATTACATTTAATTTCAATATGTTGTATTTTGGTAAATCATTTTTCTACCAACTAATTTGGAGAAGAACCACAATTTTAAACTTTATCCTGATTGGTATTTTTACATTCATTCATCTTTATTGTTCCAAATCCTTAACATGTTTGCAGTTGTTATTACTTGCCTTAATATTCGTAGCTTGCGTCGTAGCCGCAGCATGGGCTTGGTATGAAACGGCCGAAAATTATTATATCCATCTTACAGCAACTTATGATGAAGTAACTAAAAAAGACCATCCTAAAGAGGAGCAATAATTTGGCTAACCAATCATTTGAGTGGGACTGGTTTTATGCTGGCCGCTCCAAACCAGCCCCTAAATTCATCGTTAGGTGCCTACTGTCAGAACGGGTATATGTGTGCCCTGTCTCTGCTAACTTGATAGTATAGGAAATCCCATTTTTTAGACAGGATAGACGGGATGTTCAGGATATAAAGAAAATAAGAAAATCTTGTTAATCGTGGTAATCCTGTCAAAAAAGTTCCGCCGAAGGCGGCTAAGTTCAAGATTAATCAATCCGGAAGCATAGAAAATGGCAAAAGGATCAAAAACTCCAGCGTCTAGAAAGTGGTCAGCAAAAGTTACCCATGAGAGCTATGCACTGGATCTGGAAGAAGGTGTCTTTACCTGGAGAGATCCAAAAAGGATTGCACTGTCACTTAAGAAGTCGGCAGATACCAGCAAGCACCGCAAGGCTCCGCCGTTTCGTTCTGCCATGTCCATGCTGGTATTCTATATTAATCGAGCAGGTAAGAATTTGGACAAGGACCAGAAGCGTATTTTGGAAAAGGCAAAGGATGAGTTGCGCAAATTATATTGTAAGGTCTGATAATTCTGTGCGGCTTGAATGGACCGATCATCCGAATCCATCGGCTAACATTCCGGCGAAGACGGGCAAGGTCGTGGAACTTTGAGCTTTTAACAAATTTTGGGTTTATTTGGCATTAACCAAGGCCTCTTTACCCTGCTCGCTGGTGATGGTGGACGTTCAAGTAAGCCTTCGGCAGGTGTTTCATGAATTTGACAATGTAGTCAGCCCTTGACGATAGACATTTTCGCCTAACAAATCGTAACTTCTCAATAAGTTGGGGCAGCAGTTTAAAAAATGCGGCATATCATTTAAAGGAGCATGGCGGTTTTTAAAATGCTCTATCCCGCATTAAAGTAAGTGGTTTTTCAAGGTTCAGTACCTCGCAGTGTTGGCGGCAAGTGACCTCTGTCGAACCCCATAGAAAAACTCTATGCTTTTATATTTGATTTTATTATAAGCGTGGTTTATAATGTACATTAACATAGATTGACGTACATGATTTTTATATTTTATATTTAAAAATGGAGTGAATTATGATCACAGTTTCAGCAACAAAACTAAGAAATAATCTGTTCAATTATCTTGATAAAGTTGCAGAAGGAGAGACGGTTGTGATTCAGCGTAATAATCACGAAGTTGCACGCTTGCTTCCTTTACAAAAACCTAACTGGCGCAATAATATGAGCATAAGGCCTAAAATACTCGTATCTTCGGATGAATTAATTAAACCCATCGAAGATATTTGGGAGGATTACGTTTGAAGAAAGATTCTTATTTATTCGATACACATGCCCTTATTTTTTGGAGCAATAAAGAATCGGTATCAGATGATTTTATTATTTTCTTTGATAAGCAGGAACAAAAAGGCAATATTTTTGTGTCCTCCATTTCATTTTGGGAAATCGCTTTACTGGTTAAAAAGGGTAAAATTGAAATGAGAGATATTCATGCCTGGAAAAATGAAATACTCACCAATACCAATATTGAATTGATCGATCCAACAGCATCGGAAATGATTGATTCAACTCTCTTACCTGATCACCATAAAGATCCTTTTGATCGCTTATTGATTGCCCAGGCGTATAGTCATCAATTGTTGTTGGTGACAAAAGATATTTATATTCAAAAATACTCCATACAAACTTTTTGGATATAGAAATTTGAGATAATCTCTTTCAGTGGAGCGCAAAAAGCCGCGCCCGCTGAAGAGTATGTTAATCCAATAAACTATTATATGCTTACGTAATCTTTGCCTAGTTTGAATATATATTAATAGGTGACTTTCAAAGAAGGAGGGCGCCATGGACTTTGAATTTCATTATTATATCACAGGGATAATAGCCCGACGGGCAGGGTTCAGTGAGGATGATGCTAAGATCATTGCCTATGCCTCACAATTTGTGGACGACAATGATGTGATCCTTAATGTCACAGATCGGGAAAGCGGACAGGCTTACTCCAACTATATCAGCCAGACAATGGACATCCTGAAACCCAAAAAGGCATTGATGCGCATCTATCCCATCTTTCACTTTGTGCCTGGATATCCCATGGCAGAGTCAGCAAGACGCGCTGACGGCAAGATGCACATCTTGAATACAACACCGGACAATGATATTGCCAATGACATGCTCTCAAGCGCATTTAAAGCCTCTACAGACATCCGACCTTACCGTATAGGCATTGCAACCCATGCATATGTGGATACCTGGGCACACCAGAACTTTGTGGGTTTCAACGACAGCTTCAATGGAAGTATCCTGAACCCGATTCCCAATATTGGACACGCAGAAGCGAAGCACCATCCAGATTGGGTCAGCCATCGATGGGAGGATGACCGGTTAGTGGAAAGCGATATTGACAATAATTTACGCTTTATTTCAGCATCGAAGCGATTGTTTGAAAACTACGTTGACTATCTCGGATCAGATCTCTCATGGCCTGATCTTGAAAAAGATCTGCTTTTGACCATGGGCCGCTCCAGGCGTGGCAACCAATATTATGGGCGGGAGGAGCGCTTGGAAGGCTATTCTCAGATGGCAAAGTGGCTGCCTCTTTACAACGAAGATGATTGGTTTAATAAGGCCATAAAACAGGAGGTCCATGGACTTGAAGATTCTCAGGACGGGATTTTCGCCAAATTCACAATCTTTAAAGATCAATACTGGTGGAAAGAAGATGTGGGAAAGGAAGACACCCATTGGTTCAAATTCCAGGAAGCGGTTAAAGAGCATCAGGCGTTAGCCTTGGGCCCAGTAAACAAGAGGTGCAAGACTATGGGCATCGACATTCATTTGCTTTAGCAAGCTATATTTATCTTTTTTAATATACGTTCTGTACGAATGTTCCATTCTTCATGGCTCCAATCTTCCTTTTTTATTTAACATGAGGGCCCAGATACCATGTTATGCGATACACCCAAGTAGGAAAAGCGGCTTCTTTTCACTTTTCCCCTCGGGAGAATGAGCCAAGATAAGCTTCTTTTCAGCTTTGAGGTTAGAAAAATGCGAGAGCTGAAGGAGCTTTCAGATTAAGTCTCTTTGATCGAATCGTTTCTTCCAATCCCTTTAATAGAGCCGTATAAGGTGGGAACAAAGAAGGTGGTGAACAGGGCAGATACCAGCATTCCTCCAATCACCACACGGGCCAGGGGGGCATTGATCTCTGAGCCTTCCCCAAATCCAAGGGCCATGGGAACGAGTGCGAGAGACGTGGTGAGTGTGGTCATCATAATTGGACGAAGACGTCTTTTTGCCCCAATAAGGATTGCTTCCCTTAAGGGATGTTCCTTTTTTCTCAGTTTGTTGATGTAGTCAATCATGACGATTCCATTGTTAACCACGATTCCGATAAGGAGGACCCCTCCGATAAAGACAGGGATCGTAACATTCATGCGGAGAACCAATATCGCGATAATAACCCCGATAGAGGCTAAAGGTACAGTAAACATGATCACAAACGGCTCGGTGAGTGACTCAAACTGAGAGGCCATTACCATATAAACCAGGACAATTGCCAGTATGATTGCAAACAGGAGCCCTCCAAATGCCTCCCTCTGCTTCTCATATTCGCTTGCGAAATCAAGGCGAAAGTTACGTGGTAACTTCAGGTCACTGAGTCTCTCTCTGATCTCCTCAACAATGTGACCAAGATCCCGGCCCTTGATCCCTGCCATTACCGTGATCAGCCTCTCCTGATCTCTTCGCTCAATCTTTGTCGGCCCTTTCCCCTCGGTAATGGTGGCAAACCCCTTCAATGGAATGTCCTTGCCTCCTGGCCCATTAATGGATATGTTAAGGACATCCCGGAGCCTCCCACGGTCCTCCTCCCGTAATCTTACAAGGATATCAAACTCATCACCGCCTTCCCTATAGCGGGAGGCCACTGTACCCTCGATATTGGTATTAATTACCTGAAGGATTCGTGAGATCGGAAGCCCCATTGTAGCTGCCTTTGATCTGTCAATGGCTATCTTGAGCTCAGGTCGGTTGTCTTCAAGGCTTATCCTTGGATAGATAACCCCTTTCACGTGCTTTATCCTGTGTATAATCTCATTGGCAATGGTCTTTCCCTCCTTAAGATCATATCCCTTAAGGTCTATCTCAAGCCTTTCCTCGCTTCCCCCTCCAAGTATTCCTGTATACATCGATCTTCCCTCGTAAATACGAACCTTTGCATCAGGGATGTTAGCAAACTTCGGTCTCAAGCTTGCTACGATCTCTTTTGTGGAATGCTTCCTGTCCTTTTTGTCTATCAGGTGTGCCCGAAAAAAGGCCATGTGAGACCCTCCCCCACGGCGCCAGTGGGTACCTGAACGGGCAAACATCCCTTCCATCTCCGGAACATCGCTAAGAATTATCTTCTCCGCTTCACTCGTGATACTGTCGGTGATGTCGAGCCGTGTTCCCACTGGCATCTCGATGACCCCGTTGACAATCCCCTCATCGATCTCTGGAAGGAGTTCCGTTCCAACACCCTTAATGTGAAGGGTCCAGAATGCCAGAAACAGAAGGAGGACTGATCCACCCAAGACCGTTTTCCGGTGCGTCAGAGACCACCCCAACCCCTTCAGATATCCTTCATAGAAGCGAGCTCGAACAGCTCCTGTATCTTTCCTTTCAACCCTTAGAAACCGGGATGAGAACATAGGAATCAAGCTCAGGGCCACTACTAAAGCAGCTATTAGGGAAAAGGTGACTGTGAGGGCCATCTGCTTAAATATCACCCCCTCTATCCCCTTGAGAAAGAGCAGCGGTAGAAATACGCAGATTGTGGTTAGAGTTGAGGCCGTGATGGCCATCCCTACCTCTTGGCTCCCCTCAAGAGCCCCTTCTATCGCACCTCTTCCCTCCTCTCGGTGGCGAAAGATGTTTTCGAGGACCACAATAGAGCTATCCAGGATCATCCCGATCCCTAGGGCCAAACCTCCCAGGGACATCATGTTGATTGTGAGCCCCATCCGATCGAGAAGGAAGAAGGTAGCCCAGATAGCGATAGGTATGGATGCCGAAATGATGAGGGTGCTTCGAATGTTTCTGAGGAAGGCAAAGAGGACTAATATCGCCAGGATCCCCCCTATGAAGGCGACCTGTTTGACTTGCTGTATGGATTTCCTGATAAAGTCTGCTGTATCAAGAACAACAGAAAAGGTAACTCCTTCAGGAAGGTCGCTCTTGAGCCTGGGAAGAATTGTTAAAACCCGGTTAGAGACCTGGACGGTGTTGCTTCCCGACCTTTTCCTTACAGCCACCATCACACCACGCTCACCGTTAATCCTCAGGTGTCTGCGGAGCTCCTTAAACCCGTCCCTCACATCAGCCACGTGCTTCAAGTAGATAGGCCTACCCTGTCTGGTGGCAACAATAATATTCTCTATATCTTTCAGGCTTGAGAATTCTCCTAAGGGACGAATCAACCACTCTCTTCTCCCTGTCTCGAGACGCCCTCCTGGAAGTGAAAGGCTTTCTCCCTTAAGGATTGTGACCAAGGCATCGATGGATAGACCGATGGAGCGAAGTTTCCCTCTGTTGACTTCCACCTGGATTTCTCTCTCTAAGCCTCCCCATATATCAACGGCCGCCACACCTTCTATTTGTTCGATATCGTACTTGATCCGGTCGTCGGCCAAATCCCTCAGCCTGGAAGGATGGAGTGGGCCTCGCAGAGAAATGAAAAGGATGGGACGATTTGAAGGGTCGTATTTATAGAGATATGGGTCCTCTGCATCTTCCGGCAGAAAACGGCGCACCCGATCGAGCTGCTCTCGGATATCGTTGGCCGCCTCCGCCAGGTCCGTTCCCCAGTTAAAATCGACTGTTACAGTGGAGGCATCCTCAGCGGAAGTGGAGCGAATCTCCTTGACATTTTCTATGGTGCTGACCCTTTTTTCGATAGTCTCGGTGATGAGCCTCTCGACTTCCTGGGGCCCGGCTCCCTCATATTCAGTATAAATGGTAATGGCTGGATAGGTTATATCCGGTAAGATATCAATTGGAAGGCGTAGCAGAGAGATGGATCCAAAGATCAAGATAGCCAGGAAAAACATCGATGTAGTGATTGGTCTTCGAACAGCCAGATTCGAGAGGTTCATGGGTTTTTTTGTCTCCGTATAACCCTCATGGGCATCATATCCTTTAATTCATATTGACCTGCTACTATAACCTCTTCACCTTCTTGCAATCCCGTCAAAACCTCCACGTATCTTTCTCCCTCAAGTCCAAGACTGATTTCCCTGAGCGATGCCCTGCTATTTTCGTGCACAAATACCCTTGTATGGCCACTTTCCCTTATCAGGGAATCTTTTAGTAGCAAAAGAACTCCATTTCGCCTTTGTACAACGAGATTTACCCTGGCAAACATCCCTGGCTTTAATCGGTGATCTTTATTGCCCACCTGGATTTCAATGTCGGCCATTCTGCTTTCAGGGTCGACAGTAGGGCTGATGCGTGACAATTCGCCCCGAAAAACCTGTTTTCGATAGGCATCTACAGATATCTCAGATATGGCCCCAACCCTGAGCTGAGCGAGCTCACTCTCCACCACCTGAACAAGGACCTTTACCATATCCATGGCTACAATCCTCACGATTGGAGCAGTTGTGCTTACAAAGGCGCCTTGGTCTAAAAATCTCTTGCTGATAATCCCGCTAATGGGGGCACGAATCGTTGTATTCTTTAGATGTATCTGGGCGAGTCTCAGTGCAGCCTCTGCTTGACGGATCTGGGCCAGAAGTGCATCGCGGTCCTCCTGCCTTGCTCCTTTTCTCAACAAGGTCAATTTTTCCTTTGCCGACCTGTATTCCGCCTCACTAAGGGTGACCTGCAACATGGCCTCATCCAGGCGCTGTTGAGAGATAAAATCCCTTTCTTTAAGGTTTTTCAGCCTCATATAATTATCAAGGCTGGTCTCCCAAGTGGCCTTGGTTTGACGGACCAGTTGCTCAGACTGGGTAATCTCCTCCGGTCGAGCACCGGTTTCCATCTGAGCCCATCTTGCACGAAGTACATCAAGGGCAGCTTGGGCCTCCTGTAGCTGCGCCTCCTTCTCCTCCCTCTCAACCATGGCAACAACCTGATCTGCCTTTATCCTATCTCCCTGCTCCACCTGGATCTTCTCGAGGATACCTGGTACCTTGGATAATACATCCACCATTGCTTCAGAAACAATAGTACCAGTCAGATGCAGACGGCGATCAATAGAGCCAAGATGAAGCAAGACAGTTTCTACAGGAATCTGTCTTTTGCGGTTCTGCGCTGTAGAAGAATTTGCCTCAATCTCCTTTTTAGGGCCTGTCTGTGTTAAATAAAAAGCGAGCCCGATGAATAGTACCATTACTATAAGGATCAGTGCTTTCTTCACCTCTTTCTCTCCTCCATCTTCAGATCCACCATCTTTCTGCAATTACCCATTGGGATATTCACAAAGAATGGCCTCAAACTATTGATAGTTATTGATAGAGACCCTAATAAATTTCAATTTATAGGAATTCTAATTAATCTAACATACCAAATAAGAATAATTAATCATAGAAGGGCACCCCATGGCAACACAATTAAAGAGACACAAAAGTAATTTCAAAAGAAAAATGGTTGCCAATGGGTGTAAGCTCTGAGGATTTGTGACCTTATAGTGCAAGACACAAGCTCTGCTTTCGGCTTACATGTTGGTATACAGAAGGAATCTCCAATGGCGTGAAAAACTCCGCGCCATTGGAGATTAGAAAACACGATTGGACCAATCTATACTTAAATTATGCAAGATACCTGTCACGCGGCCATTCCGCTATGAGTTTATCCACTTCCTCCTTTTTGGAACGATAGCCCGTGAAGTAGAAAAGGCTACCAATTGCAAGCCAAATAGCTGAATAGATCAGGGCCTTGGGACCCTGTAGAATCAGGAAATAAATGGAAATGATAATACCAGCCACTGGCACTATGGCCTTCCATCCGCTCAGCTTCATTGGTGCCTTTTTAAAGAGATCGGACTGAGTTTTTGGTGCCATAAGAACTGCAACGTGCGTTATGATCCAGTTATATAGAAACATGGCCACAACGATTTCAGCAACCAATTGTATCGATCCTGAAATAATCAGAAAAACTGCAATGGCAGCAGTAAGGATCAATGAATTACCCGGCACCCCATATTTATTAAGAGCAGTAAAGGCCTTTGGAAGGATTTTATCGCGTGATGTCCCGAAAAGGATTCGTGTTCCAACTGTTTGCTCAGCATTATGGGAAGATAAAATGGCAGCCCATGCAACCAGGATAATGAAGGTAACCCCAAATGCCCCCATATATTTACTCGCAACTGTTGCATAAGGAGCATTAGATGCAGCGAATTCCTTCCAGGGAATAACAGCCGTGCATACGAATGCGGAGACAATATACAGGATTGCTGGCACTAATATGCCCAGGGTAACTCCCCATGTGATCGTTCTTGCTGGGTCTTTGGCCTCTTCACCCAGATCAGCAGCCAATGTCAGACCAGCATAGGCAAAGATAAGAAGAGATGCTCCTTTTAAAACCCCTGAAAACCCCATGGGTGTTCCCATAGCAATATATTCTGAGTTCATCTGGGGTAATCCGAGAATGATAAAAATTAACAGGCCCGCAACCATGAAGAGAAACAGTATGTTCTGAATGACCTTGACTGTCTTGATCCCCAACCAATTTATGATAAAAAAGACAATGGTAACAATAACCCCACCTACCAGGATATTGAGTTTTGTCTCAAGCCCTGGAAGCGCATTCACATACATGATAAAGGCCTTTGCCGTGATTGCTACAGGGCCTATCAGCGCCAGCCACATTGCCCATCCGGATAAAAATCCGGCATAATTAGAGACAACTCTTGTCGGATAGACATAGCTTTCTCCGCCTTCCACAGGATACATGAGATTAAGCATAATCGTGCTCAAACCAACCAGTATAACCGGAATAGCACCGATGGCATAAGATAACCATGTCAAGGCACCTGCAGACTTTGCTGCGATTCCAGTAATGACGAATACACCGGCGCCAATAACAATGCCAGCGGTAATCGCCGTTACACTCAAAACCCCAAGTTCCTTTCTCAAATGTTTTTCATCGTTTGCCATAAGATCCCCCTTTTATAGTTATTAGTTTAATTGTGATTATTCATTATGGAACTTCCACAATCATACCGGTATGTAAAGGTGAAAAGCGATCCTTAAAGGTATTGTATAGCTCTACCTGAGCTCTAAACCCAGTACAATGACCGGCATAAACCCTATCAGGATCAAATTCTTTTAGCGCCTTGGCAGTTTTTTTGATCCTGCTTTCAGAAGCTTCAATAAGGTGGAAGCCACCAATAATCCCATAAATTTTTTCTGTATCGGTTAATTTTACTGCCTGTCTGGTAATATTTACAATCCCGGCATGACTACATCCTGTAACAATAACCAGCCCTTTTCCTTTAATATTTGTAACAACAGAGATGTCATCCAGCATAGGGTCTGTTTTAACCTCGCCGTTATCGATAGTAAAGAGATTTATCCCGACTTCTTCGAAATCTGTTACTCTTTCAACTTCTCCAGTTGTAATAAGGCCTGGCATTATTTCTAAAGGATCTTTGGTTAAATACAGGGAGCCACCAGAGGCCTCGATATCTGTCTTTTTGTCTCCATCCATAACGCCAACATGTCTCAAGTAGGGATCAGTAATAAAATTGAGACGGAATATATCTGGATGAGCTATAATAGGGAGGTCTTTCTTGCCTATTTCCTTGATTATTGTTCCCAGGCCCTGAGTATGATCATAGTGACAGTGCGTTAAAACAACGGCATCTATGCAAGAAAGGCTGATCTGCATCATGTTAATATTTTCGAGCAATGCGGTAGGATTCTGAGCAACATCAACGAGTACATTTTTCTTAATACCATCTCTTTCTGTAGTAAGGAGAAATGAAACGCCGTGCTGTCCCAAATAAGGGGATTCATATGCCACGGTATCTTCTGCAATGACTGTAAGCTTGAGTTTGCTTAATTTGCCTCTGCTGAACATAGGGTACCTCGGCATGGGTTTTTTAAGGCATTAAACTCCCTTAAGGAAGGTGTGGATAGCTATAAGAGAAAAAAACTAATTTGTCAAGGGGAAAGCCATAGCTGTGTAAGACCTTGGTGAATATATGGGAAATAGACGGCTGCTTTTCAAGGGAAAAAGCCATTTCAAGAAATGGTGGCTGATTTGATGCTGTTGCTGGAGTAGTTTGTGTAGACGGTAATATATGCTGAAAAAGACCTTATGTAAGAAATAAATCTTTCTCATGATTGTGCTGCCTTTAAGTTAGCTATATATTTGATATAGAAAGAGGGGAGGGTATCATCGAAGATTTGAGAAAAAATCTATTGACAAATAACAATAAAAAAAATAATGATAAAATATAGTAGTTTCTCATCGACGCACCTAACAGAGGGTTTAGAATGACTTTCAAACTCTCCCTTCAACATTTTATCTTTTATTTCCCTAATCTTTTATAGGAGGTAGCCATGAAAGTACTGGTAGTAGATCCCCTAAAATGTTCAGGGGGTAAATCATGCGAGCTTGCCTGCTCCTTTGAACAAACAGGTAAGTTTAACATTGCAGATTCACGGATAAAGATACACTTCTTTCCCGAACAGATCAATTTCACGCCAACTGTCTGCATGCAGTGCAGGGATGCGTACTGTGTGCAGGTATGCCCTACAGGTGCTTTAAGCAGGCGTAAAGAAGATGGCGTTGTGTACCTTGACCAGAATAAATGTATCGGGTGTAAACAGTGTATTGTTGCCTGCCCATGGGGATCTGTGAAACTTGATCACGCTGGGGAGACACTGATTAAGTGCGACACGTGTGGGGGGGATCCGGCATGCGTAAAAGTTTGTACCTCCGGTGCCCTCAAATTTGTTGAAGCAGATGAGGCTGTGCTTTCAAAGCAAAGAAACACAGCAGAAAAGTACATGAAAATTGCTGAACAAATGGCAAAAGGGGGTGATGTAAATGCTTAAAGGCTTTAACGGAGTAATACTTCGAATAAATCTGACAAAAAAGGAAGTACAGAGAGAGGAAATCAATGAAGAATGGGCGAAGCTTTTTATAGGCGGCAGAGGGTATGGTGAAAAGATAATCTATGAGGAAGTCGATCCAAAAATTGACCCTTTATCTGAAGAAAATAAGGTAGTTATTGCTACCGGTCCTATCGTTGGGACCACGGCTCCGGCCTCCGGAAGAATCATGGTTATCACCAAGGGCCCGCTCAATAATACCCTCGCCTGCTCCAATGCCGGCGGATATTTTGGAATCGAACTCAAGATGGCGGGCTATGATATGATTATCCTCGAGGGAAAGGCCCCTGAGCCCGTGTATCTCTGGATTGACAATGATGAGGTTGATATCAGAAGCGCCAAGGATATGTGGGGGAAGACAACAATCGAGACAGATAAAGTATTGAGAGAAAATACCCATATCGAAGCCAAGACCATGGAAATTGGTCCTGCAGGGGAAAAACTGTCCAAAATATCCGGTGTTATGTTTGATGGTCATCGGGCATCAGGCAGGACCGGCGTGGGTGCAGTGGTAGGAAGCAAAAATTTCAAAGGAATCGCTGTGAGGGGTACAAAGGGGGTTGAGGTAGCAGATGTAGAAGGATTCAAAGAGGCAGTAAAGAATGCCTACGGCAAGTTAGCTGCCCATCCCGTTGCATCTGAAGGTCTTCCCACCTATGGTACTGCTGTGTTGATGAATATATTGAATAATGTTGGCTCCCTGCCCACGAAAAATGCCCAAGACGCATATTTCCCAAACGCAGATAATATATCCGGTGAGGCAATGGTGAAAAAAACATTGATAAGAAAGAAAGGATGTGGAGGCTGCCCCATTGACTGTGGAAGGGTAACCGAGATTAGAGAGGGAAAATACAAGGGAGATCACGGAGAAGGCCCGGAATATGAGACAGCCTGGTCAATGGGGGCAATGTGCGGCGTTGATGATATCAATGCAGTTACCAAGGCCCATTATCTCTGCGATGAGTACGGGCTTGATGGGATATCCGCGGGCGTGACCATTGCCTGTGCAATGGAACTGTATGAGAAGGGATACATGCCAAAAGAGGACGCCCCATTCCCGATAAGGTTTGGTGACGGCGATGCTGTTGTTGAGCTTGTAAAACTCATGGGCACAAGAGAAGGATTCGGGAATCTACTTTCTGAAGGTTCTTACAGACTTGCTGAACACTACGGGCACCCTGAACTTTCAATGAGCGTTAAGAAACAGGAAATTGCGGCCTATGACCCGAGAGGGGTCAAAGGTATCGGCCTTGAATATGCCACGTCAAATAGGGGCGCATGCCACGTACGAGGCTACACCATCGCACCAGAAGTATTGGGCACGCCCATACAGGTTGATAGACTCGCCTATGAAGGCAAAGCTGACTTGGTAAAACTCTTTCAGGACTTGACCGCTGCCGTTGATGCATCCGGAGCCTGCCTGTTTACGACGTTTGGTATGGAGGCGGCCAATTACGCAGAACTTGTCACGACAGCAACCGGGATTCCCTACGATGAGAAAAACCTTCTCCTTGCCGGGGAAAGGATCTGGAATCTTGAGAGGCTCTTCAATTTAAAAGCTGGACTCACCACAGAGGATGATACCCTGCCAAAGAGGTTCATTGATGAACCAATCCCATCCGGGCCATCAAAGGGTGAGGTGAACGAGCTCCCTAAAATGCTTCCGGAGTACTACAAGGTGAGAGGATGGGATTCTGAGGGGAGGCCAACTGACGATAAACTTACGGAGTTAAGCCTGAAGTAAAAAAGAACGCTTGCTGTAGATTCCTACGAACAGGAGACTTCTATGAAATACCTTATCATTGGAGGCAGTATCGCAGGGCTCTCGTGTGCACGAAAGATACGAGAGCTCGAGAAAGACTCCGACGTTGTTATTCTCTCCGAGGAGGAGAGAGCCTACGCAAAGATGGCCCTCCCGTATCTCCTTGCGGGAGAAAGGGATATATGGCTTGACGTGCCAGCAGGTGTGGAGTTTCTCGGCAATAAAAAAGTGACAAATATCTCTCCAGACGAGAAGAAGGTCATTACAGAACAAGGGGAGGATTTTATTTTTGACAAACTCCTTGTAGCCTCTGGAGCGGGGGCGGCAGTTTCCGAATTCAAGGGAAGCGCCTCTCCCGCTGTATTTACCGTGAGAAACCTTTCTGATATCCAGGGTATACAAAACAGATTGAAGAAGGCACGCCAAAAAAAAGTTATCATCTCCGGCGCCGGCCTTGTGAGCATGGAAATGGGGGATGCAGTGCAAAAAATTGGCTTCACGCCTCTATTTCTCATATCGTCTCAGAAGGTATTCTCCATGATACTTGATGATGCAGGAAGCGAGGTTATGACCGAGGATCTGAAAGAAAAGGGAGCAGAGATCAACTTAGGTGAGACCATTAAGGAGATCGAAACGAGAGACGAGGAAGTACTTGTTGAGACACAATCAGGAAAGAAATTCACCGGGGATGTGGTAATCATTGGAAAAGGAGCAACTCCGAACACCGCATTTCTGGCATCTTCGGGAATCGAAATTGATCGTGGAGTGATCGTAAATAATTTCCTTGAAACAAACAAAAAAGGGATTTTCGCTGCTGGTGACGTGTGTCAGGGATATGACATGGTGTATGAAGAAAAAAGGGTAAATGCCCTGTGGCCTGTGGCGATTGAACAGGGTGAGCATGCGGCAATGAACATGACCCATTTCAGAATTCCGTATAAAGGAAGTGTGGCCAGGAATATCGTGACTGCCTTTGGAAATACGATTTTCACTGCTGGGCTTTCGAGGGGCAATGAATTAGAAACCTATCAACGGAGAGAAAAGAAACGCTACTCGAAGATTGTAGTAAGGGATGGTTGCCTTGTGGGGGCCATATTTATCAATGTGGATATTGATCCAGGAGCCTACCTCTTTGCAATAGAAAGAAAGGCAGAGGTTTCTGGACTTAAAGACGTTATGCTCTTAGGTTCCCTCTCTTACACTCACCTTTTTCCTTTCCTCAGAGGGGCGTAATCCAACCGGGCAGGCGCTCTTTGGCCTTGATACCCTTCTCGCGAAATTCTCCTTCAAGACCCGCCAGGTAAGTTTCTATTTGCTTCGTCTGCCTCTCGAGTTCTTCCTGGTACCTTTCCATGTAATTACCCTCTGACTCCAAGGCACTAGGGTGAAGCTCCACTACCTGCAGGAAAATCACTCTTGCATTAAAATGATGGGCCAGTTCTTCAAGGTGAGGTAATATCCTCTCCGCTCGTTTCGACCCATCTAATGGGGCCAATATAGTATTATACATTGTATTACTAACCTCCCAAGTCACTAAATGGAATGTTTGTTGCCTAAGGTGAACCAGGGATGATCTCTTAATCCTTTCTTATCTCTGTTACATTTAAATACTCTTGCACCAGTTGCTCCCACAAGACTATCTTATCTGCATCATCTTTCGTCAAAAGGGGCTCTATGTTTTCGATTTGCTTCGCTGTTTGGTAGGTGTCAAGGGGCACTGAAAGCAATGGAACATTGCGTTCTGATGCCTTTGAGATAATATTTTGTGGTGGCAAAATGTTGCCCGTCAGAATAATTCCGGCGGTATCTGTTTCCAAAGCAGCGAGTATCATGTCACTTCGATCACCGCCAGTTATTACAACCTTGTTTCCCTCATGAAAGCCCGGAGTGCTTAGCGCGGTGCTCGGGGACATAGCCCCGATGAGAATAGTCTTTACTGTATTACGCAACCCTCCTTCACCGGTAATGACTTTTGCCAGTAGTCGTTCCGCAAGGTAGTTAACCGAGAAATGTGTTAGTTCTTCACGAGATGGGATTATCCCAATAACTTTAATTCCCATATCCATTATCCCAGGAAGGTATATGTCCTTGAAATCCTGTACGTCACGCACCTTGTTTACAATGACACCCCCAAAATTGATATTGGTCATATGAAGGCACTTTTTGAAAAGGTTGATGTCATCTAAAATTGTGTCATCATCACCGCTGATAACAATGAGCAGCTTACCATCGATAAATTGTGCCAGTGAGATTGCATCAAGATTCACCGATATACCGTATCCGATGTCTTTTCCACCTTCGACAAACACTGTGGCTTTATCTTTTCCTATCTTAGATATTACTTCATGAAGTTTCTTTTTTATGCTTTCTGTGTCGTACATGTATCTTAGCTTGGAGGGATCAAAGCCGATACTCATCTCCTCAGGGTTTTCTTCAAGATTGAAAATGTGAGTGATGAGTGCAGAATCATAATCCCATAATCGCTTTTTTCGGTAGAATAGTCGATCGCCAAAGGGCTTCATGTACCCTATCTTTTCATGCAATGCCTTTGCGATTCCCACAATCACACTGGTCTTGCCAGCATTTTTTCGCATTGATGCGACCACTATTTTTTTCATCTGTGTCACCTCTCACCCTTTAATAGTAAAATCCTTACATCCAAGGCCTTTACCCCCTCTCCCTCTTCATAGGCCACAAGGGGGTTGATCTCTATATCAGAGATTGCCTCGCACCTCTTTATGATCGTGCCCAACTTGATGATGGTATCCATGATTCCATCAATATCCTTTTTCTTTTCTCCCCGTACCCCTAAAAGCAGGGGATATGATCTCACTTCCTTTATCATATTTGTTATTTCGTGATGGTTCAGGGGAAAGGCGCGGAAGGATATATCCTTCATGACCTCAACATAGATGCCACCCAATCCAAACATCACGATGGGACCAAAGATCTTATCTCTTCTCGCACCGATGATTAATTCTGTACCAGGCCGGGCCATCTCCAAAACATCAACTCCTTCAATCTTGGCACTCGGATTATACGTCCTGCAGCTTTGCATGATCGCCTGATAGGCATCAATTACTTCATTGCTGTTTTCTAAATCCAAGGCAACACCACCAGCATCGCTCTTGTGAATGATATCCTTGGAGGCAATCTTCATGACCACAGGGTATCCAATTTCCCCTGAGTACTGTACCGCCTCATCCAGGGTTCGCGCAACCCGACTTTGGGGAGCTGGAATTCCTGCGGCCTTCATGATAGCCTGAGCCTCATGTGCGAGGAGGAAATGTCGTTTATCCTCTCGTGCCTTTCTGACAATCTCTTCTATTGCCTTTTTTGGTATATCAGCAAGTGCAATTTCTTCTGATCGATTCGCCAGGTAATTGTAATACCTATACATCGCACCCAAACATGATACACTCTCGTAGGCCCCTCCATACACGGGATGCCCGCTCCCATGGTAGCTGTTTATGCAGTTTTGCACTTTATCCCCTCCAAGGCAGGAAAATAGTATCGGTTTCCCCTTTTCTTTATATTGCGGATAGTATTTCTTGATTAACTCAGGCATGTTTTCAGAGTCAAAAACTGCTACCTCGCTCAAAAGAGTGATAACCGCATCTATGTTATCGTTGTGTAGCGCCACATCGAGAGCGCCGTCGAACTCTGCAGTGGTTGCTTGTCCGGTCAGGTCAATAGGGTTTTTTGTAGAGCCAAAATCAGGAACTACGCCTGAAAAAATCCCGTTAAGAGCAGGAAGGTCGTCATAGAGCTTTACCCCATACTTTTCACAGGCATCGGCAGTCATTACACCTATTCCACCGCCATTGGTGATGATTACTGTATGTTCCCCCTTTGGCATTGGATTGTTTGAAAGGAACTTACACCAATCAAAAGCATCCCGTATGTCCTCAGCTCGTAAGACGCCATATTGTCTTACAAGTGCATCAAATACCTCATCTGCCCCTGCCAGTGACCCTGTGTGTGACGCTGCAGCAATGGCCCCTTTCGCAGAGCGTCCGGATTTGATCACAACAACGGGCTTTTTCTTCGTTGTCTCATTAAGCGCCTTAATTAATCGTTCACCCTCTTTCACACCTTCTACATAGATCAAGATTATTTTTGTCTGATCGTGGGTGATTAGATAGTCCAGGAGTTCTGATTCATCAATATCGGCCTTATTGCCCACTGAAACCATTGCTGATAAGCCGATATTCTCCACGGCGGTTTTACCGATCATAGATGCCCCGAGGGCCCCACTCTGTGTGATAATTGCAACATTTCCCGCTATCACATCTCTGGTGCCAAACGTGGCATTTAGCGATGCCTTCGCAGAATATACCCCGAAGATGTTTGGCCCCAAAATCCGTACACCGTGTTCACGAGCATATGCGGTAATTTTTTTCTCCTCTGTAATGTTTCCAACCTCTGAAAATCCTGATGTTATGATAAGGGCTGTCTTTACTCTTTTTTTGGCGCATTTCCTTACTGCATCGAACACAAACCTTGCGGGAATGACGATGCACGCCAGATCAATAGCGGCATTTACATCTTCGAGATCCTTGAATGCCGGATGTCCAAGCATTTCACCGCTGCGAGGATTTATGGGGTATACTTTACCCCTATAACCACCGAGTATGATGTTTTCTAAAACCTTGTACCCTATTTTGCTTGTGTCCAGTGATGCGCCGATTACTGCAATTGATTGCGGCTCAAAAAGGTATTTCATGTCTGTCATTTCAATCTACCCCCTGAACATCATCTGCAATTCATATACACCAGAGTCAATTCTCCTTTGCATATCAAAGCCCATCTTTTCAAATACATGAAGCATTGGCTTGTTCTCTGCCAGTACCTCTGCGGTAAAGCCAAGAAGGCCCTGTCTCTGTGCCAGATAGGTGAGATACCTGAGCAATTCTGAGCCAATATCTCTGTTTTGGTACGTATCCTTTACCGCGAATGCCACCTCTGCGGTATGAGTGGACTCAAATATGCTATACTGCCCCACGCCCACAATCTCCTCTGTCTCTTCGGTTTGTATCACTGCGAGGATCACCATCTCATTGGAGTAGTCAATAACGACAAACTCCTGCAATCGCTCGTGGGGCATGTCCTTCCGGACAGACATGAACCTGCGATAGAGGCTCTGGTCTGAAAGGGAATAGAAGAAATCCTTGAGGAGGTCTTCGTCGCTAATTTTCACAGGCCTCAACAGGATCTCAAATCCCTTTTTTGTGGTCCTATAGATCTCAAGGGATTCCGGGTATTCTCCTTTCTTTCCGGGTATAAAGGCCTGGTCTTTGTAAATGAGGTTGCGTTTTTTTGCCTCCTCTATAAGCCATGATCTAAATTTTGGATGTGCAATGGAGATTAATGCCATTGCCCGTTCCCTGATGTTCTTTCCATGAAGATAGGACATCCCATACTCTGTTACTACATATTGCACATCGCACCTATTAAGTGTGGAGCCAGACCCCTCTATAAGAAAGGGGACAATTCTTGAGACCTTCCCTTGCTGTGCTGTAGAGGGAAGAACAAGGATCGTTTTACCCTTTGGTGCCAATGCCGCTCCTCTCATGAAATTTGCCTGCCCCCCTACGCCACTGTAAAATTGCATTCCGAGAGAATCCGCCGTTGTCTGCCCTGTCAGGTCGATTGCCAGCGCAGTGTTGATGGCTGTCATGTGTTCCTGGCGGGCGATAACCAGGGGATTATTGGTGTAGTCAACCGTTCTGAATTCTATCGAAGGATTATCATGGATATATTCATAGGTTTCCTTTGTGCCCATACAGAAGGTTGCCACTGTTTTCCCACGGTTAAGGGTTTTTTTGGAATTGTCAATCACACCTTTTTTCATCAATTCTACGATACCGTGGGGCAACAGCTCCGTGTGAACACCCAGATGTTGTTTCTCGCCAAGACTGAGTAAAATACCATCGGTAATGTCTCCATAGCCAACCTGAATAGTATCGCCATCCTGAATGAGGCGCGACATATAGGTGCCAATTCGCCGGCCAATCTCAGGGTCAGCATGGGTATGGTACTCCAAAATGGGTTCATCATAAGGGATGATAAAATTTACATCATCTACATGGATAACGCCGTCTCCAGGGACCCGTGGCATATGGGCATTTACCTGAGCCACAACCAGTGGGGAAACCTCTGTGGCCGCTTTTACCATATCGACACTCACCCCTAAATTCATGTACCCATGCCTGTCTGGCGGTGATGTCTGTATAAGGGCTACATCCAGTGGAACGAGACCGCGGTAAAATAAATCCGGGATGTCTGACAGGGAGATGGGTGTATAATCTGCTGCTCCGCGATTAACTGCATCCCTGGTGTTGTTAGAAATGAAGAATGAGTTATGCCGGAAATTATGCCTGAATTTCTCATCCGTATAGGGAGCAACGCCGAGCGTCCAAATGTGAATTACCTCTGCATCGAAGAATGCCTTTGGATGGGATTCGACAAAGTTTATCAAGGCACGAACGAGATATTGCGGTTCAGCGCAACTGGTCGCTATAAATATCCTATCACCGCGATGGATATGGCTGAATATCTTGTCCTCCGGAACACACTTATTCGGATAAGCATTCTTCATCCGATCAATCGCTGAATTTTTCTCTCCCAAAGCCATGTATAGTACTCCAATACAAATTAATCAGGGTCTTCACCTGAGCTCTGATTGAGTAAAGGAGGGATTTTTATATCTTGCCATAAGAATACTCGAGCTTTTTCTTGCAGGGGATTATAAAGACAGGAAATGGGCTCCGCCTGAGGACTTTTTCAGCAACACTTCCAAAAAAGACATGCTCTATTCCTGTCTTACCATGCGTACCCATAACAATAATATCTGCCTTCTCTTGCTTTGCGAATTTTATTATTTCTTCATCTTCCCTGCCAGATTTTGTAACGAATTCATACGGAATCCCACTCTCTATTTTTTTTGCATAGCGTTCCTTATAATTATTAGCTATATCTTCTTCAATGACCTTATGTATCTTTTTTAAGTCCTCTGTGGTTATAAAACCATCTGCATAGTCCTGATTGGGATTATGGGGTATCACATGCAAGATATAGAGAAGACCCTCATCTCTTTTGGTAATACCATAGGCAAACTCAAAGGCATAGTCTGCATTTTCAGAGAAATCCGTACAAAAAAGCACCTTTTTGTAGTGTGGATATTCTATCATTTTGCCTCTCCTTATATTGTAGGGTTAGAAGGTTACCATATCTCAGCATTTTTCCTCAACTCAAGCCATCGCCGGCTTCTCATATTTTTTGATATAACGAGTAATAAATAACCAATAAGGAACTTACCCCACATAGGTAACATTGAAACCAGAGGATCCTAACTCCATGGTTATTGGGTCAGCATCTTGACTTTTTACTCGTAAAATTACCAGCCAATCCTTTTCCCACTCCTCAGGGGGGAGAGTCATCATGCTTAACAACACCGTTTTATTCTTATCGAGGATTTCCATGATCTTTTTCATGGTACCAAACTCGTTAGAGACCCTTATATCTATTCTCTTGCCCTTTTCTTTTACCCCCAAAACCCGTGTCATCATTCTCACAATATCTGACTCGGTAACCATGCCAACAAGTCTCTTATTTTCAACTACTGGAAAGGCACCATAGCCTTTTTCTTGGCCTAATTGCAGTGCTTCTTCAGCAGGCATATCAGGGGAGATAGTAAAGGGGTCTTTGACCATGATCTCTTTAACAGTCATCTTGGCCAGAAGATAGTGTATTTCGTGGATGCTAAAAGATGTAGCTGGTGAAGGCGCTGCCTCTAAAAGCATGTGCTTGGTGACAAGGCCTACCAGTTTATCCTTTTTCATCACCGGCAGCCTTCTGATCTTATGGGCCTCCATTATTTTTCTGGCATCATCAATTAATGTTTTTTCATCAACGCTTACCACATTCGTACTCATAAAATCTCGTACTCTCATTTTTCCCTCCTGTTTGTTATAAAAGTAAACATGATGGTCCCGTAAAAAGTCAGGCATCCCTTATTCGGCCATTATGAACGGATATCCATAACAACGGCCGAATATAGAGTAAAAACGTTTCTCGATTGACCCCAAGCCTTTAAAAAACGTTCTTTGA
>Ga0315543_1000264_pt1 | contig 66499 bp, 55 predicted proteins | sample SalMarSW160210MG_2_FD_203098 | JGI IMG/M metagenome (GOLD analysis project Ga0315543, IMG submission 203098) | Salt marsh sediment microbial communities from the Plum Island Ecosystem LTER, Massachusetts, United States - Salt Marsh Sediment SW1601-210 ... | reverse complement strand
GCCACCTCGATGCTATGGGTCAGGCGTGTTCGGTAGTAGTCATCCAGGCCGGGTGTAAAAACCTGCGTTTTACCTTCGAGTCGGCGAAACGCTGAGCAGTGAATTATACGATCGCGGTCACGTTCAAAGTCAGAGCGGTAAGGGTGCGGCTTTTCTGCAAATCTTCGGCCCTTGCTGGTTTGTTCTGTGACTGCATAGGAACTTAGTGCGTCAGACATATTTTCGTCTCTCGTCTCTCGTATCGCGTATATCGTATTGCAGATAAAAGAAGTTGCCTTACAATTTGCTATATCATATCAAAAATTACTTCTATTCTAAACGTTTCGTTAACCACCATATAAACACACCCAATCCCAACCACGATAATGCTGCTTCAATGATGTTTAATAATCTCCCGAATCCGATAGGATAAATTTCATTATGCCCAATACCTAACGCCGATTCAATTGAATAAAGAATAGTATCGGAGTATGTGATCTTGCCTTGTACCGTGGCAACAAGATTCCACTGGTAATAGATATATGGAAATACAAACAAAATCATTAGAAACAATCCTATGATGAAATACATAAATCCACTCCCAGATAACCACTCCGTTATAGCACGAAAATAATTCCTCCTATGAAAATAATAACGCATTAATGCAGAACGTTCCTTCCTTTTGAATTGCTCTGCTTCTGTTAAATTCCCTGCTTCAATCAGATTTGATTTGAGCAATCTGTAACTGGTGGCAAGTAACCTGTATGCTTTAGTTTGCTCTTTAATTTCCGAATAATGAACCTCCATTTTTTTAATTGCTTCTCTGATTTCTCTACTATCAACAGCACCATAAGCACGAATGTAATTAAGAACAGCCCTATAGTAAAGCTCAGCTGGCCAATTTGGATAATCTTTCCCGGCTTTTGTTTGCTCCGCCTTTTCAGCAGATCTGAAGAAAAGAGCGTATGCAGTTTGATATAAAGTTGAACTCTCTAGATGTTTTGCTGCCCAGGCATATGCCCATGCTTGCCTATGCACAGGATCATCTTGCTTTTTCCAATCATATTGCGAAGCAGCATGAATACGATATACTAAAGGAAATTGATACCATGTTTCGTAGACATCTTTGATTTTCCTTTCTTGAAATAATTTTGAGCTTTGTTCTTTAAAATCAGGCTGCAACATATTTCCAATAGCTTCCCATAAAGCTGGAATATGTCTAAAATCTTGAGATCGATCAAAAGCAACAGCGGCATGATAAAAGCATTCCACCGCATTATCAATGTCACCCTGTCTAACTAATTCTAATCCCTTCCCAAGATATTTCTTCCCTTCAGAAGCGTGATCAGCTGGCATAGTTGACATTGTAATACCCCCTTTTTCTATTTGGGGTTACCATAATTTTATATGGTAATTCCACTTAACATATTACGTGCGGATGTTATTCTCGCGATACTCATCACGCACGACGAATTTATAGAGCGGGAAGGTTGTGTTCTTTACTGACCTGTCTTAACTGCTCAAGAAGTTCTGTCAAGCTCTGGCTGATGACTTTAGCGTCGCCGCACACACTCATAAAGTTTGTGTCGCCATTCCATCGAGGTACGATGTGAATGTGCAGATGCTCCGGCAGTCCTGCACCGGCGCATCGGCCGAAGTTCATTCCTATATTAAAGCCATGAGGTCCTATAGCAAGCGACAGGGCTTTTTGTGCCTCACGCACCAGCTTAATGAGTTCCAAAAGCTCCTGCTCGTTTGCTTGATCGAGTTCTGCAATATGCCGGGCCGGTGCGATCAGCAGGTGACCATTGTTGTAGGGGAAGCGATTCAAGATTGCGATGCTGTTTTTCATCCGCCATAGTACGAGGTTCTTATCATCATCCTGGGGATTCTGCAGGTTATGGCAGATAAAACATCCTTCTTTTTTGTCATTCAGGAGGCCCTGAATGTATCCAATTCGCCACGGTGCCCAGAGATTGTTATGTTCCATTATTCGTATCTCGTATTTCGTATCTCGTATTTCGTATCTCGTATTTCGTATCCCGTATTTCGTATCCCGCTGCGAGATACGCTTCACACATCACGAAATACAATCCTCAGTTTTCGAGAAGTTGCATAGTCAGCTTCTGTTTGATTGTTATCTGCGGATTCGCGCTAATGCCGATTGGCAGGGAAGAGGATATTTTCATTTCGTACTGCTGGTTGTACTGTTCTATCCGACCAAGTTCAATATTGAATAGTTCCTCACCATCGCCGTGCAAATCCAGCACCCTATAGCCGGTGAGGAAGCCGAACGTTCCACTCATCATGAATTTTCCGGAGTAAGGTATCGGCCAGTCTTTTGGTGCCGATTCAGCTAATGAATATGAACTGGTAATCACAGCGAGTCGGCCTTTATCACTTTCGCGGATTTGTTTGAGCTTGTAAGTGACATCCCTGGCTTTTCGCATTACTATCGGCGTTGGCACAGAAAGTTTGGATTGCCAGGATTGACCCACGGATACGCCTTGAGAAGGATTTTTTATACTGGAAATTGAATCCCACGGAAACCATTGAGTGGCGACGAAATCACCTATCATGTCGGGTTCTTTAATTCTGCCTCTTGAAGTGTCGGACCGAAACGCCTTTTTACCAATTTCGCGGATTAGCTCATCCAACTGCGAATAGTCCTCTATCCTGCCGGCGGGGCTGACGGTGAATGTGAGTGTTTTGCCTCGGAAGCTTTCCGCAGCATCTCTGCCGGCGGCTCGGCCGTCCGAACCTTTGTCTCGCGTCACTTTCACTGACTTATAGGTCGCCTTGATGGTCGCAAGGCCGTATTGGTCCACTTCGATTGGCGTGTAGGCCACTACCATTTCCATCGATTCGGAGAATTTGCCAACGGCATTTCTATTTGAAGTTGTTCTGGTTTTTGCAGGGTCCCAGTCAATTTCTATCTGCCTGCTCGAGATAAATTTGTACTGCAGTGTCGTTCCCTGCTGGAAGTCTACCGTCAGCAGTTGCTTATCCCTGCCAAGGAGTTTTGTTCTGCTGACTTGCTCGCATCCTGCACAGATGACAAGGATGACGATTGTTAAAATTATTGATGTGGTCCGCAATTTTATTCCTTTCGATTCCTCAGATTCAATACTGCAACATTGATCAACATGCTGTGTAAATATCATCTTACACAGCTTTGTGCTTTGGATGGTTAACTTAATCGATTTTTTCAATATCGTACAGCCGAGTCGCGGTCATTCTCAGCGCTGACGGTTCTTTGTCGATTTCGGGTGCGGGGTCGACAGCGATCCATTCTGTTCGTAGTTTTTCAGTGCACTTTTCAACCTTACCCTCGGACAGATCCAGCGTTAATCTGCCTGTATATGTCTCATTATTATCGAACATCTGTGTAAGAAAGCCGGTTGCCTGTTCCTGGTGCAGTTGTTCGGCTGTTTCCGATGTCGGAACGGCTTTCATATCAACTACAGCGATCTGCTGACCGTTCATGTCCTTGATTTCTTCCAACGTATAGATTCTCTCATAGGATTTCGAGCCCATCATACCGAAGGAAAAGGTTTTTACGCTGCTCCAACTATCACCTGGTCGCATTTGTTTTTCATGCGCGGTAACCAAGACCGGGATTTGGTGACGCTGCTTAATAGCGCTTTGCGCAAACAACCTCGCACCAGTCATGTGATCCTGAGAAGTGCCCTTAACAACAGATAGTACCTCATTTACATCGATAATTTTAGAGACATCGCCCTGCGGTGTGAGTTCTATAGTGTAACTTAGCCCGATTAGTTTGCTCAATGGATTATTGGAATCCCCTTGCCTGGAGCTATCAAAGTTCAGAATTGTCTTGTCTGTGACCGTGGCAAGGTACTTGAGCTGTTGTATTTTAATCTCGGCGATGGCGTTGCCTTTATCGTCAACTTTTTTTATCCGCTGGGAAAAGGTCATCTCGACTCTACTACCGGTCCGGCCGCCCTTAAAGGCAGCGGGCCTCTGCTCGGATGGCCCCTCCATTTTGACGCTTCTTTCCACCTCGGTTATTACTTTGTAGGTTGCTGTGTCATCGGGAATAAACTTCATCGCCAGCTCTACTGCTGGTGCTTGCTCTTCGATCTCAGTTTCAGTTACAACCATCTCTTCAGCTTCCATTTCGACTGTTGGGATTTGGGCGGGGGCGACTTCTGTCTCAACAGGTTGGACCGGTTCTACCTCTGCTTCAATTGCCTCTTCAACACGAATTGGCTGCCTGGCAGGTGGTTCTTCTTGCGGTTCTGCAACAGTTTCAGTCGGTTCTTTGGCAAGCTCACCGCAGCCTGCCAACAAAAGCGGCAAGCAAAAAACCAAGATTACTGTCAAGCTAAGAGTTTTACTTGCGATTACCATTTTGATACCTCGTATCTTAAAATATTCTGCAATGATTCTTTTTGGCTGTCATTATAAGCTCTGCGGTCGTAAGCACAACCGATTTTTCCTTTATTTATCTTCGGTCAGCCGCTAAACTTAGGTTTTTCATGTGACTTGGTTTAATATTTTGGAGATTCTAAATTATGAGAAGCGATACGATTAAAAAAGGCTTTCAACGAGCACCGCACCGCGGCTTGCTTCGCGCGTGCGGCCTTAGCGATGCTGATATGGATAAGCCCTTCATTGGCATTGCCAACAGTTTCTGTGAAATTGTCCCTGGCCACGTACATCTGAACCAGGTGGCCCGAACCGTCAAGCAGGCCGTTCAGGACGCAGGCGGCTGCGCCTTTGAGTTCAACACTATAGCAATCTGTGACGGCATTGCCATGGGCCATACCGGCATGAAGTATTCTCTATCCTCGCGTGAGATTATTGCTGATTCGGTCGAGACCATGGCGCAGGCGCACTGCTTTGATGGGCTTGTCTGTATTCCCAATTGCGACAAAATCATTCCCGGAATGCTGATGGCGGCGGTTCGGCTGAACATCCCGATGATTTTTGTCTCTGGCGGGCCTATGAAAGCCGGCAAAACTAAAGACGGCCAGACCGTTGATCTGATAAGCATATTCGAAGGCGTTGCGCAGTTTAATGCGGGCAAGATAAGCGAAGAGCAGCTAAAAGAACTCGAATGCGCAGGCTGTCCTGGAGAGGGGAGTTGCTCCGGCATGTTCACTGCAAATTCAATGAATTGTCTTTGTGAGGCGATCGGAATGGCTCTACCAGGTAATGGAACCATCCTTGCTGTTGACCCAAAACGCCAAGAGCTTTACAAAGCAGCAGGCAAACAAATAATCGCCTTGGTTGAAAAGGACATCAAGCCTCTAAATATAATCAGCGTCGAATCGATGGATAACGCCCTTGCGTTGGATGTGGCAATGGGCGGCTCAACAAATACCGTCCTGCATACGCTGGCGGTGGCAAGCGAAGCAGCCATTAAGTATAACCTCGACCGTATAAATGAAATCTCTGAGAAGTGTCCCAACATTTGTAAGGTAGCACCATCGAGTAAGTATCATGTCGAAGACGTGGATGCAGCCGGTGGTGTAAGTGCGATACTGAAAGAAATAAGTAAAATCCCCGGCCTGCTTAATACCGAATGCTTGACTGTTACCGGCAAAACGCTTGGCGAAAATATCGCAGATTCAGTGATAAGAGATACCGAAGTTATTCGGCCACTCGACAAAGCGTATTCAAAGACCGGCGGCTTGGCGATTCTTCGCGGCAATCTTGCTCCCAATGGCGCTGTGGTCAAGACCGCTGGTGTTGCAGAATCGATGCTCACGCATACAGGTCCGGCTGTTATCTTTGAGAGCCAGGAGGATGCCTGCGAAGGAATCTTGGCTGGCAAGGTCAAGAAAGGCAATGTCGTTGTGATTCGCAATGAAGGTCCCAAGGGAGGCCCCGGCATGCAGGAAATGCTCAGTCCCACAAGCTACATAATGGGTGCGGGACTTGGCGAATCGGTTGCATTAATTACCGACGGCAGGTTCAGCGGCGGAACACGAGGTGCCTGTATCGGCCATGTTAGTCCGGAAGCGGCAGTGGGCGGGCCAATCGGATTATTGAAAGATGGTGACATTATTGAAATTGACATTCCCGGCAACAAAATCAGTGTTGAGATGTCGGATAAGGAATTGGCTGAGCGGAAGAAGACCTTCAAGCCTCCTAAGCCACGGATAACAAAAGGCTACCTCGCAAAGTACGCCTCTATGGCCACCAGCGCCGACACCGGCGCAGTATTGAAGTGGTAGAAAAAATAAAACGGTCCGGAGATTCAAGAAAAACGTTTACAAAGGCGTATATGAACCAATGAAATTCATTAAGCATATCTTTAGGAAGGTACCTTACAAGGTGTGCCTGTTGGCTTTAACAATTATGTTCGCTCTAGAAGTACCTGTGCATGGGCTAAAAATGACCAAAATGCCTGAAACTATGCAGAACAAAGTGCGGGAGCCACGCGAGCGGGCAATTTCTCTGAAGTTACCACTTCTACAGCCGGCTTTTCATTGGACGTTCATGAGCCGCGAAGACTTCCTTTCAGGAAAGTTGCTTTTACGCATCATCCGAAACCGCCAGTCAAGTGAGATTGTTATCTTCGAAAAAGGGAAGTTTGCTGACGGCTGGAAAGCTATACCCTTGCCGCCCCGACCTGACAGAGGAGAAATCTACTTTGAGTTTATATCTACTCACAGGTATCTGACTGCACCTGGGGACAGGCTTGAACTTGAGTTGACTGTGAAAAAGGACCTGCCCGGAATCGGCGCTATGCAGACCGGTATTCTTCCCGCAGGCAAGTACACCGCTGAAGGAACTTACTCAGTGTTGATTGATGAGTATGACACAAGAATGCTGGAGGCAGAGCTTGCCAAAGAGGGCAAGCAATCCGCCGATGAAACAGAGGTACTATTGAATAATATGCGTTCAATGTATGAGTACAAAGCATTTTTAGAGTCATGGGCTAACCAATGGTCCTTGAAGATTACCAGCCAGAAGGGTTGGCTGCCTGCTGAAAAAGCAAACGCTCTCAAGGCTATGCGAGAGAACTTAGATAGGCGCATAGAGTTTCCTGCAGCCTATACGGATTCTGTCGTAATAAATGAAAATCCTTCTCGGAGGTATTTATGGTGTTGGATAGCTATACCAGTTGTTGCGTTATTTATCGTAATATTTCTCCGGCGAGCTTTTGCTAAGCCACGATGCGACTAACGCAAGGCTACTTGGCAAAATGCACCTCAATGGCCACCAGCGCAGTCCTGAAATGGTAGGATAAAAAACCTTGATTTTAGTCCAGATAAATTGTATGATGATAGCTTCTAAGACGAGAGACTATTCAGCTTATTTTTTTGAAAGAGCAAGAAAATGAAAAAGCAATCTGTTTTTGTATTGGCAGTTATGTTAGCTGTGTTCGCCCCGGTTATGATCGGTGCATTAGCTGCGCCGAGCTTCGCGGCAATGCACACCTCTGAAGAGAGTAATCCGTGCATGGAGTCGGGGAATTCGAGACCCGACTCAAACGCTGCGGCAGCAGCGATTACTGTTGAGAAGCTCGCGGATATTTGTGAAGCCATGGAGTCTGCCATAGTCGACATCTCTATGCAGTATGAATGGTACATCGAGCCACCCATGACGGTAGAGGAAATAGCTGGAACCGGAATGCTGATAAACAAAGGTCATCCTAAGTATCAGTGGTCCACTGCCCGGCCATTCGATGAGAGAGTACGGTTCGTTAGTTCAACAACCATTATGAATGCAGAGGGAGATTCCTGGGACAGCGTAATAAAGCAATCCTACAATGGTAAAATTGCGAAATTTCTCCAGATTGAACTGTCCGGAAAGGTTCTCGATGGAGTTGTTCACAGCAAACCTTATACGATAGGGCCGACACCAATGGAATTATTCTCGGTATTGCGTTTTAGATTTAGCAAAGTTACTAGCAACAAGCCACTTTCTGTCGTGTTAAGAGAATTAGGGCGTCTTGACAATACAATTCAGAAAATCAATGAATTCAATACAATTCGTGCCGATATCTTACAGGAATGGACTAAGCAGGTTTCTGGACGAGTCTACTTTTCTTTGGACCACGGTTACACACCTGTAAGGTATGAGTATATGCGTGGTGAAAATCCTCATCTTACCTTTGAGATAAACTCATTAGAACAGGTTGGAGAGGGGTTATGGTTTCCCAGCGGCGGACGTATTAGCAGTACGGATGACAAACGAGCGAACGTGTACCGAGCAATCAGCAAGATTGTTGTGAATCAGGGCCTTACTGATGAACATTTTGACATAGAATCCCCGCCGGGGACAAAAGTAATAGATGAGATAAGGGATACCGAATATATTGTCAAGCCCACGAAGGAACAAAAAGAGAAATTCGAGAAAGAGAAACAGTGGGTGAAAGAACATGCAGAGGAGATGGCAGCAATGAGGAAAGAAGGCGGGAGGATTTATTCTGCAGACAGATTGAAGAAGCTGGGTACCGCAAAAGATTTGTATATGACGGACAATGAGAGGAAATTTCCGCAAACGCTGGATGATTTAAAAATTTACTTCAGTGGTAAAAATAAGGAAATTTTTTCCTGGCTTCTAAAAAATGTCGAATATCTGGGCGCAGACCTCGAACCAGACAAAGTAGATATTTCCAAAACGCCAATAGCCTATGACAAAACACTACTCAAAAAAGGTGAAGGTACGATTGTATTGTTTGTTAATGGGCTTGTAGAATTTTGCAAACCCGCACGCCTCAAAAAACTCGGCATTAAAGTACCCTAAATTCATACTGCGCCAAAAGGCAGTGGACACAAGAGGCAAGGGCGATTTACGAATCGCCACTAAAGCCGCACATAACAGAGGGTTACCTTGCTAAGTACGCCTCAATGGCCACCAGCGCCGACACAGGTGCCGTGCTAAAGTGGTAGAAAAGGCCTTATTGCCGCACAGGTAAGAAATCCAGATGGCGTAGCTGCTGCGAGAATATTGTTTCCTTACAGAACCCGACCACGCCACTTCGCGGCGTTCATATATCGAAGACCTCCATTAAAGCATGATCCGGTTGGAAAGTCATGTCTATTACCAGCCTGAAAGAGGCGACTTCAGGCAAATTTCCTGTTACCGGACTGGGCTTGGCTGCCTTTAATTGGTGGAACAGATAATGGATTAAGCAACGCTTTGGCTTCGATATGCCAGTTAAGTTGCGAATGTAGGGAGTAGAATCATGTTTGGGCAAAGATATAAAAATACTGCCTGGCTCGTTCTTATTGTTCTATCCTTGATTTTGGCCTTATCCGTTGAACGGGTTTGGGCAGCAAGGTCGCGCCGGTCAAATAGGTCTAACAAGACCCAGCAGGCAAGCAAGCAGACCACAAAGCCAGCCGCTTCCAACCCGAGTCGCACAGGCTCGGGAAGGACGTCGGCGCTCGGCCGGTTAGCGAGAAATTTAGTGTCAGCTCGGTCCAATACTACGAGAAATTCGGTCAGCAGAAAAAGTCCGAGTCTTCCGTCGGTCTCGAAACCAAGCGGCTCAAGGCAGCACGTTCGGATTGATTCGGTGAAAAGTCCTCTGGTTCAGCGGTTTGTACTGAACCGGTTCTCTGCTGCCGGACGGAGCCAATCGCAAAATGCTTCAGGCTCAGCAAATGTCGGCAAGCAGTCAACCGCGGCGGCCGCGAAACAACCGGCTGCGATCTCACGCGAACGGACCAGCATGGCGAAAAGTCAACTTGTTCAGCGTCTCGTTAAAAACTACTCGTTCGGCTCAAATATTGCTGAATCACAGGCGACCCAACGAAGTAGCTCCTCAACCTTAACAAGCAATCGGCATGTTGTTAGCCATGCTAATACGGAGAAATCATCTGTCACTACCCAATCAGGACCGCCTATTTTACATCGCATTGGTTCCAATCTGTCCAACAATTCCCAGATACGAGAGTTGGTAAGGAAAAGACTAACTGTGACGAAGACAGAAGAGCCATTAAATGCTGGCCGGAGCTCTCGCACAGCGCCAAGTAGAACAGGGCAGATACAAAGCTTAGCCCCACCTAAAGAGTCATCTGTATCATCGGCTGAGAGGTCGATGAACTCAGGTCTTGAAGGTCACACAAGCGGGACCGGAAAATGGACAATCAATCGCTTGAAAGACCGGCAAAACAGTGCCCGTTCTCCCGAAAGCGAAGATTCTACTGCGGTGAGAAATGCAGATGTCAACAGTTCGAGCAATCGACGAGAAACGCTCATTCGGCGTATTCAAAACCGTCTTCGCGCCGATAGAGGTAATAGCAATGGTACGACCATTGGTGGTGTTGCCAGTCAATCTGTCAGGAACTCAGACGCCACGGCAATAGAACGACCATCCAGAGACAGAACAGGCATAGGTCGACTTCGAAAAATAGTCGAGACGAGACTTTCCGGAAGAAGATCAGCTAATCGAGAGCCTGGAAAGATTCTTCAGGAAGAGCAAGCACATGCCAAAGGAGGCGCGATTATCAGTGATGGTCATAACAAAAAATCTGGGGCATACGTGCATAATCATGAACGGTCAAGGTTGCCGCGTTTACAATATCACGATCGACCGCATTTAGTGAGTCACGGGCATCGACATGTACATATATACAGGGACTGGCGCGACCGAGTGTGCCACAGAATAATCGGGCCACGCTATCGTTTTATAGTCAGCTATAGTTTTGGCCCAAGCTTTGTTTTCAGGTATGTGCACCCTTACTATCACCGCAAATACATCTTTGTCAGCCTTGGAGGTTATTGGCCGGTGGAATACAGTTATGTCCGCTACTATTGGTATGGTTGTCATCCTTACCTTTGGAATGGTTACTTTCCTGTTGCCCGTGAGATTCAAGGCGATACGTACAACTATTACACTTACAACTACTATGGTATCGAAGGAGACGGCGCCAGCCAATCAATATGCAATGAAACGCAAGAGGCCAATTATATCGAGCCTGTAGACCATACAACCTTCCAGGATGTCCGCGAAAAGCTGGCCAAGCAGTCAGTCGAGCCAGCACCACGGACACAGGCAGATGTATACTTCGAAGAAGCGGTCAAGGTCTTTGAGAACGGTAATTACGATGCAGCCAGTGAGAAGCTTGCGGCGGCTATGGAGCTGGCGCCGGAAGATATGATCCTTCCCTTTGCATATTCGCAGGCTCTTTTTGCCAATGAACAATATTCAGAGGCGGCAGAAGTCCTCCGAGAAGCTCTGAGCAAAGTTGCTCCTGATGAGCAAGGCATTTTCTACCCGCGCGGGCTGTACCCCAATGACGACGTTCTTGTCGAGCAAATCGAGCACTTGATAGAGAAGCTTGAGCTTAGCCCCCTTGATGCTGACCTGCAGCTTTTGCTCGGTTATCAACTGCTTGGCGTAGGTGAGATAGAATACGCTGAGGGACCTCTGCAGCGCGCAAGTGAAGATGTGGAAAACGCCGATGCTGCCGGAGTACTGCTTGACCTGCTTGAAAAAATCAGAGCCGTTAGTACCGCTGAACAGAATGAACAGTAGATACTTTCGGTTAAGAGCAGAAATATGAACAGACTGCGACCAGGGATATTTTTGTTGCTGTTTCTGGAGAAGTTAGTTCATGGAGGTATAAAAATGGCTAAGGACTTACTAACGATTCTTATAGTAGTGGCTATCAGCTTAGGCTCAGTTTTTATAAGTGGCTGTGAGAGCTGCGCACAAAGTGGTTCTGCTGCTGGCGCTTTGGCCGGTGCCGGAATCGGACAAATTGTAGGTGGTGACACTGAATCAACTTTGATTGGGGCGGCAATCGGTGGTACTGCCGGCTATATGCTTGGAAATGAAAGTGATAAACGGCTGGCTTGCGCCCACAGGCAGCGTATTAGTGACAGAATGAACTACGTGACATTTAATATCACCAACAGCAATGGCTCCATAAGCCAGGTTCGACTTAGAAAACACGGTATCGGATATGTTGGTACAAGGTGTGAGTACTATCCCAGTCTGCCGGACGAAGATCAGTTGCGACCTGTATACGGCTTTTAATAGACCAAGGCTGCAGCGGTGTTCGGAGACCGATTAATTTATTGTAATTGTTCGTTTGGAGGACCAGCGTTGAATTAAGGTACGCTGTTGAGGTATAATGGTCATTTGCAGTCTATAACGCACAACTTTGAAGATAGGCCAAAAGTTGCTTGGCATTACTTTGTCAGGACAACGTGGCCGAGGTAAGTAGTAGGCGAAGTGAAAGACGTGCTATGAATAAACGGCTGCGAAATGCCCTGAAAGAACTCACAGCCCCTGATATCGAACGACGCCGTCGAGCAATGGAGCCTTTTGTGAGAGCTACGTTTGGAACGTTCATCGGGTGTCTGTACCGGTACCTCGGCAATGAGGTCGAGTGCGAAGATGTGTTGGAAGATGTCTATGCCGATATATGGGAAAATCCGGACCGCTTGCGTAATGTCGCCAACGATAGAGAGCTTCTTAGAACTGTGTATCTGTATTATATGCGTGGACGTTTAAGACAAGTATATAGAAGAACGAATCGAAACTTGCGTTTGTCACAAAAACATCTGATGACTCTTGTTGCTCCGGAGCTGGGAGTTTTTGAGATGGTTTCCGAGGCTGAGCTTAAGCAGATTCTTCAGAAAATGTTGGGCAAGCTCAAGGCTCGAGAGCGACGGGCTATTGAATTGTGGATGCAGGGCATGTCTAACAGGGCAATCGCAAATGAACTCAAGACTACCGTTGGTGCAGTTAAAATGCTTGAATTCCGAACTATATTGAAACTTAAGAACATGTTGCGCGATTACTATCAGCCGGACCAGGCCTATGTTTAAGTTAGATAGCGCTTTTAACAGGAGCAAAGACGATGCCTGACAAAGATCGAGAAATTGCGGGACTTTTAATCGACTACGCTGATGCCTTGCGGGATGGTTCCATACCGGCTTTTCTCAAATCGCTGACCCGCACCGAAGCGCAGAGAATATCATCTTCGTCGGAATTTTGGGATGCGACTGAAATGGTGCTGGTCTTAAACGGTGTTGGGTTTACTGATAAAGCTGTAACACCCGATGTTGGCCTATTCATATCGCGCGTCGATGCCGAGATAGCATCGCGTTTGAAACAGTCCAAAGCATCTACACGAAGCAAACATACAAGGCACACAAAACCAGTGAGCCAGGCGGACATCAAAGACGAGAAGTCGATATGATTCTGGACTGTTACCAGTGTTCATCCTGTTATTTTGAGGACAAGGAAGCGTCCTCACGGATAGACCCTTCCACGATTTCACCTGTTCAGCCTAAGACGGTATTCAGAAACGTGCTCGTAGTTTTTGTTTGTATAGAAATCTATGACGACAAAGGGGAGTTGCAGCAGGCTGCCGAGGAATTCGCATCACTCTCCGAGCTCATAGGCAAAAGGCCGATTGTGCTATGTCCAAACGTTCACTTGTCCATTGACGGGGCGTCTGAGCAACAGGCTGTTTACCTGATCGGTGAGCTGGAGAAAATGCTGGTGGCCAAAGGTTACGATGTGCAGCGCCTTTCTTTTGGCTACCATAAGCAATACGGAATGGAATGTGACGGTAACGTTGGCAGCGTTGTCGGCAGAAGGTTTTATGGTTCACAGCATAAGCAGTTCTTGAGGCTCTTGACCCGTCTTGGTGTATGCCCGCCGGAGACTCTTCCGAAGGATATGCCGAACTGGGCCAGAGTTCTGGCCGAGCGCCAACTAAAGGTACTGGGCAGTCGAAGAGAGACGTATAAAGTCGCCGACGAGATGCTTCAGGATCAGCTTGATACTACCGGTAACAGTGAACTTTGGACGTGTATGTTGTTCGAGGGAGAGCGCCAACCCATGGAGGATTATCTTAGCACGCTGTACGAGATCATAGAAGATTACCCCGATGTGCGAGTGCATAGGGCTCTGAATTTGAGTGTGCCGGAATTTTCGAATGCTGCAAGGTTTCTGTTTCGCAAATATCCTGAGGCGATCGAATCAGGCAGGCTCCGCATATATAACAGCAAGGTCTCGGACATTGAGTTTTTGCTCACGCGGTTGGCTGTTCTCCTTGCATTTCCTCAGATACCGCGGAAATCCGGATCGCACGCTGGAGAGATATCTTTCGGCATTTACTGTAAGGATAACGACTTTGCCAAGAACCTAATTCAATGGTACCGGACTTTTCTTGTTGATGCGCGATTTGGATGGATTCGTACCGAAGCTGAACTAAATGCTGTGATCAACGAATTGGAGGAGGAAATGTTCCAGCGGGGGGGCAGGTAGGTTTGGACAAGCTAAATCCAGGCCGATTTTCGCGCCTTTAACCGATAAGTAGGATCGGAATTGTGCACACGTTTTTGTCTGTGGCTATTGTTTTGGCCTATGTGACGATGCTTACATTCGTTGCTGTACGCGCACGGGCCGCACGCGACTTTGAGGAGTTCTCGCTGGCGAAACGTACACTTCCTTTGGCGCTTGTTTTTGGCAGCCTTGCCGCGACTTACGTGGGACCTGGTTTTTCGATAGGCTTTGTCGGCAGAGGATTTAACAGCGGTTTACTTTTTTTCATCGTAGGATTGGCATATTCACTCCAGAATATTCTGGTTGGTCTACTCGTTGCGCCCCGTCTTAGAGCCTTGAAAGGCTGCCATACACTGGGTGATGCCATAGGTCAAAAGTACGACCGGAACTGCCAAATCATCGCAGGGATCATTTCGGTAGGCTTATGTATGGGATTTGCCGCAGTTATGGCAAATGCAGGCGGCGTCGTTCTAACTGACATATTTGGCCTTCCCACCTGGTCGTCCGTTGCTATAGTGGTTGGAGTGACTACGCTGTATACGACGTTCGGTGGCCTCCGTGCCAGCGTAATAACCGACGCCTTTCAGTTTACGGCATTTGCAATTCTGCTGCCCATCATGTTGTTGGTTATACTGGTGTTTTACCTACACGGTGGAATGGCGGTCTTTGCCAAGGAGACGGCAGTTGCAACCACGACGGCAGTGAACTCGACCCCATCTATTAACATGATTGGATTGTTAGCAGCATTTTTGCTTGGTGAGACCCTCATACCTCCTTATGCAAACCGTGCGTTGGCGTCTAAAACAACTGGCGTATCACGGAATAGCTTCATATTAGCGGGTCTATTCAGCGTGGCTTGGTTTATGGTTATGATAGCTCTTGGAGTTACGGCACGAACTATCATTCCGAAGGGAACGAGTGAAGACCTTGTGCTGTTGAGTCTGGTCAAGTTTACTATGCCTGCTGAAGGATATGTGCTGCTTTTGGTTGTATTGGTCTCGATAGTTATGTCAAGTCTTGACTCTCTGCTGAATGCCGGGGCGGTTTCGTTTACTGAGGACGTCGTCAAACCATTTATAAAGCTGCCGGATGAAACAGCCTTAAATGTAGGACGCTGTGCCACGGTTATGATTGCGGGCATAGCCGCTGCATGTGCTGTGGCGGTTCCGGGCATTATCAGAGGTTTGCTTGTCTGCTACACAATTTGGGCGCCTGCTATTCTTCCGGCTCTTATAATCGGCCTATGGGTCAAAAACCCGCGTCCGCTGGCTGGAATATTGTCCATGTGTGTCGGCACATTTGTTGCGATAATGTTTCAGTTCGGTTTTCCTTTTGCAACTGATGTTCCCGCTATCATTCCAGCTCTTTTGTCGGCGCTGTTGGCGTACGTACTGGGACATTCAATTGGAGGCCTCTGGCAGGAGCGTGCACGATGAATTCAGTTTTTATGATTTTTGTTGTGATAGCTGCGATTTTGGTTATTGCCAGTGGTGTTTGGGTTGCTATCACGCTGATAAGGGCTATTTCGACTATTCGTCGATCGGAGTCTAATACGGTGGCCCAAACCGATGATGTAAATGACTTTAAGACGGATATCTCCGGCAAATGAAAAATCAGCCCTGAAAGCATTTTAGCCACTTCTCTGGCAGTTTTTACATGATATTGGCCGCATCAGCATCTGCTGCAACAATTTTTCTTGAAAGCATCTCTGTGGGGTGTTATACTATATTTAATGTGTGTAATGTGGCTTTTGGAGGAAACATTGAGGATGCCCCTCAGGGGGACGGCATTTCTTTAGAGAAACACGGCTACGTTTATAAAGGCGTTAGTACCCATTATAGTAATTTGACAATGTCAGAAGGAGGACGAAAATGAAAGCTCAAATAGAACTGGTAGTATTGTCTGTAATCCTATTATTTACGCCGACTGCTGCGGCTGTATCAGCAGGAAAGGTCATATACGTTGATACTGATGCCACGGGCGCTAACGACGGCACCTCGTGGACAGATGCCTATAACTATCTGCAGGACGCTCTGGCTTCAGCGTCAAGTGGAGACCTTATCAAAGTCGCGGAGGGTGTTTATACGCCTGACCTGGGCGGCGGCAGCACACCAGGCGATCCGGATGCTACATTTCAACTTAAAAATGGCGTCAGAGTCAAAGGCGGATATGCTGGTTTCGGTGAGCCAAGCCCTAACAGGCGAAAACCAGAAGTATATCTGACAATCCTGAGCGGTGACTTGAATCGTGACGACGTTGATGTGACTAATCCTAAAGATCTGCTAACTGAACCGACTCGCGCCGAGAATAGTTACAGTGTTGTCACAGGTAGTGGAACAAATAGAACGGCAGTGTTGGATGGCTTTATTATCACAGGCGGTAACGCTAACGGTCCCAGCGGCCTGTGGCCTTATCCATCCAAGCGTGGTGGAGGAGTATTTAATTCTAGTGGTTCTCCAAAGCTGATTAACTGCGTTTTGCAAAACAATGTGGCTGTCGAGTGTGGTGGAGGAATGTTCAACTGGAGCAGTAGTAATCCGAGCCTGGTGAACTGCAAGTTTATTAGCAACGCAGCTCATGCAGTTGGTTCCTCAATCAGAAATACCGAAGGCGGAGGGATGTATAATTATAAAAGTCACCCACAACTGACCGGCTGTGTATTCAGAAGCAACCGGGCCAGGCGGCTGGGCGGCGGTATGTACAATACTTACAGCAGCCCTAAGCTCGATAACTGCACGTTCGTTGGGAATTCGGCGTTATACTACGGCGGCGGAATCTACAACTCATCCAGCAGCCAGCCAACTTTGACCAACTGCGGTTTCTATGGAAACGGAGGGATGCGCGGAGGTGGAGTTTATAATTCTGGGGCAGGGCCAACTCTAATTGGCTGTGCATTTTCCGGAAATCGGGCCAGTTACTACGGCGGTGGCATACTAAATTATTACAATAGTGAGCCGAATCTGGTGAACTGCACCTTTGTCGGAAACTCAGCGAGGAATGGTAGGGCGTTAGCCTGCTATTCGTCTTCGGGTTCGAGTACTGTTCAAATTGCTAATTGCATTTTGTGGGAAGGTGGAGATGAAATCGACAATGACAATGGCTCAACAATCACCATAACGTACAGTGACATTTATGGCGGTTGGCCTGATATCGGCAATATTGATGCCGACCCAGTTTTTGTTGACCCGAACGGAGCCGATGACATTGTGGGTACTGAAGACGATGACCTTCGGTTATGGGCCGGTTCACCATGCATCGACGCTGGTGATAACGCGGCAGTGCCTTCTACTGTGGACGTTGACCTTGACGGCGAGCCGCGGTTTGTGAATGACCCTGGTACCGTTGACACAGGTGCCGGGACACCGCCGATTGTGGATATGGGGGCCTATGAATTCCAAGCCGTCACAACAACAAATCAGCCTCCGATTGCCGATGCAGGCGATGACCAAACAGAATACGCATGGATTAACGGGATTGCTGAGGTCACACTGGATGGCTCAGATTCAACTGATCCTGATTGCGATGAGCTTACATACATGTGGACATGGATGATCGATTCACATACTTACCACGCAACAGGTGTTAATCCCACGATTGAGTTGCCGATAGGTGAGCATACAGTCGAGCTTGTTGTAAATGATGGGACAATAGATTCCGAGCCGGACGAGGTGGTCATAACAGTCGTTGGACCGGTCGAGGCATATCTGTGGGTGTTTCCATACGTAATTCCGCGAGGCGATAGTGGCTGGCCGTACATCTTGGCTATGGTTCGTCTGTCCGACATTAGTGAAGATCAGGTCGATATCACACAACCTATTCGTCTATACCCTGGCGGTGGTGAGGCTATCTATCAGCATGTCTACCAGCACAGCGGTGAGCTGGTGCGTACAACTGTGATTGCTGTTTTTGCTAAGGAGGATTTGACCGAGGCGGTTCCGGAGAACGGCAAGGCGGACTTGGAAGTTGTTGGCCAACTGGATACGGGCCAGCATTTCTTTGGCAGTCACTCTGTATTTATAATCAACTGAGCCGATTGACTTAAAGCGGGTCATGGCACGCAGACAAAAGGTCGATAGCTCCTGTTGTGAAAGGGGCTTCGGCCTTTTTTCTTTGCGTTATCCCGCTGTTGTGCTAAACTGGAATCCCAACTCACTAAGGATGAATCGGTGCAGAAAGGATGCAATGATCCGGCCTCATATAAAAGCCGAGCGAAGCGGAGTAAAAGCGGTTCACCGATATGAGGTAGTTGATGGTATTTCCAAGTTGCGCGTGGCGGAGACCAGATTTCATTTCATCGGCGTCGGCGGCATCGGCATGAGCGGACTGGCGCAGCTACTTATGAAAAATGGTGCTATTGTTACCGGCTCAGATCAGAGAGAAAGTGCTATTATAACTAAGCTATCACGGTCGAGGGCTGACATAAAAATTGGTCACCGTCGTGAAAACCTCAGCTCTGAAACGACTGCGGTCGTCGTGTCAGCGGCTATAAAAGACGACAATCCTGAATTGAAGTTGGCGCGTCAGCGCGGTCTTCGCATCTTTAAGTACGCCCAGATGCTGGGGCTGCTGATGAACCGCTACAAGGGTATCGCTGTTGCCGGTACCCATGGCAAAAGTACAACCAGTGGCTGGCTCAGCTATATACTAAAGAAAGCAGATGTTGATGTCAGCTTTATCGTAGGAGCTGAGGTTACTCAATTGGGTAGTTCTTCCGGCACAGGCGATAGCGAGTTTTTCATTGCCGAAGCTTGTGAATACGACCGAAGTTTTTTGAATCTTAGGCCCAAGATTGCGTGTGTGCTAAACATTGAGCAGGATCACCTGGACTACTACAAGAATGAAGATGAGATAGTTGCAGCCTTTGGTGAATTCGCTCTCGGTGTTGAGCCGGATGGCATGGTTATCGCCAATGGCCACGATACGAATGTGGACAAGATCATTGACCTTTTGCCGGCAGAGCTGAGATGCGAGACATTTGGACTCGACGCAGGGTGCAATATCCACGCTGGGAACGTTCGATTGCTTAACGGATTTTATGCCTTTGATGTTTATCACAATGGCAAATTTTTAGGGCCGGCCATGATTTCTTTGCCCGGCAGGCATAATATCCTTAACGCCCTTGCTGTTACTGCTATGGCAATTAATCTGGGCATACCTGCCAAGCGTGTATTGCAGTTATTGCCGGGCTTTACAGGGATTGACCGCCGACTAATGTTAAAAGGCGAATTAGCCGGCATTACTATTCTCGACGATTATGCACACCATCCAACCGAGATTAGGGCGACGCTTGAAGCGATACGCGAACGATACAGGCCAGATCGAATCTGGTGCGTTTTTCAGCCACACCAGTACAGCAGAACAAGATTTTTGCTTGATGATTTCGCGGAAAGTTTTAAGCTTGCCGAAGTAACTATCGTGCCGGAGATATATTTTATACGCGACTCAGAGGCAAGTAGGAAAGAGATTAACGCACAGACCCTTGTTGAGAGGATATGCGACAAAAGATCGAATGCGTTATTTATAGATAGCTTCGGTGCTATTTGCAATTATTTGCAGGAAAATGTAACTGCTGGCGATTTAGTCGTTACGATGGGCGCAGGCGACGTTTGGAAAATAGCAGATGAATTTATTCAGCGGCTTAGAAAAGATAGTTGAAACGAACCATCTGTTAGCACAGCATACATGGTATGGATTAGGAGGACCTGCTGACTATTTTATCAGGCCAAGAAACGTCCAAGAGCTTAGAACGGTTGTGCGGCGTTGCAACGAGCACAGAATTCCCATCTATGTAATGGGCTTCGGCTCCAACCTTTTAATAAGTGACGAGGGTGTCCGGGCGGCTGTGATAAAGCTCGAAGCGAATGATTTTGCCCAGACGCAGTTTGAAAACGAGCACGTTATTGCCTGGGCCGGAACAGAATTGAGCAGGTTAGTTCTGACTTGTGTGGAGAAGGGACTTTCCGGCATCGAGGCTTTAACCGGCATACCGGGCTCGGTCGGAGGCGCTGTAAAGATGAACGCAGGGGGTAACTTCGGAGATATAGGCTCGGCCATAGAATCCGTCACGCTAATGGATGGTCAGGGAAGTGTGTTTCATAAAAGTAAACCGGAACTCATTTTTGACTACCGCAGAACAAATATCACGGCCAAATTTATTCTGAACGCTCGACTCAAGCTGACCGATGCTGATCCGGATCAGATAATGAGAACCGTAAAGGAGGCCTGGATATACAAAAAGAACAATCAGCCGTTAAACACGAGAAATTGTGGCTGTATATTCAAGAACCCCAAAGGCTCTTCAGCAGGTGCCTTGATTGACAGAGCAGGTCTTAAAGGTCTGCGAATCGGCGGTGCGAGAGTCAGCGAAAAACACGCGAATTTCATAATAGCGGAAGAGGAATGTAAAAGCCGAGATGTAACACGTCTGATAGATGCAGTGCAGCAGCGGGTCAAGGAAAAGTTTGATATTGATCTGGAGCCTGAAGTCGAAATCTGGAAATGAGTTCATTTCTCATGGTCTGTTCGATACAAGTCGGTGATAACTTGAATACAAGTTTCGGCAAGTTGAAAGTGGCTGTTCTTTGTGGTGGCATCGGCGCGGAACGTGAGATTAGCATCCGGAGCGGCTGGTGCGTCGCCGATGCGATTCAAAAGGCCGATTTGAATGTGATCACCGTGGATATTCAGCCGGATGAGCTGAGCATACTGGATGACAGCAGTATTGATATTTTCTTTCTCGCGCTGCACGGCGAATTCGGCGAAGACGGACAGCTTCAGCACATCCTCGAAAATAAATCTGTTTGCTACACAGGTAGTGGCCCCGAGGCAAGCAGATTGGCGTTCGACAAGATGGCCAGTAAAAAAGTCTTTGCTGAAGCTGGTGTCAACGTACCTGATGCAATTGAGTTTGATTCTAATTTAGATGAACCACAACTGATTAAGCAGGTACAGCAGCTTGGTCAGGCGTTTGTGGTAAAACCAATTAGACAAGGAAGCAGTGTCGGCGTTCGTATTGTAGATAAGCTGCGAGATGCTGTTATCACCGCTCAGGTAACGCGCGATAGGTTTAGCCGGTGCATGATCGAAAAATTTGTCCCCGGCAGGGAAATAACAGTTGCAATACTACAAAGACAAACATTGCCAGTTATTGAGGTCAGAAGCAGAACCGGATTCTATGATTATAGCGCAAAGTATATCGATGAGCGGACGGAGTATCTATTCGATACAATCGTTGATGTGTCGCTTATACAAAGAATCAACGAGACGGCTATGAAGTGTTTTAATGCACTGGGTTGTAGTGATTTTGCAAGAGTCGACTTCATACTTGGTGACGATGGAATCCCCTACGCGTTGGAGCTAAACACACTTCCCGGTCTGACAAGCCATTCACTTCTTCCGAAAGCAGCAGCAAAAGCGGGACTTACAATGACTGAACTGTGTGTTAGAATTATCGAAGCGGCAATGGAAAAGAAAAACGCAATTGTTCACCGGTAGTTCCACCATATGCAATTTTAGTATCTGCCTAACTTTTCGGTGATCCCTATTACAATGTAAGGGAATAAGTGACCAGAAGAAAACGAACGAAATACAGAACGCAACGGATTCCATTCAAGTCCGGTACAGCCATGGGGTCAAAAAAATCGAGAACAAATGACCAGCTTGGTTTTACAACCTTCTTGAAAGCATTTGCCTTCGGTTGTGCAATTGCTGCTATCGCGGTCGGACTCTATTTTGCGGATAAACATATACGATACGCCAGGCCGGCTGCGACCGGTACTTTGGAATTGGTGGACGTGCCGGAGTGGATATATCCGGAATTGAGAACAAAAGTTCTTCTCGCTGCGGGTAGTCAGACCTTCAAGCTCGATGAGAATACTGCCCAGCAAGTGGCTGAAAATCTGGCCTCTGTTGCGTGGTTGGATGACGTAGTGGTGCAAACCGCCCACGACCGCATCCTTATCAAGGCTCGCTGGCGCAAGCCATTGGCACTGATAAAGACAGGCCTAACTAAATTCTATGTTGATGCCGATAAGGTTGTGCTCGATTTTGTGCCGTTGTCTGCTTTGTCGATCGTTATGGTTAGAGGTGTAATGGTTAGCATAATGCCGCCGATAGGACAGGTGTTGGAAAGGGACGACCTTGCTGCCGCTATCGAGCTATTGAGTCTGCTTGATCGAATGGATCGGGACCTTGTGCCGGACAAACCGTTGTTGCGGGAAATTGAGAGCATCGATGTCAGTAATTTCAAAGGGAGAGAGGACAGCCGAGCACCCCATATCGTTTTATACGCTAAAGACCGTACGCAAATTATTTGGGGGGCTGAAATCGGAGCGTGGTCACAGTATATGGAGGCAAAAGACGAAGATAAACTGGCCAAGCTTTACAGTTACTATAGCGAGCACGGGTCACTATTAGGTGGGGCGAAATACATTAACCTACGAGATCCACAGGATAGGATTCCGCTGCCAATTGACAAGTATTAGACCTGGACAATATCATTCAAGGCAGTTGCCAAATCAGTATACCGATAAGCCAGGCCAAGGTCATTGCAGATTGATTTGAGTTTTTTCAGGATCGACTCACTTAGTCTGCTCTGAAATTCAACATCACCTTTGCAGCAAAAAATTCGGCAGCCGGCAAAGCGATATTCATAAACGCTGCATTTGCCGTCTATCTGGTAAGGACATGTGCGAGTAGGCATTGGCTTTAGATTCTCATTGCCGATATTTTCAGCCAAATACATCAGTTCAGGCGTGGTGACGTACAATCGGTGATCGAATCCCTGCTCAATGGCAGGGGCAGGTCCATCAAAGTAACAGCATTTCCCACAGGCTTGGCAAAGCCCTGCTAAGTTTGGAGATTTGCTGATCTGCTCATCAAGCCAGTCATAGATGTCAGCTACGCGTGCAATTATCTTCTTGCGTGTCATTATCCAGCCACCATTTAGTGCGCTTTTGGATTTCCTCAATCTCATCGTAACCGTAGAGCTTCCCATGATTGATACCGGGGCATTTCTGAGCGGCCTTGTTCCAGGTAGTCGGATCGGTTAAGTTGTTTGACCAGAAAGGCCAATTTCTGCACTGGCTTGGCCGAACAGGGTAGATAACACATATTCTCTTGTCGGCCCTATCTTGCAAGAATATACAGTTTTTTGTAGCGTGGTCTTCAATAATTGTCATTCGCAGACCAATGCGTCGCAAATACTTTTTGCGCAGATTTTCGGTTGCTATTTTTAGAAACTCGGCAATAAACTCAATCTCAGGCCGAGTGACCCAAATATAGCCTTCACCCGGCCCGGAGCAGCACCTGCCGCACCGCATACATTCAAAATGCAGGCCGGCAACATACCACTTTGTTGAATGTTTATCTTTATCCATCATTTTTACAGGTTAGCATACGTGTTCAAGTATTCAAAACAAAACTTCGATTCTTGACAAACCTCAGGTCGATATCGACAATCCGGGCTTGCAAACAGCCGGTTCAAACACAACATAATGTTGATTTAACCACGAGGTTATGGGTTCAGTGAAAACCATCAAGGCACTGGGCGACAATCTGATTTATCTTTATCAGTACGACAAAGAGCATGCCTTTGTCGTCGATCCCGGCGATGCTGGCCCAGTTCTTCAGTTACTGCGGCAGCAAGGCTTAAAGCTAACGGATATTCTTGCCACGCACCATCACTGGGACCACACGGGAGCGATTGTTCAGTTGAAAAAACTTTCAGGCTGTAGAGTCATCGGTGGCGATGGGGATAGAATACCTGCTATTGATTGTGTACTTGGCGATCGCGACATTATAACAGTAGGAATGGTGAAAATATGCAGTCTCACCACGCCTGGGCATACACACAGTTCGGTCTGTTACTATATTGAGGAGCCAGGCGATAACGAAGAACGTATTATCTTAACGGGAGACACGCTCTTTGTCGGAGGTTGTGGCAGATGTTTCGAGTGTGATGCTGAAACAATGTGGCGGTCGCTGCAGAAGCTTGCAGCTCTGCCCGGCGATACACTCGTTTACCCGGGACATGATTATGCGGTGGAAAACTATGAATTCGCTTTGTTGATAGAACCTTACAATGAAATGGTCCGACAGCGTTTGCAGGAAGTTAAGGAAGCACAGAAAGAGGGCATGCAAGCAGTTCCTTCAACTATATCACAGGAGAAAATGACCAATCCCTTTTTGCGGGCTGATTCGGACGAGCTTAAAGCTGCGCTTGAGATGTCGGCTTATGGTGCCGAGTACGTTTTTGCCGAGCTCCGCCGACGGAAAGACTTTTTTTTAGCATATCAAATACGGTCTTTTCGACAGTTCTAAGCTATCTCTCGCTTGCTGGTGAGGGACGAGCTGTGTACAATCGGCTAATTAAGGCAGTTACTCTCGGCTGATCGAGCTAAATATGGCTTGTGGTTAGACATCTAATATTTGCATCTAAACTCATGAGTTCCAGTGCATAGGAGCAGAGTATGAAAAAGTCCCTTATCATGATCGGCGAATCGATTCACGCTTCAATACCTAAGACCGGAAAGATTATGAAGGAATTGGTTGAGCTTGGCTCCAAAGCTTATTCAACACAAAGCGAGCCATTACACTATATCAGGAACCTCATAGAGTCTCAGGTAGCACATGGCGCTGATTATATTGCGGTAAATCTAGATGCCTTTGGCGAGGACGACCCAGAGATGACTGTTGATATGATGGTGGAGTACGTCAAGCTGGTCAGGAAATGGAGCAACGGCGTACCTATCTGCATCGATAGCAGCAATGATGACGTGTTGACAGCCGGTCTGAAACAGTGGTACAGCACCGACGAGCAGATCAAACCGCCGCTACTAAATTCGGTAAAGGTTTACACGATGGACAGTGTGCTGCCCCTACACCGGAATTTTGATTTTAGCTTCGTAGCCCTTTTAGTCGGTGAAGCAGCTCCAACTGGGGCAGCCGGTTCACACTCAGATGAAGAACTTTACTCTTTTGCAAAACAGATCTTAGAGACAGCAGTTGATAAGTACGGGTTCAAGATTAACCAGATATTCTTTGATTCGACCGTCTTTCCGCTGGCCATCGATATGCCGATGGAGCCTAACGTTCCCGGCTATACTTACCGGACTTTCGAGACGATTAGAAAAATCAAGAATGATCCTGAAATGAAAGCAGCACATTGCATTCTTGGCATCAGTAACAGCGCCCGTGACCTGCCAGGGCGAAAAACAGGCATATGCAGGGCATATCTTGCAAAGGCAATGGAATACGGTCTGGACGCAGCAATCGTTGATGTCTCACACAATTTTGGTTCTGTTGAGCCCGCCGCCGACTTATTAGAACTGGTAGACGCCTACGCAAAAATGGATGGTTCACCTGAACGAATGACTAAAGCAGTGCAACTCATGGGCGAATTCTGCCGGCGAGCCAGAAACCACGTCAAGTGACATACCTAAAAAACCGATAAAATCCGTCAGGTATCAAGTAGTTCTACGGTGACGACGTACGGCAGGACCATAAATGAGAAGAAGATTCCAGCGCATCAACTGCGTATTTCACTTCGTCGGATATCTGCTCGAAGTACTGGGCTTCATCCTGTTATCGCCTCTAATTGTAGCCGCTATCAATTGGGGAAAACATGGTGACGGATGGCAGAGCGTGATTGCTTTTACAGTTCCTGCTGGTGTGTCATTTGCTGTCGGGTTTATCCTGCGCAGGACCTTCAAGTCCGAAGAGCTGGACACAACTGGTTCGATGCTGATGTGTGCGCTTGGCTGGATTGTCTGTTCAGCAGTCGGTGCGCTGCCATTCGTGATCGTAATCGGCTCAGGTTATCTGAACGCATATTTTGAAGCGATGAGCGGTTTCACAACGACCGGCATCACGGTATACTCGGGCCTTGATGACATGCCCAGAAGCATCCTTTTCTGGCGGTCGCTGACACAATGGCTCGGCGGAATCGGGATACTATCGTTTTTTCTCATTGTGACGTTTAAGGCCAGCGGCGCGCACCATATCTTTGGTGCTGAAAGCCACAAGATTTCATCGGGTAGACCTGCTCCCGGTCTGTTCAACACTCTGAAGATTCTCTGGTGTATATACGCTGGTTTTACACTTCTGGCGGCGGTAGTCCTCACGATCGAACGTATGCCGATCTTCGATGCTGTTTGTCATTCTTTGACTACGTTGTCTACCGGAGGCTTTTCTCCACATGACGCCAGCATAGAGTATTACCGCCTGACGGGGCATCCAAACTACAAGCTAATAGAATACACACTAACGTTTTTGATGATGCTTGGCGGGATTAACTTCCTGGTTCACTATCGTGTCCTTACACGAGATTTCAAAGCCCTTTGGGACAACATCGAGGTTCGTTATTGGTGGAGGCTGATTACAGCTTTTACGGCAGTTATTATAATTGATCATTTGCACAAGATGGGTGCCTTTAGAGCTCTGTTCAGCGATAGTACAGCAATTGACCTTGGCGAAGTTGAGCGGACTTTTCGATACAGCATATTTCAGGTAATTTCGGTATTGACAACAACGGGTTTTGGCACAAAAGACATCGGTTCAGACTTTTTTGGTGCGGCCTCGAAGCAATTGTTCTTGGTTATGATGGTTATTGGCGGCTGTGTCGGTTCAACTGGTGGCGGATTCAAGGTGCTACGTATTGCGATACTGAACCGGCTCATGTTAAGAGAGCTTTTCAAGATTAGAGTTTCAGGAAGGGCATCGTCAGGCTTGATCATTGACAAAAAAAGGGTCCCCGAGGATGAAATACAAAGAGTAGCTGCCTTGTTCTTTACCTGGATTGCGTTATTGGTTGTCGGGGGCGGGATTACAGCACTTTTTTCAAAACACGGTGCATACGAGTCAATATCCGGTATGTTCTCTGCGCTGGGTAACATTGGTCCCTGCTACATTTCTGTACAAGAGATGATAGAAATAAGTCCTGTTGTAAAGTTGACCTATATAGTTGGTATGTTGGCAGGCAGGCTGGAGATATTGCCGGTGTTATTGCTTTTCTCCAGAAAGGCCTGGACATAAGAAGAAAAAACCACAAAAAGCGTGTTCCATACTGGAGGCAATGAGAGATGTATATTGTAATAGCTGGTGGTGGAATGGTTGGCGGCCTGCTCGTTCGCAGACTGCTGGAAAATAAGCACGATGTTGTTCTGGTTGAGCCGGACAGAAAAATCTGTGACGAGCTCTATGCAGAAACAGGGGTGGTTGCTGTAAACGGCAATTGCACGCGCATCGAAGTTCTGAAAGATGCCGGTGTCGTAAAAGCTGATGTTATAGTGATCACGACGCCCCATGACACTGACAATCTCGCCTGCGCGATACTTGCCAAAAGTCTCAGCGTGCCGCAAATCATTGTGAGAATGAGGGACCCCAACTACGAGAAGGCATACCAGGTTGTGGGAGTTAATGCGATTGTTCGTGTCACGGACTTTATGGTTAATCAGATGATGATCGAGGTCGAACATCCAGACGTGCGATATGTGACAACAATAGGCGGCAGAGCAAATATCTTCAAAGTTACCGTGCCTGAGAATGCCAAGGTGGCTGGCAAAAGAATCGAAGAAATCACAAAAGGTAACGGTTTTCCTTCTGAGTGTGTATTCGTTGCGGCATTCAGTCGTGAGAAAGAAAAATTTTCGATTCCTAGAGGTGGTCACAAAATAAACGAGGGTGACGAGCTGTTTCTAATATCGACGGCGGCAAACATCAAAAGCGCTACAGACTGCTTGACGGCCATGAGCAACCGCCGAAATTAATGTCATTGCATCATGATTTTTTACAATATATGGGTCATAAAATATATGCTCTTTCTTAAAGGTGAACAGCGACAATGTAATGTAATGGGGGCTTCGGCTATTTCCGAATTCTGTTTGTAAGCTCTTTATCGGATTATTAGTTCATTGCTACGAGACAACTAAATGGTAAAACCACAGCTTTATGGCTAAGGACTGCAATTGGTATCCAGTCGGTGTTCGGCTAACAGGTTGGTTCTGCTAGTGGCGTAAAGACAGCCTCGACTGGGGAATATAGAAGACCCCAGGTAAAACTTGGGGCTAAATATGGATCAATCCTGCTGGCGGATTTTTATGCTCCTGGCGTGTGCATCCAAGCCTTCAACTTCAGCTAAACGAATAATATCCTCAGCACTCGCGGCCAGCTTCTCTTTATCGTATTCAATAATACTCGTTGACTTAATAAAATCATTTGCACTTAAAGCGCTGAAGAATTTCGCTGTCATTCCTGTTGGCAGCGTATGACTTGGCCCCGCCCAATAGTCACCAACAGCCACAGGACTATAATCACCAATGAAAACAGCGCCTGCATTTTTGATACTGTCTGCGATCTCCTTGCTTTTTTTACCGCAGTGAACTTCAAGATGCTCAGCGGCAAAATCATTTGCTTCATGAACCGCATCCTCAATATCCTCGAAAACCGCTATTACGCTGTATTTTTTCAGGCATTTGATTGTCCGTTGAGCCCTGCTTAACTGCTGTACCTGGTTTTTAAGCTCATTTAGAACTTTTTGCGCTAACTCCTGAGAATTTGTAAATACAACTGCGCTTCCAGGATCGTGTTCTGCCTGGCTAAGCATATCGGCTGCTACCCACGCGGGATTGGCGTTATTATCTGCAATTATCAATACTTCGCTTGGTCCAGCTATCGAATCGATGCCGACGATTCCAAGGGCCTCTCGCTTGGCAGTTTGTACCCATTGATTGCCAGGACCTACGATTTTGTCGACACGCATCATCGTATCTGTGCCAAATGCCAAAGCCGCCACAGCCTGCGCGCCGCCGATTCTAAAAACTTCATCGATCTCAAGTTCGTGACAAACAGCCAGAATTACCGGATGGATGGTGCCTTTATATCTGGGAGGTGAAACGACCGAGATATACTTAACGCCGGCCACCCGTGCCGGCACCGCTGTCATTATTACAGTAGAGGGCAGCGGAGCAGAAGCACCGGGCACGCATATTCCGACCTTCTCTATCGGTGTGTATCTTATTCCAGGATGTTTGAAATTACCTATGAAGATTTCTTGCTGGTACTTTCTGACATTATCAATCGCTTTTCGTAGCGAGGTCAGAAGATCCTTGTCAAGTTGCTTGTGAGCCTTCTCTAAATTCTCTTGGCTTATTCGAAATTCATCAGGTCTTAGCTTAACGCCATCAAATTTCTCTGTGAGTTCGGACACAGCCTCAAGCCCGAAGTCTCTGACCTGCCTGAGAATTTTTTGCACATCGGCACGTCTGGGATCATCAGCCAGAAACCATGCCTCGCGCATTATCTCAAGACGGAGCTTTTCTAATCTCGTCTCGAAATCCGGCTGTCTGTGTGAGATGAGAATATGGTCCAGCTCGTTGGTCATTGACTTGTCCTTTATTTACCGAAGTTGCCGTGGTTGTAGGCTCTGACTGCTCTGTGCAGCAACAGATATTCGGCGCCTTCGTATTCAGTTACAATTCCTGCTACCTTGAATCTGATTGGATTAGGCTCAGCAGCCTGCAGTTGCTCAACCCGCTCAAGAACCGCACAGGGCAAAGGTTTAAATCGCTCACAACTTAAATTTCTACCCAGTCCATCGAAAATTAAACTCACTTGTTCTTTCAAACCGCCTTGTCTATCTGGTGCCTCCACAATGAAACCTGTTCGGTCAGCCAATACAGAGTTCCGTTTGGCTGTTTTTTTACGTTTAGCTGGTGACTGATAACGAACGTTTCGCCCGCTCTCAAGTTTTGCTAAAACCTCAGGCGGTATCGCTAATTCATCATTTGGATCACCAACAGTCGACAACTCAACCCTGTTAAGCTCCTGGTCTTTCGTTGTTGTCTGCTCAGATTCAAGAATATTGCTCAAAGGCAAAAAATAAACCGGGAATATGAAGTTCTCGCCTTTGTATTTCATGATTTTGCCCCAGAGTTTATAAGACGCCGTGGACCGATCGTTAGCATCGGTAACCATATTTTCCAAAACCGCTGACGGTAAAATTTCAAGCCTGGTCCCAGCCTTGAGAGTATTTCTGTCAGTGCCGACATCCTCACTAATTTCGAAAAACCATTCTTGGCTGGCGCGATTCAGGTTTCCGTCAATACCTCTCAAAACAAAACCTTCCGGCAATAGATTAGGTGCAGCTCTCCTGGTCTCGGCTTGCGGCTGGGCAAGAGCAAATGCAGAGAGAAACACAGCAACTATTATGGCAAATCTCTTATTCATGTGCTGACGAACTCAATTATCTGCTCCGGTTGTTCAACCTGGTTTATATATCGGCTGCTATTGGGATCATCAGTGGCGACCAAAGCTATTAAGGGCTTCCAAAAACCGCCAACAAGTATAATAGGCTTTTTCGAATCAAGAAAGCCTTTGTTCCTCAATTCCCAGACCTTTGCCAGCTCCAGTAGAGTCCCGGTTCCGCCGGGTAGAACCACGTATGCCTGTCCAAGTTTAATGAGGGTATCCAGTCTTTCGCCGAGCGACACGGTGACAATCTCACGAGTAATATACTGGTTCGCTTTGCTACCCTTAAAGGCAGAACACGTAACACCGATGATTTTCCCGCCGACCTCGGCTGCGCCTTTTGCAGCAGCGAGCATGGTCCCGCCGTAGCCGCCATTGGCGATAGTAAAACCCGCCTGAGCAAGAACTCTACCCACTTGCTCAGCCAGCGCAAAATTTAAATCGCCGGCAACAGTCCTTCCGGTTCCGAATACAGTAACTATTCGCTCATCCATCAGATTTCTTACGCGTGTAATTCAAAAGTCCTGCCGAAAGTAGAATTTGCCGCTCTCTTTCTGAAAGATTGAGTCTGCCTATAAATTCAAAGGACTTGGTTCTGTTTGACACTGTTACCTTGTCACGACCTTCTAAAGCCTTGAGCAGATCACTGATTTGCAATTCATCGTCGGGGTCAATCTTCTCGTAATCAGCCGAATCGGCAAACTCTATTGGGACTATGCAAAAGTTAATCAAATTTGCCTTGTGGATCCGTTCGATACTCTTTGCGATAACCACGCGTACGCCCAGATACATTGGACAAAGCGCAGCGTGCTCTCGCGATGAACCCTGGCCGTAGCTTTCACCGGCAACAATAATGCCCGCCATGGATTTTTTCTTAAGCTCAATCGCTCGATCCGCGAAGGTTGGTCTACCCTGTTCATTGAAATTGTTGAAGACTACCTTGGCATATTCGGGCACGTTCGAGCGCAGCTTCAAAAATCGACCGGCCGGCATTATATGATCGGTTGTTATTTTATCACCGCATTTGATTAAAACTTGGCCCATGAGTTTTTCCGGTAGCGGAGAAGGTTTTTCCGGCACGACAATCGTTGGGCCACGAAGAACCTTAACTTTTGCCGCCTCTTTTTTCTCCAAAGGCAGCTCTACCATACTGTCATCAATAAGAAACTCATCCGGCATCTCTATTTTTGGGTATTCTATGCCGAACAGATTCGGCAAATCACGCGGGTCGGTAATCTCACCCGTCAGAACCGATGCCACTGCTGTTTCAGGGCTGAGCAGATAAACTTGATCTTCTGTGGTTCCGCTTCGGCCGGCAAAATTCCTATTGAAGGTACGGAGACTAACAGTGCCGTCTGCTGGGGAAAATCCTTGGCCGATACATGGCCCACATGCGGATTCCAGAATTCTTGCGCCTGCGGAAATCATGTCTGAAAGAGCGCCATTCTGCGCAAGCATATTCAGGACCTGTCTACTGCCCGGAGCGATAGCGAATTCGACCATTTTATGTATACGTCTGCCTTTAAGAATCTTCGCGACCATCATCAAATCGGTATAGCTCGAATTCGCACAGCTACCTATCACGACCTGCCCTATTTTGGTGCCTGCGATTTCTCTGACGGCCTTGACATTGTCAGGCGATGAGGGACATGCAGCCATAGGTTCAAGCTCGTTCAAGTCTATTTCGATTGTACGGTCGTATTTGGCATTAGCATCAGCTGTTAAGGGCTTATAATCCTTTTCCCGCTTCTGTGCAGAAAGAAACCGTCTGGTTTGTTCATCGTTCGGGAAGACGCTGGTGGTGACACCTAACTCGGTGCCCATATTGGTAATTGTCGCCCGCTGCGGTACAGACAATGTCGAAATCCCGTCGCCAAAATACTCCACAGCCCAGCCGACATTGCCTTTTGTCGTTTGAATACTTAGCAGCTTGAAAATCACATCTTTAGCAGCAACCCAATCTCGCAATCTGCCGGTAAGCTTGACACCAAGGATTTTGGGGCATCTCAAGTAGAAAGGTCCTCCCGCCATCGCTGCTGCCACATCGAGTCCTCCTGCACCGATAGCGAGCATTCCAATTCCACCGGCGGTTGGCGTGTGAGAGTCACTGCCCAAAAGTGTCGCGCCGGATTTTCCGAATCGCTCAAGGTGAACCTGGTGACAGATGCCATTACCTGCACGCGAATGATAGACACCACACTTTGCAGCTATGGTTTGTAGATACAAATGGTCGTTGTGGTTCTCCGGGCCGAAGCCGGCTATATTGTGATCGATGTAGCTGACGGATAGGTCTGTCTTAACTCGGCCATTTCCCATCGATTCATAGAGCAAAAACGCCATCGTTCCGGTTGCGTCCTGCGTCAGGGTCTGATCAATGCGTATGGCGATCTCTTCACCGGCAGCAAGTTTGCCCTCGACCAAATGTTCAGCAAGTATTTTATAAATAAGCGTCTGTTCCAATTTTCATACTCCATAACCACAATGGGCACATAATCTATCACAAGTATGTCTCAAAGACAAACATAACAGACAGGCACAAATTATTTGGCCAAATAAACGTCTGTTGTGTAAATATCCGGCAATAAATAAGGCGACCTTGCACTCCGCAACACAAGGTCGCCGACTATCTTATACGATCCAGCTACCGTCAAATCCGGCCTGCCCTGAGCGAAGTCGAAGGGTGCCTCAGGCATCCTCTCGTGCCTTGCACATGGATCACACACACGCCAGCAGTTATTCCAGTCTTTGGCCAGGACCGGCTGGCAAGTCCCGCTCCAACATTATGTCAAGACAGGCCATAGCAGTAGCGGCAAATTACCATCTATCCTCTATCCCCGGTCATTACAGATCCCCATCATGTACCAACAGCGAATCCTTCCTATGGCCAGGCTCGCTGCTGGCGGTAGGCAATTCACCTAATTGAGGGTGACCCATACCACCAGGCAGATGTGTATAGATGTTGTCTTCTTCAATGCCGCACCATGCACGCTTCTCAAAAGACACATGAACGTCCAGAAACAGAACGTTCTGGCCGTCCTTCTGATGTGCATGGGTATTGCCGCGCCTGGCCTGCTCTGCTGAGCCGTCCCATGGTTTCATGTCAGGCTTGAATGCCTGAAAGTCCTCAGCATCCATACCGGGAGAAGGAATCCACGGACTTGGGTCTGCCGCCACAGCCATGCCGGGCTCACTCGCGGTAGTCAAAGTATACCGACCAAAAGGCAAATGATACGAGTAGCTGCAGTGAGCTCTCGGGCTGTCATCGTTGGTATGAGGCCCAAAATCCCACGCATCAATCATCTCAAATGTGTTGTCCGGCCGAATGTCGTTGGAAAGCGTAAATTCAGTGGTCCCAGCATCACCCTTACAAATAAAAGACTTGGGCGTCACCTCGGAGTACTTGACCAGAAGATAGAAGCACGAGGTAATCGTCGCTTTGCCACCGTTGCCGGAGCCGTCTAAACCAAATGCAACAGTTCGGCTACGAGCAGTCCCACCAGTCCAATCTGCGATAGGACTGCCCCAAGTCGTGCCTTTGGCACCTGCCTTAGGTAACTCATCATCGTAATCGTTGGCGTAAATCAGCATTGCCTTACCAATGCCGGACAGATTCGTTCCGCAGATTGTGCGAAACGCGATCTGCCGGACCCGCGAGAGGGCGGGCATCAAAATGCCCATTAACAGAGCTATGATCGCAATGACGACCAATAGCTCGACCAGTGTGAAACCTTGCCGTTTCATTTTTCTTCTCCTTTACTTTGACGGAGATTCGCGGACCCGACTGTTCTCAGGCACAATTAGATATGCAATGAATAACAACACTTCCGCCGTCAGCTTGGCCGACAAGCAATATGACAGTCTTTGCCGGAAAATAATGCTTCGCACTAAACATATTTCTTATTCCCGCAAATCTCCTTGGTTAATCGTTATCGCCTAAAAGCAGCCGGTACAAACGGACCGACAAAGCAGATTTCTTCCAATAAGATTTACGCGCCAAATTCTACCTGTACTTTAGAGCAGAAATCGGTTGAATATGCTGCGCTGAGCCAAAGCCGACAGTTTCTTTAGGTAGGTCTACAATATGAAATGGCGATTAATATTATGGCGACCTATGCTTATGATAAGTCTCTCAAACCTACCTACAGCTCAATTGGCGCAAACTCAAACCTTACTTGGCGCAACCAGCCAAACTGTAAAAGAACGCTTTCAGCAGGTAGGAACTTTAGGAATGAAAGAAATGGAATATGATGATAATTAAAATTGCTATAAACTTTTTGATCCTACCTAACTATAGATTACCACAGATGAGTTTGGTTGTCAAGCACAATTGTCAAGATTTTCTATATTTTCTCATAAAGTTGGACTATGTGCGTAAAACCCCAATTTTCAGTTCATAATGTGACCATGACAAGAAAAAACCGACGGCAAGAGTTTAAATAAAAATAAAAAGGCCTTGTGTCTTCGAGACACAAGGCCGCCCATTTCCAAACAACAATCTTTGGGGCTTATTATCGACCCGTACCTCCTCCGCCTCCCAACGCTGTAAGCGGTTCTTGTACCAGCAACGAATCTCTTCTATGGCCAGGTATACTGCCTGGAACAATAGGTTCGTCACCATATTGCGGCGGGCCCATGGCGCCGGGCAGATGCGTATAAATGTTGTCTTCCTCTACTGCGCACCATGGACGCTTTGCAAAGTCTACGTGAGTATCTAAGAACAATACGTTCTGGCCATCCTTCTGATGTGTATAGGAGTTTCCGACTTTGGCTTGATCTGCAGTGCCATTCCATGGGGCCATGTCAGGCTTGAAGTTCGCAAATGCCTCCACATCTGATCCAGGAGAAGGAATCCACGGATTTGGGTCTGCCGCCACGGCCATGCCAGGTTCACTCGAGGTCGTTAACGCATACTGACCAAAAGGCAAGTGGTAAGAGTAGCTGCAATGCCATCTTGGTCCATCCTGCTCACTATTCCAAGGCCCAAAGTCCCACGCATCAATAAGCTCTAAATCCGCCGACAGCGCGGAATCCACGTCAGAAAGCTGAAAATCAGTAGTACCGGCATCGCCCTTGCAGATGAAAGATTTTGGCGTTACCTCAGAGTACTTCACCAGAAGATAAAAGCATGAGGAAATCGTCGCAACGCCACCGGTGCCGGTCCCATCCAGTGAGAAAGCTGTATATCTATCAATGGCATCCCAGCTTACAGGCCCTCCCCATTCGCCGTTTCTGCCACCCGCCTTGGGTAGTTCATCCTGGTAGTCATTGGCGTAGATCAGCATGGCCTTACCGAGGCCGGACAGATTCGTTCCGCAGGTCATGCGAAAGGCAATCTGCCTGACTCTCGACAGAGCAGGCATCAAAATGCCCATCAACAGAGCTATAATCGCAATAACGACCAATAGCTCAACTAATGTAAAACCTTTTCTTTTCATTTGTTATCCTTTCATCTATCTCGAGATTCGCAAACGCGACCGTATCTGAGATTACTATCGTTATTCACTTACAGGATTAATGCCTACCGCCCCCATTAGCGTAAGACATATCAACCATGTTTTTGTTCGCGAATCTAATCATTGATAAATTTTTTCTCAGAACAACGGCCAACGTAAATCTTCATTCGCAATTTCTTTATCCACAAGTACTATGACACATCAGTGCTACCTGTCGAAATACCTTGCGGTTTCACCCACCTAACGATATTAACAGAAACAAATTGTTATCCATGGCAGGAAGATTTTGGATATGAAAAAATAGTGTAATTATGATGGCAGTTTGAATTATGACACAAATACTACAAACCTTCCTATTACGACATTTATATTAGCAGAGCGTTATCTGCTTGTCAACTCATATTTCGTCTAATTTTTCTGGTCTCTTGAAATTTTCTGAAATTCGCCTATTATGCGTGTTTTCGCACAGGAATCACAATTTTGCGTACCGCAATGACCCTTGAAGAGGCAAAAAGACTGCTCAAGAGACATAATCAGCGCCATCTGCTGGCTTTCTGGAATCAACTCCGCTGCTCTCAGAGGCAAAACCTGCTCGAACAAATCCAACAACTGGACTTTGTGCAGGTGGACAAATGGGTCAAATTCGTCAAGAAAAGTGTTTCTGCCCCAATCCCGAAAAGGCTGGTTCCTGCCCCATTCTACCCAGCCCAGCCGGCTAACACGCAGCAAAAGCTTAAGTATGCCAAGGCCATCGAGAGGGGAAAAGAGCTAATCTCAAATGGGAAAGTGGCAGCTTTTGTCGTTGCCGGCGGCCAAGGTACTCGCCTTGGATTCAAAGGACCAAAGGGCAATTACCCTATTAGTCCGATAAAAAGAAAGACTTTCTTTCAATTATTTGCTGAGTCCATTACAGCCGCTGAAAAAAAATACAATACCACCTGCCCGTGGTATATTATGACCAGCCCTCTGAATTACGCCCAGACCTTCAAGATATTCCGTTCTAATGACTACTACGGTCTGGATCCGAACAATATCTTTATATTCTCGCAGGGCACACTGCCCAGTTTCAGTCGCTCAGGAAAAATTCTGTTAGCTAAGAAATACAGCATCGATTACTCACCTGACGGCCACGGTGGATGTCTCAAAGCCCTTTGCAAGAGCGGCGCTATTAATGACATGACAAAGCGTGACGTAGAGCTGATAAGCTATTTTCAAGTGGACAATCCATTGATAAGCATTTTTGATCCACTGTTCATTGGGTTGCATTGGCTCGACAGGGCTGAGATGTCCTCAAAGGCCCTTATTAAGACCGGACCAAAGGAAAAGGTTGGCAACTTCTGTTTGGTCAACGGCAAGATGCGAGTTATCGAATATAGTGACCTGCCCAACACACTGGCCTATAAGCGAAATTCTGATGGGTCATTGACTTTCCAGCTCGGCAGCATTGCCATCCACATAATAAATGTCAAATTCGTTAAGAGATATGGTGGCAAAGATATTGCCCTGCCTCTGCACAAGGCAAAGAAAAAAGTTTCCCACATCAATCAACAGGGACATTTGGTGAAGCCGAAGAGGAAAAACGGTATAAAGCTCGAAACCTTTGTATTTGATGCTTTGCCGTTGGCCTCGAAGTCAATAATCTTGGAGACGGTGAGGAGTCAAGAATTCGCCCCGACCAAAAACCGCACGGGTGAAGACAGCGTCAAAACCGCAAGGCAAATGATGGTCAGCCGAGCTGCTGACTGGCTTGAGTCGGCCGGCGTTGAAGTGCCGAAAAAAAAGGATGGCTCACCGAACTGCCTAATCGAAATCGCCCCGAGCTTTGCCTTGGATAAAGATGACATCAACAAAAAAACGAGCCGAATCCCTAAGATCAAGCCAGGCGATAGGATTTACCTCGCGTAAGTACTCCTTAAAATATCACCTACTGCTCTGTAGAAAACATCGTACTAAAGATCGTCATTGCGAGCGGAGCGAAGCAATCCACGAAGCGTCGCGAGGTTGCACAGAGCAACCGTGGCGATCTAATCGAGATTGCTTCGGGGCAAAGTCCCTCGCAACGACTGCGTCGGATTGCCACGGCCTTTCAGGCCTCGCAATGACGCCCTGCACAAGATTTCTACAAAGCATCACCTGCCATTTACCGCACTTGCGATTATTTACTGTAAAATTTATGAACTGTAACTGTGCTGTACTTCTCACCAGGCTCAAGAACAACGGATGGAAATTGTGGTTTGTTTGGTGAATCAGGAAAATGCTGCGTTTCCAGACAGAATCCATAGTGCTTTTTGTAGACCTTGCCGGCTTTGCCGGTTATTGAGCCATCTAAAAAGTTACCCGTATAGAACTGTACTCCCGGCTCAGCAGTGTAGATTTCCATAACCCGGCCACTGTTAGGTTCACGGACTCTTGCGCAAAGGGCCAGTTCGCCGCCGCCACTGTTGAGCACGTAATTGTGGTCATACCCACCAGGAACTTTATCGATACGAGAACCTATAGTCATCGGCTTGGTGAAATCCATCGGCGAGTCTTTGACGTCTCTGTTTTCTCCGGTCGGTATTAGACTTTCATCGATTACAGTGTACTTGTCCGCATTGATCGTGACCTCATGACTAAGCACATCTCCATTACCCTGACCGGCCAGATTCCAATACGTGTGATTAGTCAAATTTACTACAGTTGTCTTATCCGTTACAGCCTCGTAGCTGATTTTCAACTCATTGTTATTCGTCAGAGTATATGTAACTGTGCATGCCAGATTTCCAGGATATCCTTCTTCACCATCTGGGCTGAGATATGTCATCTTTACACCTGCCGATCCTTGGCCTTCTATCTGCTCAGCCTTCCACACAACCTTGTCAAATCCCTTGATACCACCGTGTAGATGGTTTTCCCCGTTGTTCGCTGCAAGCTTATACTCCGTACCTTTGAGGACAAACCTGGCCTTTCCAATACGGTTTGCATATCGGCCCACCGTAGGTCCGAAATAAGGGTGTTCCGTAAAGTAGCCGCTGAGTGTGTCAAAACCGAGAGTGATATCTTTCAGCTTTCCTTCACGGTCAGGCACTTCCATTGATACAAGAGTAGCTCCATAGTTCATTATTCTGGCCCTAAGACCATTGACATTGGTGAGCGTGTACAGGTCGATCCGTTGGCCGTCAGGCGTTTGTCCAAATTCTTCCTTTGTAATACTCATCTCAGATTTCTCCTTGGCTTGTGGCTGCTCGGTTGTTTCACCTTGTTTTTCACAGCCGCATATCAATACACAAATCACTATGACCACCAGTAAATTGACAATTTTGTTTGTCGTTTTCATCTTTGTCTCCATTCAAAGCCGTACAATTAAATCACTTTCCAACGAAGGTGAAATATACCCTCGGCTATGGTACTTGTCAAAATATTTGTTCCGTCTCATACGAATCGTAGAAAGCAATTGGGCCATTTTGTAATAGCCCACACGGCAGCTCTACTTCCCGTCGTTTAATTTAGCCCCCAGTCCTGTGCTGGGGGGATAACGTGCCCCGGTACCTTCCGTCTTCTGTCCTCCGACTTCCGTCTTCTGTCCTCCGACTTCCGTCTTCTGTCCTCCGTCTTCCGTCCTCTGTCTTCCGTTTTCTGTCCTCTGTCCTGTATTGCGCTTTCGCATATCATTTTTCTGATTTCGCCCTTCTTTTATGCCGATAATACGCATTGAAAGAGAAACAGCCCCCCAGAGCGGAAACAACACGAGATGCGCTTCCTTAGCCTGCCCTGCCTGCCCTGCGAAGCCTCATCGTTTCGGGCGAAGCGGGGAGCGCAGTCGAAGGATATGAGATACGAAATTTGTGCCCTCGGCGAGTTTTGGTTTTAGAAAAATAAACTGTGTTTGGCTGTCTGACTCATATTTGGGCTCCGCTTATGAAAGGATTAAAAGATGAAAAAAACACTTATTGTTCTTTTGCTGATCAGTTCGGTGCTGCTCACTGGTTGCGGCAGTTCAATTACAGCTATCTCTCTGAAAGGTGAAAAAGAGAATAAAAAAGCCATTCCCTATTACCTTCCTCAACCTTATCTGTTGATAACTAAAGATTTCTCACATCTTGGTACAAAAACCACAAAGAATGAAAAAACTGCATCAGCAAATACACAAAAACCAGCTGAAAAAGATTCTGGAACGGCAAAAAATGAAACGTCTACTACTGACGAGCCTGTCAGTATCACCGTGAATGGATTTACCTATAAGATCATCTACCTGCCCAACCTTGCAGAAAAATACGGATTGATATACAACAGTGGCAGTGGTGAATCCGATCTGTCGTTTACACTCAAAGATGGCTGGATGTTTACCGGCTTGAATCTCGAGTCAGATGCTCAAATAGATGAAATTATAACAGCCATAAGCTCCCTCGTTAGCAACATAGTTAAAACCTTGGTGCCTTCTGAAATAGGAATGTTAGCCAAGTCTGTACCAGGGGAGCCTGGAGAGGTACCAGAAGAGCCTAAACCGCTGATATGGTTATTCAAAATGACCTTCGATGGCGAAAAAATCACCTTTGACCGTGTCCAACTGGATTTTGAGATTTAAGGTATCGCGGGTTTTTGGTTTGATAATGAGAAAAAATAGGTGACTGTCCATGCTTCTTGTGGAAAGAAAGAAAGGGAGAGATAGATGGATATAGAAGGATTCCTATTAGCGTCAGGATTTGCGTTGCTAGTAGTTTTGTTAGGATGGGCTAACCAAATGACATCTAAAAGCAAAGAAACGAAAGAGCTCGAGAGAGATTTCTTGGCGAAGGCGAAATTGAAAAGAGACAAGTATAAAAAAATGATTAATGAAGGTGGAGCTACTGAGGATTCCTTTACTGCTGTGGTTGACTTTCTCTATTCCAGCGAGGAAGATAATGTCGTGATTTTCGAAAGGATTAAGCGAGTAAAGGAAGATCTGCAAAGGTTAGACAAGAAATACAGCTGGCGATTCTGGATATTGTTGCTTATGAGCATATCACTGTTTATATCTGGCACAACAGCTTTCTTTCTTGCTCCGGCTTATAAATTATGGGCGTTGGTTCCAAATTCGATATTTGTAATTATAGTTTTTTGCAACCTTGTTAAGGTCCACAATTTAGAAAAAAGGTATATTAAAAACATATCTGAAGCTATGGAGAAATTATAATGGGTGGTAGGAGAGGTTACTCCCTAAAAAAGGTTGTTGGTGACTTAAGAAAAGTCAAAGCGCCTCAGAAGGAGCTTCTGCAGGGAATACAAGCCAAAGACCCGAAAAAAGTTGTAAAGGCTAGTGCTAAGATTTTAGCAAAGAGTGACAAAGCACTCGAGTCCATAGGATATAGCTATCTCTTTGTAGACAGCATCAGTTCTGAGTATAAAAAGTTGCGAAGGGAACGCACAAAAGAAAGAAGAAGAGAATTAGCAAAGAAATGGGCTTCTTTCAGGAAAGAAAAAGGTAAAAAGTTTGACACTACAACTAACAGGGATGTTGTAGATTCTACTACGAGAATCTTGGGGGGTACATAAAATGATTAACCCCCGAGAGCTTCTACTGGCAGAGACAATTAGGAATAAACTGATTGGAATACAGAAGTCACAACAAGTTTATGAGAAGCTCTCAAAATTAGACAAAAAAATTCTACAAATGAACGAAACAGAAGTTGAAAGAGTTTCGAAAATAGTTGCTTCAAGAGTACACAGGTTTTGTATGAGAAGGAAAAGCTCCGGAAAACCACTTTTTGCAGAAATGATTAACGAAAGAGTCAAAAAGGAATTAGAAGACTTTTAATGATGAAGAAAGAAAGAGATAAGCTTTTCTCATTTTATAAAGAATCGAATTTTCTTAGATATAAGCAGTTTTATTTAGAGAGGGATATCTTAAGAATTGCGTTTGCACTATTTGAGGCGGAAAAGAGGCTGAAGAGAAGTGGTTCAGTTAGCGGAATCACTGTCCTTCTATCAAAACAGACGTTTAGAAGGATAAATGTAGTAAATCTCAAGGAAATATTAGAAGAATTATTCCTTTTAATCTTATTGGAGGATGTTAATGTTGATATCAAAGAAATTGAGGACATTAAAGGAAGGGTTAGGAAAAAAGTAAAGTTTTCAGAAAAAGAAGCTATCATTTTATTTTCTGCAGGAGTTGACAGTTACTCAGGGATAAAGATAGCCAAAAATATATATAAGGATTTACTTGGCTTATTCATCGCACATAACGACCAAACTAGGATTATAAAGATAGTTGAGAAGATAAAACCGCTTATTGCTATTGAAATAAAAACACTTTATGCTCCAGCCATGAGTTCATTAGGTTATTCTCAATTAAGAGGATTTTTATACATCCTTTCCGCTGGAGTATATGTAAATTTATGTAAAGCTGATAAAATTCTCGTGACTGAATGCGGGCCAACAATGTATCAGCCTTTGTTTTCACCGTATGACTCGATTACGTATACAACCCACCCTTACGTACTAAAAGCGGCAAAAGATGTACTCGATTTATTGCTAGATATTAAACCCAAGATAATAATACCTTTTGAGGATTTAACTAAAGCTGAGGTTATTTCTAATTCTGGAATACGAGACTTTAGCGTTACTCATTCTTGTATCTCTCAAAGGTTTGGAGACCATGATGGAACCTGTTTTGGCTGTGTGATAAAGAAATTAGCATGCATGGTTAGTGGTGTCAAAGATGTTGCATATAATAAAGATGTTTTTGAAGAGAATGCGAATCAGGACAATTTATTGAATGCCTTAGCCTTTAGTGCTGATTTGTTAAATGGCTATGATAATATGCCTGCTTTTGAAACAGAAAAAATAGAAGAATTTCAGAAACATGATTTGTTTAAAAGATTTGCCTTAGACAATTTAGCAGGATTGATGCTTGGAGTAGAAAAGAAACACTCTCTTTCTCAAAAGTTTATAAGCAAGAAAAAGATCTTACAAGAAAGAATCTCGCAAGTTAGGGAAAACCAGAAAAAACCAGATTTTAATAAATGCGTAAATTAAAAACACCTTTTTGGTTAAACTAGGGGTTAAACTAGATACAGTCACCTATTATTCAACACCCAAAACCACAATTCCCGCCAAATCAAGGAATTCCGCATACTTTAGGGATATTATAGGAGATAGAGTTCCGATTTCAATAGGAAAAAAGGTGAACCAAAAAAGTGTTTTTAGGTCATTTTTTTGTTGACTTTTACAGGAATATGTCAATAATCTTAGGTTTCTCAAAAATATTATTGTCATGAGAGGATTATTCATGGATGCTGACGTTACCGCTATATTAGCTGCGATTGATGCTGTAAGCAAAAAAGTTGATACAGCCAAAGATGAACTAAAAAAAGACATTAAAAAAGATATCAAAAAGGTACAGGAAACACTTGATGTCCATACCGCACAACTCGGGGAAATTGTCTCTGTTGTGGCAGGTAAAAGGACCGTCGTTATCAAGAAAGCTCCTGATGCTATTAATCGTATCGAGAAAAAACTTGGAATGAAAGAAACGGTTTTTTCTTGAGTATAAGCGTCCTCTGCGGTAAAACTTTTTTCAAGTATCAAGCATCCAGAATCCAGCATCTAGCTAATTTTTTGTAGACTTTTGTTTGAAAATGTGTTATAATTCATTGTGTGTTTGCCAGAAGGCAAACGCAAACCGCCCGTAGGCGGATTCCTTTGGGCGGTATAAAAGACCTTTTTTAGCCTGGGTATCATTACTGCACCATCCTACTAAATGAATTTGCCCAAGCTACCCGACTATTTCTCAATACCAATGCCGTAATCCCTATGGGATCCCTATCAGGAGGCATCCCCAAGCGGACCGAATACTTCTTAAGATTTTCTGATTGATTTTCAAAGAATACCTAAGTATCTTAGGTATGATATATAACACGGAAATTAAATGTGCTGACTTTTTAAATGATTGGTGTCGGTGCATTACCTAAGTATCTTAGGTATCAAGGCCCTCATATTTAGTACGGTGTATCTAAAATTAAATATTAAGCCGTAAGATAATAGAAATACCTAAGTATCTTAGGTATTATATAGAACACGGAAATTAAATGTGCTGACTATTTAAGTGATTGGTGTCGGTACATTACCTAAGTATCTTAGGTATCAAGACCCTCATATTTAGTACGGTGTATCTAAAATTAAATATTAAGCCGTAAGATAATAGGAATGCCTAAGTATCTTAGGTATTATATAAAACACGGAAATTAAATGTGCTGACTTTTTAAGTGATTGGTGTCGGTACATTACCTAAGTATCTTAGGTATCTTTTGTATTCGTCCTTCAAATATAATGAAAGGAAAGGATAGATGTTTTACCAGCAAATTATAAAAGGGAGTATCAAATTTGTGATTCTTTCAATGCTCGAAAAGCAGCAGATGTACGGCTATGGGCTTATCCAGACAGCTCATCAAAAAACAAAAGGCTTTTTCCAATGGCGTCAATCAGCCGTTTATACAGCCCTGCGCAAGATGGAAAAGGTAGGACTGATTAAAAGCAGATGGAAACCTGCTGGACCTTCAAGAAAGAGAAAATATTATTCTTTAACCACAAAAGGCAAAAGGCTACTTCTGGCAAACCGAACCGAATGGCTCGCTTTTTCAAAGAACATGAACAAGCTTATTTCCAATACCTAATTATCTTAGGTATCAAGACTCCCATATTTATAGGCTGTATCTAAAATTAAGTATTAAGCCGTATGATAATAGGAATACCTAAGTATCTTAGGTATTATATAGAACATAGAAAATGAAGAAACCTGCGATAATTCGCAGTTAATAAAAAAAGATAAAATCTCTGCGTTCTCCCTGTAATGCCGTAAGGCATCCTGCGGAGGAGTCCCAAGGAAAGCGCTCTCTGCCGTAAAACTTTTTTCGAGTATCAAGCATCCAGAATTCAGCATCGAGACATTTTTTCATTGAAAAAACGGGTAGAATTTGGTATAATAACAACGAATTTGGGGTGGGAATAACTCCCGCCAGGAGCGGGAAGCACGCGGAGACCCGCACGTCTTAGTATCAGCAGATACAGATTCGTCGCTCGTGACTCGTGGTTCGTATTTCGCAAAGGCCGCTGCTCCATTGGAATCACGCATCACGAACCACTAACCACTAATCTTGGAGCGAAGAGGAAACCCCTTAGGGGAATAACCACTAACCACTAACTATGAACCACGAACTACCAACTATCAACTAAGCGGAGCTTATCATGTCCACCGAAGTCCAAATACTCGCCAACCGGCGTAACGCAAAAAAATCGACCGGCCCACGCACCGGCGAAGGCAAGGCCATCGTCTCACAAAACGCCATCAAACACGGCCTGTTGGCCCGTCAGGCAATAATCAGCTCAGAAAGCCAGGCTGATTTTGACCTCTACCGCGAACAGATGCTGGGCGAGCTGGTCCCGGCCAGCCCCATGGAATCTATGCTTGCAGAACGCATTGTCAGTCTCTCATGGCGGCTAAAACGTGTCGGTCGCATCCAGAACCAGGCCATAGACGCATTGAAAGCAGATAATACCTCCTCCCCATTAGCAAAACTCACCCAATCCCTGTTTTTCAAAAACCAGGACCAATCGCAGTCCGCCCCATCCACCTCCGCTGCCCATCTTGCTCTCGGCCGTATGGCTATAAAGGATTTCTCAAATGCAAGGGTGCTTGAGCGTCTCTTAATGTATGAACGACGAATGGAGCACAGCCTATACAAAACGATATTCGAGCTTCAAAGACTCAAACTCATCAAACAACTGAACCCGTGATGTTTAACATACCACGAAATATGAGATACGAGACCTGTCCTGCTTGCCCTCCGAAGCTTTAGCGAAGGTGGGAGTGTAATCGAAGGATACGAAATACGAGATACGAGCGACGAGCGACGAATAATGACCTTAATTATGCAAAACAAACCCAATTTCCGGAAATCCCAAATGAACTTAAACTTCTATTCTAAAAAGGATTATGAAAATCAACTATGCCTTCCGGCTTCGGGAAAACAAACCCAATCAAAGCCAATTTCTGTACTAAAAACCAGAATCGCCGTTTATAATTATCTGGTAGCAGCAGTTAAGAAAACGACCTTTTGAGCCGAATTAAAGTACTGAAAGTTCCTTTTTGTGATATGCTCTGACGATGCTAGTATCAAGTAAAATACAAGCTGCTTTTCAAAAGTGTATCAATCCGGATTGCGGGGCCGAGTTTGACTGCGGAAAGAGTTTGTTCAAATGCCCGCAATGCGGAGAGCTTCTGGACACCCAGTACAATTGGGATAAGATCCCTGTACCCGATAAGCTTAATAAATTCGCCAAACGCTGGGCAAACAGAGACAAACCACTGGATTTCTCCGGCGTGTGGCGATTTCGTGAGCTGCTGGACTTTTGCCCCGATAAATATAAAGTAACTATAGGCGAGGGACAGACAATCCTGCAGCGAAACGACGCCGTGGCGAAGTACGTCGATATGAAGCCAGGATGTCTTTACCTTCAATACGAAGGGCTGAATCCGTCCGGCTCGTTCAAAGACAACGGCATGGCTGCGGCGTTCAGCCATGCAATGATGGTGGGGGCAAAATCCTGCGCGTGTGCTTCGACAGGAAACACATCAGCTTCGGTGGCACTATATGCGCATAGTTGCGGTCTGAAATGCACTGTTTTTATAGGCTCCGGTCGAATCGCCTTTGGAAAACTCAGCCAGGCAATGGATTATGGCGCGCAGACTATCCAGATAAATGGCGACTTCGATGATTGTATGCGGCGAGTCCAAGAGGTTTGCTCAAAGCTGAAACTTTATTTACTGAACTCATTAAATCCGTTTCGGCTTGAGGGCCAGAAGACCATAATGTACCGAATCATCGAAAGCCTCGGCTGGGAGGTGCCAGACTGGATAATCGTGCCGGGCGGAAACCTCGGCAATTCCAGCGCATTTGGTAAAGCATTCCACGAGTTGAAACAACTCGGCCTGATTAACCGAATACCGCGAATGGCAATCATAAACGCCACCGGTGCTGACACACTCACCGACCTTGTCAATGGAAAGAAACTCACCTGGAATGGTGGCAGAGTCGAGCAGAAAATCATCGACGATTATTACGCCGAATTGACTGCGCGGAATTTTTCGCCGCATACCTGCGCTTCAGCAATAGAGATTGCTCGTCCTGTTAATCTCAAGAAATGCCTGCGGGCGATTGATATATGTGATGGTGTTGTCCTTGCGGTGACCGACGAGGAAATTTGCGACGCAAAAGCGATAATTGGCAAATATGGACTTGGTTGCGAGCCTGCTTCAGCGGCGACGATAGCAGGTTTGCGCCACCTGCGGGCTGAAAGTATTATTGCCGCTGATGACCGCGTTGCATGTGTGCTGACTGGTCACCCGCTAAAAGACCCCAATATCACCGTCAATTACCACAAAGACAAACTCGGTCAATTCAGCAACCCACTCATTGAAGCACCCAATGAACTTGACGAAATCATAAAGCTGATTAAGTGAGGTATTTGGTGCTGTGTGACTACGCACTCACATCCTGCATAGACTTAGACAAGGCGCCACACGACAAAGCCGGCGGTAAGAGACAAAGTGCCTACCGTATATAAAAGAACCGTGTTTTGATTGGCACGGTAGTAGCCGGGTTCGGTTAGATCCTTCGCGTTCACCAACTTTATTGCAAAAACCGCCATCGGCAGAGTGAACAGATAAAACAGCCCCGCAAAAAACATGCGATCCTCTGTGAGCATAAGTGCTGCCAGAGCGAAGCTTCCAGTCAGCGTTGCTCTGTAAATCCAGGCACAAGTTGGTACGCCGAGCCAAACGATAAGTGTTCGCTTGTTCACCTGGGCATCAGCGATAAGATCAGGAAATTCATTCACGAGAATGACCAGGAAGATGAGTATGCTCACAATCAGCGAGGGGAAAATAGGCACGGTGTCAATTGTTTGTGTTTGTAGGTAGTATGAGCCATAGACGGGTAACAAGCCGAAAAGAAGTGCTATGAAAAACTCGCCGATACCTCGATAGCCCAACTGGATAGGGCGCGCAGTATAAAAGAAACCGCCCAGTAGTCCTACCAGGCCGAGCAGCAGAATAAAAACACTTTTTGTCAGAACAGCAATTATGACGCCCAGCGCCGACCCAATGGCAAGGCAAGCAAGCGCTGCGAGTATTGTTGCTTGAGGAGAGAGAATGCCTTCTTGGATGAAGCGGCGACCTCCGGAAAACGGCGTTGGATTTTTGTTGACCCAGTCGTTTCCGGAAATGTGATCGAAATAATCGTTAGTAATATTGGCACCTGCGTGAAGAGCCATAATCGCCAGAAGTGCAAGGATGAAAAGGCCAAGCTGGAAGGTTTCTACCATGGCGTAACCCAGGGTCGAGCCAACCAAGACAGGAGCAGCACTGGCAATAAGGAACTTTGGCCGGGTTGCAAGAAAAAAAGACAACAATTTTGAATCCGGTGGAGCGAGTTTGAATTCCATATTAATACGCACCTTGGGATTATTTGCATTTAACGAGCCAGAAATTGTAGTCTTGTGCGGGGGAAAGTCAACACGACTGGTTTTGGATAATCATTCCAAGTATTGTGGGAGAATTTCAGAGGCATAAGTCTTGGCGACTATTGTGCCTTAGATGACCTTTCGGAAATCACACAAGTCTGCAATCCTTGTCGACGGTTTCAATTTCTCATCGGCAAATAGGCCGGTTTTCTATCACTTTCAACCACATTTCCTGGGACGATTACGGCACTTCAACTTGGCCCTTTGGCGCCTATAGTCCTAAAGCAGTCGATAGTACAATATCCGACTTCATGAACATGCAGTTAAAGCAAAGCTTCTAATCAAACCGATATTTTAATCGGAAGCCAGGCAATAAATAATAGTTGCTTGCCGGGCGCGCAAATTGAGCATTGGGCCTCGAGAAATGCTTTCTGTCCAAATTCAATCCATTGGGCAAAAACTACTGTCTTTACCGCTGAGTCGGGAAACCAAGACGTTTCTTGACTATTTAACCGTTGAGGCGGGCCTGTCCAATAATACTGTCTTGGCTTATGGCAGGGATCTAAAGAGCTTCCTTCAATATTGCAAATCGCAGAACATAAGCCAGCTAAAGCAGATTAAGCCCATTTATATTCAGCGTTACCTTCGAATCCTCGCCGAAGCTCAAAGAAGCGAAAGCTCAATCAAGCGTTCCCTCGCTGCGACAAGGATGTTCTTACGATTTGCCAGATTAACCGGCCTTATTGAGGATGATTTCACAGCAATTCTTGAAAGCCCGAAAACCTGGCAGAAACTACCCATTATTTGCAGCAAAAAACAGGTTGTCAACCTTCTGAACGCTCCGTGTCAGAGCGAACCTTTTTACTTTCGTGATAAGGCAATGCTCGAATTGCTCTACGCCACAGGAGTTCGTGCCGAGGAATTGGCAAACCTTAAGACCTCCGATTTGAACATTAGCATCGGATATCTTCGATGCATCGGAAAAGGCAGCAGGGAGCGAGTCATACCCGTCGGCAAAACCGCCATCGCTGCAGTTGCCGATTACCTGCAAAATCTCCGTCCCAATCTCGCAAGTACTGAAAGCTGTGATTTTCTGCTGTTATCCCGAACAGGCCGTCCGCTCAGCCGTATTGAAATCTGGAGATTGGTAAAAAAATACGCAATCCGTGCAGGTATGCCGCGGAATCTATCTGTGCACACGCTTCGGCACTGTTTCGCAACGCACCTACTCGGCGGTGGAGCGGATCTAAGAAGCATTCAGGAAATGCTTGGACATGTTGATATTGCAACAACCCAGATATATACCCATGTTGACCAGGAAAGATTGAGAAGTATTCACAAAAAGTATCATCCAAGACCTTGAGAGGAAATGCTATATAGCGAAGTACAGGCAAATAAGTTACATTAGCTATGTGTGTATCTGAAACTGCCATCAAATGATTGACTTAGCCACAATATCACCGTTATTATGTTACATGACATGGCAATCGGAAAGCTACACAGGATTATCCGGATGAGTGTGAAACGGCTCTACATAGTGGTGCTGCTTTTAGCGATGGGATGCCAGCAGGTAGGTGTAGGGCAGGATAATCCTGCGTTATCAGATGATATTATCGATAAACCAGCCGCTGAAGTTGAACTTGAAAGACAGTTAAAAATTTACAAGAGCACCTTGTTTGAAGGTAAAAGCGAGCAAATCCGTGTTGAAGCAGCTACTGAAATCCTTTTCAATGAAAGCCCTGTGGCCAGAGAAATTCTGCTTGATGCCTTGAAACAGACCGAGAACGGCAACGCGCGAATGGCTGTCTGCAAGGTATTGATTCAAGCAAGGTCGGCGAAAGAATCCATCCCGAGTAAGGAGGACTTCGTTCAGCCTCTGCTCGATGTTGTTTACAGTGAGGTTAGCATTGAGGCTCAAATGGCCGCTGAGGCAATGTTAATTTACGGATATGACGTTGTCGGTGAATCACTTAGCAAGATTGCAGCGGATATCTCAACGCCGATATCAACAAGGCTAAATGCCATATACGCCCTGAGACTCCAGCCGGATAAAAGGGCTGTTATCAGACTCATTAGATTGGTTGACGACCCTGATAAGCAGGTATCCGCCGCTGCAGAGCGAGCTCTAATTTGGCTTGGTATACCGGCAGGCACAGACTCTGAAACCCGCGAACGGATCATCATGGAACTCGAGATCAAAAGCAATGATGAGTTTCTTAGAGATTGGCTTATTCGTCAGCAGGAACAGGTGCGTAATCTGCGTGCTAAGGTCAACCTATGGCAAGAGCGATACCTGACGGCACTTGGTAAGATATATGATAGTATCGGCGATGATGCCGCCAAAAGTAAGTTTTTGACAGAACATCTGGGTAGTTCCGAATCATCTGTAAAATTATGGGCCTTGGAGAAAATTCGTCAAGACCGCGTAGGTACCAGACCAAATCCCAAGCTGCCTACTGAGCTTGGCCCTATCTTGGTGAACCTAATTTCAGACCAACATCCCGAAGTACGACTAAGGACGGCTCGGATTTTATCAATAATGGGAGAATTGAACTCTGCTGAGCAACTGTTGGCTCAGCTTAAGGTAGAGCAGGATGAACAGGTTAAAATGGAGTTATTCGCCGCACTTGGCTGGGCCTGCTACTTTGCGTTTTTGCCCAATTCGCCGGTTAAAATCTCTGAGCAAGCGAGAAATGAGACCTTGAATTGGGCAACTGAATACCTTGCCGACCAAGACTCCAGCAAAGCGCAAAAAGGCGCCGAGGTTATGAAAAGACTGCTTGAGCAGAATGGATTAGAATCAACCGAAGTTGACAGATATCTTGACTTGCTCTTAGCAAGATATAGCCAGGCCAAAAGTCCTTCTGATGGGGCTCTTCGTGGAGAACTGCTTAGTGCAATGGCTGGATTATGCGCACCAGGTAGCGCATGCAGAGCCAAGGCAGCGAAGCTTTTTGGACCTTTGTTTGAAAATGCTTTGAGTGCGGATGTAAACCGGGTTCGTGAGGCTGCGGTGGTTGGGCTTGTTTACATTGACAAAGCAGCCGCGCTGAAAAGATTGAGGATAGAGTCAATTAATGACCACTCCATCATGGTCAGAAAAAAGCTGATTGAGCTGGCCGGCGAAGTCGGAGGCAGGGAGGACCTGGATTGGCTAATGGAGAAAATTGGCTTAAACTCAGAAGGTGAACCGGCGTGGCAAGCGATGCTGAGGATATTCAAGCGTTCCGAGATCGATGCACTAAAAGAATGGATGGCCAGATTCGACTCAGAATCTGCCCAAAACCGGCTATCCAACGATCAGCTAATCTCTTTTCTTGAGATAGTAAGGCAAAAGGCGGTCAACGAGAATATCAAGGATATGCTCGGAAGTATCAGAGCCAGATTAGCTCGTCTTTACGCTGAAAGAGGCGAATTTGAGCAGGCAATGGAGTATTTACAATCGGTATGTGAAGATGCCCAGACAAGGGATGAGAAAGAGGCGGCTTTATCAGACTTGCTAATCCTGTATCTTCAGTTGGCTAAGATTCAGGAAGCAGCTACGATTGTGAAGAAGTGCTTGTTGGACAGGGACTTAGGTTCTGATAGTATGATTGTACGCTCGATTGATGAGTATCTTGGCAAGCTAAGTGCACCTGCTGATGGAAATGTCTTGTTAGCGGCATTAAAAAAAATCAACGTCGGTGGGCTGGAGACGAGACCGATGTGGAAAGAACAACTGAATCGTTGGACTGAGCATCTTGCTGAAAGTCAGGATACGGACAGTCCCGGGACATGAAGAAGGAAATTAGGGCGCATATAGAGTTTTGTTAGATTTCCTGCCAAATAGAGTTTTACCAGGAAATGTCATGGGGGGTTTTTTTTAATTTTTTGCATTTTTTTCACTTTTTTGTATTTGTACTCGGAGGCCTGTTGCTGTAACTTACTATGTTTATACTGAAAATACCAATGAAATGATTGTTGTTCTGGTAACTGGATAAATTTATCTGTGTAAGCATAGAGGGCGAAATTTGCTTTTACGCACCGTGTTTTCATCTTCAAGTCAGTGGTGCATAGTATTTGATATTGCTGCTGTAGCTCAGTTGGTAGAGCGCGTCCTTGGTAAGGACGAGGTCATGGGTTCGAGTCCCATCAGCAGCTGAATGAAAGCGAATCAAGCCAGGATGGCTTGTCCCGCACCTAAGGGTAGCTTGGGTATAAACGATTTTAGGGTGGGATGCTGGCAATCCTGGGGGCGAGTTAATTATAGAGAAGGTAAGATTTGGGAATGGTTTTACAGGAATAAGATATTCATTATTAGTATGGTGTAAGTACTAACCTGGCACATTGGAGGTTCAAATTAAGATGGCTAAGGCGGTATTTGAGCGGACAAAACCACATATCAATGTTGGAACGATCGGTCATGTGGATCATGGTAAAACAACTTTGACGGCCGCAATGACGAAGGTGATGGAATTCAAAGGCCTGTCGAAGTTCAAGTCTTATGACGAAATCGCGAAGGCATCCGAGGCTCAAGGCCGGCGTGATCCAACCAAGATTCTGACGATCTCAACGGCGCACGTGGAGTACGTGACGGAGAATCGCCACTACGCCCATATAGATTGTCCGGGCCATGCGGACTATGTCAAGAACATGATCACAGGTGCGGCACAGATGGACGGCGCGATCTTGGTGGTCAGCGCAGCTGACGGCCCAATGCCTCAGACTCGCGAGCATATCCTTCTTGCTCGCCAGGTTAATGTGCCAAGCATAGTGGTATTTCTCAACAAGGTGGACTTGGTTGATGACCCCGAACTACTCGATTTGGTCGAATTGGAGATAAGAGAACTGCTGAATAAATATAAATTCCCGGGCGATGAGACGCCGTTGATCCGCGGGTCCGCAATCCAGGCAATGAAGGCTGAGAGCCTTGATGACCCTGCTTGCAAGTCGATTGTGGAACTCCTCGAAGCGATGGATAACTACATCCCAATTCCGCCTCGCGATATTGATAAGCCGTTTCTTATGCCGGTTGAGGATGTCTTTAGAATCAAAGGTCGCGGCACGGTTGGTACCGGTCGAGCCGAACGCGGTAAGGTGCGTGTCGGTGAGGAGATTGAAATCGTCGGCTTGTCAAAGGAGACCCGCAAGACCGTTGTTACCGGCGTAGAGATGTTCAATAAAACACTCGACGAGGGCCTGGCCGGTGACAACATTGGCGTACTACTGCGGGGAGTTGAAAAGAAAGAACTGCAGAGAGGACAGGTCGTCGCAGCACCTGGCAGTATTACTCCGCATACAAAGTTTCTTGCCGAAGTTTATGTGTTAACCAAGGGAGAAGGCGGTCGGCACACGCCCTTCTTCGCCGGCTATAAGCCCCAGTTCTATTTCAGAACTACCGATGTTACAGGCTCGGTGCTCGCATTAATGGCCCCCGATGGAAAGAAGGCCGAAATGTGTATGCCGGGCGACAACATTACAATGGAGGTGGAGATTATTTCCCCGATCGCTATGGAGGAAGGACTTCGATTTGCTGTTCGCGAGGGCGGACGAACGGTTGGTGCCGGTGTAGTAACTAAGATTCTTGCCTAATAGTGTCCCAGGAAACTGTTGGACTCAACGAGCCTCACTATGGTTCATGCTGACAGTGGAAGTGTACCTGTGATGGCATTTTTCTCAGGTTGGCAGGACTATTTTGTGGGGATTAACCTTGTATGGCTAAGAAAAAAAAGAGCAAGCGGGAATATGTTTGGCTCGAGTGCAGACAGTGTAGCCAAATGAACTATCGCACAAGCGTCAGTTTAGCAGAGGGTACGCCGAAATTAGAGCTCAAGAAGTTCTGCAAGACCGAGCGTCAGCGCACTGTTCATAAATTACGGCGTAAGTAGGACCAATTGCCCCTCCCCCGTGCGGCGTAATGGACGAGGCGAACTAATGAACAGGCCAGTAGCTCAATTCGGCAGAGCATCGGTCTCCAAAACCGAAGGTTGGGGGTTCGATTCCCTCCTGGCCTGCTCTTAATAAGAAATAACTGTCTATAGTCTTTATAGGTAGGCTGAGGATTGGTTTAACTTGATTTTCGGAATTTACAAGCAAGGACAGGGCAAGTATACGAGGCTCTGCAGTAGTTTCGTCACGGCAATAATCGCCGGATTGGGTTGTTTCCGCCTTTACAGTAGTTTGCAGGCCAATGATCTGGGATTATGGATTGAGACGATGGTTCCTGCTGGTTTGTTTGTTACCTTAGCTATTTTGATCTATTGGTTGTCTAACGTACCTTCGGTAGCCAATTTTATGATTGCTGCTGAGGGTGAGATGAAAAAGGTAAACTGGTCGAGTAGAAAAGAAATAGCGGTCTCTACGTTCATAGTTATTGTGGTTGTGATTATTATGGCTGCGTTACTTGGAGCTACGGACATTGCTTTTCGATTATTCTTTAACCAACTGTTACGCTGAGTTGGATGTGAGCGTATTGGCGAGGCCAGGCCAACAGTAATTTATACAGATTGTTATCTATGTTGTGGCATTGGTAATCACACGGGAGTTTTGGACCGTAAGCAGCATTATGTATTGGTACGTATTAAGAGTTGCGGCAAACAAAGAAATGCAGGTCAGAGATGCCCTTGCACAAAAGGTTGAACAGGAGGATTTAACTAATATTATCGGCAGAATAGAGGTTCCCACTGAGCAGATTAAACGCATCCGTGGGGGCAAGCAGACCGTCCATAAGCGGAAATTGTATCCAGGCTATATTTTTATGGAGATGGAGCCGACCGATGATAGACGGGTTCCGGAAAAGGCTTGGTTTATGATCAAGGCAACCGCCGGGGTGGGTGATTTTATCGGCACAGAAGGAATCCCCACTCCTATGCGAGATACCGATGTGGCCAAGATGCTTTTGGAGGCGGAAAAACCTGAGGAAGCACCAAGTATCAAAGTCGAGTTCAAGAAAGGTGACCAGATCAAGATCCGCGAAGGTGCGTTTGAAAATTTTGAGGGCACGGTCGACTCAATCGACTCTGAGCGAGGCATTGTTAAAGTCATCGTCACGATATTCGGCCGAAGCACACCGTTGGATATAGAATATTGGCAGATTGAAAAAATATAGTTCTGTCAGTTGTTTGCAGTGCCGCGGATATGTGCGTAGGACAGTCGCACATTAAAGGATAAAAAATGGCGAAAGAAGTTGCAGTAAAGATCAAGTTGCAGGCATCTGGTGGACAGGCAACACCGGCACCGCCGATAGGACCGGCTCTGGGTCAGCATGGCGTCAATATCGGTCAGTTCGTCTCGCAGTTTAACGAGCGAACGAAAAACCTTAATGGTACGATAGTACCGGTTGTGATTACTGTCTTTAGCGACAAGAGTTTCACTTTCGAAGTCAAGAGCCCTCCTGCAGCGGTCTTGTTGAAACAGGTAGCTCAAATCGCAAAGGGTAGTGGCAATCCAAACAAGGAGAAAGTTGGAAGAATCACCACCGCACAACTGCAACAAATTACCGAGACGAAGTACAAAGACCTGAATGCTTATGATAAAACCCAGGCCGAAAAGATTATCAGAGGTACTGCCCGTAGTATGGGCATCGAAATAATTGACAACGAATAGAATTGTGTAAGCAACAATCTTTACAAATTATGAGATACTATCTATGAGGTTCAAAAGCAATAGGTACAAGAGGGCAGCTCAGCAATTCAGCAGAGAGCCTGTTAGCTTGATTGAGGCGGTCGAAAAGGTCAAATCTTTCGAGTCTACGAAGTTTGATCAGAGCATAGAATGCGTAATGCACTTGGGCATTGATCCCAAGCAGGCTGACCAAACGATTCGCGGTTCGATTTCTCTACCTCACGGCATAGGCAAGCAGAAAAAGGTTATTGCTTTTTGTGAGAATTCAGATATTGAAGCGGCCAAAAAAGCCGGTGCCGTCGAGGCTGGATGTGACGAGCTGATCAAGAAAATCTCGGACGGCTGGATGGATTTCGATGTCTCTGTAGCATCGACGAAGGTTATGAGTAAGGTAGGCAAGCTTGGAAGAGTCCTCGGACCACAGGGAAAGATGCCATCGCCTAAGAATGGTACGGTCACGGACGATGTCCCCACAGCGGTAGCCGAATTCGTGGCAGGCAAAATCGAATTCAGGAACGATGCCGGTGGTAACGTTCATGTTGTTGTTGGTAAGCAGAGTTTCGAAAACCAGAAGCTAATCGGTAACATAGAGGCATTCATTACACATATAAAGAAAATCAAACCGGCAACGGCAAAAGGAACGTACATTAAGAAGGTTTCGATTTCCGCAACAATGAGTCCCAATGTTGTTGTGGGTGTTTGAAATCAGCCGGTTCTTCTTCCGTACGGATGAAGAACTGTGAAAGATTATTGAAAGCGTTTGGAGCGACGAAGACCGCTATCCACTGAATACTGCAGGTGACGCTATGAGCAAATACGTAAAAGGGCTGCTACGGGTCGAACTTGAAAAAAAGATTGTCGATGAGGAAATTAGAGATTTCTTGGTCGTTAGTGCCAAGGGTATCAATGGCGTCGACAACAACGTCATGCGTGGCCAGCTTAAAGAAAAAGGCATCAGATTGTCTATTGTCAAGAATTCACTATTTAAAAAGGCGTTGTGCAGTCAGCAGATGGAACCAGCAATGGTGCTGTTTAGCGGTCCGTGTGCTATCGTTTACGGTGGTGACAGCCTTGTCGATACTGTAAAAGAGCTATCTGAGTGGACCAAGAAGCTGCCGGTCATAGAAGTCAAAGGTGCCTTTCTCGATGGCTCAGTTTTGGATGCTAGTTCAGCCAAACAGCTTTCGAAATTGCCTACTCGCGGCGAACTGCGAAGCAAAATTGCAGCAACGGTGCAGTCACCAGCGTCGGCTTTGGTTGGAACCTTCGGTTCACCTGCGCAGATTGTGGCTGGTTGTATAAAGATTATCATTGAACAGGGAGAAAAACAGGCAGCTTAGGGCTGTATAAGTTTAGCTGCCAGAATCAGTTTTGAGAAAATTGCAGACTGCTTGTGTGGTTGTCCCCATGAGGTGGGTTAAACGAGACGGCGGAGTTTCGGCTACCACCAAGCATTAGTTAATAGGAGTTACATAGAAATGGCAGACGAACAAGCAAATGAAACCAAGCAAGAAAAAGTAATTGAGCAGCCGGCTAAGCAGGCCAAAAAGGCTGGCGAGGCAACCAAGACAAAGGAGGCTGCAGCAGAATCAAAGAGTGACACAGAGGCCAAGAAGTGGAGTAGCGAAATCAAGAAATTCGGAGACAAAATAGTCGGCCTGACATTAATGCAGGCGAAAGAGCTTGCTGATTATCTCAAGGCCGAATATGGCATAGAGCCGGCCGCGGGCGGCCCTGTTATGGTAGCAGGTCCGGCACAGTTAGCTGGTGCTCCGGCCGAGCAGGCCGAAGAGAAAACCAGTTTCAACGTGGTTCTCAAAGAGTTTGGCGATAAGAAGATCCAGGTCATAAAGGAAGTAAGAGCTTTGACAGGATTGGGACTGAAAGAGGCGAAGGACCTCGTTGATGGTGTACCCAAGCCGGTCAAAGAAGGAGTAAGCAAGGAAGAAGCCGAGGCGGCCAAAGGCCAGCTTGAAACAGCAGGGGCAGTCGTGGAGATAACGTAAGCCGTTGGCTGATTCTATTAATCTAAGAACAAACGGATTCGAACGTACTTACGATATGTAGTGTGAATGAATTTTGATGATCTAAGCCTGGGAGTATCAAATGGTTTCACAAGTCGTTCGTAATTTTGGCAAAGTCCATGATGCCGTTGAAATTCCGGACCTTGTAGCAATACAGAGGAATAGCTACGAACTTCTTCTGCAGTATGATGTGGCACCGACTAAAAGAAAATGTATCGGGCTCGAAGCTCTGTTCAGAGAGATATTTCCTATCGAAAGCTACGATAAGAAATTGACTCTCGAGTATTTGTACTATGAGTTGGAAAAACCACATTATACACCGACTGAATGTAGGCAGCTACGGTTGAGTCATGCTTATCCTCTAAAAGTCTACTGCAGGTTGCGCGGTGAGGGTTCTGAAGATTTATCCGAGCAAGCAATATACCTTGGTGAAATGCCGGTCATGATTGGCGGTGGTGAGTTTATCATCAATGGTGCCATCAGGGTCATAGTAAACCAGTTGCACCGCAGTCCTGGAGTTGATTTTCTTATAGAAAGCAAGGAAGGTGATAGAGTACTACACGGCGGTAGGATCATTCCAGAAAGAGGCAGCTGGATGGAGATAGCTGTCACGCAAAAAGACGTCCTGATTGTCAAGATCGACCAGTCCAGCAAAATACCAGCAACTGTTTTTCTACGGGCGATAGAGTCATCTTACGGTGCTACTGAAGATATTTTACGATTGTTTTATCCAACCAAGACTATTGCTACGAACAACCTCACACCTACCATGTGGTCGGTGGGGCCAATTGTTGATACAAAGACGGGCGAGATTATAGTCAAGGCTGGCTCTCAAATCGGCGACAAGGTCTCCATGATCCAAGAAAGTAGCATCAAAAAAGTCGAAGTTATTGATGAAGTCCGTGATGCTCTGATTTTGAATACACTCGCTGAGGATGATTGTCAAAACCATGAACAGGCCTTGCTGAAATTCTATGTGAGATTAAGACCAGGCAATCCGCCCAACCAGGAAAAAGCAAAGGCTTTCTTTTCAGAGAAATTTTTTGATTCAAATCGTTATCGTCTCGGTAAGGTCGGCAGATTCAGATTAAATCGCAAGTTCAACCAGACGGTTGACGAAGATGAGATGACGATTCGCCCCGAGGATTTTCTCAACGCGGTCAAGTACATAGTAGCCCTGCGTAATAATCAAGGTGAAATTGACGATATCGACCATCTGGGCAATAGAAGGTTGCGGACGATCGATGAGCTTGCAGCTGACGAGATTAGGAAGGGGCTGTTAAAGTTGCGCAAAACTGTCCAGGAACGAATGAGCATCAAAAGCCAGAGTGAGGAGCCATTGCGCATCGGAGATCTGGTTAATTCTAAGAGCGTAGCGAGCAGCATCAACTACTTCTTTGGTCGAGGAGAGTTGAGCCAGGTAGTTGACCAGACGAATGCTCTTAGCCAGTTGACTCATGAAAGGCGTCTGTCTGCTCTTGGTCCAGGCGGCTTGAATAGAAGGCGTGCGGGTTTTGAAGTTCGAGATGTTCACATAAGCCATTATGGCAGAATCTGTCCGATCGAAACTCCGGAGGGAACAAATATTGGCTTGATCTCCTCGCTGGCTATCTTTGCTACTATCGACGAATATGGGTTCCTGCTCACACCGTACCGGCGAGTCGAAAAGGGTAAGGCTACAGACAAAGTCAAGTACTTGCGGGCCGATGAGGATATGAAGGCTGTTATTGCAGCTCCGAACACATTTGACCCGGAGACAGGCGAGATTCAAAAAGGAATGGTACTGGCTATGAGGGCTGGTGAATTGGCCCGGGTCAATAGCGAGGAGGTCAACTATGTGGATGTCTCAAACAAGCAAATTGTAGGTGTTTCCGCCTCACTTATACCGTTTCTTGAACATGACGACGCCAATCGAGCCTTGATGGGTTCGAATATGCAGCGGCAGGCGGTGCCGCTGCTGAAGACAGAACCGCCTCTGGTAGGCACCGGCATGGAAGCTGTTGTTGGCCAAAACTCCAGCATGGTGGTACATGCCAAGAACGCTGGAACTGTAACGGCGGTGGATGTCACCAAGATAGTAATTAATTATACTGACGAATATGAGCTCGCTAAATTTGTTGGTCTGAACGAGAGAACGTGTCTTAATCAGAAGCCTATAGTCGGGCTGGGTGACAAGGTCAAAGCCGGCCAAATAATAGCCGATGGCGGCGGCACAAGCCAGAGCGTCTTGGCATTGGGCAAAAATGTTCTTGTTGGATTTGTCTCCTTTGACGGCTTCAATTTTGAGGACGCGATTATTGTCAGTGAAAGGTTTTGCAAAAGCGACAGCTTCACCAGCATTCACATCGATGAGTTTACAGCGGAAGTTCGCGAAACCCGCCTGGGAAAGGAAGAATTTACTCGTGATATTCCCAACGTTAGTGAGAAGGCTCTGCGCAATCTTGACGAGCGTGGAATAGTTCGTGAAGGCACAAGAGTTTGTCCCGGCGATATCCTTGTGGGCAAGGTGGTACCTAAGAGTAAAGTCGAGTTAACGCCTGAAGAGAAGCTGCTACATGCCATTTTCGGTCGAGCAGGTGAGGATGTCAAGAATGACTCGCTTGAACTGCCGAGCGGATATGAAGGGGTCGTAATGAAAACAGAACTGTTCACCAGAAGAGGGGCTGGAAGCGATGAACAAAAGAAGGCACTGGTGAATGAAATAAAAAGATATGAAAGGCAAATGAAGTCCAGAGAATGTGCCATATTCAGGCAGATGGTTGAATCTATTCACAAGAAATTCGACGTTAATATTGTAGACCCATCTACGCGACAAAAGGTCGGCGTTAGCGATGACGATGAGGTTGTATATGAACAGATAGAGAATTTTGATATTAAGTGGGTCAAACCTGCTTCTGTTCGTGAAGAAGTGCAGAAAATCATCGATAGATTCTGGAGAAAAATTACAGAGGTCCAGGAGGATAGAAAACGAAAAACAGAAAGAATGAAGCATGGCGATGAGCTGCCTAGTGGTGTATTGCAGATGGCGAAAATCTACGTTGCCATAAAAAGGACTTTATCAATCGGCGATAAGATAGCTGGTCGCCATGGTAACAAAGGTGTTATCGCCAAGATCATGCCTGAAGAAGATATGCCTTTTCTCGAGGATGGCACACCTCTTGACATATTGCTGAATCCGCTTGGGGTGCCGAGTCGAATGAATGTGGGCCAGATACTTGAAACGCATCTTGGCTGGGCGGCAAAAGTGCTGGGATTTCAGGCTTTTACACCTGTCTTCGATGGTGCTTCCGAAGTTGATATCAAGAGACTGACCGAGGAGGCGAACAAACTCATGCAGCAAAGGAAAAAGGAGCTTGAGCAAGGTGATCAGCCACCGCCCGATTCTGAGTTTTTCATTAATATCCCAAAGACTTTAAAGACACAGTTGTACGACGGGAGGACCGGAGAGCCATTTGACCAACAGGCCACCATTGGATACATCTATATGATGAAATTGCATCACCTTGTCGATGATAAGATTCACGCCAGAGCAACCGGCCCGTATAGTCTTATCACGCAACAGCCTCTTGGAGGCAAAGCAAGGACCGGCGGACAAAGATTTGGAGAGATGGAAGTTTGGGCTCTTGAAGGATATGGAGCTGCTTATGCGCTGCAAGAGATGCTGACGGTCAAAAGTGACGATGTGGAGGGTCGAACAAAAATCTATGAGTCTATGGTCAAGGGAGAAAACAGCCTTGAGGCTGGAACGCCTTTGTCATTCGACGTGTTATGTAATGAAATAAGAGGCTTAGGATTGAACATTCAACTTGAGAAGAAACGGCTTGGAAGCACTGCTTTATAGGATGGACATATTATCTATTTTCAATCTTAATATGAGGGTTCTTGAATGTTAGGAAGCATTTACGATCGTATCAACGATTATGGTTCGGTCAAGATTTCATTGGCTAGTCCAAACGACATTCGTAGTTGGTCTTTTGGTGAAGTTCGCAAGCCGGAGACCATTAACTATCGTACTTATCGTCCGGAAAAAGACGGGCTGTTCTGTGAGCGGATTTTTGGTCCGGAACGGGACTGGGAGTGCTCTTGTGGCAAGTATAAGGGCACCAAGTTTAAGGGAATAATTTGCGATCGATGTGGAGTTAAAGTTACACATAGCAGGGTTCGCCGCAAGCGAATGGGACACATTAATCTTGCTGCTCCGGTTGTGCATATTTGGTTCTTTAAGTCCATCCCCAATCGACTCGGGAATATTTTAGGGATGAAAACTACGGACTTGGAAAAGATTATATATTTCCAGGATTATGTGGTTACAAATCCCGGTCAGAGCCCTTTAAAAGTAGGTCAGTTGCTTAGCGAAGAAGAATACCGCGAGGCTACGACCAAGTACGGTAGTGCATTCAAGTCCTCTATGGGCGCAGAAGCCATTAAGGCACTATTGGAAAATCTTGACCTGGATGAAATCAGTATGCAGTTGAGACGGGCTATAACCAAGACCAGCAGCAAACAGAAAATCAAAGACCTCACGAAACGCTTAAAGACTATTAACGAGCTTAAAAATAGCAGCAATAAGGCCAGTTGGATGGTACTTGATGCTATTCCTGTTATCCCCCCCGATCTGCGTCCCTTGGTTCTTCTGGAAAGGGACAATTTCGCCACGAGCGACCTAAATGACCTATACAGGAGAATCATCAACCGAAATAACCGTTTAAAGAAACTCATCGATCTTAATGCGCCGGAAGTTATTATACGCAATGAAAAACGCATGCTTCAGCAGGCGGTCGATTCGTTACTGGACAATGGACGATGTCGCAGACCTGTTCTGGGCAGCAACAATCGCCCGCTTAAGTCGCTGACCGACATGATCAAGGGCAAACAAGGCCGATTCAGGGAGAACTTACTTGGTAAGAGAGTAGACTACTCAGCCCGCTCTGTGATTGTCGTAGGGCCCAATTTGAAGCTATATCAATGCGGCTTACCCAAGAAAATAGCTCTGGAATTATACCAACCTTTTATCATTCGCAAGCTTAAGCAACATGGTTTTGCCGATACAATTAAAAGTGCCAAGCGCATGATTGAACGCCGTGACGAGCAGGTTTGGGATATTCTGGAAGAGGTGATTCATCAGCATCCTGTCTTGCTGAATCGCGCCCCTACACTTCACCGGATGGGCGTTCAGGCTTTTGAGCCGGTCCTTGTAGAAGGTAATGCGATTATGCTGCACCCACTGGCCTGCAAAGGATTCAACGCTGACTTCGATGGAGATCAAATGGCGGTGCATTTGCCTCTGAGCGTTGAAGCTCAGGCTGAAACTCATATCCTGATGATGACGACTAATAATATATTCTCGCCTGCCAACGGTTCTCCGATGGTTGGGCCATCCCAGGATATGGTTATGGGTAATTACTATTTGACTATAGGGCTTGACGAGTCGCTTTTGGAGACCCGAGATTTTCAATCAGAAAGCGATAAGAAAAAACCGCCGTTTTTCAGGGGTCCATTTGAGGCCATCATGGCTTATGAAATGAAGAAAATCGGCCTGCATGACAGGATAGTTGTTCGGCTTACTCATAAATTAGTGAAACACGCCCAAGGAGATACTAAGTCCGAAGATGATCGACCCCTTGCAATTGAGACGACCGCAGGTAGATGTATATTCAACGACATTCTGCCTGAGGGGATGCCGTTCTACAATATGACGATGTCCCAGAGAAAATTGAGCCAGGTTATTAGTAACTGCTTTGAATTTTCCGGTAGTGCTCAAACGGTGGATCTGCTCGATAGAATCAAAGACCTTGGATTCAGGTACGCTACGCTTGCAGGCCTTAGCTTTGGCATTACGGACCTAAAGGTGCCGGCAAAAAAGGCGGAAATTATCAGCGAGACGGAGAAGAAGGTCGCCAAAATCCAGAAAAACTATAGCGAAGGCGTCTTGACTGACCGCGAAAGGTATAATCAGGTTATTGATGCTTGGACTAATGCTCGCGTAGCAGTTACTAACGAAATGATACGTGGTCTTAGAGAAGACACCAAAGAGGACGGCACTCCATATTTGAATCCGATATATCTTATGACAGATTCAGGAGCGAGAGGAAGTATCGACCAGATTCAGCAGCTTGCGGGGATGCGTGCGCTGATGGCTAAACCGAGCGGTGAAATTATCGAAACACCGATAAAATCAAATTTCCGCGAAGGACTGACTGTTCTGGAATACTTCAGCTCCACGCATGGAGCACGTAAGGGATTGGCTGATACTGCCTTGAAAACAGCTAACTCAGGTTATCTTACCCGCAAGCTTATCGATGTGGCTCAAAATGTAATTATCATTGAGCGTGATTGCGGAACACTCCAAGGAATTACAAAAAGCAGTGTCAGTAGAGGCGAGGAAGTTGACATTCCACTTTCTCAGTTGATTATCGGCAGAACTGCTAGGGATAACATTCGCAATCCGATAAATGATGAAATGATCGCTCGTGAGAATGAGGTTATAACACCAGAGGCAGCAGCGAAAATTGAAGCTCTCGGTCTTGATTCAATAAGAGTCAGAAGTCCGCTGACATGTGACTGTCCGTTTGGGATTTGCGCGAAGTGTTATGGTTGGGATTTGAGTACCGGCTACTTGGTCGAAGAAGGTTCAGCGGTTGGTATTATTGCAGCACAATCAATCGGCGAACCTGGAACGCAGTTGACGCTGCGTACATTCCATACCGGAGGCGTTGCATCAAGGGCTATTCTTGAGCGTGAACAAAATGCCACCTATGCGGGAAAGGTTCAGTATCGTGACATGAGCGCTGTTTCCTTCAAGCGGGACGATGGTACGATCCAGATAATTGCACTTAAGAGGAACGGCGAAATAGTGCTGCTTGATGAAAAGGACCGTGAGCTTGACAGATTCAAGGTGCCTTATGGGGGAATTATCCTTGTGACTGATGACCAGAAAGTTAAAGCTGGTCTGACTCTGTTTAAATGGGACCCCCACCGTACGCCAATATTAGCTGAGGTTCCTGGCTTTATACGTTTTGTCGATATTGTCGAAGGCGAAACTACCCAGACTGAGGAATTGAAGATCAGAGGTTCAAGATTAAAAGTCGAAGTTGAGGATTCAGATACTGGCTCTGCTGCCACCACAGAGCCAAAGATTATCGAAAGGCCTGTTGTGATAGAGCACAAGGGCGACAAGCATCCGCAGATTATTATTGAGGATGCTGATGGTAAAATACTTGATGTCCACTATCTGCCGGCTGGAGCTAGGATCGAGGTGACCGAGGGCCAACAGGTGCAGGCTGGTCAGTTGCTTGCTCACCAACCCAGAGCCACCGGTGGCACACAGGATATCACCGGCGGCCTACCCAGGGTTACCGAAGTATTTGAAGCACGCAAGCCTAAGGACCCCGCAGCAATGGCCGAGATATCAGGTCGGATCGAGCTGCGAAGTGATAAGCGCAAAGGTAAAATGACTATTATCATTCGCAGTGAAAGTGGTATGGAAAAAGAGCATCATGTTCCGCGAGATAGGCACCTCAACGTCCATGCCGGCGATATCGTCGAAGCCGGAGATGCGATTACAGATGGCCCACTTGTTCCACATGATATTCTGAGGATTAAAGGCGAAGAATCATTACAGCAGTATTTAATTGCAGAGATTCAGAATGTCTATAGGTCGCAAAATGTCAATATAAATGATAAACATATAGAGATTACCATTTCGCAGATGATGCGAAAGGTTGAAATTGAATTTGTTGGTGATAGCTCTTTTTTGCCAGGCGAGATAGTGGATAGGTTTGCTTTCCGCAGAGAAAATGAGAGGTTGACAAATAGTATAAGAATAACAAATCTCGGCGATGCACCTGATTTAGAAGAAGGTCAAATTATCGATAAGAAGGAGCTTGCACGAATTAATGAAAAGGTTGAGGTAATCGGTGGTACACCGGCAAAAGGCAGAAAGCCCAAACCCGCAACAGCTAATACATTGCTTCTTGGAATAACCAAGGCTTCTCTTTGGTCCGACAGCTTCATTGCAGCAGCCAGTTTCCAAGAAACAACAAAAGTCTTGACGGAGGCTTCCTTAGCAGGTAAGTTAGATGAATTATACGGCTTGAAGGAGAATGTGATACTTGGTCACTTGATACCGGCCGGTACAGCTTTCAAGCCGCATCTTGAAATGAGAGTTAAGCATCTTGTAGAAGCTCCAATACCGAAGGAGCTTCGGGAAGTCAAGGTAGAGAAAGACGAAGAAGCAGTAGCAGAATCGAGAATTAGAGAGGTCTTGGGAATTGATTAGTGGGAATTAGATGGTTCTGAACAGAGAAATGAATTATGCCTACCGTAAATCAGTTAGTTAGACGCCCACGGGCAAAGTCAAAAGGACATAAACGTGTATCCGACATCAGTGGTTCACCACAGAAGCGAGGAGTGTGTTTGATCGTACGTACTCAGACACCAAAGAAGCCCAACTCTGCCCTGAGAAAAATCGCTCGTGTCAGACT
>Ga0315543_1000260_pt1 | contig 67051 bp, 68 predicted proteins | sample SalMarSW160210MG_2_FD_203098 | JGI IMG/M metagenome (GOLD analysis project Ga0315543, IMG submission 203098) | Salt marsh sediment microbial communities from the Plum Island Ecosystem LTER, Massachusetts, United States - Salt Marsh Sediment SW1601-210 ... | reverse complement strand
CAGGGGCTGTTTGAGGAGGTTGGGGGAGATATTGCTTTTGCCCTTCACAACATAGAACAGGAGGAAAAACATATTGAAGACAACAGGAAGATATTCGAACAGGAGGAGAGATTTAGGGCGATCTTTGCAGGCGCTGCCGAGGGTATATTACTTGCTGAAACACAGACGATGAAGATTAAATATACCAATCCTGCCATGTGTCAGATGCTGGGATATACTGAAGATGAATTGAAACATATGACCGTGAAGGACATTCATCCGCCGGAGGTCCTGGACCGAGTGATTTCCGAGTTCGAGATATATGAGCGAGAAAATAAACCAATGTTTCAAGAGCACATACCCTGTCTGAGAAAAGACGGGACAATAATATATACGGATATTATTACAACCCCGAGGATTATTATTGATGGTCGTCATCACAGCTCCACCTTCTTCCTGGATATTACTGAAAGGGAAAAAGCGGAGGATGATAAAAAGAAGATGGAAGCGCAGTCATTGCAGTCCCAAAAGCTGGAGGCCGTGGGGCGTCTGACTGGAGGCATTGCCCACGACTTCAATAACATCCTAACCACTATTATCGGGAATGCCGATATCATCCTTATGGGCATGCCAAAGGGTGCTCCGACGCGTAGAGGTCTGGAAGATATAAGGGCTGCCGGAGATCGCGCTGCCGCTCTTACCCACCAGCTACTGGCCTTCAGCAGGAAGCAGATCCTGCAACCCGTGATCATGAATCTAAATGAGACGGTCAATAATATGGACAAGATGCTCCGCCGAATCATTGGTGAAGATATCGAGCTAATGACAATCCTGTCGCCTGACCTGGGGCAGGTGGAGGCGGATGTGGGACAGATCGAACAGATTATTATGAACCTGGCGGTGAATGCCAGGGATGCCCTGCTGAAAGGTGGCAAGCTTACTATAGAGACGGCAAACGTGGACCTTGATGAAGGGTATGCCCGCAACCATATAGCTGTAACGCCGGGTCCTTACGTGATGTTGAGCGTGAGCGACACAGGAACAGGAATGACAAGGGAGGTCCAGGAACATCTCTTTGAGCCTTTTTTCACGACCAAGGAAAAGGCAAAGGGGACAGGGCTGGGCCTTTCCTCTATATACGGAATTGTGAAGCAGAGCAAGGGGAACATATGGGTCTACAGCGAGCCGGGGAAAGGGACTACGTTTAAGGTCTATCTGCCCAGGGTCGAAAAATCGTTAAAGAAAGAGAAAAAGGATAAAAAGCCAAAGGCCCTCACAGGTTCGGAGACCATCCTGATTGTTGAAGACGATGACATGGTACGCAATTTCACAGTAAGGGCCCTTAAAGGGTTAGGTTACAGGATTCTGATCGCGGCGGACGGCCAGGAGGCGATTCGCATTTCCGGGGATCATGAAGGGCCCATTCACCTTATGCTGACAGATGTGGTCATGCCCGGTATGAACGGAGGAGAACTGGAGGAAAGATTGAGGGTCTTTAGGCCGGATATAAAGACGCTTTATATGTCCGGCTACACAGACAATGCCATTGTGCATCACGGGGTCCTGGACAAGGGGAAGGGGTTTCTTCAGAAGCCTTTCACTCCGGATTCCCTGGGCCGCAAGGTGAGGGAGATTCTGGACAAGTAATGCCGGTTCATTAAAACAGAAAACACTTCGTAGGATTCATAAAAATGTCGATTTTCACTCTTGATAATAATGATGATAAATATCCTGAAAATGCCAATCCGGAGGAGATAAATATTCTGATTGTAGATGATGAAAAATCTATCCAGGACATGCTGTCTCATCTGATGGGTATGAGCGGATACTCATGCAGTATAGCTTCTGATGCCAAAGAGGCCCGATCCATTATGAAAGATCAGCATTTTGAACTTATTTTGTGCGACGTAAATATGCCGGGTGAGTCAGGCATGGATTTTATCAAATATCTGTCCGATTCCTATACCGACACGGCTGTTATCATGGTGACCGGTGAAGATAATACGGAACTCGCGGAAACCGCTCTGGATATAGGAGCCTATGGTTATATCATCAAGCCTTTTAAACCCAGCGAATTAATGATCAATGTCTCCAATGCCTTAAGGCGAAGAAAACTGGAAATCAACAATCGGATGAATCTGGTAAATATGGAGCATGTCATTAATGAACGAACGTCAGAGCTTCAAAACACACTGGAAAAACTCAGGAAAAGCACGGAAGGAATCATTCAGGCCATGTCTTCCACCGTTGAAACAAGGGATCCCTATACCGCCGGGCATCAACAACGGGTTGCCAATCTTGCGCAATCCATTGCCATTGAGATGGGGCTTCCGGATGAACAGATCGAAGGAATATTTATGGCAGGTTTAATCCACGACCTGGGCAAGATTGCCGTGCCAGCTGAGATCCTCACTAAACCCGGGAAATTATCAGATATCGAGTTCAATCTCATCAAGGTCCACCCTCAAGCCGGTTATGATATATTAAAAAAGATAGAATTCCCTTGGCCGATCGCACGGATTGTCATTGAGCATCATGAGAGGATGAACGGGTCCGGGTATCCTCATGGTTTACTCGGTGCAGATTTGCTTCTGGAATCAAGGATACTGGCCGTGGCGGATGTTGTTGAGGCCATGGCCTCCCACCGGCCATATCGACCGGCCCTTGGTCTAGAGGTTGCCCTTGATGAGATTTTAAAAAACAAAAATATCCTTTATGATCCGGCGGTTGTTGATGCCTGTGAAAAAATTGTCTCAACAGGCCATTTTCGATTCGAATAAGCGGTTGGTCACGTTCAAAAGTGTTGGTACAAAGCTTGTATAAAATTAATAATATGTCTCAATACTAGTTTCCGGTCATGCTGCTTTTTTCAAGGTGATATCTATCTCTTTAATTGCTAGTGGTCTGTTTTTAGGGGTTTAAGGGACATTTTCCTTAGTATGACCGAATATTCTAAGTTGCTTCAGGGGCGTAAACCCCTAAAATCAGACCACGGCATAACTTGGGTGGAATCTTCTTTTGAGATATCACCTTTCAAAAAACAGCATGGCCGACCAATAGAAAAAAATATGCCAACACTTTTGAACGATACCAAGAGATTTCCGTCGGGATTTTGCGATCACGACATTGGATGCATTGTTAAAAGGTCATTCATAATGGGGAAACGCCATGAACAATAAAATATCAAGTACCGCGGCAACTTCCGATTACAGGTCATACAGGGGCATAAGGCAAAGGCTGAAAGTGATATTTGCCTGCCTGACCGTCATCCCTTTTGTCGTCTTTGCCTTTATATATTTCAGGATCGGCACTCTTAATACCGCTCTTCCCGCTTCGCTTATCGCCCTTGCCCTAATCCTGATTCTAGAAGGCTTCATCGTCTTCAGGAGGATGGCCGAACATATTGAACAACTCTCTTCCGCAATGTCGCAAGCGGAAAGGGGAGCATTGAAAAATGTTCAAAAGGCGGGAGACACGAGGGAACTAGCCATAATAGCGGACACATTCAATCGCACCCTTTCCAAACTGGAAAATACGGCCAGGGAGTTGGGAGTAAAAGCAGTCCAGTCTTCAACCCTTAATGAAATCAGAGAAATCGTTTCAAAAACCATTCATATGGAGGAAATCGCCAGGCTCATATTGGAAAAAACCATGAATGCGGTGACATCTGAAGCCGGATACATGGCCGTAAGACGTGGAAAAGACCAGAACCTTTATATCACCGCGATCTCCGATACAAACGGAAATATCAAAGAAGGTTTGGAACTCGACGCAGACAAGAGTCTCGCAGGTCGCGTGGTTCGGGAAAGGTCTCCTATCGTTATAGACGATATCAACAAGGAAACTCAGATGATAGAACTCAATATCCCTGATATTGGTCTCCCCCGTCTCCTGTACCTCCCTATTGTCGCTAAAAGAAACAGTATCGGTGTGCTTGTCCTAGGAAGAGATGAAAATCAGACCCCTTATAAAGAAGAAGATGTCCAATTTCTCCAGACACTTCTTCAACAGTTGGCCTATAACTTTGAAAACGCCAGGCTCTATGAGGATCTCCAGCAATCAAACATGGAATTGAAAATTGCGCTGGATTCCCAAAAAAAAACCCGGGATCAACTTTTAACTTCAGCCAGAATAGCCGCCTTTGGGGATCTGTCTGTCAACGTGGCCCATGAGCTTAACAATCCGCTCACTGGAATACTGGGATATGCGGATCTGATTCTTGTAGCTGACATCGATGACGAGGAGAAAACCAAATATCTTAAAGAGATTCGAGATCAAGCGATCCGGGCGAGTCAAATTACCAAAAGTCTCCTGGACTTTGCCGGTGACAACCGACAACCCGGAATTCGGACAGATCTAAATGCGGCCCTCCAAAAAACACTCTTGTTATCTAAAGGACGAATGCGGGATTCCGGAATACAGCTTGATCTTTTACTGGAAAAGGACCTCCCCCTGGTCAATGCGGACCAGGCCCAGATGGAACAACTGTTTTTCCATCTGATCAGCAATGCCCTAAACGCGATGACCGGAGTATACAGGTTCCCCGACGGGGTGCAGGCTGATGATTCTGGAGTTAAAATCAAACAGCCTCTACTCAAGATCATGACAGGCAAAAAGGACAAATACCTCTACATATCATTTCAAGACAACGGTCCCGGCATATCCCCTGAAGACCTTTCCCGTATCTTTGAGCCCTTCTATTCTACACAGGAAAAGGTGAGTCAGGTGGGTCTCGGCCTCTGGGTTAGCCACAGGATGATCACTGCCTATGGAGGTCATATACGCGTAAAAAGTGAAACTGGAAAGGGAAGCCTTTTTACGGTCGAATTGCCAATCACCAGCGGGAATAAGAATTGATTATTGAAAATTGAATATTGAAGATTGAAAAAATTAAACAGTAATCAACTGAGGAAAAAGAATTGAATACAGGAGAATTGAAGGAGAGAACAAAACAGTTTGCTCATAAGTGTGTTAAGCTTAGTCTTTCACTACCAAAAACTTCTCTGGGGAATCATATAAGAAACCAGTTAATACGTTGCTCGACATCCGTTGCAGCAAATTATCGTGCAACACTTCTAGCGCAGACAAAGGCTAGCTTTGTTGCAAAGCTCAGCATCGTACTCGAAGAAACAGACGAGACCGGTTTCTGGCTTGAATTTATAAAAGATGAAAATTTACTAAAAAGTAGCCATGTAGTACCTTTGAAAAAGAGGCTTATGAGTTGACAGCCATCTTCTTTTCATCCAGAAAAACAGCAAGAAAAAAAATATAGAAAATATTCAATAGTCAATATTCCATTTTTAATAGCAAGGCCACATATGACAATAAAAAAGAGAATACTTGTTGTGGATGATGAAGAGATGATTGTGGACCTTTGTAGAACAATGCTCATCCATGAAGGATATGACGTCATGACCGCGTCCAGCGGCGATGAGGCCCTGAAGATTGCCGCTTCCGAACCAATTAATATGCTGTTGACAGACATGTTGATGCCTGGGATGAGTGGTCTGGAAACATTCCTGGCCTTGCGAGAAAAACATCGCGACCTGATCGGTGTGCTGCTTACTGGCCACGGCACCATGAATATGGCTATTGAGGCCATGGAAAATGGTTTCAGTGGTTTTATCAGAAAACCCTTTACGACCCGTGAACTGATTCAGGTCGTTAATTACTCTTTTCAACAGGTCGCCCTGAAAGAGGAAAACACACGTCTCAAGACGCTGATTCCGCTATTTAGCCTCGGTGAAAAATTTATTGCTTCCAGTTCAACAGGTGAGATTCTTGACGAGTTGATCGAGACCATTTTCATACAGACTGGGGCACAGAGGATATCGGTCATGCTCTATGAAGAAAAGGAGGGTTGTCTTAAAATTGCAGCGTCCAAAGGTATCAGTGAGAATATCCTCCCTAAAGTCCAAATCAAGTCGGGCGAAAAGATCGCTGGGCGAGTCTTTCAAACCGGTGAGCCCATTATCCTTAATGGAGGCCCACAAGATAATCCCGAATATGCCCATCTCCTAAAATCAAAGGATATTATCGCCGCGATCTCATTTCCGTTGAAGGCCAAGGACCAATGTCTTGGGGTGTTGAATATCAGTAAAACAGGAAAAGGCACCCCCTTCAGTAATTCTGATATAGAGATGCTTTCCATTATCTGCGGCCAGGCGGTCATGGCCATGGAAAATCTACGAATTATGGAGGAAAAGGCGGAAAAAACCAGGATGCGCACTATTCTGGAACAATACGTTTCACCGGAAGTCGCTAGTATCCTTATCTCCCACGATCAGAACCCCATTGAGATTGGAGAGATCAAAGACATCACCGTCCTCTTTGCCGATATCAGGAACTTTACGCCTCTGGTCCAGACTCTCCCCCTAAAAATACTCCGATCCTTCCTGAATGATTTTTTTAATCTACTTACTGAAATCATTTTCGAGTTTGACGGCACCCTGGACAAATTCATGGGTGACGCCTTGCTGGCCTTTTTCGGGGCTCCGGTTCCTCTGAAAGAACCGGATAATTCGGCGGTTGGTTCGGCTATAATGATGCATAAGATTTTCACGGAACTTAAAGAGGTTTGGTCCAATAAAAACAATGAGATAGGGGAGATCGGCCTCGGCATCGGTATAACTTCCGGTGACATCTTCCTGGGAAACGTTGGGTCGCAAAGGAGATTCGATTATACGATCATCGGTATGGAGGTTAATATCGCTCAGCGTCTGGCAGCAGATGCGCGTTCCGGGGAGATACTCGCTACCCAACGGGTCATAGACGAGCTCGGATCACAATTCAAGGTGCAACATGAATCGTCGCGGTTGCTTAAAGGCCTTAAGGAGCCAATACCTGTTTTCTCAATAGCTATAGTATGAAAATTTAAAAGAAGACATTAAGTCAACTATTAAATTTTAAGAAAGGAGAGATATCTACATGAATAAACAACCTACCTATGATGAATTAAAACAGCGGGTCAGTGAACTGGAAGAACAAGCCGCCATGCACAAAAAAACGTTGGAGTCTTTACAAGATGCTGAAGAAAAATTCCGAACTTAAAAAAGTAAGGAGATCTTCCATGGATACATTTGATCTGTCAAAAGCCTTAGAGATTGTGGACGGAGATAAGGATCTCTTTCAGGAGATAGCAAAGATGTTACTGGAAAACCTGCCTCATGATCTGGAGAGGATAAGGGACGCGATTACTAATAATGATGCCCATATGCTTGAAAGGGCTGCCCATAGTCTGAAGGGCGCGATAGGAAATTTCAGCGCAAAGCTCTCATTCGAGGCCGCCAATAGACTTGAAAAATTAGGAAAAGAGAATAAAATGGCTGAGGCCCAAGAGGCCTTCAAGGAACTCGAAAACGAGATAGCCGCACTAGAAGTCGAATTAAACCGTGTATTAATGGAGATATAATATGAGGGTAATGATTGTAGAGGATGACCCTATTTCCAGACATCTCCTTGAAACTTTCTTAGGTGAATTGGGCTATGAGATCATATCCACCTGTGACGGACTAGAGGCTTGGGAAGTAATGCAGGGATCTGAAGCCCCAAGCTTGGTCATTTCCGACTGGATGATGCCCGCCATGGACGGAGTGGAACTGTGTGAAAGGATCCGGAGAATGGACAAACCTGATTACACCTATTTTATCCTTCTTACCGCAAAGGGCGATAAAAAAGATGTCATCAAAGGCCTGGAATCCGGGGCGGACGATTTTATCATCAAGCCCTTTGACCGGGGAGAATTGAAGTTCAGGGTGAAGATCGGTGAAAGGATCATTAATCTGGAGCATCGGATCACACAGTTAGCGAACACGGATTTTCTGACCGGCGCTCTGAACAGAAGGGCCTTTATGGCACGAATGGAAGAGGAGATCAGCCGGAGCATCCGCAAGCACAAGGAGTTTTCCCTCATATTGACGGATATCGATCATTTTAAAAAGGTTAATGATACCCATGGGCACCAGGTCGGTGATCTTGTCCTTCAAAAATTCTCCACTGAATTATCTGAAAACATGCGTCCCTATGATTTTGTGGGGAGATACGGCGGTGAGGAGTTTATCGCATGTTTGCCTGATACAAACATGGAACAGGCTGGACTTACTGCAGAAAGGATGAGGCTGAATGTGGAGAGTATTCAATGCTCGTTTCAGGATAACACATCATTACCTGTTCAAATAACAGCCAGCTTTGGAGTAGCTTCTTTCAAGCCTACGTCCGACGAGAGCTTGGACTCCATCATTAAACGTGCGGATGATGCCCTTTATATGGCCAAATCGGAAGGGAGAAATCGCGTGTGCGCGTATCACAATGTCTCTTCCATAACCAAAAATCCCCCGGAGTCGTCCAATGAACAAGCCGGTTAATAGCAAAAAGCCTCCTAAGGGAAGAAAAAAGCTGGGAGAGTGTCTGATTTCAGCCGGGCTTATCGACGAAAAGACCCTGGACAAAGCCCTTGAAATCCAGAAAGTCCAGAAAAAGAAGCTGGGAAATATCCTTATCGATATGGGCGTGGCCGATGATGAAACCATAGCCAAGGCCCTGGCCGATCAACTCCATATCCCCATGGTCCGATTAAAAAACATCGAGATTAAAGAGGATATCATATCCCTGGTTCCCTCCGAACTGGCTGAAAGCCATCTGCTTATCCCCATCAAAGAAACAGAGGGAGGTCTCCTTGTCTCGATGGCCAATCCTTTGGATCTATACGCGATAGATGATCTGCGTTTTGTTACACAGAAACGTATCCATATTGCCATCTCTCCTGAAAAAGATATCCTGAAAGCCATCGAAAGATACTATCCCAACAAAGACCTTGAAAAGGATCTTGCTTCCGGACCCGCAATCGATGATGGAATCGAAATAGTTCAGCGAAAGGACATGGAGGAAAAGGATCTCACTGACATCCAGGAGATGTTAGACCTCACGGAACGGCCCCCCGTTGTAAGGTTTACTAATGCAGTCATCGCCGACGCCGTTAAAATGAAAGCCAGTGATATCCATATAGAACCTCAAAAAAATTCCATGATCATCCGCTATCGTGTAGACGGCATTATGCGGGAGATCATGAAAACGGACCGGCATATACATGCTTCTCTTGTATCCAGGATTAAAATTATATCCAATATGGATATATCCATACGGCGAAAACCGCAGGACGGCAAGGCCCAGGTCAAATACGGCGGTAAAATTTTTGATATGAGAGTATCCACCATCCCGGCCACCTACGGCGAGACTGTGACCATTCGCATTCTGAACCCGGATGCCGCAAAGACGAACATTGAAGACCTCGGCCTTTCCGACAGGATCTTTGAGGACTTCGTGAATGCCATCAACATGCCCCAGGGCATGATCCTCATCACCGGCCCTACAGGAAGCGGAAAGTCTTCCACTCTTTATGCCTGTCTTAACAGGCTCAACAGTCCTACTGTCAACATCATTACAGTGGAAGATCCGGTGGAATTCGATATTTCGGGAATCAACCAGGTACAGATTAATCCCACGGCCGGTATTACTTTTGCGGCAGGACTTAGATCGATACTTCGACAAGACCCTGATATTGTAATGGTAGGGGAAATAAGAGACCCGGAAACCGCATCCATCGCCTGTCAGGCCGCTCAGACAGGGCACCTGGTGTTCTCCACACTGCATACGAATGATGCCCCTTCCACCTTAACGCGTCTTATGGATCTTGGAATCGAGCCCTTCTTGCTCTCTTCCTCCCTTGTTGCCGTGGTTGGCCAGAGGCTTGTCAGAAAAATATGTCCAATCTGCAAGGTTCCCGATCCCCTGAGCCCACAGATCCTGAAACGACTCCCCCCCCATATTGGCGGGAAAAAGGACATTACCTTCTGGAAAGGCGCTGGTTGCGAAGCATGTAACTATTCCGGCTATTCGGGCCGTTTGGGGCTGTTTGAAGTTTTAATCATAACATCTTCCCTGAGAGAAGCCATAACATCCGCGGGCACGGCGGAAAGCATTAAAAAGACCGCTGAAGAGAACGGCTTTCAACCCATGAGTACGGATGGAATCCGGAAGGCGTTTCAGGGGATGACTACTATCGAGGAAGTCTTTCGCGTGGCCCCGCCCGAGATCGGGGAAATTCCCAGTGAAAATATCTTTCAGCCTGATTTTTATGAAAAAGCCCCTCAAGAGGAGATCCCGCGGGAAGGGCCGGTTTCATCTTTCAGCTCGGTCAGGCCCCGTAAAATCCTTTTGGCAGACGATAATGAGATTATTTTAAAAATCCTTTCAAATATCCTGGAATCCGAAGGATATCTCATCAGCATCGCTAAAAACGGGCTGGAGGCACTTAAACTTGCCTTACAGGAAAAGCCGGACCTTTTAATCACGGATTTTCTCATGCCTGTGATGGACGGCATGGCCCTTATTAAAAAACTAAAATCTCAGCTTGCCACCCGTTATATCCCCATCATTATGCTGACCGCAAAAGTAGACGAGGATTCGGAAGTAGAAGGTATTGATGCGGGCGCGGATGATTACCTAACAAAACCGGTGAACCCCAAGAGACTACTAGTCAGAGTAGACAGGCTTCTTAAGAGGCTGACGGTTGAATAGATGTGAATCATAAAGAGATTGTTCAAGGAGATCCAAACCCATGCCATGTTATTATCATCCTGATAAAGAGTCCGTCGCCCGTTGCAGTAACTGCGAAAGACAACTATGTGATCAATGCGCTATCCCCTGTGATAAAGGATTCCTCTGCGGCCGGTGCGTTGCCCTCGAAGTGGCCAAGGAAGCGGCGGATGGCATTGATCATCGTTTGGAGGAGAAAAGGAAAAAGGGTGAGACACGGAAGGAAAAGAAAAAACTTAAAAAGGTGCTGTGGCATGCATGGCAATGGGGCGTTGTGGTGATCGGCCTGGGTGTAATGGCCTATCAGTCCCCTGATCTTATTAGTGTTTTAAAGGAAGATAGACCTCTCAGGAACGGGACATATAATACGGATGCAAAGACCGATGATTGTATTCGAAATCTTTGGAAAGTATCGAAACTTTTGCAGGAAGGTAAACTGCCGGGAGAAAATCTTGTCTGTCCGGCAAGCAAAAAACCTTTTATCATAGCAAAGGAAACCGGAGATGTCGTGGCGCGAAGCCCCAACCCGGAACTCTACGGGTTCAAGGAAATTCGTGTCAGTAAAAAGAGACCGGTTCCGGAGGTGGTAAAATGATGATATCTCGAGACCGTACAAATAACTGCGCCGGATTTGTGCTTATAGAAGTGTTGATGGTCTTAGTCATTATCGGGTCGCTGTCATTGATCGCCATCCCTAACTACTCGGAATACAGGGAAAAGGCCCTCGCATCCCAGTGTCAGGCCAACAGGTATCATATAGAAATGGAGGAATTGGCCTATTTTGCTGAAAATAATAAACCGAGACTGACTATTGATAATAGGTACGAGTGTCCTTGCGGTGGAACCTATGTATGGCTCGTTATGGACCCGGAAGACCCTCGATATCCACAAATCGGTTGTTCTATACACTTTACGGGTTCCACAACTGAAACCAGCACCCCGACCGTCGAAGATATATCCCCCTCTCAGTTAATCGATGATCTAATGACCTATGTGTATAATCTTAATCTGCGTAAAATACTTACAAATTCCTTAATCTCAAAGTTAAAAAAAGCCGCTAATGCCCTCGAAAGAGACAAAAACAATAAACCTATCAAAATCCTTGATAATTTTATAAAACAGGTAAAGAAGCAACAGAAAAAGAAAAAAATATCACAGGAGGAAGCTGATATATTAATTTCCAAGGCGGAAAAGATAAACACCGTATTATGAAAATTGGTTCGACCATCTCTTAACCCTTTCCCTGTTTTGACTCTCTTCCTTAGAATTCTACATCTTCGATATGGCCAATTAGATTCAGCTGAAAAAATGTTCTTGCAATTTCCCTCTCAACTGTTAGTCTATTGTTTTCAGCTAGTTCCGGATTTCAAGTCCTCTCTCAACATATGATGGACTCTTAAAAAGTCGAAAAATGCCCTCAGCTACCATTCCGGTCGCCCATCGAGCGCGGGATATAAGTCCGGCCGGAAACCAGTCAAAACAAGCAGATCCGGCTCCCTGGTTTCTCAGGGTTAACGACTTTAGAGACCTTTTACGAGTGCAGCAACATGTGGTATGTTTATTGATATTATAATGGAGATAAAATAGTGAAGAACCCTGGTGAGGTTATTATCCGTATTAAAAAATATCTGCTTTGCCTTTTTTTGTTTTCTTTTATTTCGGCGTGCCAAATCTTTCATGGTTCCGAAGGAAAAGCGGTCATCACCGTAGGCAAAACAGGTATCTCCAAGGCAGAACTCCGGGCCGAGATAGGCAGTATTATTTCCGAGATGGGAATGACGGACGAGGAGGCAAAAACGGCGATTAACTCTATTATCGAGAAAATAATAGAGAAATATCTGATTATGGAATACGGAAAAGTACAGGGTATAACCGTTTCGGACGAGGAACTGGATGCGGCCGTAAGGGGTATTAAAAGCGATTACCCGGAATCCGGTTTTAAGGAGATGCTTCTCCAGAGATATATAGATATCAATACATGGAAAGAGGAGTTAAGGCAGGACCTTCTTATAAAAAAGGTGATCTCAAAGGTCCTTGGAGACATTCCTGACGTAACGTTTAATGAAATAATAGAATACTATGAATCACACAAAGATGAATTTGCCTGGCCGCGGATGATTCAGTTACGCCAGATAGTAACACGATCTCAGGAGGAGGCTGAAGAAATACTGCACCGCCTTTCCGAAGGAGATCAAATGGCAGAACTCGCAAAGAAGTATTCCATTACTCCTGATGCCGAGAAAGGGGGCGTCATGGGCTGGATAGCCAAAGGCCAACTCGAAGAAGAAATAGAGGCAACGGTTTTCGCCCTCCGCGTAGGGGAAAAAAGCCCTATAATAGATTCACCATACGGGTACCACATCTTTGAAGTGCTTTCCGTACGCGATGCAAGGGTTCAAAACCTGCTTGAGGTAAAGGCGGATATTGAATCAATGCTTGCGTCTCAAAAAAAAGAGACATTCTATGCAAAGTGGGTTGAAGGATTAAAAAATCGCTTCCCGGTGGGCATAGATGAAGATATCTATACTGATTGGAATAAGGAGGGGTAATTGGCATGATGAGGATAAGGGTATTATTGATATCGATTTCCTGTATGATTGCTTTTTTTGGTTCTACAGGCCCCATATCAGCGAAGATCAGTAACAGGATAGTGGCCTTTGTCAATAATGACATTATTACGGTTTACGAACTGGAAAAAAGGATTGAGGAGATAACCGGCCAGAGTCCCGATCACCTCAAGACACAGGATGAACAACAGTACCTCGGGATAAGACGAGAAATACTGGAACAAATGGTTAATGAAAAGATCGCTCAAGACAAGATCCTGGACATGGAACTTCAGGTTACAGAGGCTGAGATAGATTCGACTGTGGAGAGTATCAAACAATCGAACCAATTAACTCAGGAGGACCTGATAAACCAATTGAAGGCCGAGGGATTAACCTATGAAAGGTTTAGAAAGGAAATAAAGGAGGACCTGGAACGCAGGAGACTTATTGATTACGAGGTGAATTCAAAGACAATCGTCACGGAAAAGCAGATAATAGAGTATTATAATGAGCACATAGACGATTATAAAACCGATAGCCAAGTTCATATTGCCGGCATCTTCTTGATGCAGAACAATCCGGAAGACAAAGAAGAGCTCACCGAACTGACACTAAAGGCCAAAAGCATCTTGGCCAGGATCAGAGAAGGCGAAGATTTCGGTACCCTGGCAAGGGAGTTTTCCCAGGGCCCGGGTGCAGAAGATGGAGGAAACCTAGGTGCTCTGCAAATATCTCAGATAGACCCCGACCTGTCGAAGATACTCAAAAATTTGCCCGAAGGGGAGCTTACCGAACCTATTATCAGGGAAAACAGCATTCATATCATCAAGCTTATCAGGAGGGAGGATGCGGTAGTAACACCTCTTGAGGAAGTAAGGGGGTCCATCTATGAAACGCTTTATTCGGAGGAAATCGAAAAGAGATATGCCTCCTGGATCAAAGATCTGCGTGAAGATAGCTACATAAAGATAATCTTTTAGGATAATTTGAGGGAATTCAAAGTTAACATGGCGACTCAGGAAAAATCAGGGTTGGGCATCCTTTTAAAAGGGGAAAGGGGAAAGAGGGGCTTCACGCTGGATCAATTGGCCCGGATTACCAGACTCAGGAAACAATTCCTGGAGGCACTGGAGGACGAGAACTGGGATAATCTGCCCTCTCCTGTTTATGTAAAGGGATTTATCAGGGCCTACGCCCAAGGTGTCGGTTTTGACGGAAAAGAGGCCATCAGCCTCTTTGAAAGTATCGCCCCTGTGACGCAAGAAATCCCCATGCCCCTTACGGTTCCAAAAGAACCCAACAGAAAAAGGCTCTATCTGCTTCTAGCCTTGTTGACCGCGGCCCTGGCAGCGGGGATCTATCTGTGGGCGGACAATAGCCTCCTGTTTTTCCAAAAAAAAGAAGCTGAAATCCCGGGGGAACAGATATCGAGTTTTGCAGATGAACCACAGCCCGACGAGGCCCCCATTCTTGAAGAGGCAACATCCGAACACGCGACGGAACCTCTTGAATCCGGGGTTGATCACATTGCTGAAGCGGTTGCCCTTGTCCCTGATTATTCAATAGCGCCTCTAGCCACTGCCCCAGGTGAGCTTGTTCTTACAGGGATTGTAAACATGAGAACCTATATAAAGATATATGTGGATGATAATCCGCCTAAGGAATACATATTTCAGGCGGGCAGCCGACCCCAATGGGTTGCCGAGAAAGGCTTTGATATACTTGTAGGGAACGCGGGAGGTATAGAGTTTGACTTTGACGGAGAAAGGATAACGGATCTGGGGAGAATCGGCAAGGTTATCAGAATAAGCTTCCCTGAAGGTTTTGAATCAACGGTTTACGGGGCTGAAGATGGATAACGTATTTGAAATATTAGATGAAAGGGGTTTTATCGAACAGGCTACTGACAGGGAGTCGCTTTGGGAACTCTCAGAAAAACCCGTTACATGCTATATAGGATTTGATCCCACCGTGGGGAGTCTTCATGTGGGTAACCTCATGCCCATCATGGCTCTGGCCCACATGCAGATGAACGGACACATACCTATCGCGCTTATAGGAGGAGGAACGGCCCTTGTAGGTGACCCCAGCGGCAAAACAGAGATACGTCCCATTATGACAAAGGAAGAGATCGACAAAAATGCCGAAGAGATCAAAAAACAACTATCCAGATTTATTGATTTCAGCAGCGGCAAGGCCTTAATGTTAAACAACGCTGACTGGCTGTCGGATCTGAATTACATTGATTTTTTAAGAACCATCGGGCGTCATTTCAGTGTCAACAGGATGCTGGCGGCGGAAAGCTACAGGGCCCGGATGAAGACCGGCCTTAGTTTTATAGAGTTTAATTACATGCTATTGCAGGCCTATGACTTCAGATATCTTTTTAAACAATACGAGTGCCGTCTCCAACTGGGCGGAAATGATCAGTGGGGAAATATCCTCGCCGGGACCGATCTGATCAGGCGCATGGATAGCGAGATAGTACATGGACTTACATTCCCATTAATTACAACCTCGGCCGGCACAAAAATGGGTAAGACACACCAAGGCGCCATATGGCTTGATCCCGCATCAACATCGCCATACGAATATTACCAGTACTGGGTAAACCAGAACGACAAAGATATAGTGCGATTCTTATCCCTGTTTACATTCCTGCCCATGGGCGAAATCAAGAGGCTGGGAGCATTACAGGACGCTGATATCAGGTACGCCAAGGAAGTGCTGGCTCTTGAGGCCACCGCCATCTGTCATGGCAGGGAGGAAGCTGAAAAGGCAAGGCGTGCTTCCCGACAGCTATTTGGGAAAGAAGATTCCGGATTATCCGAGGCCGTGCCCACTTTTCATATAGACGAAACAGTAATTAAAAACGGGGTCCCGGCTTATATTCTATTCGAAGAGGCAGATCTTTGTGCTACCAGGTCCGAGGCGCGTCGCCTTATCTCCCAGGGAGGAGCCTATGTCAACGGGAAAAAGCTTGGTGCCGTTGATCAGGTCATAGACTTGAATGATATGGATGGTGGTTCCATATTATTGCGGGCGGGCAAAAAAAAATACATCAGGGTTGCTGTAAAATAGTGCCGCTCCATGAAATATCGTTTTCGCCTTTCCCCCTTCCGTGCCCAACCTCTGCGGTACCCCGCTACAGATGATGGGCAGGCTGTTACGGAGGAGAGGCGTGCTATAAGCAATCAGCATTCAACTATCAGCTAAGAGAATTAGAAACAAATATTTGGCTGACTGCTGATAGCTGACCGCTAAAAGCTCCAAGTGGGATTTGATTGTTACTGCAAGGAGATAAACATAAGGCCTTAAGGAAGGGCCTATCGGATCAAAAACAATGAATGATAAACACAAACCAGAAACCAACGAGAACAAGGTCGACATCAGCATCGATGTGTATCCGACTACGGATCATACTCGCGTGTATCAAAACGCGGAGAGGGCTATTGTGCCCTATGATCCCCTTCAATTCTATATGCAGGAGATCAAGAGGTATGACCTGCTGACCAAGGAAGAGGAAGTAGCGCTTGCCATCAGGGTAAGGGAACACAACGATCAGGCAGCGGCCTTTAAGCTCGTTACCTCCAACTTGAGACTTGTGGTAAAGATAGCAATGGACTTTCATCGTTACTGGACGAAGAGTCTTTTGGACCTCATCCAGGAAGGTAATGTGGGTCTCTTACAGGCGGTAAAGAAATTCGATCCCTACCGGGGCATCAAATTCTCTTATTATTCCTCCTTCTGGATCAAGGCCTACATGCTGAAGTTTATTATGGAGAACTGGAAGCTGGTCAAGATCGGCACTACCCAGACACAGCGCAAATTGTTTTTTAACCTGGCAAAGGAAAGAGATAAATTGATAGCACTGGGATTCCTGCCTGAACCCAAGCTGCTGGCAGAACGCCTCGATGTCAAGGAAGAGGATATCCAGGAAATGACCCAGCGACTGGGAGGAGGGGATGTCTCTATCAATGCGCCCATAGGGCATGGAGGAAAAGAGGAATATAGTTCTATTTTGCCGGACAGGGCTGTGGATATTGATGAACAACTGTCAGCGGCTGAAGACCGATCACTTCTCCTGAAAAAACTGGAAGAATTTAGACAGAGGCTGTCTGAGAAGGAACTGGATATATTCGATAACCGTATAATGTCCGACAATCCCAAGACTCTTCAAGAATTGGGTGATAAATATAACATCTCCCGAGAAAGGATCCGGCAGATCCAATCCAGAATTGTCAATAATATCAAAAAATGGCTTAGGGAGGAGATCCCTGATTTTGATGAGGAGTTCTCGGATTTCATTAAATAGACTATAGGCTTGGCATATGAAACAAGGCATAAAGCTATGCCATTTCCGAGGCATTGGATTATTATGAACCGACATACCAAGACAAAAAACTGTTTTCGCAGATCAATAATTCTCGCGGTCCCTGTGCTGCTTTGGTGTTTCCTCTCCTGTGCCACAACGGGAAAGAATCCCGCTGCCATGGAGCCGGTTATATCTTTGCAGGAAACCGATAGAGCAGCGTTGGAGCCGGAGACCCCTAACAAGAATATAGAGACGCTTGAGAAGAGTGAGAGGCTTGACCGGGAAACATATATGAATTTTATGTTGGCGTCCCTTAACATGATTCGGGGCAATTATAAAGAAGCGAGGGAACACCTTTCCGCGGTCATAGAGACCGACCCTGATTCAGTATATCTGAATAGAAGAATGGCCATCCTGCTGCAGAGACTGGGGGATTCCACGGGAGCAATCAAACAGGCCCAAAGATGTGTAGAAATCAACCCCCATGATATTGACTCCCACCTCCTTCTTGCAGAACTGTACTTTCTTTCTGGTGACAGGGAATCGGAACAAAAAGAGTATGAAACCATCCTTGAAATCGATCCCAGCCAAGAGCCGATAAGGTTAGTCCTGGCAACTACACTTATTAGAAAAGGACTTTTTAATGGAGCCATGGTCCATCTTGACGAATTGATAAAACAGAATCCCGGCCTGGTTATCGCCTACTATTACAGGGGAAGGATATACGTAGAAACCGGCGAATATGAGAAAGCGGAAAAGGAATATCTTCATGCCCTTGAATTAGATGACACCATCGAACCGGTCCTTTTTGACCTGGCCAGTCTTTATCAGATGGAAAAGAGATTTGAAGAAGCGGCCAAGCTATATAGAAAGCTGTTGAAACTCTATCCTTCCAATAGAGTGGCGAAAGAACGGCTCTTATCATTATACAGCACGCTAGGGCAGGAGGAAAGTACGCGGAAGCTTATAGAAGATATAGAGAGAGAATCCGAACCTGGAGAGCCCATACGACAGACCCTGGGCCTGTATTATCTGGGGCAGGGCAGACTTGCCGAATCCATTGTTGAACTGGACCTTATCGTTACAACATGGCCCAGAGACTACAAATCAAGATTCTACCTTGCCCTTGCCTACAAGGAAAACGGACAACCTCAAAAGGCGCTCGAGCATTACGGAATGATTCCGGAAGAAACAGAGTGTTTTGTAAATTCCCGGATACACATGGCCTACATTCTGGATGAAATGGGGGAATACAATGAGGCGGTTAATGTCCTTAAAAAAGCTATTGAAGTTGATGGAGAACAGGTTGATCTCTATTTGATGTTGTCTTCTCTCTTTGATGCCAAAAAGGAATACGGCAAGGCCATGGAGGTAATCGAAGACGGCTTGAAATACCAAGGTAAAAACACGGAGCTTCTATTTCGACTCGGTGTCATGCTGGACAAGACAGGAGATAAAGAGGGGTCCATTGAGCAGATGAAAAAAGTCCTAGAGATCGATCCGGATCACGCTGACTCCCTGAACTACATCGGCTATACTTACGCTGAAAAGGGTATAAAACTTGACGAGGCCCTGGATTTAATTCAAAAGGCATTGAAAATCAAACCCAACAGCGGTTACATTATTGACAGTTTGGGATGGGTCTATTACCAGAAGGGACTCTATGACAAGGCGCTGGACTTTCTCAAAAAGGCCTTCTCCCTTCTTTCGCATGACCCGACCATTGCCGAGCACTTGGGAGATGTCTATTTCAAAATAAGTGAATATGAGAAATCCCTGGAAATGTATCAAAAGGCCATCACCCTTGAAACCCAGTTTTATGATAGAATAATGGAAAAGATTGAGGAGGTGAAAGGATTCCTCGAGCAATAGCAACCTGTCTTCTATTTCTGCTCCTGCCCCGCCGTCTACCTTAAAGCCGGGGTGAGAGCCGGCAATTACGGCCCAATAGGCTCTCTGCCTGATTTCAGGAATCAACAACATTCTCCGCATTATGAAATACCTGTTCACAGTCAAATTGCCTTTCCTGATCCTAGCGATCTTTATCATCTTTTCCATGGGATGTGCGGCGCTTTACCACCCTGTTCCACCCACAACTCCACGCCCTCATGAGGCTGCGGAGCTTATTTCAGACATGCTGGATCAGGAGGATAGGATATCTTCATTCTATTCTTTGGGAACTGTCGTGTTAAAAGGATGGGTGTTCAAATCGGAAGCCGATATCCTGGTAGCCGGTACCAAGAAACCCTTTAAGATGAAGATCGAGATCACTCATCCATGGGGCATGCCTGTACTTCATATCCTGGTTGATAACCAAAGGATTAAGGTGCTCTCCTTTGAAGAAAAGAAGATCTATACGGGTAATATAACGGCTGAAGCCCTTTCAGACCTGTTACCGGGAAATTTTTGGGACCCCGCTGTTGTCTGGTCTGTGTTAAGGGGGTATACACCCATCGCATGTTATGACGAAATAGGGTTTTCAGACACTAACAGCATCAGCCTGATGGATGAAAAAGGTATGGAGATAGAGATAATAGAGCTCTATCCTGAACATTTCCTGCCGAAACGTGCCTCTTTTCCGGGTAAGTCTTGGTATATCTCCTTCTCGGGATTTAAGGAAAATGACGGGATTTATTACGCCTCGGAGCTATCAGTGAACAACATAAAAGGGGAAAGGGATCTGGTGCTTAACAGAAAGGAGATGGTGTTCAATAAATCCATCCCTGATCAGATATTTGTCCTGGAAAAACCGGTAGGCTTTGATACCGTGTACCTAGATTAACCCCCTATACTGGACATCTTCACTGATTATCTACATAACCTTGAATCATTACTTTTCTACATTGAAAAGACTCTTCTGCCCGTCGTCCTGCCCAGCCATTGCGTGGTCTTCCTCTTCCTCGCCTTCCGAAATCCTGCCTTTCAAAAAATACCGGTCAAACATCCTGTTAAAATCCGTCCATGCCCCCTCCTTAATATCCTTTTCCATAAAACGCGCGAGCCCGTTCATCTTTGCATCCAGGTCATCCATAAGGTGGAGGGCATAGGCCTCCAAAAATTTCGGCCTCTTGGGGGATCCAAATTCATACTGGCCATGGTGACTAAGTATAATGTGTTTAAGCCTGAGGCCGGTTTCTTCGGGAAAATCCTTTATCCCGGACAGTTTTTCCTCCACCATCATGATCCCTTCCACCAGATGACCCAGGAGCCGTCCCTCATCAGAATAATCTATCCGTGCATCGTAATTAAATTCTCTTACCTTACCTATATCATGGAGAAAGGCTCCGGCAATCATCAGGTCCTTGTCCAGTATTTGATAATATTCGGCTACGCGCAGGGACAATTCACAGACGGAAAGGGTGTGTTCCAGCAATCCCCCTATGTAATTGTGGTGAAAGTTCTTAGCTGCGGGGGCCCTTTTAAAAAGCCCCATAAAAGTGCGGTCTGAAAGGAATCTGTCTGAGAGGGTCCTTAGATAGGGATCCTTTATCTTTTTGATTATCCTTCGCAGGGCCTTCATCATATCCTCCATGTCCCTGGGTGCGGGCTCAAGAAAGAGCTCCGGATCACTTTCCTCGACCACCGTCAAAGTCGAAACCACAAGCTGAACCCGGTTCTTATAAGAACCCGCGCGTCCTTCCACCTCCAGAATATCTCCCTCCTTAAATAAGGGTGACAACTGGGATGCGTTCTCCCATACCCTGGCCTCCACATCACCGGTGCGATCGGACAGGGTGATAATGATGAAAGGCTCTCCGCTCTTGGTCTGCCCCATACTCTTTAACTTGACCAGATAACAGCCATGGACACGTACATCCTCTTTAATGTCCTTTACCCATATATGGGACATATTGATTTCGGTCTCAGGCCTTTGCCCTTTAGTCATCAAAGTTTCCTTCAGATCCTTTCCCTTCGGACATCTTTGAGGCTCGCTCCCTGATCTTCTCCTCAGTCCATTCGGCACTGTCTTCTATCTTCTCTGCCTTTGGCCCCAAGTCATAAGAACCGGCGCTGAGTATGGCCTCAAAGGCAAGGGGGGCTGTATCCCCGGCATTAAATACATTTGTCAGGAGGTCATAAACGAAATCCTCGACACCTTTTGTCATTCTGTGCTGGATCTCTTTTGGCTGGGCCAGCATCTTGTTCTCGAAAGGAAGGTTGAGCTTCTTATAATTACCGCCCTTGATATCCTTTGATTTGGCGTATTCCGTCATCTCCTTCCATAAGGACTCAGAAACTCCTCCGTCCGGCAGCTTAACAAATTCACCCTCATCATCCAGGAAGGCATTCCCGAACTCGTTCACCTTAACGCCCCAAGTAATCATCTGAAGGGCAGTGGCGACATTGGCCTTGGTGGTAGTGGTCTCGCTGGCTATCCGGCGTAATCTTTCAGAATTATTGCCCGAAGTCCCATGCTGGGCACCCGATATTTTATACTTGGCCAGCGCATTATGGATCTCCTGTGTCAACGGTACCCGTATGCCCTGATCACTTGCCTCAATACCATGGGTAGTCCCGTTATTTAGGGCGATCCAGTCCGGGAGAATCCCGTGCGCGTTCAGCCCCTGGATCAGAAAAAGCGCCTCTTCAACGGTGGAAAGGCCCTCTTTGCCCTTGATCTCACCAACCTCAGTCTCATAGCCTGCCCATTGCGGCAGAAAGGGATGAAGCACTATATTGGCCAATAGGTTCTGGTCATCGGGCAGATGGGAGGCATCAATGGCAATAGAGGTAATACCCGCGTCAAACATGCTGGGGATCTCCACCTTTCCCGTTTCTACATCCTTATCCCCCTTTATGCTATAATGATCGGCATGGATAGCCACCGGGATGGTTAAACCAAGTTCATTGCATACATCATCTACAATTGCGGCAAGATTCCAGAAATTCACCGCGCAATATGCGTTTGCTCCTCCTTCTGATTTAGCGATCTCTATAATTATGGCGGCATTCGCCCTCTGTGCCGCAGAAAGTGCGCCCCGGATAACAAAACGGTTTCTTCCGTTTGCCGCTATGGTCATGGCCTTGCCCTTGGCTCTCAGGGCCCGGTCGACAACCTTTCCGCCCACCAGCAACGCCCTTGAATTAGGAAATAATCTCTTCACATTGGGCGGACGCCCGATCTTGAGCGCCTTCTCAAAATCTTTTGTCATTCTATTTCCTCCTTTGGACATATCGCACCTCCGTAATGATCGTTGAGCATTATTTGTAGTTAGCTTTCAGCTAATAGCTCTTCTCCCTCGACACCTTGAACCCTTGAATCCTTGAATCCTAATACGTGTTCTTGACAACAATGGCTGTCCACGAAGTGCTGTCCCTTTTCTTCGTTCCGTATCTCCCGGGCTGGTCATTTCAAGAGGTTACGGCCGTGGGATGCCTACCCCCTCCGCTGTTCCCCTCGCCTTCGCTCGGGGCCAGGGGGTCCCCCAGCCGTAACCCCATGAAATAACAGCGCCCTCCCGATAGTCACTCATAAAAGGAACAGCACTTCTCCTTAATTCCACAACTCCAGCCTTTCCCGAGGTCACGGGTGTTCTTTTCAAGACGACATCTCTAAAAGAATCCCACCCAAGGTATGCAGTGGTCTTGTTTTCAAGGGTTTGCTCCACCAGGACACCACGTAGAATGTACCGTTGCAAACAGGAAAAGGTTTGCCAAACCCTTGAAAACAAGACCACGTCCTCCGAATGCTATAGATGTCGTCTTGAAAAGAATGGCTGTGACCGGGAACCAGCTTTTAGCTATTAGCTATTCTCACTCGACACCTTGAACCCCCGAATCCTTGAATCCTATATCTGTCGTCTTGCGCCTTTATCTATTCTTAAACAACACCTTGCGGACTGTCAAGAAACATGTTAGGCATTGAACGGTTAAACGATCGTTTGCGGACTAAAGAATATGGACGAAAGGGACGTTGAAAGGGGATATGCCGCTTTCCACAGACAGCTCAATCACGTACTCCGGGAGAGGAATGTAAAGACATTCAAGGCATGTGTGGCAAGGCATCCCGGTCAAGCGGGTAAGCTTTCCCACTGTCTCGGGCTAAGTGACGAGATGGCTGAAGTGGAAATGTACAAGACTATATTAAACCGAGCCCCTCTCAAGGACCTTCACGAAGAAGTCCTAAAATGGCTCAAAGAACATGGCATTAATCCTCCGTCCCCCAGGATGAGGACCAGGAAGAGGAAGAGAAGGAATTAATGTCCTATTTATACCTTGCAAAACGGGAGCGGTCTATATCCGCCCTGTCCTTCAGCCTTTCCAGCCAGCTATAGTACAGGTTCTGTCTCTTCGAGGAAATAATTGAATCGGCATATCGCTGTTCTTCTTCCTGATATTTTTCCTTATCAATTCCCCGCTTATCCTCCCACCTGATGACAAATATCCCTTCCTCCCCTTCAAACACAGCCTCCGGGTATCTGTTGTTCTCGCTCAGGTTGAAGGCCGCCTCGTTCAGCCCTTGCATGACTCCAGTATTCTCAGGGAAATCCAACCGTGTAAAAAAATCAGTGGTCTCGGGCCGCATATCCATTTCTTCAGCTAGTTCATCCCAATCCTTTCCCTGTCTTAGTCTTGCAAGGTACCTCTCCGCCGCTGATTTTGCCTCCATTGTCGCCAGATAGTCTTTATAGTCCGCTTCTACCTGATCGGCCACCTCATCCATTTCAGGCAGGTAGGAAGACTTTCTGTCCATTACCTGGATGATGTAAAAATCGTCATTAAATTCTACTACCTCACTGATTTCCTTATTTTGAAGGGAGAAGACTAATTTCTTGAGTTTTTCATCCCCTCGAATATATGGGATCAGGTCTTCCTGGGAGAAATATTCCGTGCTCATAACAGGAACATCATTTTCCGCGGCGTACTCAGCTAAATCCATTTCGTAGGGCATCCGGTCTATAAGCGATAAGGCCCTTTCATGGGCAAGATCCTCGCTTTCATTGCCTATCAGAATGTCCAGGATCTGGTCCCGAACCTCTTCGAAGTCCTTTACTCGCTCCTCCTTTATATCCTCCACTTTGATAATATGATATCCATAGGTGGTCTCTACAAGGTCGCTGATCTGTCCCTTCTCCATGTTAAAGGCCGCTTTTTCAAAAGACTCTACCATCTGACCACCCGAAAAATAACCCAGGTCGCCGCCCTGCTCCTTTGTAGGGGCCTCCGAGTATTCCCTTGCCAGTTCTGAAAAATCCTGACCGCTGCGGGCCTTTTCAAGAACCGATAAGGCCTTTTCCTTTATCTTTTCCTTTCCATCCTCGGTGGTATCCGACGGCACCCGGAAAAGGATATGCCTGGCCCTGACCTCTTTTTCCTGTTTGAACATGGAAGGGTTATCTTCATAATAAGCCCTTATCTCCCACTCATTTATCTCCACCTGATCCCTGAAATCCTCAGGATGGATAACGATATAGTCTATTCTGATATTTTCGGGGATTCGGTATCCCTCTCTATGTTGCTCAAAATAATCCTCCATCAGAGAATAATCCACGTTTATTGAATCTTTAAAGTCCTCTGCTGAAAACCGGACAAAGCTTATCTTCACCTTCTCATTTAAATAAGTGTAGTAATCCAGGACCTCCTGATCACTCACTACCAGAAACGTGGTCAGGAACTGCATCAACTTTTCCTGCAGAAGTTCCTGGGCGATACTTTGCTCAAAATCCTCGGCACTCATCCTGTAGTTTGCGAGAAGCGCCCTGTATCTGTTACTGTCAAAACCTTCATTATACTGGAAAGCGGGGAATTCAACAATCCTATCCCTGATTTCTTTTTCGGTGACATCCAGGCCTGTCTTTTCGGCCTCTCTGCTTATAATCTTCTCCTCTATCAGGGACTCCAATGCCCTGTTTTTTAAATCAAATGCCTCGATGAGACTATCACTCCACATGTCTTGGTACTCTTGTTGAAGACCGGACAGCAGTTCTCTATAAGCATTCTCATATTCCAGCAGGCTTATAACCTCTCCATTCACTTCAGCCACCTTTGCACTTTCATCGGTGAAAGAGTATCCGAAGTAAAAGATAAACACCAATGCGATGATGCCTATCAAGACCTTGATAAGCCAGGACTTGGCGTGTTTTCTCATTAAACTAAGCAACATCAGGCTAATCCTCCCCTGTTAAGCATATAAAATCCTCCTTTATTATAAAGGCCCCAAAATTCCTAACGCAGGCATGTCCATAATGTTTCAAACAGGTTTCACCGTCGGTAACTTTACCTGCGGTTCGGTAAGGTAAAAGTCTCCCTTTTCTATCCAACCCTTTAGAATATTCGCGATCTCGAGGGCCCTTACATGGGAAGACATCGGTACAGCAGAAATATCCCTGCCGTTAAACCTTATGGTCCCGCTTTTAAGTTCCGCGTAGCTTACTCGCCCGAGGCTCTTTGCCTCTCCTTTTGGATAATCATGACCATAATCTATGATCTGGGCAAAGAGCTCTTCGTCCGAAACTCCGGTATATCTGGCCATCGCCTCGTTCAGTATTGGTATGGGTACGCCTAACCCCACTGCCAGAGAACAGCCGTAGCCTAGCATACTTACACCGGCAATCCATTTAGGATGCATCTCCTTCAGATTCCCCATAACCATCAATGTACCCCCGGGGCTTAAAGGTACACCGTTCTTCCCCCTAGGGGCCCCCGGGTCATGTTGCGTCCCCGGGCCGATAATATAACCCTGAGCGCCTCCCAGAAAGATCCGAGTACCCAGGCCCAAGGTAAGATAATACGGATCATTGAAGAGGGGGCTTAACAGGCCTGAAGTCGAGTAATTGGCATTACCCCCCTTCGGTTTCAGGACACCCATATAGGTATAAATGGTCTTGGAAGTAAGGTTTACGGCACAGTTGTAGTTCTGGTAGGCATTTCGAGGATTCAATAACAAGGCGTAAGGCAAATCAGAGAGAGCGACCTTTTTCTCAATCTCTTGGTTAGGATAACAATCAGTACCATAGCCCGTAGCCTTGATAATAATCTTCTTGCCCTTGACAAGATCATGGATAACATGTCCGCCGCCATACTTGAATTGCCCCGGATATACCCTGTTAAGCGGGTCATCCTCTGCCGGTTCCGTAGCCCCTAAATATATATCGACAGCAGCCAGCCCACCATAAGCAGGCACGTTGTTCAACAGCACCTTAGATGCCTTGATTGACGGTTTGGATGGACCGAAATTAATAAAAGCCCCCGAGGAACACATTGGTGCAAAGGTCCCCGTGGTTACTACATCTATCTCTCTAGCTGCCTTTGCCGGACCTTTTCGTTTAACAATCTCCGTCATTTTATCGGCCGTTACCACGACAGCCTTGCCTTCTTTTATCCTCTTGTTTATCTCTTTTATAGTCCTGGTTGCCTTTCCCTTAGCCACTTTTCCTACCTCCCAGTGAAAACATCCGGCGCCATCAAAGATTCCAGGGTTGCCGGATATTACCCGTATGATTAGTCAAGCCTTGTGCCCTTTTATATTAGACCTTGCTTCATGAGAAGAGACGCGGGGCACCAGATCAATATAAAATCGATCTAATAGCATAAATCTTATGATATGTCATTACAACAAAAAGTTTAGACTTCAATAATTGTCTACCGCCCCGCTTGAGCCACAGGAAGTCAAAAAGCGAATCCCGGATTAAGCCAGGGATATGCAAAGACCCTTCGCCCTCGCTCATACTGCACAAATAGATTGTGGATTTGCGTCCTTGATCATATCTTGACTTTCTGAAGGCCTTTCTATAAGAATGATATTGATGCTTTGATAACCTTTGAACCTGAGTGGACTAGGTGGCGAAGAGGACCAAATAGTTGTATGTGATTAAATAGCATAGTCATTAACCGCATGATCCGAAAAAGCAACCTCCACCTTGAAGACAAAAAAATGAGGGATCAAGTTCAATTAAGGAATCTAACCATTAAAGATAGCGGCCCTTTCTTCATAATCGCGGGCCCCTGCGTTATAGAGAATGAAGATATTACCCTGAGGGTAGCAGCCTATCTAAAAGAGATCAGTGACTTGATGGATATACCGATTATATTCAAGACCTCCTACGATAAGGCCAACCGGACTTCACTGAAATCATTTCGAGGGCCGGGGATAGATAAAGGCCTAAAAATAATTCAAAAAGTGAAAAATAGTACCGGCCTTCCGGTCATATCGGACGTTCATAATACTGGCGAAATCGGTAAAGCAGCCAAGATCCTCGATATTATTCAGATTCCGGCTTTCCTCTGCCGCCAGACAGACCTGTTGCTCGCCGCGGCTCGCACCAACCTTCCCGTTAATATAAAAAAAGGGCAATTTCTTTCTCCAGCAGAGATGGGGCAGGCCGTTGAGAAAATCACTTCAACAGGCAACCGGAATGTCCTGCTGACCGAAAGAGGTACCTTTTTCGGTTATAATAACCTTGTTGTTGACTTTAGGTCCATCCCTCTTATGAAAGCGTTTGGTTTTCCTGTTGTATTTGACGCAACCCATAGTGTTCAACTGCCCGGGGCTAGCGGCACCTCTTCAGGGGCAAATAGGGAGTTTGTACCAAACCTTGCCAAGGCCGCGGTTGCTGCTGGGGCCGACGGGATCTTTATGGAAGTACACCCTGATCCTGATTCCGCCCTTTGCGACGGCCCCAATGCTCTTCCTTTACACGAGATTAAGCCGCTTTTTTCTATACTTAAAGATATCCACGGCCTGATTAATCAAAACATACGGGCAGGCCGGGTTTAAGGGCAGTTAAAGAACCCGGGCCGGCCTCTGGGGTTTTGATCAAAGGCCGATATGATGTAGTTCATTCCCCGGGCCAAGATAAAATCTGGTTCATCCGGTTAGGGAGGACCCTAGTTAATCATGGCTGGATAAAGGTATCGCTAATATCCGGTGACGGCGGTTCTTTTCAAGACGACATCTATAGTATTCCGTGGACGTGATCTTATTTTCAAGGGTTTGGCAAACCCTTTCCTGGTGGCAACAGCATATTCTGCCAGGGGTTCTGGTGGGGCAAACCCTTGAAAATAAGCCCACTGCAGGCCTCGGGTGGAATTTCTTTTGAGATGTCGTCTTTCAAAGAACAGCCATGACCTTAACCCGCCCCTAAGGCATACTACTAGGTCGAAGGGCTGTCCCTTTTTTGAGTGACTATCGGGAGGGCGCTGTTATTTCAGGGAGTTACGGGTGGGGGACCCCCTAGCTCCCGTGCCTCTCCGGCACGGGAGAACAGCGGAGGGGGTAGGCATCCCACGGCCGTAACTCCTTGAAATGACCAGCCCGGGAGATCCGGAACGAACAAAAGGGACAGCCCTTCGGTGACGGCAGATCTTGTCAAGAACACGTATTAGGATTAAAGGATTCGGGGATTCGAGTGAAAATCTTAAGAACAAAACAATCAACCCTTGACCCTTTGAACCCTAGAACCCATTCGACACGCCGTTCGACAAGCTCACGGTCCTGAGCAAGGTCGAAGGACTCACGGCCCTGAGCACCGTCGAAGGGCCTTGGACCCTCATTTACTTCTTTACGTACTCATTAACCGGATGAAAGTAAAATCTTAGGGGATTAATGAAAAGAAAGATAAAGGGGTAAAGGATGTTAATAAAAGACCGGGCCTCTGCAATAAAGTTGCTTATCCTGGACGTGGACGGTGTAATGACCGATGGGCAAATCATCTTAAACCATAACGGTGAAGAGATAAAATGTTTCAATGCAAAGGACGGTCAAGGCCTTAGGCTATTAATGGGGGCCGGGGTCGAGGTGGCAATTGTCACGGGACGCAGGTCCGAAGCCGTTGAATATCGTTCCGGGGACCTCGGCATCAGCGAGCTTTACCAGGGAGTGGATGACAAAGAATCTTTTTGTATCCAATTACTGCAGCAGAAAAGATTGAAAAAGGAACAAGTATGCTGCATCGGCGATGATATTCCCGACATACCCATGTTTAATCATGTTGGTTTCCCTGTTGCGGTGGCTGATGCCGCTCTCGAAGTACGTGAGGCAGCCTGCCACGTTACAAAACATGCCGGCGGCAAAGGCGCTGTCAGGGAAGTCTGTGAGCTTATTCTCAAGGCCAAGGGCTCCTGGCTGGGTATTATCGGTGAAAAAGGGGGTGGGAGAAAATAGTCTTTACAGGTGAAAAGATACTCTGGTATAATTATTGCAGCTAATGATAACTTTAATACGACATTTACCTATAATAGGTATTGTAGCCCTATTGGCCGTAGTCGGTTTCTATTTGATAAAGGCAGGAAATGAAGGGCCTGAAGATTCCCCTCCAACTGATACTGTTAAGGACGAGAGTTTCAGGCTGAAAAATATACATTATATCCAGGAAAACCCCGATGGGGGCGCAAAATGGATACTTGACGCCGACGAAGTCAGGTTTTCAGAAGACAGACAGTATCTTTCATTCAACAACTTTCATCTGAAACTGGAAACTGAAAACAGTTTTGCGATAGATTTGTTGGGTAAAAACGGGTCTTATGACAAAACTGCCGACGAGATCAGCCTTAGCGGCAACCTGGAAGGGCACACCGATAACGGTTACAGTATAGCCACTGACCGAATCCGCTACAAACAAGAAAAAGGCCATCTCAATACAGATGGACCGGTCGAGATAACCGGCCCGTTTTTTTCAGTGACAGGCAAGGGTCTCCACGTTAACTTGAACACTGAGACCATAAAAGTTATTCACGATACCACAACAGTAATCGAAAGAGGGTCCCTGAGTCTATGAACCGTATCAATCCCCGGCCGTTTATCATAATACAGATGATATCTCTCCTTGCCGTTATGTATTCAAACACGGCATACACGGAAACCACACAAGAAAACAGGCCTATCCAATATGAGCCGGGATCCATAGTGGTCAGGTCGGACTCTTTTGAAATTGATAACACACGTCATGTGGTGATCTTCACGGGTAATGTTGAAGCCGTCAGCGATGATATAAATATTGATTGCCAGAAAATCGAGCTTTATTATGAAACCCTTGCTGGAGATGATGAACCTGAAAAGGGGAGGTTTCGTGTTTTAGAGATCATCGCCACAGAACAAGTCGTGATCAGCCGTACTGACGGTGGAACGGCTACGGCCGAAAAAGCCGTCTATTACCAAAACGATGAAAAAGTGGTTCTAACCGGCAAACCGGTCGTCAAGCAGGGTGCCGATTTCGTGGAAGGTTCGAAGATTACCCTGTTTTTAAAAGAAGGAAAAAGTCTGGTGGAAGGTAAGGCTAAAGCCGTCCTGTTTCCTAATGAAAGTGAGTAATAGTGGTAGCTCAGTTGGCTGTTAATACCGAGAGAATCGAGACCAAAGACCTGATCAAGAGTTATAGGGGAAGGATTGTGGTGGACAGGGTAAACCTGACCCTCGAACGGAACCAGATAATAGGGCTTTTAGGCCCCAACGGAGCGGGGAAAACAACCACCTTTTACATGATGATAGGACTTATTAGGCCGGATAGTGGGCGGGTCTTCTTAAATGATCAGGATATCTCAGCAGATCCCATGTATCTAAGGGCCAGAAAAGGCATCACCTATTTGCCTCAGGAACCCTCTGTTTTTCGAAAGCTCACGGTAGAGGAAAACCTCCTGGCGGTCCTGGAGGGAATGAATGGCACTTCTTTGGAGATAAAGGAACGTGTGAAAACACTGTTGTCCGATCTGGATATCAGCCATCTAGCCAAGCGCAGGTCCTCCTTTCTTTCAGGAGGTGAAAGGCGAAGGCTTGAGATTTCAAGGGCCCTGGTTACCGAGCCAAAATTCATGTTGCTTGATGAACCTTTCGCGGGGATCGATCCTCTAATTCTGAATGACATCAAAAAGATAATAAGGCAATTGAAGGATCGGGGGATAGGAATTATTATTTCCGATCATAATGTCAGGGAGACCTTGGATGTGTGCGATTCCTCCTATATAATCCATCAAGGGAAGATCATAGAATCCGGGGCACAGGAAGACATATTGAACAGTAAGATAGCACGCAGTGCATATCTGGGTGAGAATTTTAACTTATGAATCTAACCCTTTTTAACTAAAAAAGACGATTTTATGGCCTTACAACTGAAACAATCCCTCAGCCTATCCCAGCAACTAATTATGACTCCTCAGTTGCAGCAGGCCATAAGACTGCTCCAACTTTCCAAGCTTGAACTCCTCGAGACCATTACTCAGGAGGTTGAATCCAATCCCTTGCTGGATGAACAACCCTCCGAGGACACTGAGGAAGAAACACCCGTAGACGAAACCAGGGAAGAGATATATGAGGATCAGCCTTTCCCTGAAGTGACTATAGCGGAGAACCTGAATGGAGATATGGACTGGGAAACATACTTCTCAGAGTATAACCCCGCATGGACGGAAGGGCCCCGTGAAACCAAAGAGCCTCTCGCGATCGAAAACATGAATAACCGGAAGTCCGACGTGCATTCTCATCTCCTGTGGCAGCTCGCCATGAGTAATCTAAACGACAGACAGAAGGAGATCGGGATACAGATCATTGGAAACCTTGATGATGACGGATATCTAAAGATCTCTATCGAGGACCTGAGCCAGATCACTGCCTTCCCGCATGAGGAGATCTTAAAAATCTTGCGTTCTATACAGACCTTTGATCCAGTCGGAGTAGCCGCCAGAGACATGCAAGAGTGCTTGCTTATTCAGGCCAGATTCGCAAATATGGGGAGCACCGTCGTTGAGAAGATTATCCGGCATCATATGGATAATCTTGAGCACAAGAGATATGACCGTATAGCCAGGAATCTTTCCCTCAGCATGGAAGAGGTCTTATCTGCCGTTTCCACTATTACTAATTTCGAACCCAAACCTGGGCGACTCTACAATAACGAGGATACCGTATACATCAGCCCGGATATATACGTCTTCAAGGTGGGAGATGATTATGAGATCGCACTCAATGAAGACGGAATGCCGAAACTCAGGATTAATAACTATTATAAAGAAATATTAAACAGGAAAGACAGTCTCGAAAAGGGTGCCAAGGAATATATTCAGGAAAAATTGCGATCAGCGGCCTGGCTGATAAAGAGCATTCATCAGCGCCAGAGGACCATATATAAAGTCACGGAAACCATAGTCCAGTTTCAAAGAGGTTTTTTTGATAAAGGGGTAACACACTTAAGGCCTCTGGTGCTCAGGGATGTTGCAGAACATATACAGATGCACGAATCCACCATAAGCAGAGTTACTACAAACAAATATGTCCACACCCCACAGGGTATTTTCGAGCTGAAGTATTTTTTTAACAGCGCTATCAACAGCATGCAAGGAGAGTCCGTAGCCTCGGAAAGTGTTAAAGAACGCATCAGAAGTATCATCAAATCCGAGGACAAGAACAAGCCTTACAACGATCAGGAGGTTGCTGATATCCTGAAAAAACATAATATTTGTGTAGCGCGTAGAACCGTGGCAAAGTACAGAGAAAGTCTAGGTATTCTACCCTCAAGAAAAAGGAGGAACCCTTATTGATTCCTGGATGATTCACATTAGCTTCATTAATAGAGATTTACTCATTAGGAGGTAAAGTTATGGATATTTCTGTAACATTCAGACATGTCGAGCCTACGGACAATTTAAGGACATATGCGGAGGAGAAGGCTGAAAAAATAGAAAAATATTTCGATTACCCGGTTGAATTTCACATCGTGCTTGCGGTTGAAAAATTTAGACGCATGGCGGATGTTACTCTCAATGTAAATGGAACCGTAATCAAAGCTGTTGAGGTTACGGAAGATATGTATTCTGCTATTGACCAGGTCATGGATAAAATCGAAAAACAGGTGAGGAAATACAGAGATAAAACAACCAGGAAAAAGAGGCCAGAGAGTCTTAAGAATGAAGACAGCATTAACCCCGAAGAGGCGGAAGAGGTCATGGGGCCGGGTGTGGAAGGACCCAGGATAGAAATTGAAAAACTGGTGGCAAAACCCATGGACCCGGAGGAGGCAGCTATGCAGCTTAACCTGTCTCAGCAGGACTTCCTGGTTTTTAGGAACGCTCACTCGAGACTGATAAATGTAATATACAGACGCAAAGACGGCAACCTGGGGTTGATTGATACAACCAATTGATTTTTTAAAATAAGTCATTAAGGTGATATATAACTGTTATGAAACTGTCGGACATAATGGGAGAAGATAATCTTATCCCTGACTTAAAAGCCGGGGATAAAAAAAGAGCGATTGAAGAGCTGGCCGAGGCCCTAATCAAAAACAAGCCGTCCCTGGACAAGGATTCATTAGTTAGGATACTGCTGGAGAGAGAATCCCTGGGAAGCACGGCTATCGGAGACGGAGTGGCGATTCCTCATGGTAAATTTCAAGGGATTGACACTCCGCTTATATCATTCGGCAGGAGTCCTAAAGGATTAGACTTTGAATCCATGGACGGTCAGCCGGTTTTTCTTTTCTTCCTGCTGGTGGCCCCCGAAGGATCCGCAAGCATTCATCTCAAAGTCCTGGCAAGGATAGCGAAGATGTTAAAGGACGCTGGTTTTCGAAAATCACTCATGCAGGCCTCTACACGGGAAGACCTCTATAAAACCATTACCCGCAATGACGAAGAATTCTAAGTCTGCCGCGGTTGACGGACTGATAGGGGAAAAAACCAGAAACAAACAAAACAGGATCGGATTATGATAGGATTATTGATAGTTACTCATTGTGACCTGGGAAAGGAGCTCCTTAAAGCCGCCGAGTTTATTGTGGGACACGTTGAGGCTGCAGATACCGTCTCCATTTATCAGACATTGGAGTCCGAGGAGATTCTCAAGAGTGTGCAGGAAAAGATCTCCAGTCTGAACAAGGGTAAAGGAGTCATTATCCTTACCGATATGTTCGGAGGGACTCCGTCCAACATCAGCCTTTCGTTTTTACAGGATGACATGGTTGAGGTGTTGACCGGTGTTAACCTGCCCATGGTAATAGCCATCGTTCAAAATCGCTCCGATATGAAATTGAATAAACTGGCGGAAAAAGCCCAGGAAGCCGGAAAAATGAGCATCTCTCTAGCAGGAAACCTGTTAAAATAAGTATTCATCATGAACCAGATTGTAAGAATCGGCTGGAAAGGTTTATCTCTCTATGCAGAGCAGATAATAGAGATTGAAAATTCTTCCTTTCCATCTCCCTGGAGCATTAATGCCTTTAAGGAAGAGATGAAGAAATCTATTAGTCATCTGTGGGCCTTAATCCGGGATAAAAAAATCCTCGGATATATATGTTTCTGGATGTTTGACACAGAAATTCAGATTATTAATCTTGCCGTTCATCCGGAAAACCGGAGACAAAAGCTTGGACAGTCCATGCTGAAACGGATGATTGAAGCTGGAAGCTCTAATGGCTTGCAATCCATCTGGCTGGAGGTTCGACCTTCCAACGTGCCTGCAAAAAATCTCTACACAAAATTCGGATTTCACGAAGCAGGCCGTAGGAAGCGATATTATAATGATACCAATGAAGATGCTATAATAATGATGTTGAAACTCTCCGCACAGGAGAGAGATAAACAGCATTTGGGACCATTTTCAAAGAGCTAACCTGTTACAGGTCCGTAAGTTAATTTTAACAGGTTCCGTTAATTCCTATTAAACGCATTTAGGAGGGTCAAGATGTCTGTAAAAGTTGCGATCAATGGTTTTGGACGTATTGGAAGGATGGTCTTCAGGGCAGGATTAGGGCGCGAGGATATTGAATTTGTTGGAATAAACGATTTAACGGATCCGTCAACCCTGGCACATCTCCTGAAATATGATTCTTCACAGGGAGTGCTGGAAGCTGATGTCTCTGCATCTGATAATTCCCTTTTAATTGATGGGAAAAAGATCAGTATCTTCACTGAAAAAGATCCTTCAAAACTTCCGTGGGGAGATGTAGGGGCTGAATATGTGATGGAATGTACCGGTCTCTTCAGGGAAAGGGACAAAGCTGCAGCCCACCTGGAAGCAGGGGCCAGAAAGGTTATCATATCAGCCCCCGCCAAGGAGCCTGATGTTACCTTGGTTATGGGCGTAAACCACCAGGAATATAATCCGCAAAAACATCACGTGATTTCCAACGCTTCGTGTACCACCAATTGTCTTGCCCCGGTCTGCAAGGTGCTTCTGGATAATTTCGGGATAGAGAAAGGGCTCATGACTACGACACATGCCTACACCAGCGACCAGCGGCTGCTGGATTTGCCCCATAAAGACCTAAGAAGGGCGAGAGCTGCGGCCCTTTCCCTGATACCGACTACCACCGGAGCCGCTCAGGCCGTCTCCCTCGTCCTACCCAAGCTGGAAGGGAAGTTGAATGGACTGGCAATCCGCGTCCCCACGCCGAATGTGTCCCTTGTGGACCTTGTGGCTCAACTAAGCAAACCAGCCACGGTGGATGAAGTAAATAGCGCCATGAAAGATGCCGCAGAAGGATACCTTAAGGGGATCCTGGATTATTGTGACCAGCCTCTGGTCTCCATTGATTTTAACGGCTCGAGCGTGTCTTCAACTCTGGATGCCCTCTCCACCATGGTAATCGGCGATATGGTCAAGGTCCTTTCATGGTATGATAATGAATTTGGTTATGCCAACAGGATGATAGACCTGGCAGTTCACATGGCCGGAAGTTAAGTATTGGCTGAGAACGATTTTAGGATTCCAGGCATCAAGAAGTAACCGTGGGATTGAATTAGGAATTAAAATGAAAGAACTATAAAAGACATGGAGCATAACAGATGATCAAAAGAACACCGCTTATTGCGGGAAACTGGAAGATGAACCTCGGCCTGGAAGAAGCAACCAAACTCATAAAGGGTATAGCGGAAGGTATCAAGGATATGGAGGGGGTTGACGTCCTTGTTGCTCCCCCCTTCACCAGCCTGGCCGCGGTGAAGGAGGCCATAGGCGAATCTCCTGTCTTTTTGGCCGCCCAGAATATGCACTGGGAAAAAAACGGGGCCTTTACGGGCGAGATATCTCCTCAAATGCTGGTTGAAGCCGGTTGCAGCCATGTGATATTGGGGCATTCAGAACGAAGAAGCCTGTTCAAAGAGACAAATGAGATGATAGATCTCAAGGTCAAGGCGGCCATTACAGCAGGGCTTATACCCATCATATGCGTAGGCGAAACCCTGGAAGAAAGAGATAGCGGCAACACCTTTGACGTGGTGAAGGAACAGCTTGCAGGATCATTAAAGACCCTTACAGAGGCGGGCGAAATGCCGAACGCCACCATACTTGCCTACGAACCTGTCTGGGCTATAGGTACCGGCAGGACAGCCACCCCGGACCAGGCACAGGAGGTCCATCACTTTGTCAGGGAATGGATAAATGGGGCCTTTGACACGGATACGGCGGATAGCACAAGGATCCTGTACGGTGGAAGCGTTAAACCCGATAATGCAAAGGATCTCATGTCAAGACCTGATATCGACGGGGCCCTGGTGGGAGGAGCCAGTCTGAAGGTGGACTCATTTATGGGGATCATCAGGTTCTAGGGGTTAATACTTTGCCATTGCATTTTGGAACTTTTGTGACTATATTGTTGGATTAAAATAGCCCAAACCGTGATACATTGTTTAGTTTAGTAATTAAGGAGTAAAAACAGATCAATGCAGGTACTCATAATCCTTTTGCATGTTCTGGTATGTCTTGCCCTCATCCTTATAGTTCTGCTTCAAAAGGGTAAAGGCGCGGACATGGGGGCGGCCTTCGGGGGGTCCAGCCAGACAGTTTTCGGAAGTGCCGGGGCAACATCATTCTTGTCCAAGGTAACCGCTGCCGCGGCCATCATATTTATGATTACTTCTCTTATCCTGGCCTTTATGTTTGGAAAAGGGGAAACATCGTCGGTCATGGAAGGTGTCGAGACCCAGGCCCCTATCACCCAGCAACAATCCGCCCCTGTTGAAGGACAGGAAAATCCACAGGGAGATTAACACGTGCCGAAGTGGTGGAATCTGGTAGACACGCTATCTTGAGGGGGTAGTGGGCAAAACCCGTGCGGGTTCAAGTCCCGCCTTCGGCACCATATTATTAAATAATTTCAACAACTTATCATCAACGGAAAGGGAAACAACCTTTCCCATTTTTTCCCAGCTTATATAACCTTACCCAATACCTAATTTATTACTGAATCTCTACCGGAATTGCTTCCCACCTAAGAGAAGGAGACTCGTCAATGCTGACAATCTGTACCTTAGCAACCGTATCACCCCTATCAGTAATTGCCAGAGCCTCAGGAATGATATGTATATCTTTCATAACTAAGAAGATAAGACACAATGCTATCACTGTAAGAATAATTTTTGTGTATAGATCTAATCTCATCTTTATGTCTCCTTTCTGTTGAATGTATTAGTACATCCAAACAGCAATTTATTTCTGATCAAACATATCGCATTTTTTACAAATTGCATCTATTTCTTCATCGTCTGGAAATGGCAATATCTTTTTATAGTTTCCTCCTTAGTATCGAGGTATTTCTTGGGTTGCTCTTTGCATTATTTCGTCATTTGAATAAAGGAGAGACTTTATCCACTTTCTTCCCACCTTGTGTACCCTGATATATCTTTCTGGAGTCCTCTAATTCTATTTGGAAATATCTCTCAAATGCTTTATTTGTATGATGCATAGTTCCTTTTTTGATCTGATCCGGTGTGAACTGATCCCTTAAAGCCTTCACACTTGAATGTCTAGTACCACCATATAAGTCAACATTTTCTATTCCAAGTTCCTTACATCCTTTCTTCCACCATGTATACAGATAATCTTTTCCAAACTTGCTCCGCTTTTTTTCTAAAACTCCCCTTCCCCTATCATGTCTGAAGAAATAAAAAAGGCAGAAGAAAAGCTCCTTTTCGGGAGCTTAGAAATTGACACTTGATTTATGTGCTAGGCTTTCTTCCCTGATTGCCTTCACCCAGCGCTTATGCCATCTATAGGCCGGCACTGGCCTTATCGATCCATAAATTTTGTTGCTTTCTTATTTGTTTATTTAACCTTCTTTTCCCTTTCCAATTTCTCAAACATCAACTAACTTTGTCATCCCTGGACTACCATCTGACGAGCCATTTGAATAAATGCTTTCCCTTCATGGTTTTCAATTATCTTAAATGCTTGAGTAGCGCCAAGTGTATGGATACAAGAATGATGGACAGATAAAACGCCATCCTGTAAATCCTGATTCTCTTCAAGACTCTGTATTTTCAGCCCGATATCTCTGCAACGTTTATAAGATAAATGTCTAGCATGTGATTTTGACAGTGCGTGATCGCCGAGTTCCTTAACTATTTTATTAACCTTACTTATCTTTGTCTTGGTCATACGACCAGCAAACATACCACTGAGAAGCCAATCTTTAACCATTTCATTTGCCCATTCTATCGCCTTCTCACATTCCCCAACAAAAGCAGGAGTATACTTTGCTAATACAGGCTGCCATATTGGAATCTTAGTATGATCCTTCTTTATTTCATCGTGTGCGCGTTTAAACTCTTCCTTAACTCCATGAGCCGGTACACCACGGTATAGTGGATCAATTGGCCCTAAACTTGACTGTTTCCCCATTAATATTTCTTTACAAGCACATGCAATCATTGTCCCCGCTGACAAAGCTAGTTGAGGCACAATTGCTCTTATATCTTTACCAAACATTGAACGAAGATAATCCACTAATGATTCTGTTGCTGCAGTTTCTCCCCCAGGCGTATGCAGTAACAAATCCAGACCTTTAGATCTATCAAGTTTATGTATAACAGTCATAAAACCATTTTTGTCTGCATCATTTACCTCGACTCCCTCAAAATTACGCTTCTGCAACCATCCAGAGTAATAAATAATGATATTTCGTCCCGTCAGATCGTGCAATCTGCTCAGATATTTCCGACGAATCATATCATGGATACTCGCTGCTTCTTTTAATTCATTTAATATCTGATTCCAGTCCGGCATTCTTAATTTCTCCTGACCCAAGTGATCCGGTATCCGCTTCTATAAAAATGGAAACCTTTTTTTGTTCCCCCCCATAATCCGGTGTGTTTCCAAGGGCAACAAAATATCTACGTGCTTCTCTGGAGTTTATGCCTAAAGTCTTATACACTTCTTCAATTTCTTTAAGCCTTTTTTTCCCAGCTTCACCTTTCATTTTTAGCCTCCTCATGAGGTATTCTTATTCTTTATATTTTAATATTTTACAAAGCAGTATTATTTATATCACAGTATATAAAAAAAACAAAAAAACATCATCATTACTACACCTTTTTTAAAGCAGGAAATTTCCCATTTTTCCCCATTTAAAATATATCCTAATTATTTTAATACCTGAATTTTGCACGAAATCGATCTGAAAAACATATAAGGTCTTATGAGCCTCGTTATCACTGCATCTGGTAGGACTCAAGATCTTTTTAGATTTAACCGGGTTGGTTATGAAGCCCGATTTTAAACATCTTGAAAGCCAGCCCGACAAGGCTTTTGGGTGACAGCTGAAAAGCCAGTAAAATAAGGCATCTTAGAACACAATAATTTTATGGTACTTTTAACCTGCTGATAAAACTTCAAAATATCCTCGTGCAAAAAATTTCTTGCACGGGATTTGATCAAAAATGGCGCAAAATTCAGGTAATAACTTAAATCTTCTTTTTTGGGTTCAAGTCCCGCCTTCGCCACCATCAATGATATCAAGGACTTAGCGGTTTTTTGCTAAGTCCTTTTTTGTATGCTGAAAACTTCCGCTAAAGGATGGCTAAAGAATCGCAATCCCTAGACTGTGTAAATATCTCTAAGTAGTGCTTATTTGGGTATGGCCTAGTAATATCTGCAGCTGGAATAATGGTATGCCTTCATTGGCCCATATTGAGGCCCGCCTATGCCTTAAGCCATGCCAATTCCATCTAGGCTGCTTCAACTCCTTGACTTTGTCTTCTAAAAACCGGGGCTAAGCGTTCTATTCCTTAAATACCTTGCCCTGGCCATCAAGACTTAAAAAGGCTGGTTTTGGTACAAACTTTGGTACTAAAGCGGAATTGGCACTTTTATTTAATGTAGCATGGAATGGTGGTTTTGTCGAGGATTTGGGGTGTTTTGGGCGGTTCAATCTGGCTATATCACGCGGATCGGGTGGGGGGCTAAGAAAAAAAAGACGAGGTGGTGAGGCGGGTTTTTTAATATCCTTTGTTTATCTTCTCCCTAAGTGTCCCGGAGCACCTGAAGGTGATTACTTTCCGGGCTGCCAGTATTAAATCATCTCCAGTGGCAGGGTTTCGGCCTTTGCGTTCATTGTTTCCATTCACGCAGAATTTTTGCCAACGCCGGTGATAAGGACGTCTTCACCGGATTCAAGTGTGTTCTTGATGGTCTCCAGGACGGTTTCTGTCAATTTGGTGGATTTGTTTTTAGAGAAACCGCAATTGTTGTATATGCTCTCGATAATTTCGGCTTTGGTAAGGGTCATTGTGAGGCCTCTTAGGAAAGGGTAATATTATTTGATTGTGCCTTCTTTTTGGGCTTTGTTGATTAGTTTTTTGAAATCGCGCCGGGGAATAAAGGGACAGTATTGGCCCCAGACCCACTTGTCCTTGGCTCTGCCTTTTTTACCGATTATGTAATAGCCGAATCGGTATTCAATGTCTCCGATCTTGGCTGTTCTTGGATTCGCGGGTTTTCCTTCGATTTTTATTCTTTTGAGACGCTCGATTATAAATACTTTATCCTTTAGATTGTAGTGGGGCATGAATGTCCAGGCTTCTCTTTGCCACAAATGCCTTGCTTGTCTTCCGATATCTACTGTTCTAACTGGTTTTCCTTTTTTGAATTCTTCGTTTTTTCTTTTTATGAATTGTTTGTGGGTTTCCATGGTTTGGTATCTGTTTATTGATCGGTGTTTCCTAAGCCTAAATGTAAAGGGCATAGGGTGCCGATGGCAAGGGCTTCTACTAGAGCTCGTTTCCTTGGATCTTGGATTACTAGGTATTGGTATTTATAACCGTTCCTTAATTTGGAGCCGTGTCCTTTTAGATAATTATTGGTAAATGAGGAATTGGCTTGTAAATGATTCTTTAGACGCTGGTGAAGACCGTTCTTGCCCCTGACTGAACGGCCTACGTGAGCTACGCGGTCTTTGGGATCATAGATGATGTATACGCCGGTGTCGGTCGGGGCATTTAGAGGCTGTCGTTTTTGTCGAAAGCTCTCTTGTTTGGCTTCAAGGAGCTTTTGGAGGAGTCGGTGGATTTCTTTAAATTGGGTCATGGGATAAATGGTGGCCGTAAAGTTAATAAATTCGTTTTTCTAATCCGTAAGGAAATCACTATCTTTAATACTTGCAGGAGTCTGCGCATAAGAATCTGGTACTATTTGATCAATATAGCTTAAAAGGTTTGTGATGTGTTTCGCGTTCTCCCTTCCCCGATCAATTAATCCAGGGGCTAATTCCCACAATGGTTTGTTTTCCTTTTCACTCCACAAGCTTCTCATCGGGGCGTGAAAATCGTAATAATACTGGGCTCCAGAGAGGTATATCTCAGATAGCCATACAGGAGCTTTTTCATAGAAAGACTTTCGAATTAAGCCTTTTGGACTCTGAATTGGTTTATTGGATAGTCTTTTCATTATTTTAATATCTTTCTTTTTCCTTGCTCTTTCAATATCCTCAACTGACTTGTCGATTTCTTCACGCCATCTTTTCAAATGGTATTGAATGTCAAACACATAGTGAGCACGTGGAAGCATTTCTATCTGACGTGTTTTCCGATCTTCATCAATACTCTGATTTGCAAGAATTAACGACTTACGGTTAAGAAAAGTCTGATAGGCTATTATACATAATGCTACCGCGTTCAAAGAAAGAGCTATAATGGTTAAGATTTCGCTAAGATTCATCGTAATATTTATATTTTATTTTTTAATAACTGAGCTAAAAGCACGGCGTTAATCTCTAACACTTTCTAGGGACATACTAAAGTATATTTTCAATTTCTGGTAAACTAAATTTTTTCCTATATTCATTGAATATTTTCCGTTCCTTTGGGTTTCGGTGCTTCCAATAGAACTTGAATTTATCTGGATCGGTTTCGGGAAGATGGAAATCAGGACAGCTTTGAACCATATCGTCAAGCATCTTTTCAATGTCGGGCCTAGTATTAACACCTTTGGGGTGTCTAACATCCGGATGGTACTCCATTGGCAGAAAAATATATTCGGTGTCCAACCCAATAGCATTTATTACCTCTTCAGCAGTATCAAGAAGATTGGATATTTCACTCAAGGTTACACTGGGAGATTCTTGATTTGAGGGATTATCAACGTTGGTAACGTCTAGGTGTGCAAAATCTTCATGGCGCATTCGCTGAATTTCATTTTTAATGCTTACAAGACGCTCTTTCACATTGGCACGGCGTAAAATTTTGGCAATCTCCTGTTTTGCCTCATCATCTCTCACCCCTTGCATAACTTCATTTCTCATTTTGGAAACAGTAAGAGAGTTAGGATCATCGTCATAAAGTAACCGCCATAACCCGACAACAATGGCGACAAACATTGATTTACGAGTTAAAGTCCAAAAGGGACCCTTATATATACCAAAAAGATGAAACGGAAATTTGACGATCTGCTCGTATAAAAAAAACATCATCCTAATCTCAGACATCTCAAGATGGAGGACGCTAATGCGTTTTTTATAAGTGTCCATCCACTCTTTTTCGAAAACTTTATCTGGAACTAGGTTCATAATTTTCTATTAACGCTGAGGTATTATTTAAATACTTCCATATGGTTAGGTTAAAACTATGGTAAAAATTCGTTTATAAGAGTTTTAGTATCATTTGTAGGTATAATGTTCACAATGGGACTAGTTTGTGAGTAATCTATTAATATATGACCGTTGGATGTTTTTCTCTGATACACTTTAGAATATAGGCTTGATAGATTATTATTTCCTTCGCAATATTCTTCAGTACTATATCGTGTGTCCACAACCCTTTTTGAATTCTCTGAAGTTCTTGTTTCAGAAATTATGTTCAACCTTTTGGTCTTAGTATTCTTCATGTGATCAAATAAATAAGTTGAGAATGATGATTTTAAACCATGATGGGGTGCAATAAGAAAATCGACGCCATCTCTAAGTTTATTTCTTAGACTGGAGTTGCGTTTAATAATATATTTCATGCCATCTTTCATAAGGTCTCCTGGCAGGAATATCCTGTGGTTTTTAATAATCAAGAAGATGGCCAAACTTATATTGTTTGTATAGTGAGCCTTGTCTAGATCATTGGAGGTTTCAGATTCTTTGGGTGGAATATAATAAAGAAAAAGTTTATCTTGGGCAGATGATTTAAGAGGTGGCTTGCGTCCTGGTAATAGATTTTCTCTTAAGTACTTTGTAAACTTATCTGTCCGGTTATCAACTAGTTTCCAGTTTATTTTTTCATTCTGTTTCATTCCCTCATTATCATTGGGGGTGGTTAGAAGTATCGGATATATATACTTATGAAAGTTTTCTATTGCTGAAATATGATCATCGTGCGGATGAGTGATAAATAATTGATCTATAATATATTTGTTTTCGGATTTTTCTTGATCGCCCTTTTTATCACCCCTTTTTTTAAATAAGGAGAGTAAGAAATCTGTTATTGGGCAAAACCCGGAACCATGACTTACATCTATTAATATCTTTTTGTCATCGGTTTCTATATAAGAACTAAGGCCCGCACCAACATTTAAAATGACTTGTTTATTCATTGGCATAGGTTTTATTTTATTTTTAATCTATTTTTACATATATAAAGGGGCTTCCATCTCCCCCTTTACCAAATTCCACTTCTATCACGCCATCCTTTCTTGTTGTGACGCATTTCCTTTCCTCTTTTCCGCCACTTCTTTTATGTACAGTCCAGCCACTGGAATTATTGGAATATTTATCGCTAGCAGTGGTATCAGATGGTCCATCTGAAATAATAGTGAGATAAGGTGAAATATGTTTAAATAATTCACTTGAAAAACCTGACTCACGACCGTGATGAGGAGCTACAAGTATATCTGCGCCCTCAATAGCCGAAAGGAAAGATGACCAGCCTAGAAGCTCATTCCAGGATGGTGGTTCGTTATCTCCTGGAATAATGATCTTTGATTCGGCACAAGATATAACAGTGACAACACTATGGTTATTAAGATTTGATGTGGCACATGAATAAGGTATAAACGTATCTATTTGAGCTCCACCGTTATTGCTGGCCTCAAAGGGGTCTTCATCTGAATTTACTGGGCTACTATAACGACTGTTTATCTCAATATACTCATTAATTACTTCTTTATCTTCTTTACGATTACCCTCTTTAATATCCTTCTCGCTTAAATGTTTCGGACGGACTAAAACTCCGGGGCTTAAGGTATCAAAATTAAAGATGTCGTCCAAATGGTCCCGATGTGGGTGTGTAATAACAATGCCATGGAGTTTAGTGATGCCCCACTGTTCTTTAAGGTGAAGAATTGGGCTAAACTCATAGTTTGAGTCCTCATACGATCCAGTGCCTAAGTCTATTGCAAAATGTTTGGCTCCAGGGGTCCTAATATAAATAGCATTACCATGCTGGACATCCCAGACTACTATTTTAAAATTTCCGCTCATTTTTTTCTTCCTTTAATTCTTTTTTAATATAACAAAACTCTGATATCAGAGTGATTATAAATAATGCTACTAGAATTATTACACTCCAGAATGGGCATGTAATAAGGAAGTCAAAATACCGTAAAATAAAGAAACAAGCGAAAACTAGAGCAATGGAGTTTATTAATGAAAATAAATAGGTCAAGAGAAGGTATGTGCTTTTCCTGTTATAAGCTGTAGGTTTTTGGGGATCGGTATATGGATGCAACGCATTAGGAACTTTTTCTTCGGCATGATTAATCTGTGAAAAAAAATATTTCCTGATACTATTGACCTGCCGGGCAACTAAGACAAAATATTTTCTGTATCGGGTCATCATCACTAGAATTAAAAGCCCTATGAGGAAAGTGATAACCAATAATAAAAAGAGAAAAATATCCACTATCCGTGCTTTAAGTTCATGATGGAAATAGCGCTCCACAGCAAAAGATACGGTGGCGATCGCTGAATAGAAAGAGAAGGCAAACTTGGCTAAAGAAAGTTTGAGGTCGTTATAGTGCCTCATGTGCGAGAAGCACTGACTATATTCCTCTAATAGAAAATTCGTATTTTCGTTATTGGATTGATTTTGTTTTGTGTTATCGGTAGTCATATTAAATTAGGATTCTGGGTGGCATTATCATTTTATCTTACCACTCCCCTATTTTTTGGTCAAATTATTATGTTAAATCGTTGGGTTAATGTATTTTGTTTTATTTCTTGTGGAAGAAACTAAAAACACCCCTCCTTGGATGGTGTTTTTGGTAAATATAGTATAGCAGAGGGGGTTAAAATTTTTATGAAGAGAAAATAAAGAAAAACCGCCGGTGGCGTTGGTGGCGGCGGTTGCGCTGGCGGCGGTAGCGGCGCTGGCGGCGGTGGCGGCCTGAAAGCTGCGGCCGCATACGAAAATCGTGTATGGGGGTGGCGGTATACTAGGTATAAAATAACGGCCATGACGGCATGACAGCCATAGCCACGGGTGGAGTGATATCAGTGTCGGCCCTTACAGGCCACCCCCTCCTCCTTAGGATAATGTTAGTGGGAGAGGTACCGGCTATGGCCGGGAGCTTCTTGCCATTCTTTTGCCAGCCTTTCTTATTTGCGAATCCAGAAAATTCAAAATTTCTTGAAGTAATCTAAGTGATTTGTCACTTTTTTATTTACATAAGTAGTCGTGAATGTACTCTTCAGGATTAATTGATGATTCGTTTTAATAAATCACCTATGCCAAAATAGAGTAGTCCTATTACCATTAATGCAATTATGACAATTCGAACAACATCTAGACCCAATTCAGCAAAAAAACCACGTTGTTTGAAGAGTAATCTCTCTAAATCATTTTTAATGGAAGGCACTACTGAAATTGGTGAAATTTTATGTCCAATTTCATCCAACTTATCATGTAATAATTTGGCCGATATATCTAGGTAGCCCTGCCTTTTTTTGTGTATAGCATCTAAAGTGCGATAGACTTCTGTTAGGAGATCATCAAATTTAAAAGGCTTTGGGATAAAATCTAAGGGGATAACGTTGCCTTTTGAGGATTGATAAAATTCATTAACAACACTTATAGAACCAAAGCCAGTAATTATAATAATTCCGATTGGAAATTGATGGACATTAGACAGATGTTTGACTACATCCATTCCACTTAATTTGGGCATCATAAGATCAAGCAAAACAAGATAAATATTCTCGCCACAAGATGATAGTTGACTTAAGGCATCTACGCCATTGAATGCCGTATAAATATTATTAAAACCTTCTTCGTTAAGTACTTTTTTAATGATCTCAACAATACCTTTCTCATCGTCAACAATTAGAATACCGCGATTCTTTATCTCTTCTATTAACTTCATTAAAATCCTCGGCATGCTATATGGGTTACATTTCTTACCACATCTTTAACTTTTTCTAATATTAAGATTACAAAATCTAATCTTTAATGTACACCATTTCTTAATTAAATATTTTTCAACCTCTTTATATCCCATCCTCTGGCTCTTCTTATTGCATGCCTTTTCTTATAGACCTTCAATTCATCCTCAAATTCATGCTGAAAGTACCTTTCAAAAGCTTTATTAGATGCTATTCCTGTACTCGTTCTTATTTCATCCGGTCTAAAATCTTCTCTCATTGCCCTTACTGTTGAATGCTTTGTTCTACCGTAAAGATCAACGTTTTCGATACCCAAATTCTTACATGCCTTTCTCCAATAAGTATATAACATATCCTTTCCAAGGAGAACAGGAGGGTCAGGTCTTCATTCTTCACGCATCTTTATTTAGTACTGCTTGTAGATAGATAATTAATCCGAAATCTGTCAAGAGCGAAGACGCATGTTTTCATATCTAATCCTTAATTTATTTCCTGATGTCTTTATTTCTATAACCTATTGTAGTATGGACTAAATCAAATCTTATTTCTTTAGTTTTTGTGAGCCAGCATGAAGTCATCTCAACGTCATTAATATCAAAAAGAACAAAATTTAATCCGGTTTCAATAAGGGAACTGGTGTATGCAATTCCATCAAAGCCTTGTTTCTTAAATATCTCTGCGATTATCTGGGTGGGGACATATTCAGTTTCCGGGTCGTTTGGGTTTACAGGCATTGAAAAAGAGTTGTTTATGTCTCTCCAAATGATTTTTTCTCTTATCTCTGGCTCTGGCTCTTTTATATATATTCTCATTCGCTTTGATTTATTTATATCCTTAGTACAGTCAACAACCTTCAGGTCTTTTTTTACCTTTAAAAAAGCGAGAGATACAGTTGCACCTTTCCAGGGTCGAACTTCAGCACATGCAACATCCTTATCGTTCGACAAGTAAAGGTAGGTAATGCCTCTAGGATTAGCTCTTCCCTCAGATGATTTCCCTTTGATAGGTATCATTCTTTTTGGAGGATAAGGCCAGTCCTCATCATCAATATGCTCTCCATCTTGAATTACTGGTCTGTCAATGCATCCAAGCTGAGCGCGGTATAATCTGCTTCCCTCGGGGATTTTTCCTTCTCTTGATTTGCATGTGTCGATAACAGCCTGGATGAAATCATTGACAGATTTATTATAGATATATCTGTTCTTTTTCTTCACAGAAATAGCAAAAGAATCATAACTCCATTGAGACTTAAAGATTGTCATTATGTCCTCCATTTTTTTAAATAAATATCATATTGATATTATTATAATGTCAATGTTTAATACCCTCTACTTTATCACCCGTTTGTAACTTATTGAACTTACTATGCCCAAGACGGGTTCAAGTCCTGCACTTTCCAAATCCCTTTTAAATACAAAGGGGGATGGCCATAAGATATTAAATGCCATTTGGGGAAAATGGCAGAATTGCCAAAATCCCCAAATGCTGGTTTACAAAAAGGTTTTTCTGTCCCCCAGGTAGCTAAAAAGCACGGTTGGCCTGAGCCAATAGTCTGATCCCTGGCACTTAATCGCCTTTGCTGGAGTTTCGATATAGTGGATATCTCAGATGCCCGACCAGGAATAGAGCCCTACTTTTGGGACATAAAAGCTCTTAAATGGCCGGTTAAAGGAAAGACCAGAAAAAATATGTTGACTGCTCTGTGGCCCAACAATGAGGATCTGTCTTGTCTAAGCTGATTGCCGGGCGTCCGATCCTATTGACCGAATTTGATTCACGGATAGCGGTTTAATATTCTTCAATGCATCTGACTCAGATTCCTTTGCAAAATAGAGATCCCATCTAAGCTGGATATTCATCCAGAAGTCAGCCGATACTCCAAATACTTTTGCAAGCCGCAATGCCGTACTTGGTGTTATTCCTCTTCTGCCGTTAATTATTTCGTTCACTCTTTGATAAGGGACATTAATTGCTTCAGATAATTCCCTCTGGGTTATTCCCATTGGTTTGAGGAATTCCTCTAAGAGCATCTCTCCTGGGCGTGTCGGGGTTCTATAAGTAGGTGTTCGAATCATTTTTATGTCAGACTTTTAGGTGAGCCTATCGGTTTCAATGTTAAGAATTTTGGCCAGTCTCCTGGCCATTGACCTCGTAATCCTTCTCTTTCCCCTTTCATAATCACTTATCATGTTCTGACGTATGCAAAGCTTCTTTGCAAGCTCCGCCTGTGTCATACCGGCTTTCAGCCGAGCTCCAGCGAGAAGATTACCGACCCTGTTTGACTCCATTTCTTTCCAGAAATCAGTATCCTCAATAGGAATGCTATCAGATTTATCAGTAGACAAAATGCTGACCTCGAATTTCTTACTGATCCAATCTATAAGCTCGTCTGTATTCTCTCCCTGGATTGATAATTCAATACGGGGCTTTTTCACGACTGCCAACATAATACACCTCGATTTCTATTTCTCCCTTATTATGAGTCCAACATGCCACATATCGATAGGTAAGGTGGCAATGATATTGATTATTGCTCAATGGAGAAAAGTTCTGCCAGCTTTTTTGAACAGGCCCATCTGATTTCAGATCCTCAATAAGCAGGAAAAGTAGCTTCTGAACATCTAAGGGCAATTTTTTCAGCCCTCGGGCCACCTTCCTTTTAATCCTTACCTCATATGTCATAGTTATAATATAACCTTATAAAGTAATATTCAAGGGTTTTTTTAAATAACCGAGTGCTCAGGCAACTCGGGGCCACGGAATTGTCTCCCAATTAGTTAAACCATTTTGCCCTCCATATTGTAAAAACCTAAAACAATAAAAACATTTCTTGACAGAATATCCTAGCTATGATAATTTGAATTGAAAGATTTGCAATTCACAGTATAATCATACGGTTACAGTTATATTTGCGCAAACAATGACAAATAAAGCAAGATTGTGAAACCCACAATAAATGAAGATATTAGCAGACAGATAGCTAATCTGATTCATAAATATATTCGATTGAGGGCGCTTTACACCAAGGAATTGGCCAAGAATTACGATTTAAGCGTAATGCAACTGCTGTGCCTGGAGTGCCTGTATGAGAACGACAAACTTTCTATGTCCGATATTGCGGAAAATATCATGGTCAACGTGAGCACGGTAACCGGGATTGTGGATCGCCTGGAAAAAAAGGGCTTTTTGGAAAGATGCAGGGAATCCGGAGACCGTCGGGTCATTACCATTGCCTTGACCGAGAAAGGCCGAACCCTGGCTGAAAACAGTCCCCCTCTCGTGCATCACAGGATCGTTGATGCGGTAAAAAGACTTTCTGAAAACGAACGTGAAGAAATCTTTAAGGCCCTTGATACCCTGTCCCGCCTCATAGAACATGGTGAGGAGGAGAGGGACCATAGGCTGACACCGGCTATCCAGCAGGCCGAAAATACTGTGGATCACCTTCGGGGATATACCTAGAGATTTGGCAAATCTTCCAGGCCTTATCATCACGTTTGGAAACTCGTGCCTCAGACTTAGGATCTGAGGAATAATCAAGGTATTTTGAACTGTCCCGGGTTTAGATCAAAAAATATATGTAAGAAAAAAGGAGAAAAAATGGCAAGCCTAGCAGGCATCATATCACAACATGGAAAAATCGATTTTAACGGCGCCAAACAGATGGGAAGGATGTTGAATGATATGAGGCACCGGGGACCTGACAACACCATCATAAGGACCCTCACCGATGAAAGGGGCGCCCTGGGAGCCAACGAGATCAACCTTTCACCCGAGCGAACCTTCTGCACATCACTTGAAGATCAGCCCTATATCCTTTTCGACGGCCGCCTCTTTAATAAAAGAGAGAACGGCCAAAGGGATATAGAACTGTTCAGGGAGTTGTATGAAAAACATGAGTGGGATTGTTTCAAGTACCTGGACGGCAGTTTCTCCTGCGCGGTGGTGGAGAAGGATGAAGAGGTCATCCTTGCCCGGGACCATGTGGGGGCCAGGCCCCTCTTCTTTGGTAGAAACGACAGCACCCTTTATTTCGGCACCGAGATGAAGGCCCTCAAGGAGCACGTGCAGTTCAATATCGAGGAATTGCCGCCGGGTCATATCTACAGCTCCAAAAAGGGATTGACACCCTTTGAGGCCTTTTCCCCGGATCTGCCCGAACCCACAGATTTCAAAGAGGCCGTCAAAACACTTAGAGAACTGGTCATCGAAGCGGTCCGGAGAAGAATGGATGATGCCGATGCCGTGTCCCTGAGCGGAGGGCTGGACAGCTCCATCGTTGCCACCATTGCAAAGGAGTTCAATCCAAACATCCACCTCTTCACCGGAACGGTCCAGAAGGCACACGGGCCGGACCTGGAGAACGCAAAGTTCATGGCCGACTTTCTGGGCCTGGAGCATCACATATATGAAATCACGGACGAGGATATAATCAACTTCTTGCCCCAAGCGGTTTGGTATCTGGAAAGCTTTGATGAAGATTGTATATCCGGGACTATCGCCAACTATTTCGTGTCCAAAATGGTTAAGGAATCCTCCAACGCGGCACTGGTCGGCGAAGGCGCGGACGAACTGTTCGGCGGATACCGCCTGGTCCTGAAAAACCCCAAGGTCAAAAGCGACGAGCAAAGAGAACGCCTTGCTAAAAAGCTCCTGGATATCGCCTATAACACGGCTTTGAGGCGCCTGGATCGTTCCTGGATGGCTAATGCCGTGGTTTACAAAACGCCCTTCCTTGATACCAGGGTGGTGGCCTTCAGCAGGAATATCCCAATGGCATGGAAGATACACGGAGAAAAACAGACAGAGAAATATATCCTGAGAGAGGCATTTCGAGACATTCTTCCCGAAAAGATAGCCAATCGCGAGAAGCTTCGCTTTGCCATGGGCACCGGTATGGACGATGTGATGGATGATGTCGTGTCCAATATCATTGATCCTGAAGAGTTAAAACACAGACCGAAGGCGGCCTACGGTCTTCCCTTCGCGTCTTTTAAAGAACTTTACTATTATGACGAGTTTTTGCAGCTTTTCCCGCCTTCTTACGAGCAGCAGACCGTCCGGTGGGATCCGTTTAAGTGAAGCTGTTCAGACATATTCCCTGAAAATACGCGCCCCTAAACGAGGCATAAAAGATAATTTAAAATAGGAAGAACATTCATGGCTTTTCCCAAAAAGTGTAAATACATCATTATCGGGGCCGGTATTCACGGCCTGAGCACCGCCTATCATCTGGCAAAAGAATTAAAGGCCAGGCGGAAGGGTTCCGGAAAAGATATCCTGGTTATCGATAAATCCGCTATCGGCGCCGGTGCATCCGGGATTGCCTGCGGTGTTATTCGCAACAACTACTACCAGTCAGCCATGCAGGAATTGATCGCCCACAGCGTGGACCTGTGGGAGGAAGATGCCGAAGGTTACGGTTATCTTCCCGTAGGCTATATGCAAATCTCTCCAGAGCCCATGCACGCGGGCGTTGCCGAAATCTTTGAGCGACAGAAAAAGATCGGCTACCGATCAGAATTCATCGAGGGAGAAAAGGACTGCCTCAACTATATGAAGAACAACATATTCGAGGACTGGCAGGCCAGGAACATCACCTCGGTATTGCATGAAAAAAGAGGAGGCTATGCCCATAATGCCAAGGCCCTCTACAGGTTAGCCGACAAGGCCGAGGCTGAGGGGGTACGCATTCTGTCGGGAGCCGAGGTGACAGGCCTGGAAATCGACGGCTGTGTCACGGCGGCGGAAACCCCAAGGGGCCGAATCGCATGTGAGTATATGGTAATCTGCCCGGGACCTTGGGCCAACAATTTCTGGAAGATGCTGGGGTTACCCCATAGGATCGACGTAAAAGATCTGGAGCGGAATATCCATAAGGATGTAAAGATGTGGACATACTGGTGTCTCCAGGAGGGGACCCTAGGCGTCAAGCCCTCCTTCGGCATGGACAACAGGCGTCAGATGCCGCCCGTCATCCATGTGGACACCGATGCGCCTCTTTATTCCAGCGAAGACGGTTCCCTAATTACTGACGAGATGTGGGGTATCTACTACAAGCCGGATTTTAACTTCAAGGGAATCCAGGGAGGCAGCACGCCCTATCTGGTGGATAAGGAAGAAGTCAATGTGGATCCCTATGGGGTTGATTCCCCTGACTTTGTGGTGGGTCCGGAGTTTGCCCATATATGGACATCCGCTCTGGCCCACTGCCAGAAGAGATATGAAGACCAGTACCTTCTCTACAGGGATGAGCCCTCCGGCGGGCTGGGCGCCTTCAGTCCTGATAACTTCCCTGTTTTCGATGTAATGATGCAAAATTGTTATATGATCGCGGACTCCAGTCACGGTTACAAGATGATCGGCCTGGGCAAGCTGGTAGCCAAGGAAATAATGGGTGAAAAACAGTCCCTCTTGGAGCCTTTTCGATACGATCGCTTTAAAAAAGGTGAATTACTTCCTGAGTCGGCAAGTCCTTTTCCCTGGAGCTGAAATAAGTTTCATCCGGCTAATGAGCACGTAAAGTAGTAAATGAGGGTCCAAGGCCCTTCGACGGTGCTCAGGGCCGTGAGTCCTTCGATATTACTCAGGACTGTGAGCTTGTCGAACAGCGTGTCGAACGGGTTCTAGGGTTCAAGGGGTCAAGTTCATTGCGCAAAGAGCATAGCGCAAAACAGTAAAGAGAAAAGAGGATAAGAAGATCAGAAGATCAGAAGATAAGAAGATAAGAGGATAAGAGGATAAGAGGATAAGAAGGAAGAACTGCTAGTATCACAATTCGATATTATTCTGGCTACTGGCTCCTGTATCCTGTCTTCTTATACCTAATAGCTAACAGCTAAAACCTAACAGCTCTCAGCCTATTAATGAATACATAAAAAAGCAAAAAGTTATACCTTTTGTGCAGGGTCACTGCACATAAACGAGTTCGCCGCTTAAAAGAGAACCCCATGGCCCATATAGCGCAAAATATTTTAGATATCATTAACTAGTGTACTCATTAACCGGATGAACCTGAAATAAGACATATTGCCCCGAATCATTTCGCCTTTGAGCTGGTCACAGAGGCGTGGGGAGAAATGAAAAGTGAAAAATGAACGTGGTAGATGACGCATATTTGCAAAGCATACACCGAGACGCCCTCCGGGTCCTGGAGGAGTTGGGAGTGAAATGTGAATCTTTAGAGGTGCGGCGAATATTTGAGGATACCGGCCTGGCCGCCTATGATGAGATCACGGGACATATACATGTACTTTCTCCACTGGTGGAGCAGGCGCTGAACACGGCACCTAAAAGGGATCAGTACTGGATACCCGACAACGCCTTCGGGGTGGGCGGAACGGCCCCCTTCATGTATGACGATCAGACCGGGGAACTGGTTGAACCCACCTTTGAACACCTTGCCAGGATAGCTAGAACGGTGAACGACGCGGACGTTGTGCAATTCATGGCACGGGGCGTCCTAATAAAAAATCAGGAAGTCAAGGTCATGGACACGATCATCGAAAACTGCCACAAACCGATTTACGTGGCCGCTGTGACCGAGGGGGGTATTGCCAGGGCAAAGGAGATCCATCAAACCAGGGGGCTTATCACCATACAGTTCTCCATCATCAACAGCCCTTTGAATATCATCGAGAGCATGATCGATCCGTTTCTCGCTTGCGTCAGGAATGGTCTTCCCATCTATGTCTCAACCATGCCTATGGCGGGTCTCTCTGCCCCATACAGCATGTCAGGGTTGCTTACCCTGACCCATGCAGAGGCGCTTTTTGGCATCACCCTGGCCCAACTCGTAAACCCGGGCCTTATGGTGGTCCATGCAGGGCTTCCCTCTATAGCCAATATTCAGAAGAATTATGCCGTGGATCTGGGGCTCGTATCACACAATATCGCCAATCTGCTCACGGAGAAGGTAAATAAGCTCCTGGGGATCCCTTCAGTTCAGACCGCCTGCACCACGAGCCAAGACCGGCCTAATAAAAAGTCCGAAGATGATGCAATCAAAGGTTACGCACTAATGAAAAAATATGGTTTTCATCAAATGCGGCATTCCTTCGGGTTTTTGCGGGAACTCATCTCCTTCTCCATAGGCAAGCTTGATAGGCACATAGCGCTCTGTCAAGAAACAGGTCCGGACAAAGCCCCGGAGTTTGAGGTGGACGCATATGATCCCGCGGGCTTTGAAGCCATCATGAGAAATGGAAGCCGGGCCAATTATATGAGAGATGATCATACGCTGCGGAATACAGGAAAGGTATTCTTAATGTAATCTCTTTATCTCATCCAGTATGTCCGTGATATGATATGCAGTACCGTAGTTGCCCATAGTATTCAAGTCGTTATCTATACCGTCCGAAAATAATTCGGTAGCGTATCCTTGAATGATCCCCACAACTTCGCCATGTGAATTAACCACAGGGCCTCCGGAAAAGCCTTTCTTAAAATCCCCTTCACAGATAAACCCGTAAGTTATGGGTCTTCCTTTATTATCCCGGCCTGGAGGATTGAGAAGTTCGAGATCCACATGGTGGATAATCAAATCTGTTTTTCTGACTATACCTTCATACAGGGTCAACCCATTAGAGGTCCCTGCGCCGAATATCCGATCCCCCTTCTTCACCCTCTCTCCAATCTTGATAGGCTTTCCGATCCCGCGTGGAATTTCAAATAACGCCAGATCAAGTCTTTCGCTCAAGATAACCTTTGTAACAGGAAATTCTATTCCCCCCGCCATATAGCCCTTCATCCCGTCGTCTCCCTCGAGCACGTGCCGGGTTGTTATGGCATAGCCGTCTTTTATTATTACTGCCGATCCGATCCTTGAAAGAACTCCACTGTTATCCTGTAAGCTGATATAGCTTTCCCGCACCGGAACAGGGGTCATGGAATCCAGTTCAAAGGGGGTGTGCGGGACACAGGCAAACAGGATAAAGGCAGTTATAACAAAATATGAGTATTTCATGGCTTATGGTCTTTGTTAGGAATTATCTGTCAAGATACCAGCCCAAGGCATATTCCGCCCGTCCCTCCGAGACCGATTCCATAAGACTTCGTTCAATCACATCCGGTGAGGAAAAGTTGATCTCCGAATACTTCGGGTCGGTCCATAACCTATACTCCTTTTTCCCGATCACCATAGAAGGAGCAACCTTGACCGTTACCATGTCTTCAATGGGAAGGCCTGCCATAGACGCCACTTCCGCGACAAAGGAAGAGCATTGATTGCCCACAAGGGAAAAGGTTTCATAGTTATATTGTTCGGGGTCCATAAAATCCAGGATCCGGTTGAATTGCCTCTCTGTCAGGTCGACTTTTGCTGCATAAGTCGGCCTGTGCCCCCCGCCACCCTTCTGAAAAAAGCCGTCTTCTAAATCCTCCCAGAGATATTTAATAGGATTAGGCTCATATCGCGGATTAGCTTTTTGGGAATTGCTCGGATCAGCATAACCGAATTTGATGTAGTTCTTAACACCTTCATAGAACCGTGGTTCAGTTTTACCTAATTGCCCAGACTGTCCCCCTTCAAGGATATTTGGTTCACCGTCTTTTATCCCTTTCAAATACACCCAAGCATGTCCGATATCTCCTTTCCTTCTGCCATAGTCTATGAGAGAATCGATCAAGGCCCTGTTATCCAAATAATCCAAGTGATAAGCGGCCACCAGAAAAACGATATAATAATCCGTCTCAGTGATAGTCCTATTTTGGGGACGCGTTTGCTGGAGATAACTGTATTGTTTTTTCCATGATTCCGTAGGGGGTGCATGGGCACATGAACAAATAACGGCAAGTATAATAAATACAATCGCTATATTATATATGCCCACACAAGTCTTATGCGGCCGGCCATTCCAGGCTTGAATTGGCCTGTGCCGCCCGGTTTCACAGCTCACGGCCAAGTCTCTTAAAATGGATCTGTAGGGCCATTATCGCGGCGGGTGTTATACCGGAGATCCTGGATGCCTGGCCCAGGGATAAGGGCCTCACCTTGTCCAGCTTTTCCGTAACCTCCCTGGTAAGACCATAGATCTCTTTATAATCGAGTCCTTCGGGAATCCTGGTGTTTTCCATCCTCTTGGATCTTTCCACCTGCTGTTCCTGCCGCAAGATATATCCCTCGTACTTTGTCCGGGTCTCCGCCTCTTCCGCTATACCTGCCTCGATAAGTCCAAGCTCCGGATCGAAGGCTCGCAGTTGTGCCAGGTAAACATCCGGTCTTTTCAACAATTTTGCCAGAGTGGTAACATTTTTAATCGGCCCTATCCCCAAATCCTTTAATCTTGCCAGTACTCCCGGTTCCGGCCGAAGTCTGATCTCACTAAGACGTTTAAGAAGCTTTTCCACCTTCTCCTGTTTGTGGCAGAATAGCTTGTAGACATCTTCCGACACAAGGCCGAGTTCATAACCTGACTTTCTTAATCTGTAATCAGCGTTGTCTTCCCGCAGGAGAAGCCGGTATTCCGCCCTGGAGGTAAACATTCGATAAGGTTCCTTGGTCCCTTTGGTAACAAGGTCATCTATCAACACTCCTATATATGCCTGCGATCTCGGAAGTATAAAAGGTTCATCCCCCCTTACCTGTAATACCGCATTAATACCTGCCATCAACCCTTGTGCCGCGGCTTCCTCATAACCGGATGTCCCGTTAATCTGCCCCGCATGGAAGAGTCCTTTTACCAGCTTTGTCTCCTGGGTGAGCTTTAACTGTAAAGGATTGATAAAATCATATTCTATGGCATATCCCGGTCTGAGGATCTCGGCATTTGACAGCCCTGCTATTGACCTCACCATCCTTTTCTGAATATCTATAGGCAGACTTGTGGCAAGCCCGTTGGGGTACACCTCGCTGGTATCAAGGCCCTCCGGCTCCAGGAATATCTGGTGCCTTTCTCTCGCTGCAAAACGGACTACCTTATCCTCGATGGAAGGGCAGTATCTGGCCCCTACTCCCTCTATGATACCGCTGTAAAGAGGAGAACGCTCCAGTCCTTCCCTGATGATGTCATGGCTTTTTTCATTAGTGAAGGTAATATAACAAGGCACCTGGGGCAATACCAGTTTATCGGTTGTAAACGAAAACGGTTTGGGATTCTTGTCACCTTCCTGGATTTCCAGGCCTTCGTAATCTATGGTTTTGCCGTTAAGGCGCGGCGTTGTTCCTGTCTTCAGCCTCCCTATTTCAAATCCCAGTTGCGGCAACTGTTCCGAGAGGCGGTTGGACGGAGGATCACCCATGCGTCCCGCCGGAAAATGATTGAGACCTATATGTATTAGGCCTCTGAGGAAGGTACCTGCCGTCAGAATAACTGTCCTGGACAAAAACCTTTCATGTATATCGGTTTCCACTCCCTCCACCTTACCATCCCGCACCAGGATCCTTTCCACCATTGCCTGTGTCATATCCAGATTAGGCTGGTACTCAAGGACCGATTTCATCCTCTTCCTATAGAGATCCATATCGTTCTGTGATCTTGAGCCCTGGACCGCCACTCCTTTTCGGGTGTTTAAGCGCCTGAATTGAATGCCTGTTCGGTCAGCGTTCTTGGCCATCTCGCCGCCGAGTGCGTCAATCTCTTTAACCAGGTGACCCTTTGCCAGCCCTCCAATGGCCGGGTTACAGCTCATGGCCGCGATATGGTCCAGATTGATAGTAATGAGGAGGGTCGGGTGTCCCATACGAGCCGCCGCAAGTGCAGCCTCGCATCCTGCATGTCCCGCTCCTACTACAATTACATCATATTCTTTGTCACAGGTCAGCATGATAAAATAGAAGACTTGGTGAAATACCGGAATTTGTAAATGTTGAAAGTATTACGGGGACCCTAGAATGGGTCTGACAGCTCAATGGTCTGTTCCCGCCTTGGCCCCACTGATATTATGGACAGGGGTACCTCGGTTATCTCCTCGATTCTTTTAAGGTACTTCCTTGCCTCTCCGGGCAACTCGTCCATGCTGCCGGCATGGGAAATCTCCTCCTTCCACCCCGGCAATTCCTCGAAAACGGGCATACACCGGCCCAGAGCTTTCAATCTTGCCGGCATGTAGTCGATCCTTTCACCGTTAAGGTCATAGGCCACGCATATCCTGATTCTATCAAGTCCGCTTAATACATCCAGCTTGGTCACGCTTAAGCTGGTCAGACCGTTATACCGGATTGAATCCCTCAACATCACCAGGTCAAGCCAACCGCACCTTCGGCGCCGCCCCGTAGTCGCGCCAAATTCAGCTCCCTTCTCCTGAATATAGTCTCCTGTTTTATCCTGGAGTTCGGTGGGAAAAGGCCCTGAACCTACCCGTGTTGTGTATGCCTTTACGATACCGACAATATGATGAAGCTTATCCGGACCCACGCCCGCCCCAGCGCATGCTGAACCCGACACCGGATTTGAGGATGTAACAAAGGGATAGGTTCCCTGATCTATATCAAGATGTGTACCTTGTGCGCCTTCAAAAAGTATCTTGTTTCCCTTCCTTGCGGCCTCGTCGATCTCGAGGGAAACATTTGAGATAAAGGGCCTTATCTCTTCCGCCATTCTTAGATAATTATCATAGATGGGTTGAAATTCCAGGATACCAGCTCCAAAGAATTTGGAAAGGAGAAAATTTTTCTCTTCAAGATTGGCCCTTATCTTCTCCCCTAGGACATCGGGATCAAGCAGGTCCACAGCTCTGATCCCTCTCCTTCCGGCCTTGTCTTCATAGCATGGGCCTATGCCCCGGCCTGTTGTGCCGATCTTGTCTGCACCCTTTACCGCTTCCCTGGCTAGATCCAAAGCCTTGTGATAAGGCATGATAAGATGGGCCCTTTCACTCAAAGAAAGCCTCCCGGACGTGACTAAGACACCCTTCCCTTTAAGCATACTGATCTCTTCCAGCAATACCTGCGGATCCACCACAACCCCATTTCCGATAAGACATTTCTTACCCTTATGGAGTATGCCCGAGGGCATGAGATGACAGACGGTCTGCTCACCGTTCACGACCAGCGTGTGTCCTGCGTTATTCCCGCCCTGGAATCTGACTATGAGATCAGCCCTGGACGCCAGTAGGTCAACGACCTTTCCTTTGCCTTCGTCTCCCCACTGAGTTCCCACAACAACTACATTAGGCATTTTCTTTTCTCCATATAAAATATTAAAAGGCAATACTATATAATCCATTATAATCAAAGGGCTTCAGCGCTATACTAAAAGCGAGCCGACCAGGTGTCAAGGTTTATGAATTCTTTTTCCTTGACGCCATATAATGCATTTGTTAGACAAACTGGACGATAAATAACAAATTGGAAAATATTCAGTATGGCACCAGCAAAAATATCCCGCAAGGAACTCCTCAAAAAGCCGGATGAATTCCTGACCTTTTCCGCAAAGATGATAATCTTTGCGAAAGAGCATTCCCGTAAATTCCAGTATCTCGGCATGGGATTGCTGGGTCTTGCCCTCCTATACCTGGGGATAAACACATACCTGAACCATATAGACAAAGCGGGTCAGGAGGCATATAATATCGCATTTTATGCCCTTTATAAGAATACTGATCTTAAAAACAATCAGGATAAATCGGAAAATATTGAGGAATTATTTAATCGGGTTATTGATGAATACGATAGTTCCAAGGCAGCACGGCTTGCTCTCCCGGAAATGGCCTATCTCAATTTTCTTCAGGGACAATATGAGGAATCTATAGCTTATTACCGGGAATTCCTGGATAAGATGCCCGATGATCCTTATCAATCACTTGCCAGGATGGCCTTGGCCGTCTGCTATGAAGAAAAAGGGGAATTTGAAAAGGCAATCGAGACCTTGCAGTATCTCGTTTCCGGTCGCGACGATTTTTTTAAAGAGCAGGCCATGCTCAGTATAGCAAGAATATACAGAATCATGAATAAAGAAGAAGAATCCAACGAGATCCTTGAGGATTTTATTGAAAGGTTTGAAAGCTCTCAATTCCTATCCCTGGCTAAGGCATATCTCAAAGAATAGAGGCGCTTCCTTTTATTTATATCTGAATGGTTAACCTTTGCCTGTCCTCCTCTGAAAAAACACGGCCGCACTTGGCACATTTTTCCGATGATACGTTTACATGCCCACAATCAGGACATAGAATAATTACCTGAGAGGATTTCCCGTCCTTTTCCTTGGGTCCTTTCTTCATCTCGAAACGTTTCCCACACTTGGAGCAAGTTGCATGGCCTCCTTTTTCGGGAATCTTTGAATCATCTATATTATAGATGGCCTTGCAATTAGGACATTGCACCTTCATAATAATACATCCTCCGGTATAATCGGCCCTTACAAACTCCTGGAATTCTATTTCCTTGTCAATGAAACCATCAATGGGTCAATGCTATAGGCCTTTTTGCATGAAATGTCAAACTCCGGGCCCCGAGATCCTGCTTCCTTTTCCCCGTCTTCACCCGGCTTGGGATGTGATAACAGACCATATCTACCGGATTAGCGCGCCATCTACTGTATATGGTTTGAGTTGTATCATATTGACAGACACCTTAAAACCTTCGATTCTGAGGGGTTAGGGGTGCTGGACCATGCCCGGGAAAGGATAAAGCTCCTATACATTACAGTATAGGCAAAGTCTGTACTGGAGTCAAGGCGCAGGATATCCCGTGATCCACCATCTAGATGTCATCTGCTGCGTTGCCTGCGGTCGCTCCTCCTTGCGGCGTATTTGATATACGCCTCACTCGTCGCTCCTTGGCGCCTTGCATCTAACATCTACCTAGCGGCCAGGGTTATACCAAAATCCTGTGCTAATATAAATTATTTGCAAATTTGATGGTGGATTTTGGTATCCGCCTTAACGTTACCTGAAAACAGTCGGCAGTCCCGATTAGTATTTCGCCTTCACAGTAAAGACACAGGCGGGCATGAATGTTATACCTTCGTTACGGGAAATCATAACCAGGGACATAAAAAAGGTTCATCCGGTTAATGATTACGTAAAGAAGTAAAAGATTGAACTTTATTACAAGTACCTTAATGGCCCATGGCGTTCTCTTTTAAGCGGCGAAAATATTAACAGGATGGTCATTAGGTGAGGTGCCACCCAGGCGGGCGGAATACTTATGAGATAATAGAAAATCCTCCAGTCCGGCCCAGTCTGGAAAAGGTTGCCCGCCCGCCTCGTTTGGTTTTTTGCAGGGTCATTGCACATAAACGAGTTCGCCACTGCAAAGAGAACCCCATGGGCCATATAGCGCAAAATATCTAGATATCATTAACTAGCGCACTCATTAACCGGATAAACCATAAAAAAACAGGTTAATATTAGCCTTAAAATATGCTATCTTTTATTGCGTGGATACTCTCGGAGGAACCAGATGGAGATAATTAAATCATTCAAAGCCGGTGAAACCATTATAGAAGAAGGGTCAAAGGGAACCTCTGCCTACCTAATATTATCCGGTAGCGCCAAGGTGTACAAAAAGGCCGGGACAAAAGAAGTTGCAATAGCCACTTTGGGCAATGAGCAGGTTTTCGGTGAGATGGGCCTTATCGAGGACCGGCCCAGGTCCGCAACTGTCAGGGCCTCATCAAATCTGGAGGTGCGGGTTATAGACCGGCAACAATTCAATGATTTGCTCAGAGAAAAACCTTCCACCCTCATCCCCATCATGAAAAGCCTGTTTGAAAGGCTGAGACAGGCCGATGACTTGCTGGCTGAAAAAATCTCCCTGGCAGACCCGGGGACAAAGGAAGACAAAGGCTACCAGGTCATAATGGAGGGACAGACAGTTGAGGCGAAAAACGCCCTCGACAACCAAAGCTTGCTTGTTACCAAATTCCCTTTCCTAATAGGGCGATACGTACCACATGACCCTGACTCCGATGTCTTCTATGACAATGATCTTGCCATTTTTGAGGAGCAGCCCTATGTTATTTCCCGTCATCACCTTTCAATTAATAAGGAAAGGGGATTGTTATGGATTGTGGACAGGGGAAGCGCTTTCGGAATCATAGTAAACGGCCAGGAGATAGGCGGCTCAAGCAGAGTAACCCGCGCCCCGCTGGATAAAGCTGAAAATCAGGTCATCATCGGCCCGGCTACCTCAAGATATATTTTCCTGCTCAAGAAAAATATTATTTGAAAAACCCGTCTGATCCCACATGGGGCCACATGTTATGAAACCGGTGCCACCCCCACATGGCATACTAATTCACGGAGGCTGATCCCCTTCTATCTCCAAAATATCCGGGGCTAAGGCAACAAAACAGAAGGGCACCTCATATTGGATAAAAAGATACCCTTATGATTCCTTACAGGAACTACAGGCGGTTAACGTTGACTGCCTTGGGACCCCTTTCGCCCTCCTCAACGTCAAAGCTAACCTCGTCACCCTCGTTTAAAGATCTGAATCCTTCCTCATTAATAGAGGTAAAGTGAACAAACAGGTCAGGGCCGTTCTCCCGTTGTATAAATCCGAACCCTTTCTTATTATTAAACCACTTTACTCTTCCACTTTCCAATGTACCTTCCTCCTTTTTCCTCCGGGTCATCCCCGATTAATAAACTCAGGTCAGGTGATTCACTGCAAGGAATCCTTCCCCTTCCCGCCGGCCGCTTTTCCCCCCACTGTCAAACAATTCTCCGTCGGGGTATGATACATCTTAGTAATCTCCTTGAAAAAAATCAATGGAAAAATTTTCACTCAGTGCCTTTTCCCCCGATGGGCCATTCCCCCCGCTCTTTAAGCACACCCTGGTAAACGGCAAGGGCCTCGTTAACCGCCGGCATACCAGCGTATGTAGCAACCTGGAAAAAGACTTCTGCCAGTTTTTGGGGATCACATCCCGCGTTCAACGCCCCGTTTATATGGAGCCTAAGCTCATCTCGCGCCCGTAGCGCCGCCAGCATGGCACAGGCCGACATTTGCCGCTCAGGCATGGTTAGAACGGTCCTGGCGTAGAGTTTGCCGGTTATAAACATCGAAAAATCCTTTGCCAAATCCTTGTCAAACTCCTTCCATAACTTATATGGAGGCTCCGCCTTTATTCCCCTGCCGAACAACCGTTCTGCTGTTTCTCTGGTCTTTTCCCTTATCTCTTCATCCACTATTAAACCCCTCCTTTTTTTCTTCATTTAAATCCAAAAGGACATCAAAGCTCCTCAGGTGTAAACGACACCACGTCATCTATGGTGTCTTTATCTGCAAAAAGCATTACCAACCTGTCCACACCGAATGCAATGCCTGCGGCTTCGGGCATCTTGCCAAGGTCCTCCATAAATCTCCCCGGAAAAGGGTATGCCGTCTTTCCCATCCGCATCCTTTTTTCTTCCTCTCTCCTGAACCTTCTCCCCTGCTCATCAACATCAGTTAATTCCGAAAAGGCATTTGCCAGCTCAAGTCCTCCCATATACAACTCAAACCTCTCCGCCAGGAAAGGATTACCTTGCTTTAATCGGGCAAGGGCGGCCAGGGATGCCGGATAGTCATATAGAAAGGTGGGCATGGACAAACTAAGTCGAGGCTCTACCTCCAGTACCATAATCTCATCAAAACGATCCGATTCAAGGGCCTCTTCAAGGGATATAGGTGAGTACATCATAAAGGCCTCTTTAACTGTAATTCGGTTCCATGGGCCCCTAAGGTCGATAGTCCTTCCCGTATACTCGATACTGTCTCCGCATCCAAGTTCACGGGCCACGAATCGAATCATATCTTCACAATCCTCCATAAGGTCCATGTAATTGGACCCGCTACGGTACCATTCAAGAAGTGTGAATTCAGGCAGGTGATGTTTCCCCCTCTCCCCTCCTCTGAAACATTTGCATATCTGGAATATCCTGGAATAGCCTGCGGAGAGGAGCCGCTTCATGCACAGTTCGGGGGATGTGTGCAGGAATCCTCCGGCCGTGCCCACGGCATCAATATGGGATTCGGGGGCAGGGGATGGAATCAGGTTGGGCGTTTCTATCTCCAGATATCCTCGTTCTATAAAAAAACGCCTTAACGCCTGAATAATCGTGGCCCGCAGCCGCAGGTTGGATTCCTTGGCAACCAATCTTGGGAGTCCCGCGCCAGGATGGCTATTCTTTAACCCGGCTAACATATTGCCCGGTCCGTGTATCGATGGTTATTTTTGTTCCCTCTTCAATAAACGGCGGAACCCGCAGGCTATAGCCGGTTTCTACGGTTACCGGCTTACTGTCGCCGGTGGCGGAATCTCCTTTGACCCACGGGTCCGCACGCGTTACGGTCATATCCACAAAATTGGGCAGGGTAATGCCTATCGGCCTTTTGCCGAAAAACAGGATATTAACTTCACGGTTATCCGTCAGATAATTCTTCGCCTCCCCAATCTGTTCACCGGTAAGCATGGACTGTTCATAATTATCCAAATCCATAAAAAAGAATTCATCTTCCTGGTTATAAAGATACTGCATCTTCCGCTCTTCCAGGTTGGCAGGCTCAAATGTATCCCCTGACCTATAGGTTCGATCGACAATAGTGTCATTGATCATGTTCTTTAACTTGCACCGGTAAAGAGACTGCCCTTTTCCTGGCTTGGAGAACTGAAAGTCGATAATAATATAAGGCTCTCCGTCAAACTGAATCTTAAGACCTTTTTTTAAATCAGCGGCGTTATACATAACAATATGCCTTTTCTGTTTTAAACGTATTTCTAATGGCTTGATATATATGGAAGAGCAAATCGCCTGTCAAGAAGAAAACCCCTAAGTAATATCATCTGGATCATCTTCAGATAAACAGATCGATCAACAGGGTATGCTTGCTTGATATTTACCCTACTATCCTGTAATTATAAATGAACACAGAGAATATCCTGATAAAACCATCCATTATCCCTTAAATGGGAGAAAGGAAAAATGAATAAATTCAAAAGGAGAACATGTATCTACTGCCCCTTTGAAGGACCTGAGGCGGCTGTAAGATTCATGGAGAACATATCCATAAGCCATGAGGATAAAGAAAAGATCTTTCATTCAAACACAGAAAGGATCGTTACATTATAGGCTCATCCGGTTAATGAATACACTAGTTAATGATATCTAGATATTTGGCGCCATATGGACCATGGGGTTCTCTTTTAGGCGGCGAACTTGTTTATGTGCTATGACCCTGCACAAAACAAGACGAGGCGGACGGGTGAACCAAAAAATATCATAACTGGATAAAGGTATCGCTAATATCCGGTCACGGCCATTCTTTTCAAGACGACATCTATAGTATTCCGTGTACGTGGTCTTATTTTCAAGGGTTTGGCAGACCTTTTCCTGGTGGCAACGGGAAATTCTGCCAGGGGTTCTGGTGGAGCAAACCCTTGAAAATCAGTCCACTGCACGCCTTGGGTGGAATCCTTTTTGAGATGTCGTCTTTCGAAGAACAGCCGTGACCTCAGGTCATGATGCTTTTTGAGAGATGATGTATCAGGATTCAAGGATTCGGGGCTTCGAGGGTTTGAGTGAAGATCTTAAGAACAAAAGAATCGACCCTTGACCCCCTGAACCCTCATTTACTTCTTTACGTACTCATTAACCGGATGAACCTCATTACAACAGTAAACTATGGTATGGTTCCCCTTATCTCTATTATCCGCTTTGTCTCTAGCAACTGCAGACGCCCTGACAAAAAGGTTCTTCGGTAATCTTTCCCCATATGAGATGGGTATAATCCGTTTAACCTACACCATGCCCTGGCTCATCTGCGCCTTTTTTGGGATCCCCCTAGTCAAACCGGATAATACCTTCTTCCTCTCTCTGGCAGTAGGCTTGCCCCTGGAGATTCTGGCCCTTTATTTTTATATGAAGGCCATTAAGGTCTCTCCTCTCTCCCTGACACTACCTTTTCTGGCCTTTACACCCGTCTTTATCATATTGACAGGACGGCTTATACTCGGAGAAGAATTGCATCTTTACGGGGTACTCGGCATCTTCCTGATTGTTGCCGGATCCTATTGTCTAAATCTCTCCCATATAAGATCCGGCTTTTTCGCCCCTTTAAAAGCCATAATGAACTACCCCGCAGCAGAGCTGCGAGGTATCTGAGTTATGCGAAGTCCTCAAATAACTTCAGCTGTCCGCGGTGGATCTGTTTATAGGTTTTCCCTTGGTCTTTGACATACTTTTGGATGATG
>Ga0315543_1000258_pt1 | contig 67266 bp, 49 predicted proteins | sample SalMarSW160210MG_2_FD_203098 | JGI IMG/M metagenome (GOLD analysis project Ga0315543, IMG submission 203098) | Salt marsh sediment microbial communities from the Plum Island Ecosystem LTER, Massachusetts, United States - Salt Marsh Sediment SW1601-210 ... | reverse complement strand
GATTTACTGGACCAGGGGCATTGATTCAAATAGAGATTGAATCATAGTAATAGCCTTGATCCTGATGGGTGACTGGCGCGAGTCGGCTTAATCCGACCGCTAACCTACAATAACGAAATATCGGGTGAGGGAAGGGAGATAAAGCGGTATCGTGCTTCATCGTCATTCGAAAAAAAAAGTATATCTTTTTGATGGGGAGGTGTTTTTTCTCTTGACGAGCCCTTTAATGGGTGACCCCTTTCCACTTCCCCGCACCACAACATCACGTGGTTGTGGTTTGACATACAAGGGGAAATTCAATACACTTCATTCCTAGGAAAGCGAGTTCTTATCAAAAAACGGTTAGCTGAAAAGTAGGAATTAGTCTATTCACAACACCACACTCGGAGGAAACTATGCGAAAAATTATTTTTATTATTCTTGTTTTTTCTTTTCCTGGAACCCTTTGGGCTGCTGATCCAATCATAGGTACATGGAAGACCAATCTTGAAAAATCAAGTCTTGCTGCTGATCAACAGGGGATAAAAGAAGATATAAATACCTACCGTGAAATTGAGGGTGATTTGATAGAATTATCTATAAAAACTATTAATCCGGATGGCTCTTTATATACAGCTTTATGGACATGGCCGAAACAAGGAGGATTTGCCAAGTGCCTTTCCAGGACCCTCCCAGAAGGATTGCTGTATGATGAAGTGCTTATTGAATCAGGTCACTGGTATGTGTCCATCACGCAAAATGGTAGACAAATTGCCACGTACCATAAAATTGTAAGCAAGGACGGTAAAACGATGCGGCAGACCTTGATAGGTAGTAAAGATGGTAAACCTATTAAAATAATGAAGGTGCTTGAAAGACAATAGCAGTATGCTTCGTGTTAAGGCTTGTCTTATAAATTTTATAGACAAAAAATAAAAAATGGTTGTTGATTTTAAAGGGGGACAATCCTATAGTGTTTTGTCAAGCAAAGAATAAAAACTTATGATATCAACTGGTTAAAAGTGGAGCTGATTTTGGATACACTTACCCCCTTTCAGCCTTGTAGCTTCTTTAATATTCGGCGAATCTCTCGCAAATGCAAATCCCTTACCTAATCGTTATCAATATCCGGTGTACTGCAGATTTAACAGTCACCAATAATCCCTTATCCAGGTTATGGTAATTTAACGAGAGGCCCTGTATTGTCCCTCCCGAGATCCTCAAATGGTCTCAACGTTGGTGCACAGGCTCTTTCGCCGAAATGAAAATTATATTAATCTATGTTCAGATACTCTGGATCAAAGGGCTCCTTCTTCTTCATCAACGTCCAGGCTATGATCAGCATTTTCACGGCCAGTTTCACCTTCATCTTCGTCTTAATGCCCTTCTCCCTCTCTCTGCCACGAAGTTTGTTGGTATAATAAATAATAAAGTAACGATTACTCGTAGAGGCGATGAAGGCCGCCTAATAAAGGGCATATCTCAGATAGGCTTTACCTCTTTTGGATATAACCGGCACCGCGCTGTCAGAGGTCTTTCCACTTCGATTCGCACCCAGATCATAACCCGCCAGTTTCAAGACCTGTTCCCCGTTATCGAAACGAGAGGGATTCCCAATAGCTCCAAGGACTTTTGAAGAAACATCAGGTCCAAAACCCGGAATAGTCAGAAGATAACTGTATTCAGGAAATCCAAGGCAGATATCTTCAATATGCTCATCAACTGCCCGGATAGAATCTTTGATCTGTTGAAGATCTTCCACCATAAGCTTCGCTTCAAAATCCAGGGCCTGTCCAACTTCACATCCGATTGAATCTACCGCCATTCTCCAAATCGATTTTAATCTCTTTTCCTGGCCCATAGTCTTAATACGCGGCGCCACCAATTGAACAAACTCCTCATATCCCATGCCTGATATCATAGAAGGATTTAAGCACCACTTAACTATAGGCAAACTCTCAGAACACCCTTTCCCAAAATATCTGTCAAACTCAGGAAAGTATTGAGCCAGAAGATGATTCCTTATTCGGATTCTCGTCCCATGCTCCTGCTTCTTTAATCTCCTTTTAAGAGATAGAAGATTCCTAAGATCCCTCAATGGCATGGATGGATAATCGTAATACAGGCATTTCCCCTGGGATATCAAATCCGCCACATTGGCCGAATCTTTGGTGTCATGCTTGTCCCATCGTCCATCCAGAAGCTCGCGGTTCTTAGCTACAGCAGATCCTGATACCAAAACCACATTATGGCCGCATCTAATCAAGTATTCCGCCAATGGCTTATGGTAATTTGCTGTGGGCTCAAGTCCAAACACTACTTTCTCCAGAGCATGATCCACTTTTATCGCCTCCATACGGGCATGCAGTTTTTCGAAACCATCTATGCTGTTTTCAAAGATCAATCGCCTTAATAGCGTCTTTCCTGTTGCCGTCCCAAAAAAAGCATGGTGCTTTTCTTTAGCAACATCAATCCCGACTATCAGATACTCCTTCGAACCTCGAATCTCTTTCTTTAATTGACGAAATGCTTTAAGTCTGATACTCTCTTCTACATTCATTTGGGACCTCCTGTTTAAGTTAGTTGATTTTGCTGATCTTCTTCTTAACAGGAGGTTTCTTTTTTGGATAGCTATTAAATAATTTTTTTGTATGTTATATGGGGGACTATAACCCGTTGATCTTTCAATATATAACGGTGGTTCCGAAGCAACTTTCTGGCTTGAAAATAGAGCCCGCATTTCTTAAATCGTTTAGGAATCAACGTCCCCCTTTATAAAACAAGAAAGTCAAACGGGAGTGCACAAAAATATGTATATGCATGCCCTGTAAGATGTGCAAATAGACTTATCGCCGTAGACTTCGTGGACGAATCAGGGCTAAAAAGCGGCGATATCGTGTAATGTAAAAAAAATCGATCATAGCTCATATGCCTGTCAACGCTGAATCAGTGCAACTTACGGGATATACGGGACTTTTTCTACTATATTGCGGCATGAAAATTGCTGCAGGGAGTTTCCAAATATTCAATCTAAATGGGAGACACTCTATCCATGGATAACCGACCTTCCTTTATCCCAATTAAGGATCTCGTTCTGGATAATGAAATATATCCTCGAAGTAGCATCGATCACAAGCGTGTACGGATATTCGCGGATAACCTTCGAGACGGGTTTGAATTCGATCCGATCCACGTCCAATTACATCCCGAAGAGGCCGGCAAATACCTCATCCTAGACGGTGCGCACCGCTGGCAGGCCTATAAGGCTGTAGGTGAGCAGGATATACCTGCCAAGATTATTAAACTGGACGGTAAGGATCCATTGCTTTACGCGGCCAAAAAAGCAATAGGACCCAGGCAGCTAAACGAAGAAGAGTCCAGGGACACGGCCAGGCGGGCTTATCAAAACAATCCCCGATTGACTTCTATGGAGATCGGAAAAGCCATTGGGCGTTCAAGTAGAATGGTCAACATTTATATCTCAGATATCCGGGCAGCAGTTAAGGTGGACCTTGAACTTAAAATATTCCGCATGAAAAGACTTGGCATACCACAAGAAAGAATTGTTAAGAGATTAGATACTCCCCAAGCGACTATTTCTCGTTATTTATCCAAAAAGGAAATATTTCCTAAATGGATAAATAGCGATTTAGCACGTGGTTTCACTGTCCCTCAGGTTGCTGAAAAGCACGGCTGGCCGGAACCTTTAGTCTGGTCCCTGGCCCTGGAAGGAAAGGAAGAGATTGAACGATTCCGGGCGCTTAAATGGGGTATAAGGACATGGGATCTGTGGAACTGGAACGATTGCGACAAACGCTTTGGGGATGATTGGCCGGGAAGAATAGCGGCACAGTTAGTCGCACACATCGTGTACTTCTTTTCCAAACAGAACGACCTGATATTCGATCCCATGGCCGGCGGAGGTGTAATCCCCGATACTGCCCTGGCACTTAATCGCCGATGCTGGAGTTTTGATATGAAGGACATGGCGGATACCCGGCCGGAGATAGAGCCCTGGTTTTGGGACACAAAAGTTCTGAAATGGCCGGTTAAGGGAAAGATCAGGCCGGACCTTATTTTGTTCGATCCACCATACTTCAGGGAAAAAGCGAAAGACCATGATGCAAACGGTATATCCAGCCTCTCCAGGGAGGCGTATCTGGACTTTCTTGGCCAGTTCTTCAAACTCGCCCGTCACAACAGCAAAAAGAGCACAATCCTGGCTTTTATAAATACAGACTGGAGGGACTACCAGAATACACCTGCCATGGATGAAACAGGAGATCATTCCATATTCATAGATGAATATACACGGCTTCTCAGAAAAAGCGGCTGGGTCGAAACTCATATTATACAGGCTCCCATGTCGCCAGACCGCTTTCAGGCCAATGAGGTAGCCGTTATGCAAAAGAAGAGAATACTGGGAGTGATAAGCAGGTACGTGATCATAGCAAAACATAGACTGTAAGAAAAACAGGCTGTAGGCTGAAGACTGAAGGGTGTCTAACTGATATGAAAAACAGGCTAAAGGTTATTAGACAGAAGGGGTTTAGGGTGTACCTTCCTTCAGCCTTCAGCCCAAAAACTTAAAAAAATGAAAAGGGGTCAACTAAAGACTTAACCCCTTTTCAATTTTATTGAATGGCGGAAGTGCATGGGAATCGAACCCACCTGCGAGGGTTTTAGCCCCGCACACCGGATTTGAAGTCCGGGAGCCCCACCAGTGAGCTTTCCACTTCCGTTTTATAGAAAGAAGTCAGGAGTCAGGATTCAGAATGTGGATGCGCGATGAATCGCCTCATTACAATATAACATTTTTACGCCGATAAACATATAACCTCTTTAACTGGGCCGCTCTGCAGTTTGAATCCTGCAATCTTCAACTCCTTGTCGAAGATCGGTTGCCTTTTATGGGAAATCCTCCTCCTAATCTTCCAGATAATTGATGATGATATTCAATATCCTGCGGATCGGCTCGGCCGCGCCCCATAGCAACTGATCCCCCACAGTGTAAGCGGTTATATATTCAGCTCCTATGTTCATCCTCCGGAGCCTGCCCACCGGGACGGTAAGTTTACCGTTAACAGCAGCGGGTGTCAAATACTTGAGGGTGGATTCTTTATCATTGGGCACCAGATTTACCCACTCATTGGCATCTTTTATCATCCCGGAAACTTCGTCTACAGGGATCTCCTTGCTCAACTTGATTGTAAAGGCCTGGCTGTGACACCTCATCGCCCCTACCCTCACGCATATTCCGTCCACAGGTATGGGTCTCTTAGTCTGCAGAATCTTATTGGCCTCAGCGGATCCTTTCCATTCCTCCCTGGTCTGTCCCGACTCCATAGCACTGTCTATCCAGGGGATCAGGCTGGCGGCAACAGGGGCTCCGAAATATTCTGTGGGGAAGGAAGGGTTCCGCAACTCTTCCGTGATCAAGGCGTCAATCTCTATGGCTGATGACGCTGGGTCTTTGAGCAAATCTTCGGAAACGCGCCCCAGTGCAATCATCTGGGCAACCAATTCCTTCATGTTATTCGCCCCTGCCCCTGAAGCGGACTGATAGGTCATTGACGATACCCAATCCACCACATTATTCACAAAAAGTCCGCCCAGGCCCATAAGCATCAAACTTACTGTGCAATTCCCTCCCACAAAAGTCTTTATCCCGGAAACCAGCCCTGATTCGATCACCGGCATATTCACAGGATCAAGCACGATTATGCTGTCGTCGTTCATCCTCAAAGCGGAGGAGGCGTCAATCCAGAATCCTTTCCACCCTGCCTTCCGCAGTTCAGGAAAGACCTTCCTGGTATAATCACCTCCCTGACATGTTACGGCGATATCAAGAGAGGAAAGGAGTTCAAGATCATAGGCATCCTTCAAGGCTGAAATCCCCATCCCGATATCGGGTCCCACACCCCCGATGTTTGATGTGGTAAAGAATAGTGGTTCAAAGCCCTTAAAGTCCTTTTCTTCCCTCATCCTTCCCATAAGGACTGATCCAACCATCCCTCTCCATCCGATAAATCCGATTTTCAGCATAATACTCTCCTCATGTAAGTTTTGTAATCATAAAACCTCTTGACGCGAGAGGCAAGACCAAAATGGATGCCAATATCCGCCTCCTAGACCCCTTTTGATATAATCTATAAAAGAGGGTCATGACCGTAGAATATGATCGTCATACTCCGGTTATACGTATACTTTTCAAGAGGACATTATCAGGATCCAAGGGTTCAAGGGTTCGAGGGTTCGAGTGAAGAGCTTGAAAAGAAAACAATCAACCCTTGACCCCTTGAATCCTGGAATCCTTGAACCCTTAGGACATCACCTTGAAAAATGCATCATGGCCTACGACTCGAAAAACAAAAAGGCCTTATTTCTAGCACCGAAGGTCACGGCTGTTCCTTTCAAGATGACATCTCCGAAAGAAGCCCACCCAAGGTGTGCAGTGGGGTTGTTTTCAAGGGTTTGTTCCACCAGGACACCACGTAGAATGTACCGTTGCGAATAGGAAAAGGTTTGCCAAACCCTTGAAAATAACTCCACGTCCACTGAACGCCATAGATGTCGTCTTGAAAGGAATGGCCGTGACCGAAGGACTGTTCCTTTTCTTCGTTCCGGATCTCCCGGGCTGGTCATTTCAAGCGGTTACGGCCGTGGGATGCCTACCCCCTCCGCTGTTCTCCCGTGCCTCCGGCACGGGAGCCAGGGGGTCCCCCAACCGTAACCCCCTGAAATAACAGCGCCCTCCCGATAGTCACTCATAAAAGGAACAGTCCTTCGCCCTAATTCCACACCTCCGGCATTATCCAAGGTCACGGCTGTTCTTGGAAAGACCACATCTCAATAAAGGGCCAATGGTTATAGGATCCTCCGTAAAAGTCAACGGGATCTTCAATTAGGTATTCTTTGAAAGGTGATCTCTGAGGTGCAATACTGAGCGAGCCAAGAATATCGAACAGGGGATAAGGGAATAGCTAATAGCTAAAAGCTGATAGCTAAAACCTAACTACCCGGACAGACATCAACAAAGAGCAATTGACACATCATGGTTCTTATCATATATTTTTCATAAAGGTGGTACGAATTCAGGATATGGGAGCAAGCGAGGTGCTAAAAGGATGAAAAACTGTCTGGCCCTTATTATGGCGGGAGGAAAAGGCGAACGGTTGATGCCCCTTACAAGGGATCGATCCAAACCCGCTATTCCATTTGGAGGCATCTATCTGCTCATAGACTTGACGCTTTCCAACTGCATAAACTCGGGGGTCTATAGGATAATCGTATTGCCTCAATACAAATCACATGGTCTCATGCAGCATCTGGAAAAGGGCTGGAATATCTTTAGCCCAGCCCTGGGGCATTACCTGAAAACTGCTCCACCCCAGATGATGGTCGGGGAAAAGTGGTATCAAGGGACCGCTGATTCCATTAGACAAAATATCTATCTTATTGAACGGGAAATACCGGAACATGTCCTGATCCTGTCGGGAGACCATGTCTGTAAGATGGATTACGCACTGCTTAAAAGTTATCACGATGCCCACAACGCGGACGCCACAATAGCGGTCATTGAGATGAGAAAAGAGACATCGGAGGGATATGGGGTTGTTGAGGTGAACACGGATTTCCAGGTCACGGGGTTTCAGGAAAAACCCTTGAACCCAAGGACTATTCCCAATGACAGCACCCATATCCTCGCCTCCATGGGTATATATATATTCAAGGCCCGGGTACTTCTGGATCTATTGAAAAGTGACGAAAGTGCCGATTTCGGCAAGCATATAATTCCCTACATGATTGACAGATACAAGGTCATGGCCTACCCCTACCGCAGTCAAAACAGGATAAAAGATGTGGTTGTTCATACGGATGAAGCAGGAATACGGAGGGAGACTGTTGAAGAGACAACCCGGGATTCCGGTTACTGGAGGGATGTGGGCACCCTGGACGCCTACTGGAATGCCAATATGGATTTAACAGGGGTAAATCCTTATTTTAACATGTACGGCAAACTCTGGCCCATAAGGACCTATCAGCGGCAATACCCTCCTGTAAAAACCGTTTTTGCCCAGGAATCGGGTCAAAAGCCAAGGGCTGGCAAGGCCTTGGATTCCCTTGTGTCTCACGGTTCAATTATCAGCGGCGCATTGGTTATAAACAGCGTCTTTTCCTATAATGTCTTCGTTCAAAGCTGGGCCTCCGTCGAGGAATCGGTGGTTATGGAGAATGTTGTAATAGGTCGCCACGCCAGGATAAAGAAGGCCATCATCAGTGAAGGCGTACATATCCCTCACCACGAAGAGATAGGATTTGACCCTAGTAAAGACAGGAGTCGTTTTAAGGTCACCCCACGCGGGATCACGGTGGTGACAAAAGAAGATTTCCCTTATTAACATATTGATAAATCGTCTGAGGAAAGACTTATGAGACCCAAGATCAAGTATAATATTGTACCCCGATTGCCCTCAAAACTGGAGCCTTTAAGGAAACTTGCCTTTAACCTATGTTACAGCTGGAGGGGAGAGATACGTGATCTCTTTCAGCGCATAGACCCCAAGCTCTGGACTGATTGTAAACACAATCCCGTCCTGATGCTTGGTCTTGTGAGCCAGGATCGACTGGAGGAGATCTCCCGTGATCAGGGTTTTATGGCCCAGCTGGAAAGAGTTACACAGGATTTCACCCGGTATCTTTCCCAACCCAGGATACAGGCTGCGGATTATTCTCCGGATTTGCCTGTTAAGGTAGCCTACTTCTCATCTGAATTCGGTTTGTCGTATTCTCTGCCTATATACTCGGGAGGGCTAGGCATCCTCTCAGGAGACCACCTCAAGTCAGGCAGTGACCTTAATATACCCTTGGTGGGAGTTGGTTTACTCTACCAGGAGGGTTACTTCAGACAGTACCTGAGCTCGGACGGGTGGCAGATGGAGAACTATCCGGTAAATGACTTTTCCAATATACCGGTCAAACTGGTAAAGGATAAGGACGGAAAACCCATCCAAGTCTCGGTAAATCTCAAGGGAGAGGCAGTTAATATCCAGATATGGCGAATTGATGTGGGAAGAGTGCCGTTGTACATGCTTGATACGAATTTGCCCTCAAACTCACCCGAATATTGCAGGACAACTGCCCAGCTTTACGGCGGTGATCGGGAAATGCGACTCAGGCAGGAGATTGTCCTGGGGATAGGCGGTATACGAGCTCTTAAGTCCCTGGGAATCGAGCCCACCGTAATACATATGAATGAAGGGCATTCGGGCTTTTCTGCACTGGAAAGGATAAATATCCTCAGGAAGGAAAAAGGTCTTTCCTTTGACGCAGCCCGGGAGCTTGTCGTGGCTACCACTGTTTTTACTGCTCACACCCCTGTACCCGCTGGAAATGATGCTTTCCACCAGGACCTGATCAGGGATTATTTCGAAGAATACACAAAGGACCTTGGCATAAATTTCAGGGTATTGCTGGGCTACGGAAGGATGGATCCTCGAGATGAAGGAGAAAAATTCGGAATGAGCACCCTGGCCTTTCGTCTTTCTTCTCACGCCAATGGCGTCAGCCGTCTCCATGGAAAGGTGTCCCGTTCTCTGTGGCAGAAGATATGGAGCCGACATCCGGTAGAAGATGTACCTATTGATCATATCACAAACGGTATACATGTGCCCACCTGGATCTCCAGGGAAATGGCCTTTTTATTTGTCCGCTACCTTGGCCCTGACTGGGCCGAAGACCCTGATAATAAAAAGGTATGGGACCAGATAGAGAATATCCCCAGCACCGAACTCTGGCGTTCCCATGAACGTTGCAGGGAGCACCTCGTGGCCTTTGTCCGCCGTCTTTTAACCCAGAACCTTATCGCAAGGGAAATGGATCCTGCCGGTATACAGGAAGCAGGAGAGGTTCTGACACCCGACGCCATGACTATCGGTTTTGCCAGGCGTTTTGCCATTTACAAAAGAGCCACCCTCTTATTCAGGGATCCGGAACGGCTTAATCGTATATTAAACAATCCTGAATGTCCTGTTCAGATTATCATATCAGGTAAGGCTCATCCCCAGGATAACGAGGGGAAGGAGTTTATTAAAACCATCATCCACCTTTCAAGAGATCCTAGGTTCAGCAAACGAATCGTTTTCCTCGAAGACTATAATTTCCATATCGCCCATGTCCTGCTATCAGGGTGCGATCTGTGGCTTAACACGCCTCGCCGCCCGCTTGAGGCATGCGGTACGAGCGGGATGAAGGCCCTGGCCAACGGAGCACTCAATCTCAGCGTCCTGGACGGATGGTGGGATGAGGCCTATCACAGCAAATTCGGCTGGGCACTAGGGCATGGAGAGGTATATAATGATCATAACGCCCAGGACGACATTGAGAGCCGTGATCTGTACAACCTCCTCGAGGAAGAGGTAATCCCCCTGTTTTATCAGCGGGGACACGACGACATCCCCAGGGAATGGGTTGAAAAGATGAAGGCGGGCCTTCGATTCCTTACCCCTGTTTTTAACTCCCATAGAATGGTCCAGGATTATATGGACCGATATTACCTGCCCTGCTCAAGACGCTTTAATTTCTTAAGCAGAGACGATTTTGGAGGGGCCAAAGACCTGGCTTCCTGGAGACAGAAACTGATGACGGGTTGGCAGGATATCTCCGTCAAGGAAGTGACTTCGGGAAATGTTTCGGACATGCCCGTAGGAAGCGAGCTGGACATTGAAGCGAAAGTCTTGCTCGGGTCCCTCTCACCTGAGGATGTTACCGTGGAGGCGTATTATGGACGTCTGGACCATAACGGTGACTTTGCCGAGAGGGAAACGACCGCCCTGGATGTTGTTGACTTTAAAGATGAGGTCCATTATTTCAAGGGAAAGATCCCTTGCGTGGATACCGGGCGTTTTGGTTTTACGGTTAGGGTGATGCCCAGCTGGAAAAGGCTTGAAAACCCGTTCATCATGGGTCTGGTTACATGGGCATAATTCATAGTCACCACTTTCCTGGATCCCTTTATGATGTCTAGCATACAATAGCAGAGGCCGCGAATCTTGAATTCAATTCTAAGCCCCGACCAGATACAGGCGCTAGTTGACGGAAATCTTACCGACCCCTTTTCTATCCTTGGGGCCCATCCCATCGAGCTTGATGACGGGCATGCAGTGGTGATTCGGTCTTTCCTCCCGGGTGCTGAAAGCTTGTTTGTCATGGACCTCGTCCCTGAAAAAGAGATCCCGGCGTCCCTGATCCATGAGGCAGGCGTTTTTGAAGCGATCTTGAAAGAGAAAACAACAATTGCCCCCTACCGTCTCAAGGTAAATTTCATGGGTGGTACAGTATCTGTTTTCTATGACTGCTACTCCTTCCTCCCCGTGCTCAGTGACTATGACCTGTATCTGTACAATCAAGGCGATAATTATAACGTCTACCGGAAGTTAGGTGCTCATCCATGGACCCATCAAGAAATTAAAGGTGTCCTGTTCGCTGTCTGGGCACCTTCTGCCGCCAGGGTAAGCTTGGTGGGCGATTTCAACCAGTGGGACGGGCGGAGGCATCAGATGCGTAATCGAGGTCCCTCGGGAATATGGGAGCTGTTTGTGCCTCACCTGGGGAAAGATTTACTCTATAAGTTCGAAATCCGGACACAAAAGGGTACAATCCTTATCAAGGCCGATCCCTTTGCCTTCTGGTTTGAACAACGTCCGAAAACAGCAGCTATTGTCCAGGACCTTGACACCTTCTCCTGGACCGACCAGGAGTGGTTAATCTCCCGCTCCGGCCGGGATTACTTGAAAAATCCTATGGCCGTCTATGAGGTACACCTGGGATCATGGAAAAGGAGGGTAGAGGAAGGAAACCGATGGCTGACTTACAGGGAGATGGCAGAAGAACTGGTTCCCTATGTTAAAGAAATGGGGTTCAACTTCATAGAATTTCTCCCTCTGTCAGAACACCCTTTTGACGGTTCCTGGGGTTATCAGGTTACGGGATACTATGCGCCAACCTCCCGTTTCGGATCACCGGAAGATCTAATGTTTCTCGTGAACCGCTGCCATGCTGAAGGAATAGGCGTTATCCTGGACTGGGTTCCTGCCCACTTTCCACGGGACTCCTATGCACTTGAATACTTTGACGGTACACATCTGTATGAACATCAAGACCCTCGTCAGGGGATACAGAAGGACTGGGATACCCTGATCTTCAATTACGGTCGCACAGAGGTAAGGAATTTTCTGGTGGCGAATGCCCTATTCTGGCTGGATAAGTACCACATGGACGGCCTGAGGATAGACGCCGTGGCGTCAATGCTTTATCTGGACTATTCGCGAAAAGACGGGGAATGGATCCCCAATCGTTATGGCGGCAGGGAGAACCTTGAAGCGATCGATTTTATAAAGAACCTTAATACCAAGATATATGAAAGATTTCCTGGTGTTGTAACCATTGCCGAGGAATCGACATCCTGGCCGGGAGTGACGCTTCCGGTCCATTTGGGGGGCTTGGGTTTCATGTTTAAATGGAATATGGGTTGGATGCATGACATGCTGACCTTTATGTCCAAGGACCCTGTCCACAGGCGATACCATATGGATATGCTTACTTTTGCCCTCCTCTATGCATTTCATGAAAACTTCATACTTCCTCTGTCTCACGACGAAGTAGTACATGGAAAAGCATCCCTGCTTTCCAAGATGCCCGGAGATGACTGGCAGAAATTCGCAAACCTCAGGCTGCTTCTGGGATACATGTACGGTGAACCTGGTAAAAAAACGCTGTTCATGGGCGGGGAATTAGGCCAACGGCAGGAATGGGGGCACGACCATCAACTCCAGTGGCATCTCCTGGAGTATGAGCCCCATAAGGGATTACAGAGATTTGTAATGGATCTTAACAGGATATACATGTGCGAACCAGCTATGTATGAGCTCGACTTTCAGCCCGAGGGTTTTGAGTGGATCGACTTTCGTGACGCGGATTCCACCGTGGTATCCTTCATTCGCAAAGGCGAGTCCCCGGATCAAACCCTTGTTTTCATATTTAATTTTACCCCTGTGCCAAAGGAAAATTACCGGATCGGGACGCCCGAATCAGGATACTACAAGGAGCTTATTGATTCGGACGCGGCCTGCTACGGAGGTTCCAACATGGGACTTCAGGGAGGTGCTCACGCTGAGCCCGTTCCATGGCATGGCAGGCCCTGTTCCCTAAGCCTCACTCTTCCTCCCCTCGCCATGCTAATCCTCAAGCACGTAGACAGTTAATGTTCCCCAACATGTCAATTAAGCCGGTACTCTCAGTTACAGCCTTCAGCCACCCCCACTCTTGTAAAGGAGACACCAATTAGGATTCAAGGATTCCACGGTTCAAGGATTCCAGTGAACAATTCAAGAATAAAAAGGCCGACATTTGACTCCTCGAATCCTAGAAGCCTTGGACCCTTGCCCCATCACCTTGAAAAAGGCATTATGACCAGATAATGCTATCAACAATATCCGGTCACAGCTGTTCCTTTCAAGACAACATCTATGGTATCCAGTGCACGTGTGCTTATTTTCAAGGGTTTGGCACACACATTCTTGGTAGCAACGGGAAATTCTGCCAGGGGTTCTGGTGGAGCAAACCCTTGAAAATAAGCACACTGCAGGCCTTGGGTGGAATCCTTTTTGAGATGTTGTCTTTCAAAGAACTGCTGTGACCTTGATCCGGCCCGGAGGTGCGGCACCAGGGCGAAGGGCTGTTCCTTTTTTGAGTGACTATCGGGAGGGCACTGTTATTTCAGGAGGTTACGGGTGGGGGGGACCCCCTGGCTCCTGTGCCGGAGGCACAGGAGAACAGCGGAGGGGGTAGGCATCCCACGGCCGTAACCGCTTGAAATGACCAGCCCGGGGAGATCCGGAACAAAGAAAAGGGACAGCCCTCCGGCCACGGCAGCTCTTCTCAAGACGACATCTATGGCATTCTGAGGACGTGTTCTTATTTTCAAGGGTTTGGCACACCTTTTCCTGGTAGCAACGGGAAATTCTGCCAGGGGTTATGGTGAAGCAAACCCTTGAAAATAAGCCCACTGCAAACCTTGGGTGGGATTCTTTCGGAGATGTCGTCTTTCCAAGAACAGCCGTGACCCGCAGAGATTGATACTGTTAAGGCATTACATACCTTAAAAGGTTATGTAATGCCTTCAAACAGGGAATAACAAGAGCTAATGGCTAATAGTTAAGAGCTAACTAAGAGGTCATGATGCTTCTTGAAAGGTGATATCTGAGCATGCAAGCGTTCCGGTGCTTGAGTATTAGGCCAAAAAAAAGATTGTATCCGGTAAAACCGGATACAGTCTTTTTTGTTATACGTGCTTTTACGGGCAGTCCGCTGAGCGGTTACATCATACCGCCCATACCGCCCATACCGCCTCCTCCTGGAGGCATGGACATATCTTCCTTCTCTTTGGGTTTCTCCGCTATCATGGCTTCAGTTGTTAGCAGAAGTGCAGAAACCGAAGCCGCGTTCTGAAGAGCAAACCTCGTTACCTTGGTAGGATCAATGATGCCAACGCTCAACAGGTCCTCATATTCGCTGGTTTCAGCATTAAGGCCGAATGAGCCTTTCTTGTCCTTGACCTTCTCAACAACAACCGAACCCTCAAGACCGGCGTTATTGGCTATCTGGCGAATAGGCTCTTCCAGGGCCTTTACCAGGATAGCAACACCGTTCTGTTCTTCTCCTTCCAGTTTCAACTCCGAAACGGCCTTGATGCACCTTAAAAGTGCAACACCGCCTCCCGGAACAATACCCTCTTCAACCGCGGCCCTCGTAGCATTAAGTGCGTCTTCCACCCTGGCCTTTTTCTCTTTCATTTCCGTCTCAGTTGCAGCACCCACACTAATTACCGCTACGCCACCTATCAATTTGGCAAGTCTTTCCTGAATTTTCTCGCGATCATAATCCGAGGTAGTCTCTTCGATCTGTGCTCTTAACTGTTTAACTCTTCCTTCAAGGTCTTTTCGGCTGCCTCCTCCGTCAACTATGGTGGTATTATCCTTGTCAATACTAACGGTCTTAGCCGTGCCTAGATCATTCAGGGTTACATTTTCAAGCTTCAGGCCTAGATCTTCCGAAATAACCCGGCCGCCAGTGAGAACAGCTATATCTTCCAGCATGGCCTTTCTTCTATCACCGAATCCCGGGGCCTTAACTGCGGCGGCCTGCAGGGTGCCTCGCAACTTGTTTACCACCAACGTAGCCAGGGCCTCACCTTCAACGTCTTCCGCAATAATCAGCAATGGCCTGCCCATTTTCGCAATCTGTTCAAGGATGGGCACCAAATCCTTCATATTGGCGATTTTCTTTTCATTAAGCAGAATATAGGGTTCGCTAAGGCTGATCTCCATTTTTTCAGGATCAGTCACAAAGTAAGGAGAAAGATAACCTCTGTCAAACTGCATGCCTTCCACGATCTCAAGGGTGGTTTCCATGCTCTTTGCTTCCTCCACGGTAATTACCCCTTCCTTTCCCACCTTATTCATTGCTTCGGCAATAATATTACCAATCGTAGGATCATTATTGGCTGAAATTGTGCCGACCTGTGAGATCTCTTCCTGATCCTTAGTGGGTTTGGAGAGTTTTTTCAATTCTTCCACAGCCACTCCAACTGCTTTTTCTATGCCCCTCTTGAGAGCCATGGGATTAATTCCTGCGGCCACAAGCTTTGAACCTTCCTTGTATATGCTCTGGGCAAGAACTGTCGCAGTAGTCGTGCCGTCACCGGCCACATCGGAAGTTTTGGAGGCCACTTCTTTTACCATCTGGGCACCCATGTTTTGGAACCTGTCTTCCAGTTCAATCTCTTTAGCCACAGTTACACCATCTTTGGTGATGGTTGGTGCTCCAAAAGACTTTTCAAGTACCACATTACGACCTTTAGGACCCAAGGTCACCTTTACCGCATCAGCAAGGGTATCTACTCCTCCCAAGATAGCCTCTCTGGCCTTTCCACCGTATTTAATATCTTTTGCCATCTTAACTGTCCTCCTTAAAATGATTTAACTTATTCCACAATAGCGATTATGTCATCTTCGCGCATAATGAGGTGCTCCTCACCATCAATATTGATTTCCGTGCCTGCATATTTTCCAAAAAGTACCTTATTGCCTTTTTTTACATCAAGTGGTTGCAGGTTGCCGTTTTCAAGGAGCTTGCCATTACCTACTGCCACGACTTTCCCTTCCGAGGGTTTCTCTTTTGCTGTGTCGGGGATTATAATACCGCCTTTGGTCTTCTCCTCCTCTTCTATCCTTTTTACAATAACTCGATCATGTAAAGGTCTGATTTTCATTTTCTGTATCTCCTTCCTTTTCCTTTAAAATAATGGTGACTTTAAAAGACCTGAAAAGAATCAAGGGGTCATAGCTATATGTTTTTGTTTGTCCTTACCAGGGCCTTTTACCATGGGCCTTATGCTTGCTATCTCTATCCCCGAACATCCACATACAAAAATAGCGTCCAAAACAATAATACCATACGGACAATTGAGAAAAACCAAAAAGGAAAATTATGAATATCCGGAATCTTAGACAATAATGTTTAAGCGTGACAAAACCTAATTATTCAAACATAAATGTCAAGGGTTCTCCTGAAAATATTTAAATAATGACCCTTGGCCATAAAAAAACAGGCCCTTTTTGGTTTACATTATGGGACATTATTACACTGATTTCCAGGATAAGTAACATCTACCTGCAAGCATCTTAGGATTCAATTGGATCTTTTTGAACCACAAAACATCCGTTTTTCGGTAAAAACTGAACCATAGCCTTATTTAACGAAGATCCTACAACTTGCTGATTATTAGGTTTTTCAAAACTTATTTAAAATTGCTTTTGCAAAATTCAGGTAATAAGTTATTGAAAATAATCAATCAGTAGGATAGCATAATATTTTCATGCACCTTCGGAATTTATTAACAGGTTTAAGGCAAGGGGTAATCAATAATGCCTGACAGATATAATAATATACTGGACCAGATAGGAAAAACGCCCCTGGTGCCTGTCAAGCGCATAAATCCAAACAAAAACGTAAAGATACTGGCAAAACTTGAATCTTTCAACCCTGGCGGGTCTGTTAAAGATAGGCCCGCCTTACAGATGATTGAAGATGCGGAGTTGACAGGCGAACTGACAAAGGGAAAGATCATACTTGAAGCTACCAGCGGCAATACAGGTATCGGTTTAGCCATGGTAGCGGCGGTAAAGAGTTACCGTATTGTTTTAGTCATGTCCGAGGCGGTAAGTGAGGAAAGGAAGAAGATTCTCCGGGCAATGGGTGCAGAACTAAAATTTACACCCGCCCACCTTGGTACTGATGGAGCTATCGAGTCGGTCTATAATATGAAAAGGGAAAAACCTGATAAATACTGGCTTGCAGATCAATTCAACAATAAATCAAACTGGATGTCTCATTATGAAGGGACAGCCATGGAGATATGGGAACAAACACGAGGAGAACTGGATGCTATTGTCTGCTCTATGGGCACAACAGGCACATTGATGGGCATATCAAGACGTTTTAAGGAGCTTAAACCCGATGTAAAAATCATCGGTGTTGAACCCTATCTGGGGCATAGGATTCAGGGACTTAAGAACATGAATGAATCATATCGGCCAGGCATATTCGAGAAAAACAGGGTAGACCGAATCATTAGAATTGATGATGAAGAGGCATACCAGACATCAAAAATGCTTGCAAAAAAGGAGGGCCTTTTTGTGGGCATGAGCTCAGGAGCAGCCATGGCTGGGGCCTTAACTCTTGCCAAAGAGATGGATTCAGGCAGTATCGTGGTGATACTCCCGGACACCGGGGAGAGATACCTGAGTACTACGCTATTTGAGGATAAAAAGAAAACCGGCCAGCTCCTTTACAATTCTCTTACTAGGAAGAAAGAAACCTTTGTTCCAATAGATGAAAAACGTGTCAGACTTTACTCCTGCGGCCCCACGCTTTCCCAGCTTATACATATAGGACAAAGCAGGCGTTTTGTCTTTTCGGATCTCATAGTGAGATACCTGGAATATAAGGGCTTGCCCGTAACCCATATCATGAATGTAACAGATTTGGATGATCGTACTATCGAAGGGGCGGAAAAGGCTGGTTTATCCCTCCGGGAATTCACAAGAAACTATTATGACGAATTCTTGAAGGATATCGACAGCCTGAACATAAAAAGGGCGGACAAATATCCCGGGGCTATCGAACATGTTGATGACATGATTGATATGAGCAAAAGATTGCTGGAAAAGGGCTATGCCTATGAAAAATTCAGATCTGTCTATTTTGACATTTCTCGATTCAGGGAATACGGCAAGCTTTCCAGAGTCGATTTGAAGAAGATCAAGGTAGGCAAGACAGTTGACCTGGAGCAATATGAAAAGGAAAACCCCAGGGATTTTACGCTCCTCAAACGTTCAACACTTAATGAGCTCAAGAAAGGCATCTCCTATAACACAAAATGGGGCAATATCAGGCCGAGCTGGCATCTGGAGTGCCCGGCGATTGCTATGAAATACCTGGGGAAAACCTATGATATTCATACAAGCGGCATCGACCTCATCTTCCCTCATCACGAGAATTCGATAGCCGTATGCATGGCTTTGACAGGCAAGCCGCCTGCCAATTACTGGCTTCATAATGAACTCGTTATGATAAACGGGAAAAAATTTCCCAATGTCCCTGATCAAAAATACAGCATCAGGAAAATACTTGAAAGGGGCTACAAAGGCAGGGAGATACGCTACTGGCTTATCAGCCGCCATTACAGAAAACCGATCTTTTTCTCCTGGGAAAAGCTCGATATGGCCAAAAAGACTCTCTCAAATATGGACAGATTTGTGACCAAACTTATACATTGCCGCCAAGGTCCTCCCCATCCAGATATGGATCAGATATTCTATGATTTAAGATATAATTTTGTTAAATCAATGGATGATGATTTTAATATTGCACCCGCGTTGGCAGCCGTCTTTCAATTCATGGGCAGCGTCAACAGAATAATGGACCGCCAAGGGCTGAATGAACAGGATAAAAACAAGATAATCGAATACCTGCAGGACATGAACTCTGTCCTGGGAGTAATGGATTTCGAGCCCGAAAAATCTGATAGGTCTGTGGAGGATTTGGTAGCCAAGAGGGAAGAGGCAAGGAAGGCAAAAGACTGGGAAACCGCGGATCGTACACGGCGGGAGTTAAAGGAGAAGAAAGGGGTCGAGGTCTTAGACACCAAAGACGGCCCCATATGGCGTAAGTCCGTTACTTAAAGTCCGCCGCGCATTCCCGGACTTTTCTTTAACCCATTTTATGCGCAAACACCGGCATCCTGTACTATTATCTGACCGGTTACCTGATTTGGTAAATCCGATAGAAGCCACAGGTCGAGCCCCCTGATCTCTTCAACAGCTGCTGCCCTGCTTCCCAAATCTCTCTTTTTTCCCGGTGGAGCCAAGCCTATTTCATGGTAACCGAGGCAGATTACATTAAGGCGAACAGTGATGCTGTGTAGTACTGCCGTCCATCCGACACGGTTGTGTGACGCTACATGCCGTTTTGCAAAAATGTCCGTCACCTAAGAATCTTTTTCCTGTCGGGTCTTTATAATCAAGAGCGTAATCACAGCTCCTATGAGGATGAAGACGGTCGAAAACTGAGTGACAGTCCAGTCGGTTCCTGGTATTAATCCCCTGTCATCCCCCCTGAATCTTTCGATTAGGAGCCGCGAGGCGCTGTGTAAAATCAGAAACCATAATAGCACCCGGCCCTCGAAATTCTTCTTGGCGGTCAGGATCATAAGGATAATAAAGATTACAAAGCCGCTCAATGAGGAGTATAGCTGTGTCGGATGCAGGGGGATATCAGGCATAGCCAGGGAGCGGGGATCGGTAAATACCACACCCCAGGCCACGGTTGTGGGCTTGCCATAGCAGCAACCCGCCATAAAGCAGCCTATACGACCTATGCCTTGACCTATTGCTACTCCAGGAGACCAGATATCTCCTAACACCAATAGATTATAGTCTTTCCGCCTGGCGTACCAGATAAGCATAATAAGACCTGCCAGCAAGCCTCCCGCAAAAACGAGACCTCCCTGCCATAGTTTTAGCATATCCAGAGGGTTTGAACTGTAATATGAAAAATTCATAAGTATATAAAGCAGCCTCGAACCGATGATACCGCCAAGAATAATGATAAAACTCATATCCAGGATATTCTGAGGCATTATACCCTGTGATCTTCCTATCCGTATGGTTACCAGGATACCCACTACGATACCGGTAGCCACAAAGATACCGTAGGTATGCAAGGTAAAGGGTCCTATTGAAAATAAAACAGGGAACATGACAAAATCATCCCTTCTTTTTCATTAATTAATCCTATCCTCTGCTCTGACAAACGGTGATTAGATGTCCTCTTGAAAAGAGCAGGTGTGACCGGGAGTTAGCTTTTAGCTATTAGCCATTAGCTTTTAGTTATCAGCAAAGAGCAATGAGCAAAGGGGTAAGGATTAAGGGATATGGATTAAGGGATTAAGAAAAATACTCCGCTACCACATAATCCTTAATCCCTAATCCTTAATCCCTCTATTGCCTATGAGCTATCAGCTATGAGCTAATTTGTCCTTCTCGCTAGTGCTACCCCTTCGGGCCTACATAAGGTCACGGGTGTTCTTTGAATGGCGGCATCTCAAAAAAGGATTCCACCCAAAGCCCGCAGTGGGCTTATTTTCAAGGGTTTGCTCCACCAGAACCCCTGGCAGAATTTCCCGTTGCTACCAAGAACGTGTGTGCCAAACCCTTGAAAATAAGAACACGTACTCCGGATACCTTAGATGCCGCCTTGAGAAGCATACCCGGGACCGGTTATCATCCTTCACACCTATCCGGTCATTCCATACCGGATCTACAAATCATCCCCCCTTTTATCATCCTGAATACCGAAAAAAAAGAGATTTATTAGAATCCAGAAGACCCCCACGGTAATGGACGAATCAGCCAGATTAAATGCCGGCCAATGATATTCTCCTATGAAAAAGTCTAGAAAATCTATTACTTCCCTGATCCTCAACCTGTCGATAAGATTTCCAATTGCTCCCCCTACTACAAGTGACAATCCGAAAATTACTCTCTTATCCTTGCCCTTAAGAGTTATAAACCACAAAAAGAGAAGTATGATCGCTATTATGGTGGCAGAAACAAGCAAGTAAAAGAAATATTGCGCGTCGGGGTTATTAAATAATCCAAAGACTATCCCCCTGTTTCTGACATGGACAAGATGAAAAAAACCATCTATTACCGGCACAGATTCGTAATACTTTATGGACCCGGCAACAATGATTTTAGAGGCCTGATCCAGAATGATCACCACGGAGGCAGGAATGGTAAAAAAGATAAGGTCTTTCTTCACACTCAAATGTACCCCATTTCCTTCAAGGCATTGAAACATCTTTCGCAGATGGTAGGGTGCTCCTTAAATTGCCCCACACTAGGATCATGAACCCAGCATCGTTCACACTTGGGATCCTGGGAAGGAACTACCTTTACCATCAATCCCTCGATTTCCCCCCCTTCAAAACCGTCTTCCATATCTCCGGCAGGTAAAATCCGAACACTGGAGACGATAAACAGGGACCTCAGCTGATCTTTGTAAGGATCCAGCAGCACATCAAGATCCTCTGGTACACCTAGGATTACGGAAGCATCCAGAGAATGCCCTATCAGTTTGTCCTTTCTGGCGATTTCCAGGCCCTTGGTAACATCCTTACGCACCTTAATGATTAGATTCCACCTTTCTGCCAGGCTTTTATCTACGAAATCTTGTCTTACCGGCAGAAAAAGGGCCGCATGCACACTAAGCTCACGGCTGTTATCTCCATCTGCCATAATCTGCCATATTTCATCAGACGTGAAAGAGAGTACGGGAGCCATAAGCCTCACCAGAACATTCAGTACCTCGTTCAGGGCGGTCTGGGCGGATCTGCGGGCAACGGATCTTTCAGGATATACATACAGTCTGTCCTTAATAATATCCAGATAGAAGGAGGACAGGTCAAGGACACAGAAATTGTGTAGGGAATGATATACGGCATGAAACTCAAAATTCCTATAGGCCCTGCTTACCTTGTCATTAACCTCCTGCAGGCGGTTAAGGGCCCACCTGTCCAGTTCCTCCATCTGATCGTAGGGGACACTGTCCCTTTCAGCATCAAAACCGTTCAGGTTCCCGAGTAGATAGCGGCACGTGTTGCGTATACGCCGGTAGGCCTCTGTCAGTCGCTGCAGAATCTCTATTGACAATCGTATATTGTCTTTGTAATCCTCTCCCGCTACCCACAGCCTTATAATCTCGGCCCCGTAGTTTTTTATGATATCTTCAGGTGATATAACATTTCCGGCGGACTTGTGCATGGCCTTGCCTCTTCCGTCAACCACAAATCCATGAGTCAATACGGTTTTGTAGGGAGCATTTCCCCTGGTGCCTACGGAACACAACAGAGAGCTGTGAAACCATCCCCTGTGCTGATCACTACCTTCAAGATAAAGATCCGCCGGGCTTTCAACATCATCCCTCATTTCCATCACAGCCGCGTAGCTGATTCCGGAATCGAACCACACGTCAAGGATATCCGTCTCTTTTCTGAATCTTTTCCCCCCGCACTTGGAGCAACGGGTCCCGGGAGGCACCAGGGCTTCTTCAGACTCTTCGAACCATATATCCGCTCCCGACCTTTCGACTAGGCCTGCCACGTGGTCGATTATCTCCTGCGATATTATCGTGGCGCCACATTCCTCACAGAAAAAGACGGTTATGGGAACTCCCCATACCCTCTGGCGGGATATACACCAGTCCGGCCTGTTGGAAATCATCTGATAGATTCGCTCCTTACCCCAGGGTGGTATCCATGTTACTTTATTAATCGCATCCAGGGCCTTTGTCCTAAGATCATTTTTGTCCATGGAAATAAACCACTGCTCCGTAGACCTGAAAATAACGGGGTTTTTACAGCGCCAGCAATGGGGATATTCGTGAGAGATCACCTCTTCCTTTATAAGGGCGCCTGCTTCCTTAAGTTTATTGTTAACATGTTCATTAGCCTCAAACACATCCAGGCCGGCAAAATAATCAACATCCTCCGTAAACCTGCCCGCATCGTCCACCGGTGAGTATACATCAAGACCATAGGCAAGACCTGTCTCGTAATCTTCTCTTCCATGCCCCGGCGCGGTATGCACACACCCGGTCCCCGCATCCAGGGTTATATAGGGAGCTAGGACTAAAAGGGAGATTCTGTCGTATAGGGGATGTCTTGCCTTATATGTTTCCAGCCTTTTTGCATTGAAAGTCTCTAGAATATGCCAGGTCTTTATGCCGAAGGAATCCATGCATACGTTGAACAGACCCTCGGCCATTATAAAAACCTCATTGCCGCCAACGTCTGCCGCCACATAATCAAGGTCCGGATGCAAGGCTATAGCAAGATTAGCCGGTATGGTCCATGGCGTCGTGGTCCAGATCACAACGAAAACCTTTTTACCCTTAAGGGAAGGATAATCCTTCGAGAGATCGGATATCATGGGAAATTTGACAAAGATTGAAGGAGAAGAATGTTCCTCGTATTCCACTTCCGCTTCCGCCAGAGCTGTCCGGCATGAAGTGCACCAGTAGACAGGCTTTTTACTTTGATAAATACTCCCATTCAGGGCAAACTTTCCAAATTCCCTTATGATCACAGCCTCATAAGAAAAATCCATGGTCAGATAGGGATTCGCCCAATCACCTAATACACCCAGACGTTTGAATTCCTTCCTTTGGATACCTATATACCTTTCCGCATATCGCCTGCAGGTTTTTCTTATCTCCACCTGCGTCATATCCTTTTTCTTCGGCCCCAGCTCCATATCAACCTTGTGCTCAATGGGGAGGCCATGACAGTCCCATCCGGGAACATAGGGGACGCTTAATCCTGCCATCTGTTTCGATTTTATTATGATATCCTTCAATATCTTGTTAAAGGCGGTGCCCATATGAATATTTCCGTTTGCGTAGGGAGGGCCGTCATGGAGCATATAGCTGTTTCTGTTCCTGGAACCGTCTCTTATAACATGATAAAGATCCTGTTGGTCCCATCTTTTTACCATTTCAGGCTCTTTTTTAACCAGATTGGCCTTCATGGCAAACCTGGTCTTAGGAAGATTCAATGTTGATTTATAATCCATTTCTTGATACCGGCCTCCGTCTGAAGTGAACTGTCTACCGGCTGAAGCCAGGGACATTTTGTAGACCTTGATTACCAGATGAACACCCTTAAGTCAATCCGTATCCTCTAAAAGATATCGATCGGATATCTATTGACATCAGCTTGTAAAAGCAGTATCTAAAAACCTGGAGTAAATTATTGCGTTCAGATGAGGAGAGTCGAAAATGTTGAAATTAAGATATACGCTTCCCCTTTTGTTATGCGTCTTCCTTATGGGATGTGCTCCTATGTTACTTCTCGGTGGCGCAGCCGCCGGTATTGGCGGATACAAATACTACAAGGGCCTGCTGACCGTTGTATACGAGGCACCCTATGAAAAGACATGGGATACATCTATTAAGGCCCTGGAGGACCTGGAGTTTACAATCCAGGAGAAGACAGAGAGAATCGGTTCAGGAAAGATTTCAGCCGCAAGCAGCTCAAAGGGCCAAGAAGTAAATCTTTCTTTAGAATATGTATCGCCACATGAGACCGAGGTGTCCATTCGGGTAGGATTATTAGGGGATGAAAACGCCTCAAATGTCATAAAGGATAAAATCGGGAGTATCTTGTTCGAAGAATAAAGGCATTCAGGCCCTTGTTCCCAATGTGCTTTTCATGCTTTCCCCAGGATCCTGTACAATGCCTCCTTGTCTGAAGTCTTAATCCGGAATATCCTCCTCTCTCTTTCAGGTCATAATTATTAAGGACCCGTCCTATCCATGTAAACAACATTCTATGGGCAGGCACAACCGATTTAGCATTGGATAATTTTTGAGATTGCAATTTCACATCTCATGCTCTATGGTGCTTTAAAACATTAGAGGAAACAGATTGATCAATGCCGGATGACAATAAGAATATGAAAATGGCACACCCGTTCCCGAAATCCGTCTCTTTGACCGACAAGTGCAAAAAACTTCAGGAGGTGGTAACCTCTGAGGATACTCTGGCTATTATCATAAATGCGGATCCTGATTCCATGGCCAGCGCTATGGCCTTGAAACGGTTTTTTTGGAGAAAGGTCAAAAAAACATCCATTTATCATATCAATGTTATTAAAAGGGCTGACAATCTGGCCATGATGAAATTGCTCAAGCTGGATCATAGGCATATCAGAAAGCTTAACAGCTCCGAATACACTAAATGGGCCCTTTTGGATTCACAGCCCCCTCATAACGAACAGCTGAGCAAATACAGTTTTGACATAATTATTGATCATCATCCTATCAATCCTTCCTCAGTAGGCACCTTTGTGGATATCAAGGAAGATTACGGTGCCACCTCGACCATCATGGTCGAATACCTGAGGGGGGCGGCCATCAAACCGTCGCCGAGGCTTGCGACGGCCCTGTTTTATGGTATTAAAACAGATACAGATAACTTCGTCAGGGATTCGACACCTCACGATATCAATGCGTTCAAATACCTGTACCAATTTATAAATCCCGCTATCATAAAAAAGATCGAGTCTTCCGAAATAACCAAGAAGACATTAAGCTATTATAAAACCGCAATGGAGCGACTTGTGTTTATAAAGGATGTTGCACTCATCCATATGGGCAAGGTGGATAATGCCGATACTCTGGTAATGATAGCAGACTTTTTCATGAAGATGGCGGAGGCTACATGGGCTGTGGTCTCAGGCATACAAGGCAGAAAGCTTATCATAATAATAAGGAATGTCGGATTCCGTCTTGATGCGGGGAAAACAGCAAAAAGGCTTTTTGGAGACTTTGGGTCCGCAGGCGGGCATAAAACCTCCGCCAGGGCGGAGATTGACCTGGATTTCCTAGACGGGAAAATCAACGGCAAACAGGGATACCAGCAATTCATCATGGAAAGGCTCAAGGGTCTGCAAAGGCAAAAGTCATCGTAATTATCCGGCAGACCCCTGATTTATGAATTATTACAAAGCGAGGTAGCTTTTTTTGACAACCATGACAAATCAAGTACTCGACGAAAAGATGATTGAAGAGGTTAAGACCTCTATCAACGAAAAGAATGCCGGGTTCCTCAAGGATTTGATCGATCAAATGCGCCCCGCCGATCTTGCCGATCTCATAGAACACCTTGACCCTGAAGAACGTCTGTTTATTTTTGAAATGCTAGAGCCGGATGGGGCGGGTGATGTCCTGGTAGAGATCGAAGACCCTGTACAGGAAAGCATTATAAGTGATCTTGATAACCGGGTCATAACTGAAATTGTGCAAGAGCTTGACTCTGATGACGCGGTGGACCTCCTGGGAGATCTGCCGGAGTATCGTGCGAAACAGATTATAAGTACCCTCAAGCATGATGTATCCGAGGACCTGGAAAAACTCCTTCCCTATCGTGAGGACACGGCCGGTGGCATCATGGCCCTCGAGTATGTTGCGGTGAAGGAAAACTCTACGGTTCAGGAGGCTATAAAAAGCATAAGAGAAAAGAGGGAAGAAGTTGAAAACCTTTATTACCTTTGGGTCGTGGACGATTATGAAAAGCTCGTCGGCGTCATATCATTGAAGGATCTGGTCCTGGAATCCCCTGATTCCAAAATAAGCAATATCATGAACCCTGAAGTAATCTCGGTGGATGTCAATAGGGACCAGGAAGAGGTCGCCAACCTGGTAAAAAAATATGACTTGGTAGCTATTCCCGTGGTGGATGAAAATAATCGCCTGGTGGGGCGCATTACCCATGACGATATCATAGATGTTATTGAAGAAGAAGTGGATGAGGATATCTCCATGATGGCTGGTGTTATTCATCAGGAAATATGGGAAAAATCCACCATTAAGATCTCCAGGGCCAGGTTGCCATGGCTGATAGTAGCCCTTTTCGGCGGCATTCTTGCCGCCGTTGTTATCGACCAGTTTGAAAACTCCCTTCAAAATATAATAGCCCTGGCCTTCTTCTTCCCCGTTATAATGGCCATGGGCGGGAATACGGGAATCCAGGCATCCACGGTTGCGGTAAGGGGGCTGGCTACAGGCGACATCGGCATCGTGAATACACGGAAAAGGCTGTGGACAGAGACAAGAGTGGCTCTTTTTAACGGTGTCATATGCGGCATACTGCTAGGATTGATAGTAGGTACATGGCTATCCGATTATACCCTTGGGTCGATAGTGGGGCTTTCTTTGATGCTTATTGTGCTAATTTCAGGTTTCATCGGCGCTGCCGTGCCTCTTATACTTAAAAGATTGAATATTGATCCCGCCCTCGCTACGGGCCCTTTCGTAACCACATCGAATGATATCATAGGTCTCCTGATCTATCTGGGCCTTGTGACTCTTTTCCTCAAGTTCACCGGGTGACAACATAATACCATTCAGACAACCCTTTTCTCGATTCCCCAACCATGCGGATATACTCCTTAAAAGACCGGGAGTGACCTCTTTATCTATAAACAATATAATAATATTTAATACGAAGGTCACGGCTGTTCTTTCCAAGACGACATCTCAAGAAGGATTCCACCCAAAGTTTGCAGTGAGCTTATTTTCAAGGGTTTGCTCCTCAGAACCCCCGGCAGAATCTCCCGTTGCTACTGAGAAAAAGCGTGCCAAACCCTTGAAAATAAGCTCACGTCCACTGAATAGCATAGATGTCGTTTTGGACAGAATGGCCGTGACCGGAGTCCATCCCTAAATCCTCTGCGTAATATGCGTTCGCCTTATTGAATGAAGTCCCCCTGGAAGATTCAACAGGTCTCTGCATTTTCAATTGCTTTTTACTGATAACTGTGCTATATGAAATACCAATTTAGCCTAATCCTTCTCACAATTGTGAAAAGGACGGGTTTAACTAATCTTTAAATACGGGTGGATCAATATGAAAGTGAAATGCCCAGGCTGTGGAGCCATGTACAATATAGATATCTCGAAGATCCCTGTGATTCCGGAAGGAGGCATCACCACCACTTGCCCCAAATGTAAAGGCAAAATTTCTATAAACCTCGATTCAGGCCCGAGCGAGCCTGAGCAAATGATCCAACTAATCACCTGCCCTGTATGCGGTCATGTAAACATATCTACCGACAGATGCGCCGGCTGCGGAAAAGTCTTTTCAAAAGAAGAGATAGCAAGGCTGGTAGTACCGCTAAACAATGAAGTCTAACTTCCTTGCCCCGTAAAGTAAAGACAAAACAAAAGAGATTCTTATAATGACAATAGTAATCATTATTTGCCTGACGGCGCTCCTTGTTATTCTCTGCATTCTCTATGTTTTGTGGCTCAAGCCGGTATCCATGATCATGGACGCCGTCAATAAACACGGCCCCGCTATTACAAAAACGGAGATCAGCTTGGGGAACGCCTATTTCTCCCCTTTATCGGGCCGGCTTGAACTTAGGGACTTCACCCTCAATAACCCTGAAGGGTTTAAATCCAGGCGGGCCATAAAAGCGGAGTCTATCCTGTTATACACGGACAGGAACACCTTTATTATGGGCAATCCTCTTATTATCAACAAAATAGAGGTGGTCGCGCCTGAAATCACGTATGAAAAGGCCGAAGGAACCGACAATTTCAGGACCATCCTGAATAATATAAAAGGTGCCGTCAGTTCTAAAGATAGATCGTCCAGAGGATTACGGAATGGCGAAAAGCGAAAAAAAATCCTAATAAAAGATTTTGTGTTAAAGGACAGCAAAATGGGTATTGTTATCCCTTTAATGGCCGGGACAACTATCAGCGTGCCCCTACCGGATATACACATCCAGAACCTGGGAATGAATAAAGAGGCTGTTACTCCCGGGGAGGCCTTTAGAGAGGCATTCATGGTCCTTTATGAAAAAATCGGTTCAGCAGTTCTTGCCACTGTCCGGGACAAAAGCCTGAGGTACCTCGGGCGAGACATGGATATTATGAGAGACAGGGCCGGGAAAATGGTTCAGGTCCTGACGGATAAGTTAAACCGCCTGTTTCATCCTACCCCTGCCGGTAAGTCAAATCAATGCCTTTAATATAGGATTCTATCCCTTCGACTATTCCATCGGCTATCATGTCCCGGTATGCCTCTTCCATTAAGCGTTTTCTCTCTGTGTAATTGGTAATGAAGCCCGTTTCTACAAGTATAGCCGGCATTTCCGCTCCTATAAGCACATAAAAAGGGGCCTGTTTAACTCCGAGACTCTTGTTGGCCTTATAGTTCTCCTTTATCTGCGTCATCATTCCGTCCTGGACATAATAAGCAAGCTTGCTGGATTCGCTTATCTTTGTATTCAGCATAAGGTCGTTTAATATGGTTTGGAGATCGCTGATATTCTTTTCAGATGTGGCGTTTTCTCTTGCGGCAACCATTACGGCCCTTTCATCCGTCGCCATGTTCAAAAAATATGTTTCCACCCCGAATATACTGGCCTGCTTGTGGGCATTAACATGAAGAGAGATAAAAAGGTCCGCCTTCTTCACGTTGGCAAAGGCTGTACGCTCATCCAAAGGAACAAACAAATCATTCATCCTTGTCAGCAGGACCTCGCATCCCAGCAGCCTCCCTTCTATCTTCTTCTTTAATCTCTTGGCGAGGTCCAAGACAATATCCTTTTCCCTTATGGCCTCGCTGAAATAGCAACCCGGGTCCTTTCCTCCATGTCCAGGATCGATCACGATCCTCTTGACGCTCAGACCAAGTTGCCTTGCCAGAGATACGGTCGAATCAGGGCTCTCCGGCTTCCTTATCCCTTTACCCACGGCCCTGGAAGATGCATTCATCGCCGTCAGTTTTTCCTCAGGTTCTTCTTCAACACCGCTTACATCAACAACGATCCTAAATGGGTCATGAAGGCGGAAGATCTTGTAATCTTTAATGCTGTCTATATCCAGCACAACCCGCACCGTGTCACTTGTGTACTGTCCCGCCCTGGCCATCTGTAGCAGGCCGTCTTTTATGGGTATTTCCCCCACTATATCGGTACCGACATAGGTCTTCTCCAGGTCCAGATAGAGGCGCCTGGGCTTATCAAGATCCGGATCCTCCTTAAGGAGATGCGACGTATATTCAACAGGACTTTCCAGATCAATGACCACTCGTGTGTAAGTCGGGGTTGACCAGTGCCGTATGTTGTCAACAGCCGTCAATTTTCCATCATCGGACGATAACTCGTCCGGGGTCTGTTCCTTTTCAGCATTCCGCGCTTTTCCGATGACAGCCGCCAGCTTATCCATCATCTCTTTGGCCTTAGGTACCATATCTCCAGCGGGATATTTTATCTCCACCTTTAAGAATTCGACATAGGCCTGGGCTAAGTCTTTCTTATATTGGTAATATATCTGACCCCTTTTATACTGTCCGTCATCAGCCAGACGGTGAGCGCTGTAGTCTTCCGTCAGCCTTTCATAAACTCCCAATGCCGTATCCAGGTCTTCCTCAAGCCCTGAATACCCGTAAAGCTTTGTATACATTCTGGCGGAATAATACATTGCCCAGGGAGCCTGCTCACTTTCCGGGTAATCTTCATACAGGGCCTTGTATCGCCTGATGCAATTAAGCCAGTTATGACGATACTTCATTTTACTGGAAGACCGGTAAAGGGAACTCCTGCATATGTTCGCATTGGTCAATAGTGTCTCCGTCTTTGTCGCGGCGGATGTGAACACGGGATCAAGCGAAATAATCATCATCAATAACAAAAGAATATGAATACCCTCTGTGATTTTCAATCTCATTTTGCTTCTTCCACGGTTTTTTTAATCTTGTCCAGTTCTACCAACGCCTCCAGAGGTGTCATGGAGGAAATATCAAGCTCCATGATCCGTTTTACGAAGGCATGATCATGCCATCCAAAAAGACTCATCTGGGCGGCCTCTTCCCCTTGCTGAGGCATGCGTGAACGGCCGAGCCTTGGTGGCCTTCCCAGATCGTCCATCTCCCCCTTCTCCAGGTTCTCCAGTATCTCTTTTGCCCTCTCTATCACTCCTTCGGGTATGCCGGCTATCCGGGCTACCTGTATCCCGTAACTCCTGCTTGTACCGCCCGGGACGAGTTTCCTCAGGAAAATGATCTGATCCTTCCATTCCTTTACTGCTATGTTGAAATTCTTTACCCTGAACTTTGTGGAAAGAAGCTCCGTCAGTTCATGGTAATGGGTGGCAAAAAGTGTTCTGATACCGCTGTTATCCCTGTCGTGAAGTGCCTCCGCCACTGCCCAGGCGATACTCAAACCGTCATAGGTGCTTGTGCCCCTTCCTATCTCGTCCAGGATAACCAGGCTTTTTGTGGTGGAATGCCTCAGGATATTCGCCGTCTCGTCCATCTCCACCATGAAAGTGCTCCTACCCCTTGCCAGATCATCTGAGGCCCCGATACGCGTGAAGATGCGATCCACAAGCCCTATTTCCGCCCTGGTGGCCGGTACGAACCCTCCCATTTGGGCCATCAGGACCGTAAGAGCCACCTGCCTGAGGATAGTTGATTTGCCGGCCATGTTAGGCCCGGTAATAATTAAAAACTGCTGTTGCCCGTCATCCAGGTGGATATCATTCGGCACAAAATCCTCATCCTTTACGGTCTGCTCTATAACAGGGTGCCTTCCGTCCACGATATCTATCACCTTCCCCTCGTTTACTTCGGGACTTACGTAGCCGTTGAGCTCGGCCGTCTCAGCCAGACCTGCAAGCACATCGATCTCAGCGATTGAACCAGCGGTCTCCTTTATACGTCGGCTCTCAAGAGCAACCTGGCTCCTTATCTCTTCAAAAATATCATATTCAAGGGCCGCCCTCTTCTCCTCGGCTCCCAGCACCTTCTCCTCATATTCCTTTAATGACTCGGTAATGTATCTCTCCCCGTTTACCAGGGTCTGTTTCCTGATGTAATCCTCGGGCACCAGATGAAGGTTCCCCTTTGAGATCTCTATATAATATCCGAAGACCTTATTATACCCTATCTTAAGATTAGATATTCCTGTTCTCTTTTTTTCGGTAAGGGCCAGATCCGCAATCCAGGCCTTGCCGTCTCTGGTGATACTGATTAATTCATCCAGCTCCCTGTTATACCCCTCCCTTATAAGCCCTCCTTCTTTCAGGGACACCGGGGGATCATCACATATGGCTGTCTCTATAATACCCGATATGTCCTGAAGGGTATCCAGGTTTGAACTTATCTCATACAACAGCTCACTTGTTGACTTTGTCAGCAGGTGCTTGACTGATGGCAGCCTGTGGATCGAGGCCCTAAGTGCCAGAAGATCTCTGGCGTTAGCCCTACCCAGTGAGATCTTTCCATTCAATCTTTCCAGATCATATATCCCTTTAAGGTGTCCCCTGATCTCTTCCCTGCGCAACATGTCCTCCCTGAAATCAGCGATCGCTGCCAACCTCCTCCTGATTCTATGGATGTCTACCAGGGGATAACCCATCCATCTTTTAAGGAGCCTGCTTCCCATAGGGGTCAGTGTCCTGTCGAGCACCTGAAAAAGTGATCCCTTGACCGATCTCCGCCTCATAGTCTCGAACAACTCGAGATTCAATACAGTGGATTCGTCGAGGAACATGTAGTCTCCCAGGCGATAGGTTGCTATTTCCTTGATATGTCCCGGACTCGTCTTCTGTGTCTTTTTCAGGTAGTAAACAAGGGCGCCTGCAGCGGCAATACCCTGTTTAAAATCGTCACACCCGAATCCTTTCAGGGACTTTACGCCCATCTGTTCCTTTAATAGCTCCTCCGCGCTTTCTTTGTCATATTCATCCTTTTTAAGCGGTTCCCTTCTGTAGCAGGAAAGATCCTTGTGATGCAAAAGGTTATCTGTTTCATACACAAGCAATTCGGCCGGGTCAATCCTTCCCAGTTCATCAACTAGTTCACGCCATTCCCTTACTTCTGTTACCCGGAAATCCCCGGTGGATAGGTCCACATGAGCCAGGCCGTAAGAGGTGCTGCTTCCGGATATGGCGGCCATATAGAGATTCCCTTTGCTTTCGGCCTCAAACTCGTCAATCACTGACCCGGGGGTTACCAACCTGACCACGTCCCTTTTCACGACTTGCTTGCCCTGACCAGGCTCCTCAACCTGCTCGCATATGGCCACATTGAATCCATTTTCAATGAGCTTCCCTATGTAGGATTTGGATGAATGATGGGGGATCCCGCACATGGGAACCTTTTTGCCGTCATATGATCCCCTGGAGGTAAGGGTAATGCCCAGGACCCTGGAAGCTGTTTCCGCATCTTCAAAAAACATCTCATAAAAATCACCCATGCGAAAAAAAAGTATCGATTCCGGGTAGGTGTCTTTTATATCCAAAAATTGTCTGAGCATCGGAGTCACCTGGCTCATTGTTCTTCCTTTGTATTCTTGGAGGATAAGCCGATGAATGCTCTGGAAGGATGTTTGGGAAGGGATGAGCCTGAACTCTTGGAATCAATAAAAGCTATGGTATCCCATTTTTTACATTGCGGGCACTGCCACTGCAGTTGGGTGGGACAGAAACCGCAATTGGAACACTGGAACTCAAGGTAGGGTACATTCAACTGGGTAAGAAAATCCCTGTAGGACGTCAGAATATCCCCTTCTTTTCCATGCTCCAGGAGTATCTCCCCCATGAATTTCCTCGCCTCCCAGAATGAGGGATCCAGATCAAGGGCAATTTCAAGTTCCCTGAGTGCCCCTTCATAATCCTTTTCGTTGTACATATACCTGGCAAGCGCAAGACGTGTAAAGGCGTCCGCATTAGATCTGGTGCTTTCTTTTAAAAAATCTTCCACTGGCTTGAGGTTCTTCATCTTTGAATATGCCCCCTCCAGACGGCGATATGCCAGGAATGTAAAGCTAGGAGCTATTTTTCCAACCTTTTTCCAAGTAGCGATGGCGTTTTTGTAGTCCTGGAGGTCAAAATAGAGATCACCCAGATGAAGATAGGCGTCGATACAGTCTCCATGGATGGATATGGCCTTTCTGAAACTCTCCTTTGCCTTTGCCATTTCTCCATTGTTCATCTGGATCTTGCCTATTTCCGTCTGATGATGGGCAAGTATGTGGGCGTGATCGCCCTTGGTCAACCTGGAGATTTTCTGACGGACCAAAAACGCGTTATTCCAGTCCTTCATCTCCTCATATATCTTTTCTATCTCTCCAAGCGTCTCCAGATTAGAGGGCTGTCTCCTAAGCACGTTATTAAATGTCTCCAGTGCCCTGTCAAAAAAACCCCCTTTCCTGTAATCCAATCCGAGATCAATAAGCGCCCTGAGCTTGATCTTTTCATCAATATTGGGTCTTAAAATGATTGTCTGCCTGATACGTATAGCCCTGTCGATATCCCCCTTGGAACGGTAAAGGTTTCCCAGGGCAACGTAGGTTTCTATAGTGTCTGAATTGACCTGTACGGATTTGGTAAATTCTTCTATGGCGTGATCGCGATCATTGGATAGAAGATACTGGATACCCTTGAAAAACGCGTTATCGCCGCTCCCCGGCAATGTCCTCGCATTCTTCTCCTTCCGGTAGCGTACTAGCCGCCCCGCTACCACACCAATAATAAAGGTCGCGGTCAAACCTGCAACCAGTTCCAGATTACCGGATTTCAAGAGCCATTGGGAGAACTGCTGTAACATCGAGAATTCCTATCTAAGCGTTCTCGAAATCATTAGCCGGTTTGTCCGAACCGACATTATCCAGTGTAATAGGCAGATTCCTAAGGGAATTGAGCTCCTTGTCCTTTTCCTTTGATAAATTGTTCAGGGTCTTTATCTGTTTCTTGAGCTGGAACCTCTCCACGGTTCCGTAAAGTCCGGTGATCAGGACCCCGAAAAGGAAAGAGATGCCTATTATGTAATAGATGGATATCTCGGGAGACCGGTAATGAAATGTAAATAGATCTATCCTGAATTCGACTCCCGTGGAAAAGGCCCCGTGATTCTCCACCAAAAGGATAACCACCACTAATATTATTATTACCGCCAGTAGAAATTTCAGATATTTCATTATTAGCCTCCTATCCTGGAATAAATACCGGCCCACTCCGGCCGGTTTTCCTATAGTTTTTCAAAGTGGGGTCTTAATCTTTCATACGTCTCTTCTATGTGTTCTGGGATCACACGTACTTCTCCCAGCGCGGTCATGTAATTGGTATCCCCGTTCCACCTGGGCACAATATGAAAGTGCATGTGTCCTTCTACGCCGGCACCGGCTACTTTCCCCAGGTTCAGTCCGACGTTGAAACCCTCAGGACCTATGACCCTTTTAAGGATCTCAATGGAGTCCGTAACCGTTCTAATAAGCGCGAGGCTTTCTTCACTGGATAGCCCCGCTAGATCCGGTATATGTCTTACGGGGGCTACAAGTAGATGACCGTTTATATAAGGGAATTTGTTCATCATTACCGTTGTCATTGGCCCAGTATAAAGGATTAGACGTTCTTTATTCTTTCCCCGATCATCTCCGGGACAGAATATACAACCCTCTCCCTTATCACCCGAGGTTATATAGTCCATCCTCCATGGAGCCCAAAGTACCTGCATAAAAAACACCTCATGTTAAATATCTACAATCTTCCCCCTGACAGTCTCGTCAATCTCCAATATGCCGATCGAATGAGGACCGGACATGTCGTAACCAATAGCGGTACCCGGATTAAAAAGGAGAACCCCTTCTTTCGCGTGGTTTGCCGGACTATGTGAATGGCCGTATACAATGATATCCACGTCACTGAACTTGTTCCATATCCTATCCTCAATACCCTCTGCCGGCCCCCATCCGTGGATGAGGCCTATCCTCTGAGATCCTGCTTCGATCACCTTTTTTTCCGGAAGCATACTAATTACATCAGGAGGGTCCATATTCCCGTAAACACCGTGGAAATCTCCCTGATCTAAAAATTCCACCACTTTCACAGAAACAAAGTCTCCCGCATGCAGGATCATGTCCATATTTCGCAAATACTTCCGGTATATCTCCTCCAGGCCTTGCGTGACCTTTTTAAGGTGTGTATCAGATATAACCCCTATTTTCAACATTTTAGCAATAGCTACCTCCTGTGACCCTTAACCCCGGGGCCATGGAATCCGCACCCTGCCCTGCTGGGATTGATTCCCTGTTTCAATTTATGAGATTATAGCAATCGCGAAAAAAAAGACAAGACGTAATTAAGATTTGATCGGCAAATAATCTTTTTCTATCTCATAACCTGTAATTCTCAATGAGCAAAAGGTTCTCCTTTAGATATCACCTTGAAAAAAGGATCATGACAGAATAAAGTTGTCACTGATATCCGGTCACATCAGTTCTTTTCAAGACGACATATATCAGGATTCAAGGATTCGCGGGTTCGAGGGAGAACAGCTTAAAGCTGAAAGCTGAAGGCTCAAGGCTCAAAGCATAGCGAATGGCGCAAACTCAATTGCCCTTCCCCTTTTAGGGGGAGGCCGGGAGGGGGTCTTGAAAGATCAATGAGACCCCACCTTGATCCTCCCCTAAGAGGGGAAAAACATAAGACAGGGTTCAAGGGTCGATGGAGCACAGCTAATAGCTAATGGCTAATAGCTAAAGGCTAACCAAGAGGTATGGCTGTAGATGAAACCGCATGAGAATAGAACATATAGAAAAGACGTCAAATCTGAAGGCCTGGTGTCCTTTAATATAAGCATAAAGGAAACAGATCTGTGGGTCAGTTGTGACAGAGACCTTAAAACAAAGGCAACAGACCTGGTCTTTGAGTACAGATATCAGCTTGAGACCTATATTAAATCCCACCCGGAATTCTTAACCACACTTGAAGCGTATCCCAAAGATCCATATGCCCCCGCTATTGTCAAAGAGATGATCCTTTCCACAAGGGATCTCGGCGTGGGTCCCATGGCCAGCGTGGCCGGTGCCATTGCCCAGTATGTCGGCTTGGGTCTTCTTGAATCGGCGGATCAGGTTATTGTCGAAAACGGAGGGGATATTTTTTTAAAGCTCAAGCGGCGGGCAACGGTATCCATGTTTGCGGGTGATTCCCCCCTTAGCGAGAAGATCGGACTGTCAATACCTGCCAGGCTTATGCCTCTCGGTATTTGCTCCTCTTCCGGAGAGATAGGTCATTCTCTCAGTATGGGGTCGGCTGATTTGATATGTCTGCTGTCTCAATCCACCGTTCTGGCGGATGGAGCGGCGACTGCCCTCGGGAATAAGATCAGATCAAAAAAGGATATGGAAGGGTTCCCGGAATATGCCGGAAACATAGACGGACTCCTGGGGGGTATTGGAATCATGGGGGATATGATGGCCACGTGGGGGGATGTGGAATTGATTGATCTATAGGTAATGTAGATTGTCGTCCACCAGTAGCGGACGTTTTTTGACGGGTCCGGAAGATTCTTGCTTCAAGGTAAAAGTATCCTCTGATTCAAGGAGTTCTCCCATATCAGCCTCAACCTGTTCCGGGTCCTCTCCTGCCTCCACCCTGGCTATCATTTCTTCCATGGCAGGGCCTGTTTTCAACCCTGTCATTTCGGTCATCTTCCTCATCAGATCGGCAGCCTGCCTGGGGTCATTTTCATCCACATGCCCCACCTTTTCGGCCAAGACCGACATTACCTGCTCCATCTTGGCTTCGTCCATGTCAGGCATGGCCGTGTCATCCTCCCATCCCTTGTTCTTAGGTGTCATAAAACTTGACATTCGCCTTTGCAGTTCTACCTTATGACATCTAGGACACGTGGGTCTTTTTTCCACATTGACGGAAGCCGAAAAAAAGTTGAATATCATGTTACAATCCTTGCAATAAAATTCATATATAGGCATTATACATCTCCGTTTGCCCTATGTTACCCGAATATTTACCGGCCTCCGTGACCCGCGATTCTTGACCCCTAACTGATGCTTATTCATGCCTCAATGCGATTATGGGATCCACTTCGGCCGCGCGTGCAGCAGGATATAGGCCGAAGACAATACCTATTCCCACACTTATACACAGCGGCAGCATAATGCTCGTAGCTGTTACTACCGTCGGCATGCCGGCGGCCAGTGTTATCAGTATGGGTATAAAGACACCCACACCTATTCCCACGATCCCGCCTATTGTTGATAGAACCACCGTCTCGATAAGGAACTGGGTAATGATCTGTTTCCTCTTAGCGCCTATGGCGCGTCTGATGCCTATCTCACGTGTACGTTCTGTCACGGACGCCAGCATGATGTTCATGATGCCTATTCCTCCCACCAGGAGGCTTATGCCCGCGATTGAGCCCAGCACGACATTGAATGTCCTTTTGGTGGCCTCCGCCTGTCTCAAAAGGGCCAGGGGCACGCTCATCTCATAGTCCTTGTGTTCATGAAACTTTTCCAGCATTCCCTTTATGGCGTCAGCCGTAATCTCTACATCCTTAATATCATCCACCTCAACTATAACCTGGTGCAGTTCCACCCTGGTTATATCTATATCCCCACCAGAGATGTCCAAATTGGTGTCCCCATAAATCACCCTCGCCAGATCTATGGGGATGTAGGCGTCCATCTCCTGATCCGGGAGTTGTAAATCCGAACCGGTTTCTCCTTCCCCCTCGCTCTGGACAATCCCTACCACCCTGAAGCTGCTGCCCCCTATGGTCAGGTTCTGACCTATGGTACCTCTTGTCGCCAGGAGTCTCCTTGCCCCGTATTCGGTAAGCACCACAATAGAGGACTGGTGGGTAAGGTCCGAGGGAATCATGACGCGGCCAGCCAAAACAGGTCTTTGAACGAGTTCAAACCATTCCGGTGTTGTCCCCATGACACGCAGCTCCAGGGAATTATCTCCCAGGCGTCCTTCTTTGCGGATCTCTTTCACTGGTACCGCCCGGTTAACGGTCTCAAAGGTCGATACTATCCTTTCGTAATCACGGTAGGTGATTCCATAGACACTCACGCTGGGACCGCGGGTAGGAGTCGCAGTGCTTTCCTCTTCCACGGATTTTATTGACTTTACAATGATATTGTTGCTTCCCACCTTTCGGATCTGGTCCAGGGCGTCCTTGCTCGCCCCTTCTCCCACCGACAGCATGGCCACCACACTACCCACCCCGAACACCACTCCCAGCATAGTCAGGAAGGACCTGAGCTTATGGAGCAGAAGATTTTCTATCCCGATCTGTATGTCCCTTATAAAGGCCTGTCTCAACTCTCACCCCTCCGTCTTTTCAATGACACCGTCTTTCATGTGCAATCTGTGTCTTGCGTATTCCGCGATATGAGCCTCATGGGTGACTATAATAATCGTTTTTCCCCGATGATTAAGTGCGGCAATCAATTCCATGATTTGTTTCCCTGTAGCGGTATCCAGGTTACCGGTCGGCTCGTCCGCCAGGATTATCTGAGGATCATTGGCAAGGGCCCTGGCAATGGCTACTCTTTGCATCTGGCCTCCGGAGAGCTCCGTGGGCCTGTGGTTAAGCCTGTCCTCCAGTCCCACGCTTGCGGCAAGCTCGCTGGCATGCTCTTCGCTCTCCCTCTGCTCCCATCCCAGGTAGTAGAGGGGAAGTTCTATATTCCTGAGCACGGTCAATTGGGGGATAAGATTAAAGCTCTGGAATATAAAACCCAGATGCCTCAGCCTGAATTCGCTCAAGGAATCATCATCAAGATCCCCCACGTCCTGGCCTTCAAGTAGATAGTGGCCACTAGTCAGGCGGTCAAGGCACCCCAGTATATTCATCATGGTGCTTTTGCCTGATCCGCTGGGGCCCATGATGGCCCAGAAACTGCCTTTTTCAAAAGACAGGCTTACCCCGTTCAAGGCATTTACGGCCTGAGACCCTACGGTATAGATCTTTCTTGCCTCTTCCAGCCTGATAACACCGTTACCGGACGCTATCTGATTGTTCATGGAACACCCTCACCCGGAAACCCGAAGTCCTGGCCCTGAAATTGTCCCCCGGGCGGAGGACCTGATCCCGAACCAAACTTGGGCATTTCACCCTCACTGAGATAACCGTCACCATCCTTATCCATACTGCTGAAAAAACTATCAGGGCCCGGGAATTCGTCCTTGGACATTCTGCCGTCACCATCAGTATCCAGAGACTCAAAACTGGGTCTCGGAAAAGACCCTCTTTCCCTGTATGAATCACCTGTATCAGCCGGGCCTCCTTTACCTGCCGGGAAATTCTCCTGTCCCGAGTCGGTATGACCCGTCTCCTCCTCCCCTCTCTCTATCCCTGTTATATCCATCGAAGGTATGTCTGATATCGTCTCAAAGTCATTTTCCACGACCGCGGCCTCATCTAGGGGAGGAGAAAGGGAGACTACCTCCCCTTCCTTCAGGCCGCTTATGACCCTTACCATGATATTATTATCCAGGCCAATCTCCACCTCACGGCGTTCAACCTTGCCGCCTTTAACCATATATACGCTGGGCCTTCCTGCCACCCTTACTACCGCCTGCACCGGAATATACAGGGCATCCTTGAATTGTTCCACTATGATCTCCGCGGTGCAGCTCATGCCGGTCCGGAGGAGCTCGGTTTTCCCGTTGCTGTCCAGATAGACTACTACATCATATTCCTTCAGGTCCGGGTTCAGAAAAGAAGCCATAGCGTCGGGCATAAGGGCCTTGGATGCCACCCGGCCGTAATACACCTGATCCGGAAGGGTGGACACGGTAACCTGAACCGGAAGGCTGACCTCGACCTTATCCAGGTCCGCCTCGAGAACGCTTGTTTCCACGTTCAGGCCCGAGGTTGTGGGAAGATGTATAAGATCCTGCCTCTCCTGGACGGTGCTCCCTTCCTCCAGGGGCTCGTTTCCCATACCCCCGAAGCGGCGACCGCCCATCTCGGCGGTGGTCGCATAGATCACCGTCCCGTCCGCGGGCGCATAGATCTTGCATTTTTTTATCTGACTAACGATCTTATCATATTTTTCCTTCTGCCGGTTATATTGCAATTCCTTTGCCTTCAGATTGGCCTCCGCCTGCACAATATCCGCCTTTGCCTTGCGGATGGTACGTTCAACGGCCATCTTGGCCTGCTTGACATCACTTTCGAGTTGAGCCAGATTCCTCGTGTAAGTATAATTCGTTAACAATTTCAGGTCATTCCGGGCAAGCTCCAGGTCCAGCTCCTTTTGCTTTAATGACAACTCGTCTGCCTCAAGCTCCGTCTGGGAAATGTACTTCTCTTCATAGAGTTTTTTTGACCATTCCAGCTCCTCCTGGGCCCTGGCCAGCTCCTCTTCGGCAAGGGTTATCCTGGACTCCGCCTCCTTGAGCTTATTGGGATACTCTCCCTCCTTGTATTTCTCAAGATCCTGTACTGCAAAATCATAGGCAAGCTGTGTCTCATCCTGATCGCTCTGGGCCTGGTTCTTTACCACCTCCAGGTTCTCCCTCGCCTCTATATATGAGGCCTCAGCATTCTGTACCTGGATCTCCTGGTCAACCTTCTGGTCAACCAGGCTGCTGGAGTCGAGTTCTATCAGGAGGTCTCCCTTCTTGACCTCTGTCCCTTCCTCTATCAGGTAGATAATGGTCGCCTGCCCTTCCACCTCGTTCTTTACAACTATCTTCTCCCTCGCCTGTATGGTACCGGACTCGGTAACGCTTATCCTGAGAGGCCCTCTCTTGGCTGTATAGGTAGGGATGCTGCTTTCAACGCTTTCACCCACCATCAGGGATATAAGGCCCCACAAAACCAGGATGGAACCCGCTACAACCACAATGGATAACCCCGGCCTTTGCCTATAATTTTTAACTATCCTTTCTTTTATCTGATCAAAGTTTAACATCACTATTCTCCTCTGAATATTCTACCAGAAATCCCTTTTCATCTATTTGCAACAACCCTGTATCACGCTGAAACTCCAGTTCCGCCATCCGGTAATCTATCACAGCCGATGTCAGGGAATTCCTGGCTGAAAGAAGCGCCTCCTGCGCTTCCAGCAAATCACGCAATTGGGCCCTGCCCGCCTCAAAAAACATATCCGTACTCTTTACTCTTTTCTCCGCTACCTCCACCGCCCTGGTCTGTATACTGAGGGCCTCACGCGCCTCTGACATATTTCGTAAGGTGTCCCTGATGGTGAGTTTTATGTCGTCCTCCAAGCTTTGCAGGTCCCGCACCGAACTCTCCAGGTCTATCAGGCTTTCGCGATAGGCCTTGCGCTCGGCGGTCCTCTCCAGGGGAAGATCAATATTTAACAACGCCTTATACACGCCCTCATCCGAGCGGATACCGGCGTCTTCCATGTCGGCCTGGCCCAGGGACCGGGATTGTCCCAGGTTTGCCTGGCCCAGGAGGGTCAGCTCGGCTCCCAGGGCATCCGCCCTGACAACTACCGATCTTTGAGAATCATATACTCTTCCCTCTGAAACCCGTAGATCAAGCCGCTTATCAAAGGCAAGCTCTATGGCGGTTATTTCTTCCATCTCCAGCGGACCCGCGTTTTCTTTGCTGATGCCTACCAGAGCCAACAAGGAGCCGGAATCTGAAGTATCTTCAGCGTCAATCACTATCTCCTCAAAGCGCTCTGTCAAATCGTCAAGTTCCGATCCCTCCAGCTCAACATTCGCATCGGGAGGAAGACCTAACAGGTTTTTGAAGGAGTCAAGGGAACTCTTATAGGATTCCGTCGCCCTAATCCAGCGGCTGCGTGCGTTAAGCTCGTTCTGGACCGCCTGGTCCACCTGAATCTCGGTAGTCCTGCCCGCATCGGCAAGGGCCCTGGTTCGGCGGGCCGACACCATCAGATTCTTGTAGACCTCCGCGTTATTATCCACCTGGTCCAGCTGCTGAAGCACATTCATATAACTGCGGGCTATATTAACGGCGAATGTCTTTTTATACCTCTCGAATTCGTAGATGGCATATACCACATTGCGTTCGGCCTGGGTCAGAGGCTCGGCAACAATATGCCTGCCCGCCCCCCTCAGCAGCGGGATGGTGATGGATGCGTCCCCTGTAATACCGAATGACGAGGTCTTGCCCTGAGTCAGGAGGCTTACCAGGTCCACCGCAAGAGAGGCAGCAAATTTAGCACCGTTCTTAAGGGTCTTTTCTAGACTGAGAGACCCGCTATGTTCCATACCCTTGACCGTTTCTTGGCCGGACTTATCCGCACTGAGCGAAGTTGCTCCCTCACCTCTTAGCGTAAATCCGAATTCATCGCGTTCTAAATCCAGGCTAAGTGCGGATCTAAATACCTCCTCCTTTTTTGATTGATACTCCGGACTGTTCATGGCTCCTACCTGAAGTGCCTGTATTAAAGAAAGTTTTACGGGCTCACCGGATTCCAGGACAATGTCGTCTCCGGAGGAATTCTCCCCCTTCGGGTAGTCTTGCTCTGGCCAGTGGTCAATAGGCTCCAGATTATCTGAACCCAGGGATGCATCTCCGGAGACCGGAAGATCCTGTTCAATCAACAAACGACGCCTTAATATGTCGCTCGGCCGTTCAATGGTAAAACCCTCGGCACTGCCGAAGAGTTGTTCCTGCTTATCCTTAATAATGGACTCCGCTGCCTCGTCCGCGCTGATACGATATCCGGCGATAGTTCTACACCCTGTCTGAATCATGGCTAAAGACAAAAACAATATGGGGAAATATAGGTACCCCATCCGCTTTTTCAAGACCCTACTCATTCAAACCTCCTCAATAACTCCCGAATCCTAGCTTCATAAATATATGCCTAACATAAATTGTGTCAGGAAAGGATTGAAACAACACACGAGGTCCTGACCTGACACCGGTTATTGCCTTTCAAATTTTTTCTTATCCTTAACTTTCTACAGATATATCAAAGCGTTGCCTATAAAGGGTCTTTACCCCGACCTTATTTATATAAGACGTCTAGAATATGAAAAAAGTTACATATACCAATAATACTATTATTAAAAGATATTTTTGGCCCTTTAGCCCATAAATCCAGTAATACTCCGCCAATGTAAGGACCTCACGTAATAGATTTATTTATTAGATAATTATTGTATGTCCATTATTCTAATATGTTAGGTGTAAAAAATGTTTTTTCAAGATGTAAAAGTTTGTTAAATAAATGTAAAACCGGTTTTGATCACAAGGCAAGGCGATATATTTAAATCGAGTCAGGCTGTAATATTTGTTTGAGTAATAGGTGGAAGCGGAATATAATACTTACTATATAACAGCTTGTATACAGGGTTTAATAAATCAGATGACCCTTTAGAATGGAGGAAAGGAGACCAGCCATGAAAAAACTTGTAGCCAAAGACATTATGAATACAAATGTCCTTTCGGTAGGCATGGATTGGTCTTTGGAACAGCTTGCCGACTTTCTTGTCGAAAATTCCATATCAGGTGTCCCCGTTACCTCCGATGAAGAAAAATTACTGGGCGTGGTCTCCATGACGGATATTGTTCGATACAGGAGCATGCCATTGACGGAAGACCAGCCTGACGATACCCATGAATACTATATCTACTCGCCTGAACGCCGGTACTCGCCCGAAGAGGTGGAAACCTCTCGTATCGAAGCGGAATCACTGGTTACGGTGCGCGATATAATGACATTCATTACCTTTAACGTGGATGAAGACACCACTATTCAACAAGTTGCGGATGCCATGCTAAGGGGCGGCATACACAGGGTCTTGGTAACCCGAGACGGTGTACTGGTAGGAATCATTACTACCATGGACATGCTGAGGGCCATAAAGGAACTTTAATCGGACACGGCAACACTGGAGCTCTCGAACGCTTGAATCCTAATACATCACCTCTCAAAAAGCACCATGACTTCTTAGTTAGCTTTTAGCTATCAGGCATTAGCTATTAGCCATTCCCTGTTTGAAAGTATAAGATAACCTTTCAAGTTTTGTCTCGCCTTAAGAATATCAATCACCGCAGGTCACGGCTGTTCTTTTCAAGACGACATCTCCAAAAAAATCCCACCCAAAGTCTGCAGTGTGCTTAGAATACTATAGATGTCGTCTTGAAAAGAACAGGTCTGACCAAAGGGCTGTCCCTTTTCTTCGTTCCCGATCTCCCGGGCTGGTCATTTCAAGGAGTTACGGCCGTGGGATGCCTACCCCCTCCGCTGTTCTCCCGGGCCTGCGGCACGGGAGCCAGGGGGTCCCCCACCCGTAACTCCCTGAAATAACAGCGCCCTCCCGATAGTCACTACAAAAAGGAACACCCCTTCGCCTTGCTCTATACTTTTTCCTATCTCCTCTTTGCTCTTATCTCCGCGCTATGTGCGGTGAACTATGAACTGATTTGGAAGTTATTCAATTATCTAAGTTGTCCCCTTTCACTTGTTATTATCCTTTTCTGAATCTAATATCTATGTTATTAATCTTGGCCAGGCGGATTTTATATATGCTTCTTCTTGAAAACAACGCCGTGGAATGAGTATAATTGATTAGAATTGTCTACCAAGGAGGGAAACATGAGATATATACCCATATTTTTCTGCGTTATGCTGCTGGCGGGGATTTTGGCAGGCGATGTATCCGGTGGAGAGATGAGAAGGATCACACTGGATGACGGAAGTGTGATTACCGGTGAAATCATTTCATTAAACAACGGCCTGCTCACCATTAAATCGGTGAGCCTCGGAACCTTACAAATTGATGAATCCAAGGTCCGTTCCATAAATCCTGTCACAAACATAAAAGAAGAAATTCAACTGTTAGAGCAAGAGATTCTGAATAACGAAGAACTCCTCGAAATCATACTTCCTTTGCAGGAAGATCCTGATTTTCAAAGGGCGCTGGAAGATCCTTCCATTATGGAAGCTGTGGAATCAGGAAATATGGATGCCCTCCTCTCCAATCCGAATTTTCTCAGACTTTTGAATAACCCCGGGATTCTAGAGGTCAAGGAGAAGATGGCAAAATAATTCGTCATTTTTTAAACAGGGCCTCAAGGGCCGCTCTTGCATCTTTGGTTCTCTGATAACCGCTGTTGCCTGTTTTTGAAGAACCCCTCGGGACAAAGAAGTCGCAAAAATTGGCCCTGTCCTTATCGACTATGCGTTCGGCCGCTACTTCTCTGCATTCATTATAGGCATCCTGGTCGTAAAAATTGCATTGCTTGCAGCAGCGCAGATCATGCTCGCAATGCGGGCATGTGTCATTCCTGCCTATCTTCCCCTTGATCTCTATGTCTTTGTTACAAAAGGCGCATTTCATCACACATCATCCTCCTGGACTATCGTCAGCACGAGCAGGCTCTCAAGAACCTTCCTTTGACAATCAAAACACATAAAAGTAAAATTAGTTCAAATATATAGTCGTAAGAATAACCCCAAAGTGACCAACTTCATGAGCAAAACGAGACCTGATTACATACTGCTTGACCATACGGCCGATCTCGGCGTCAGGATAAGAGGGACCAGCCCGGCTGATCTATTTGAGAATGCCTGCAAGACCCTTGATTATATTATTTTCGGGAGCGTCCCTCCCGCCGAAAAGCCTTGTTCTAGGAAAATATCCTTATCAGGTAATGACCTCGCCGATCTGATGGTTCGATGGCTCAGCGAGATCCTGTATCTATTTGACGGTGAACATCTTGTTGTGGCTAATGCGGATATTCATACTTTATCAACAACGGAACTCAAGGCGACATTGACCACTACCCCTTTCGAGCCTGATTACCATGAGGCCCTCAGGGAGATAAAGGCTGTTACCTATCACGGGATCAAGGTCACCCGTGAAAAGGGGATATGGACCGCCGAGGTAATATTCGACCTTTAGAGGTTAACACATGGAAATAAGACTTAAAAAAATCGACAATAACCGCTGGATGATTCCCAAAACGGGTAATATGCGCGTGCCCGGCCTTGTCTTTTCAAGCCCTCAACTGATAGAGGCTGTCCAACAGGACCAAAGCCTGATCCAGGTGGCCAACGTCGCGACATTGCCCGGAATCGTTAAACAATCCCTCGCCATGCCGGACATACACCGGGGTTACGGATTCCCCATCGGGGGTGTGGCCGCCTTCCGGATGGAAGACGGGATCATCTCACCGGGCGGTGTGGGTTACGACATAAACTGCGGCTGCCGTCTTATGACAACCTCCCTGAAGGCCCACGACATAAAACCATATATCAAGGAGCTGATATCGGCCCTCTTTAAAAATATCCCCGTGGGAGTAGGGTCAAAAGGCACCCTACATCTCACCCCGCGGGATGAGGCACAGGTTGCCCTGGAAGGGGCTTCCTGGGTCATTAACAAGGGTTTTGGTCAATCCGAAGACCTGGAACGGACGGAAGACCACGGCGTCATTGAAGGGGCCGACCCCTCGGTCCTAAGTGAAAGAGCCGTAAAAAGAGGCCTTGACCAGCTCGGCACCCTGGGATCAGGGAATCATTTCCTTGAAGTCCAGGTGGTTGATCATGTCTACGACAGCGCTATAGCCGATAAATTCAATCTCTTTGAAGGTCAGGTCACCATTTTTCTCCACACCGGCTCTCGCGGTTTTGGTCACCAGATATGTGATGACTTCCTGAAACAGATGACCGGAGCGGACTTTTTGAAAGGGCTCCAATTACCCGACAGGCAGCTTGCCTGTGCCCCGCTTAAATCCGACGTTGGCAGAAGATACCTTTCCGCCATGGCCTGTGCCGCAAATTACGCATGGGCAAATCGTCAGATATTGATGCATCTCACAAGGGAGACCTTTATCAGGTCCTTATCCGTCAGCCCTAATGAACTCGACATGACTCTTCTCTATGATGTCTGCCATAATATCGCCAAAGAAGAAGTCCATAGGGTAGAGGGAGAGGATATCCTTCTCTGTGTTCACCGGAAGGGGGCAACCCGGTCTTTACCTCCCAAACATCCCCTTCTGCCCAGCATATATTACCACACAGGTCAACCGGTGCTTATACCCGGTGATATGGGCACCTATTCCTATGTCCTTGCAGGCACCCAAGGCGCAATGGAACAAAGCTTTGGCTCCAGCTGTCACGGGGCCGGTCGCACTCTAAGCCGAAGCAAAGCCATAAAAATGGCAAAAGGGAGATCCATACATCGCGAACTGGAAGACAAAGGTATCTTCGTACAATCCAAAGGTAAACAAACGCTCAGAGAAGAGATACCCGAAGCCTACAAGGACGTATCCCAGGTTGTCGAAGTAGTTCATAAAACAGGTTTGGCAAAGAAGGTCGCACGCCTGAGGCCACTGGGTGTCATAAAGGGGTGATAACCCCTTCCCTGAAGTAAGTATCTCTACTCTATAATATTTCTATGGAAAAAACCGATGAGATGATTTATTTACATCTTTATCAACTTGAATATCCGGAGTCAACAAAAAAAGGTAAGCCATTTTCCGGACCCCCTTTTTCCTCATACTCTCTTATCTTTTCGAGTATCTCGTCAATTATGGCCCCGGGATCGATTTGCCGGCGGCTTTCCAGAAGAAAACCTTTATCTGTGAAATATATATATGTCTGACCTACCTTTTCATTAAGTATGCTTTCCACCGCCCATTTATAACAGGCAAGCTGGAGGTGATAATCATTCTCCTCTGCCACGTCCTCTGGATCCTTTCCCTCCAGGTCATTGCTCTTCCAGTCGATGATGGTCCAATGCCCCTTTTCCTCCTCTTTTAAAAGCCTGTCTATAACGCCCCTGAATTCGATTCCCGGCCTTGCGCTGAAAAGGAAAGGAACCTCGGCGTGGGATTCATTACCGCCCAGGAGCCTGATAAGACGTTCATCGCCTGTTGTGCGACTTAATTGCCTGAAGGCCTTTTCCTTGATCCTGAGCAAGGTATCTTTCTCCAAATCCTTTCCTTCTCTGCCGGAATGCGTAGCCCTCTCCCATACGTCCTCCAGACGGTCCTCCCTCAAAGGATCCCCGAAACGATGTTTCTCAAGGTATGAGTGGATAACGTGGCCCAAAAACAGGGCGGCCTCAGACCCGTATTCTTCTTCATCGCCCTCCCTTTGACCACCACCCTCCTGGAGCCATTCATCACCTTCCAACCCACTTCTATCAAGATCTTCAGCCTTAACACCAAGTACAAAATTGAAATAAAACCTCACGGGACTTTGTCTGAACATATGGAAGGCCTTGAAACTCAGCTGGAGGTAGGGAGGGGGCTGGATAGGCCCTGTAAGATCGAGTTCCCCTATGCATTGGTCATACACCCCGAAGTCCTCTTTGCTGAAATCCTTTTCCCCGTAACGAATCCCCCTGTAAACCCTTGACCTCGGTCCAGTCCATACCACGCAGGGACGCCCTACTTCATCTTCATGGATCCGCGATTGTTCAGTAGGAGAATCTTTGCTAAACCCGTAGATATCGTCCAGTATATCCAGTATTGTGGCCCTTTCCCTATAATCATCGGATGTCAGGGAAGCCCTAACCCCTTCCATCATTCCTTTTCTTACGCTGCTTACCAGAAGGAGGTGGTTCTTCGCCCTAGTACATGCCACGTAAAAGACTCGCTTGTTCTCCGCCATATCCTCAAGCCTGTTCCTTGTCCTGAGGAGGTGCCCCAATGGGCCGTAGGTTTTGTCATAGTCGAGTTGAGGTACCTCTACCTGCCAAACAGGCATCTCTCCTTCCCTGTAATTCCACTCTTCGGGATCACAATCCTCGCAGGAGTAAAGCCTGACCGGTCTGCCTATCGTCGTCCTCGCCGGAACCCGCCAGTCCAGATCAGGGATAATAACCATGGGAAATTCGAGCCCCTTTGCCGCATGAATGGTCATGAGTGATATGGGGCTTTTCTCACCGGAGATTACCAGGGCCTCGCCCTCTTCTTCTTCCTCATCCGCCATGCGGAGACAATGCCTGACGAATTCCGGTAGTGATCCGTTGCCCTCCACCTGGAAACGCCTGGCCGCCTCCATAAGCTTCTCCATATTTGCCACCCTCTGCAGCCCGTTAGGATGAGCTGTGTATACCGCGGTGAGGGATCGATCCGCGATTATTGTCCGTATAAGCTCGGCTGCGGACAACCGGCCTGAAAGGAAACGCCACCTCCTCATATTTGCCCCTGCTTCACGGACATAAGGGGTCTCAGAGGCCTGAAACTGCTCCAGGGTGGTTGTCCTACCATAAAAAAGATCAAAGATCTCAGGATCGGTCAAACCGAATATAGGGCTCCTTAATGCTGCCAGAAGGGAGATTTTTTGCCTTTTATCAACGAGATAGTTAAGGAGCTGCATCATCTCCATCACTTCCTGACAGCGGAAAAAGCCCTTCCCCCTGTGAACCGTGAAGGGAAGATCGGCCTCCCTTAATACACTCTCAAATGTCTTGAGATGACGGAAGGTAAAGAAGAGTATCCCCACGGCAGGAAGGTCTTTCTCAATCCTTTTCCTTATATCCGGGTAGGCATTGTATTCATGGTTCTCTTTACCGTTTCTGCCCAGGATATTCTCGATAATATCCGTTATCAGCATCGCCTCCCCTTCTACCAGGCCTCTTCTTTCGGAGGAATTCCGGGTAAGATATACTGTTACGGAGCCTTTATTTTTTCGTTCCTCCCTCCTTTCCTCCGGCATGCTGATCATTTTGGGCGCTGTTTCGTACCTTTTCAACCTTTCTGCACCCTTATTGCCGAATATCTCCCTGAACGCCCTGTTGAAAAACTCTATGGGCCGTCCGTCACTCCTGTAATTATGGGGGAGATAGACTGAGCCCCTGAGGATATCATCCTTTTCCTGGCGGGGAAGCGATTCGAAATGCCCGGCGTGTCTTTTCATGGTTTCAGGATAAGCCCTGTACATCCTCTTGATACGGTCGTTCAAATCCGGCTCCTCCCAGAACATAGGGACAGGCCTTTCCGGGTTTGATTCCCTTATCCGTTCGGTCACCGATTCAAAGACTGTTACATCTCCCCCGCGAAATCCGTAAATAGCCTGTCTCTTATCACCTACAACGAATAGTTTTCCTTGCTCAATAAGGTCCTCTCTTCCCTCCCCTTTGCGTGAGCACAGCAGTCTTATGATGTCCCACTGGACCCTATTGGTATCCTGAAATTCATCCACCATGATATATCTATATCTCCGCCGTATCCTCTCTAGTCGACCCTGGCCCCCCTTTTCATGAAGAACAGATAGGAGGTGATAGGTACGGGCCTCAAGATCGGCAAAGTCCAATGCGTTGATCTTCTCCTTCTCCTCCCGGTATCTGTCCAGGCAGGTCTTTGCGACCTCCATGAAAAGTCTGATCTCCTTTTCAAACATAAGGTCCGGAGATGCGTTTATGAAGATATCAGGGTAATACCTCGCAACCATATCCACATAATCTATCTTTCTTATCCCCTCCTTTACAGCCGGAATGCTGCTCCCAGGCCTTCTCTTATCAGACAGGTTCCTCAAATAGCCAAACAGGGCCGGTATGCCGAACATCTCCTGATCGTTTTGGCGTGCATCTTGCCAGCCCTCCAGGATCTCCAGCAACACCTTTTGATCCCCTTTCCCGTCATCCTGCGCCCTCAATCCTTCCAGATAGGGCATAATCTCCTTATCCTTGATCAGCCGGCAATAATCCCTTAAGACCTTGTCCGCCCACCTCTTCTTGCCGAAAAGCTCTTCCGTGGTGGCAGCGACCCTCTCAAAGGTAAGGGGATGGTCTATCACATTGCAAACCGCCCTTATAATATTATTAAGGCCCCCGAAGGATTGAAAAAGTGGCATCAAGATTTCCTTATTACTCTTCCGGATGGAGGACAGGGCGGATTCCACGGCCTCTTCCATCGTGTTTCTGCGCCTTCCGCCCTGTAATATGGTGTACCCCGGGTCAATGGCCGATTCAACGGGATGTTCCCGCAGCATATCCGCGCAAAAGGAATGTATGGTGGATATCCTGTTCTTATTAAACCTCTCCCTGGCTTCCCTTATCCTCTTCATTATCAGATCATCCCCGGTTCTTCCTATGTCCCTTTCCAGCCGGACAAGCATCCCGTAGATACGGCTTTTCATCTCTTCGGCTGCCTTTTCCGTAAAGGTAAGGGTCAGGATCTGGGGAATGGTCACCGTGTGGTCGGTCAGAAGGATAAAGCAGAACCTGTGGCTTAGTATCCGTGTCTTTCCAGCGCCCGGTCCGGAGGTCACCACCATGTTCCTGTTATAATCCAGGGCGCAGAATTGCTGAAGTGTGAGATCTTCGAACATTTTTTCATTATCTCATAAATCAATGCTACTTAAAAGTCTATTCACAGGACAGTAGTGTCGGTTGTTCGTTGTCGGTAGTCGGTTGTATCTATATTCTTAAATAGCTAGGGCAAATCATATGATCTTATTTTTTCTCCTATGTTCCTGAATAATTATAAGGTTCATCCGGTTAATGAGTACGGAAAGGCCTTCATATAAATACGTGGTTTGGCCCATGGGGTTCTCTTTGCGACAGGCGAACTTGTTTATGTGCAAGGCCCGGGCAATAAGCCGGACGAGGCGGGCGGCGGGCTATGGGAATAATATACCAGGACCGGAAGTCCGGCTATTATCTCAGAAGTTACCCGCCCGCCTGGCAGGCACCTTATGCTATTATCTTGCCTGTAATTTTTTCGCCGCTGCAAAGAGAGCCCCATGGGCCGAATATCACCAATCTTGCTATAGTTTTATCATTAAGCGTACTTATTTGCCGGATGAACCAATTATATTCTGGATTTTTAGAACGCAGATCTGACAAATGACAACGGACATTACAAAATTTGCTTATTGCCCTGATCTGCCTGTGATGGTAAAGGGATGTATATAAATTTGTTTGAAGCACCAAAACATAATTTCGTGACTCGGAGGGGATAAAGGGGGATCATTTGCGAAAAGCACAAAAAACAGCATCCATAATCTTCGCGGCAGGCAAGGGCAGCCGCATGAAGGGCTTCAAGGGAAATAAGACCCTGCTTCCTTTAATACCCGGCCCTTCGCCCTTTGAGGGCAAATATCCCATCCTCTTACACATCATCAACAGCCTGCCTCCGGGGCCAAAGGCCGTGGTTGTCAATCACATGAAAGAAGAGGTAATGGAATTAACCTCTTCGTTAGACCTCACCTACTGCGAACAGCCTGTCCTGAACGGGACCGGCGGCGCCTTGCTGGTCGCAAGGGAATTCATGGAAAAAAAAGATTGCGATCATCTGCTGATAACCATGGGTGACGTCCCCTTGGTCAAGCCTTCTACCTTTCAAGCCCTCCTGGGTGTGTTAAAGGACTGTCACATGGCGGTCCTCGGTTTCCGGCCCAGAGACAAAAAGGAATACGGGATCCTCGAAATCCGTGATACTGAAGTCAAAAGGATTATTGAGTGGAAATACTGGAGCCAGTACTCCGAAGATGTACAAGAGAGGCTCGAGGTATGTAACTCGGGCATCTATGCCGCCAGGACCCCTGCCCTTATCCGGTTTATGGACATGCTCCAAAAGAGCCCCCACAAGGTGATCAAAGAGAGGGACCAAGGTATAATGGAGGTGGAGGAGTTTTTTATCACCGACCTGGTGGAATTGATGAATATGAAAGGACTTAGAATAGGTTATGTCGTAGCCGGGGATGAAGATGAATTAACAGGCGTGGATGACCTGGAATCCCTTATAAAAGTCCAGGAAGAATTCAGACAAATTCCGTAGGGCGAAGGGCAAATTAGCTCATAGCTGATAGCTCATAGGCAATAGAGGGATTAAGGATTTAGGATTATGTGGTAGCGGAGTATCTTTCTTAATCCCTTAATCCTTACCCCTTTTCTCATTGCTCATAGCTGATAGCTAACAGCTAAAAGCTAATAGCTAAAACCTAACACTAACCGCCAACCGCATCATTCCGGGCCCGCGCCGATTCCCCGCCTAAGCCCCATTCTATTCCGCATTATCCCCTGTCCGTATCTCGCGTCAGGATTTATCTTGAGTATCTCCAGCATTAATTCAAGTCGCTTTTGATCAAGCTTCCCCTGGATATTGCTTATCTCTTTTTGAACCTTCTTTGCCTTTTCCTCGTCCGGTTCGGCCGTGCTGAGAATATTTATCAATTCCGTGCGCCTGGTCCTGAGATTATTCCTCAGGTCAATGGTCTGGTCAATAAATCTCTTACGGGCCCCCGCTATCTTCTCCCTATGTTCGTCGGTAAGGTTGCCAAGCATCCTCCTGTCTATCCGGGTTTCTTCTCGGTCTCCGGTAATTCGCCTTTCACTTCCCCTCCAAAACCTCTGGGCGCTAACCGGGACAGCAATGGCGACTGCCAGCAACATGGCCGTTACAATAATCAATGATCTTTTCATTTTCTCACCTCCTGGTTGAAAAAATACTCTTTTCTGTCTGTTGTCATAATCTACATGTCGTATGATCGAATAAAAAAGTTACATATCTGTTTTCATGCCCTCCCGGCCATCCTGAAAAAGGGATTGGTAGTCCTCTCCCTGCCGATGGTGGTAACAGGACCGTGCCCCGGATACACCCTCAAATCATCGCCAAGTGGAAATATCTTTTCAAGCACGCTCCTGATAAGCTTGTTATGGTCGCCTGCCGGGTGATCAGTGCGGCCCACGGAACCCGCAAAAAGCGTATCCCCGGTGAAAACCGCGCCCGGTGCGTGCAGGCATACCCCTCCCGGCGAATGCCCCGGTGTGTGAATCACTGAGATCCTGTAGGATCCCGCCTGCAGCTCCTGTCCATCAAACAGGTTCCCATCCGGTGTAAAATCGAGCTCGTCCGCGTCCAGCCTATGTATCAGGACCGGCGCCTTGGTTATCTCCTTTAACTCACTCGCTCCCGAGGTATGGTCGAAGTGGCCGTGGGTTAGGAGTATGTGGCCTATCCTGATACCCATCCGGGATATCTCTTTTACTATCTGGAAAACCTCGCCTCCCGGGTCTATCACCACACCTTCCATTGTCTTTTTGCATCCCAGTATATAACAATTTGCCTGAAGAGGGCCAACTGCCATCTTTCTAAGCATCCCTCAATCCTCCCTATCTCCTTCGGTTATCAGGTGTCAGCTATTCGCTGTCCGATATTCTTGCATACGCATTACATCTCTCTATCATCCTTCCAAGAACAGCCGTCACTGAAGGTCTGTAATCCCGCTTTTCGGTCATGATCTTTTCTTCAAGGCAATATCCTAAGCGTCCGAGGGTAATTATTTAGTTGTTAGCTGTTAGCTATTAGCTGTTAGGTATAAGAAGTCAGGATACCGGTTCCTCCTTCTCATCTTCTCATCTTCTTCTCTTCTTATCCTCTTTTCTCTTTACTATTTACTCTTTAATGTTTTGCGCTATGCGCCATGCGCTATGCACCTTGCTCTAAGCACTCGAACCCTCGAATCCTTGAATCCTAATACATGGCGTCTTGAAAAGAATGGCCGTGACTGAAGGCTGCTCATGATACTTTTTTCAGGACTACTTTATTAAAATTTAAGGTTTCACCACGGTGAAGTCAAGCAGCCCCTTTTGAGGGGTATGCCTCAAAAAAGGCTTTTTTTTACCCACTTATTATCGCATAATGTTAATCACATGACTATTATTGTCCCCTCCTTCGGCAAACCATGGATGGAGCCCCACGGGTAAACCCGTGGTCCCATTAAAATACCTGTCTTTCCATCCTCCGTAGCCCGTCCTCCGCAGTGGCCTGCTACGGAGGATGGACAGGCTACTGCGGAGGACAGGCGCCTCCGGCTACGACGCGGTTATCCGTGTAAACTTGGGGCGACATCGCGCCGTAGCGAGCGATCATTTGGGCATTCAACCACGCGCAAGCACGCGGTCTTCTACGAAGGCGGATAAAGGGGCTAAATATATGACCAAAAAGAAGCGGGTAATAAAAGAGTTAGTTTGGTTTTTCTGCTTTGTTGCGGCAGGAATTCTCCTCAGCCTCGTCTTTTATGATGCCATAAACGTTGATATAGAACCCGGCGTTGTGACTGCCGGCGTTATCGTGGTATTACTGGCCATATACGTCCTCCGCGCAACATTATGGGTATTCAAGAAGAGCGTATAACTCCCCTCATTACCATGATGCATGTTTACTTCAATAATTCTGCTTAAGGAACTCCATGATTTGGTCCTCATCCATCTCTTCGATAGCTCTTTTCAGATCCGCTTCTCTCCCTGACAAGGCAGGTTTCCCTTTTCCTCTATCCCGTTTCCTGTTTCCTCTTAATGTGAACCGCCCTGTGCTAATACCTCCCCCTCTTAGGGGGAGGCCGGGAGGGGGTCTTCTACTATCTCCCGACGGGGCCTGCCAGGGAAAGTCCCTTATTTACAATGTGAGAATAGTATCCGGTTCAAAAAGTCAGAGCATATTTGCATATCGTGGCAAGTTGTTATAGAATCAATCTGATATTTTGCGTCCTGGATAACCTGCGGTTCAATCTTTAGAATATTAATCTTGATTAATCTCAATATTGATGATTATTACGCATTTTCTTATATATCTTTTTTTTTGTAAATTATCTTAAATCTTATATCGTTTACCTTGAAAAATTATGGTATAATTTTTAATTTAAACATTCCATTCTATAAGGTCTTATCATTTTAAGGGGTTATGGAGAGATTTTTTATGAGTAAAAGACCAAGCCACAAAGAATTGGAACAAAGTGTTAAGGATATGAAGCCAGGGGATCACCTGTGCTGTATATACGAAACCGAAAAAGAACACCGAGTCTTAGTCACAACCTTCATGCGGCAGGGATTGGAACGGGGTGAGAAAATATTCTACATCGTGGATGGTCACACCGGAGAGGAAATCCTAGATTATCTGCGTGATGATGGAATGGTGGTTGAACCTTACTTGGAAAAAGGACAACTCGTTACTCGTATTGTTAATGAAACATACATGCGGGGGGGAAGCTTTGATCCTGATGCCATGATTACCCTGCTACGGGATGAAACTGAACGTGCCCTGGAGGAAGGGTACTCAGCACTGAGAGTGACCGGAGAGACGACCTGGGCATTGAAGGGACTGCGCGGCTCAGAGCGGCTCATCGAGTACGAAGCGAAACTCAACGAATTCTTCCCCGTCAGCAGATGCCTTGGCTTGTGCCAGTACGATAAGCGGAGATTTAAGCCTGGGTTTATTTTAGATATCCTGGCCACACATCCTATTGCTGTTGTTGGAACGGAGATCTTTGATAACTTCTACTATATGCCTCCCAAGGATTTCCTGGGACCTGATCCCGAGGCGGCAAAGTTGGACAAACGACTGAATACCCTTCTGGAGATCAAACAAACTGAAGCGGCAATGTATGAGAGCGAAGAAAAGTACAGGAAACTGTTTGAAGAGGCCCGAGATAGTATAATCCTCGCTGACCCTGAAACCGGCATAATCATCGACTGCAACTATGAGGCTACAAGACTGATCGGGAGGGACAAATCTGAATTGATAGGGCAGCGTCAGAGTCTTCTTCATCCTTCCAGCCAAGGTAATGGAAAGTTTTCCGAGACCTTTCAAAAGCACCTCAAAAAGAGCGAGGGGCAGGTTTTGGAAACACAAATCATCACAAGCACCGGAGAAATCAAGGACGTCGAGATTAAGGCAAACCTTCTTCATATAAATAACAAAAAACTTTTACAGGGAATATTTCAAGACATCACCGAGCGCAAGCGGGCGGAGGAATCGCTCAAGCTGTTTCGGGCGTTGATTGAGCGGTCCAATGACGCGATTGAGGTGATTGACCCGGAAACAGGGCGTTTACTTGACGTAAATGACAAGGCCTGCGCGGATCTTGGCTATAGTCGCGAGGAGCTTCTGTCGCTCAATGTCTTCGATATCGATCCCAGCATAGACCCCTCCTTATACACGAAGGCTCTCATGAGGGATCTGCGCAAAACAGGCTCTTCGACCGAGGAAAGATTCCATCTACGGAAGGACGGGACGACATTCCCTGTAGAAATCAATCTGACTTTCGTCCAGCTTGATCGGGGCTATATAGTCACCGTGTCACGCGACATCACCGAGCGCAAGCGGTCAGAGGAGGCATTGCAAGAGAATGAAAAGAGATATAGGGGGCTTTTCGAAAACTCTACCGATTTCGTTTACACCCTTGACCTGCAAGGCCATTTTACGAATGTAAATAAAGCAGCCGAAGATCTCACAGGCTATACGAAGAATGAACTCATCGGTATGGGTTATAAGGAATATGCTCCAGAGGATACTTACGAAAGAACCTCTAAGGCTTTTAATAGGGTTTTTAATGAAGGGGAACCATTAAAGGATTTTCCCCTTGAAGTAATCATCAAGGATGGGACCAAAAGATATTTTGAGACCTGCGTCAGTCCTTTGAGGAAAGGAGGGGAGATCATCGGTTTTCAGGGGAGTTCAAGAGACGTCACCGAGCGCAAGCAGGCAGAGCAGGCATTGCGGGAGAGTGAAGAAAAATACCGGACAATTCTTGAAAGCATTGAAGAGGGCTACTATGAAACTGACATTAAGGGGAACCTTACCTTCTTCAACGATTCCATGTGTAGAATATCAGGATATACCAGAGATGAATTGATGGGCATGAACAACCGAGATTTTCTAACTCCTGAAACCGCCAAGAACATATATGAAATCTTTAACAAGGTCTATCAAACCGGAAAACCTGCAACAATAGTGGGCCATGAACTTATCAGGAAAGACGGCAGCAAGATAAGCATTGCGGCCTCTGCATCTCTAATAAGGGATTCAAAAGAGAAACCAGTTGGGTTCCGTGGTATTATAACGGATGTCACAGAAGAAAAGAAAATCCAAGCAGAATTGATCCAGACAAAGAGTTTTTTACAGAACATATTTGACAGCTCCGCAGATGGTATAGCAACTACTGATCTTCATGGAACTATATTATATGTGTCTCCAAGGGTAAAAGATATTTTGGGGTATGACCAAGAAGAACTCATTGGTAAAAAAATATATTCCCTTTATAGTAATGGAAAAGAAGATGCAAAAACAATTATGAAGGCACTGACTGAAGAAGCTGAACTAAGAAGCCATGAAATAATACTTTTGAGAAAGGATGGCAGTTTGGCAGATACTAGTGTATCGGCCTCACTTCTAAAGAATGAGAAAGGAGAGACTATTGGAACACTCGGGATCTTCAGTGATATTACTGAGGAAAAGAAACTTGAGGCCCAACTGCAACAGGCCCAGAAGATGGAAGCTATCGGCACCCTGGCAGGCGGTGTTGCCCATGATTTCAACAATATACTGACTACCATTATCGGTAATGCTCAGCTTATGTTAATTACTGTCGACGAGAATGAATCTATACGCACGGAAATAGAAGAAATTAAGACGGCAGGGGAAAGGGCAGCCGCTTTGACCAGCCAGCTTCTGGCCTTCAGCCGCAAGCAGATAGTCCAGCCTAAGATTCTGGACCTGAACAGATTATTGGCGGGCATAAACAAGATGCTTGCCCGCCTGATTGGAGAGAATATTGAGATTCTGATGATCACAGAGCCTGCCTTATGGCAGGTAGAGATAGACCCCAACCAGATGGAGCAGGCGATCATAAACCTAGCCGTTAACGCCAAGGATGCAATGCCAAATGGAGGTAAACTTACTATTGAGACGGCTAATGTGCGTCTGGCCAAGGAGTATTTTGCCGCGTGTGGTATTATTGAGGCGCAGCCAGGCGCTTATGTAATGGTGGCGGTAAGTGATACCGGTATCGGGATGGACGAAGAAATCCGGAAACATATCTTTGAGCCTTTCTATTCCACCAAGGAAAAGGGCAAGGGCACGGGGTTGGGCCTGTCAACGGTCTACGGCATTGTAAAACAAAACAGGGGTTTTGTATGGGTCTACAGTGAGCCTGGACACGGTTCCACCTTCAAAATCTACCTGCCCAGAGTGAATGAAGACATTGAAACTGAAAAAGAGGAACAGACTCCTATGGATAATCTGGTTGGTACTGAGACCGTTTTGATTGTAGAAGATGATGCTCCACTCCGAGATTTTGCAAAAAAGGCCCTCCAGCAGTATGGGTACAGGGTGTTGGCGGCTAAAAGTGGCGAAGCTGCCTTGAGAATGAGCAAAGAATACGAGGGGCCGATTGACTTGGTGGTCACTGATGTAGTAATGCCGACAATGAACGGTAAGGAAACAATAGAACGGCTGCAACCACACCGCCCACAGATGAAGGTAATTTACATGTCTGGATACACGGACAACGCCATTGTTCATTTTGGTGTTTTGGCACCGGGACTCAATTTTCTAGAAAAGCCGTTTTCACCGGAAGATCTGGCACGCAAGGTGAGAGAGGTGCTGGACAAATAAGACAAAGATTGCTGTTCAACATATTTTATTCCCAAAAAAGCGAGTTCTTATCAAAAAACCAGTACATACAAAATCAAAACCACAAAAAAGGAGGATTAACATGAAAATCTGTGTTTCGTAGCAGGTCTTTTGCTTATTGCCGGTTGTGCCCTTGATACGGGCGTATCCACAACCTCCCCAGCCGCTGATATTGATGGCACGTGGACTGGAGAATTTGCTGGAGGAATGGGCGGCGAACCCATGACACTTACCTACAATTTCAAAGGGGATGGAGAAACCCTGACAGGGACTGCCAGCGGGGGGCCCGGTCAGTGGATCCCCATAAGGGACGGCAAAATCAACGGCAACAATATTTCTTTTATAGTTGATGTTGATTTCCAAGGAATGAAAATGACGTTTAATTACAAAGGAGTTTTGAAAGGCGATGAAATCGATTTGACTTTTACGACCGAGACGGAGGGCGGTCCCGGCATGGGCGGCGCTCCTCCCCAAAGTTTCACTGTTAAACGCGCAGAATAATCGCTGATTCTATTTGTGCGGACCTGAAACTCATTTGCCGGACGGAAGACTTTTCTTTTCATTGCATGATATATCAAATATAATTTAAGGCAGGGTCAATAACCCTGCCTTTTTTGTTTCAGAAATGACATTATGTTAACCTAATGGATGACTTCTGATATTAATAAAATTCTTATGAACATCATCCGGAGCTTTTGATTAGATCCTTTAGTCGTAATAAAAACAGATGTGCTCAAAGTGAGGATTGGTCATGGATATGAAACTACAGGAACAATTTAGGGTAAAGTGGGAAAAGTACTTCAATGGTGCTGAGTTACCCATCGTTTTTTATTATACCGACGAGAAAAACCGGGGAGAGATGGTTCCTGAACCCTCCGGCCATCAATGCCTCATCGGCGTGTTAGGTAAAGTCAGAAATGGTCAATCCCTCTGTTTTGGCGCCAGTTCCATTGGATGCCCCGGCGCGAAAAGGTATCTGGGTTATGCGACGGAAATCATGCCGGGATTTGAGTATTTTCTCTCTTGCGGCATCGAAGGACGGATTGAAGGGGAGCGCTATAAAAAATCACCGGAGATTGTAAAAGAAACCATGAAAAAGGCCCCATTCTTCGAAGCGCCCGCAAAGTACATCGTTTTCAAGAGATGGGATCGGCTTTCGGAAGAAGATGATCCCGATGTTGTTGTCTTTTTCGCGCAACCTGACGTGCTTTCCGGTCTCTTCACCCTTGCGGGTTTTGAGGAGATTGAATCGGACGGGGTGATTACTCCTTTTGCCGCCGGGTGCGGGTCCATAGTCATGTATCCCTACCAGGAAATGCAGAGGGAGCGACAACGGGGTATGATCGGCATGTTTGACGTCTCAGCGCGTCCCTATGTCGGTCAGAATGAATTGACTTTCGCGGTCCCCATGGAGAAATTCGCCCGTATGGTCCATGACATGGAAGAAAGTTTCCTCATCACCCCATCTTGGGATAAAGTGAGAGGTAGATTGAGTTCCAAAAAATGATTTATGTGGAGAGGGGCCGCTCTTTTAAAATTCAAAAACTCGTTTGTCAATTATATTATTTAAAAGCGTCCCGCTTCACTAAATAGCCAAAGACAAAGAAGTGAACAGACTGGTGGAGCAGTTAAAGGATGATATAAACATGAGTCAACTAAAAACTTGACCCCTTTCTTTTATGAATTGTCAAGGTTAAAGATTTGACCCTCATTCACAAAAGTAGGCAGTTTATTTGCTACCTTTGGCCAATGAATGGCGACTTGGACATTCTCACATCTTCCGGATGCCGAATCTGTTCATCCGGCAGAAAAGGTATGCTCTCCTCCCATTTATCACCAAATATATCAGGGCGTCCTTCGGGAAACATTCTTGGATATGGGACAACCAGCTTAAAAAGTTTTGCAGCAGTTCCGCCCATTATCATATTGATCTCATCCTGTGTCAGCCAGTCCCCAATCCTGCAATCCCGAATTTTATGCCTATCAACTGATGTTACTCCGGAGTTTCCGGAAATCTGGGCAGTTGCCGTATAACCTCTTCTTCAGAAAGGATCTCTTCAATCTCTTCCCGTTCCCGCTGAACATCCTCCAATTCGGTAGTTCGCTCTATCTCATCTATGATAACCGGCTCAATAAATTCTTCCGACTCTTCAGGCCTGATTATCGCTCTAGGATCAACCAGTTCATCTTCGGATATCAGAACACCTTCTTCCGGTACTAATTCCTCCTGCCCGGCTATTATTTCAGGAGGTTCCAATATCCTTGTTTCTCCTCTTACTTCTGCTTCAGGAACTGCTTCATCTCTTGGAATGGGAGTCTCCTTCTTAGGTCTCACTGCACTTGGTTCGGTCACTGTCTCTTCCCCCTCCACTGGTTCAAAAAGAACTATAAATTCCTGTTTTATCACTTCCACTTGATCCGGGGTTACCTCTTCAGGTTCTGTCGCCATTCTCCCCTCCTCGATAATGGTATTCTCAAAGGCCTCAAGGATAGTAGGGGGAGCAGAGGGATCAGCCAGGCTTATTACATCGAGTATGGTTTCATCAAGGGCGGTTATTTCGGAACGATCCGGTTCCACTATAATTATAAAATCAGATCCCCTCACACCGATTATTGCCGTGGACGTCTTTACCTTGAATTCCGAACGCCTGAACTGATACACATTTGAAACTATAAAACGCGCCTTCCCCAATGCCATCTTTAAAAACGAAAACCGGTCCTTCTTTTCTGGTTCATATACACTCTCATTCAGCTCCAGGCTGGTATTGGGAGTTAAAGAAATCATACTCTGATCCTTCAGGTCTAAACGGACATAACCATTATTTCTCGTTACAATCCTATCTCCCTTGTATAGAGGCAGGTTTTTCCCGGCCATATAACCCTTAATTTCCCCGGTATGGATTATCACCGCTTCTCCCCGGATTCGAACAACCTGACCTATCGGAATACCAAGTCCCGGCTTAAACTCCTTTTCCACGGTGAAATCCCCGGATAAGAGGACTTCACGAGATGGACCTTCAGCACCCATCAGGTTACCAGTCCATAAAAGTGCCATTATCATAAAGAATGAAAGAATCGATTTCCTCTTTATATATGTATTCATTCCCATTCTCCTGTTAGAATCTAGCTGTTAATGAAAGTGTGGCTGTTTTTCTCGTATAATCGTAACCACTGATATTTGAATCCCTTTTCGTGTAATCCAGTTCTCCGACCACGCTTAGCCATTCATAATAAAGTTTTCGGCTGACTGATATGGAACTGTTGTATTTGCCATCGTCGCGGGAAACCAGGTATCTTGAATCCGTATTATCATAGTCCCGGTCAGAATATTTTCCCGTCAACTTCAGGATCATTTCCCATGGAACCCTGATAGATATCCCCCCATTGACCTCCCATTCCCTGTATGAATGATCCGGATGAAACGTTGACCTGTCCTCAAAATCCATACCGCCAAACAGGTAACCCATTCTGTCTCCCAGTGTGTAATAAACCTTTATTGAGACATCATTGCTATGACCATCCCGGTTATTATCCTGGAGGTGATTATTGGAATAATAGCTGTAGGAAAATCGGGCCTGAATGTCCTCAGAAACATTATATATCATTTCAGTCTTAAACTGATGCCTTCGAATATACCGGTCTGAATCCAGCCAGTAAAAATGGGGAAGATAGCTCAAGATAATACCAAAGGGATCGTTGTCATATCTCCCGTGAATATTAAAAGTACTGGCCGTCAGGTCATATGTATTCAGATCCTTGTGGCGGGTTTGATAATGACGGTAACCCAGTCCCGCCACATAATTGTCTCTACGTAACAACCTATAATTACCTGAAAAATATCCAATAGTTTTAAAGTCATCCTCATCCGTGAATCGATCTTCATCATCCGGCTCCAGACGTACATTGCTGTCATACCGAATACCAACTTTCGCATACAGACTACAGGGCCTTAAGGCCTTCTTTTGTTTGTTAATGGCCTCAAGCCATTTTATGGAATTCTCTCTGAGAGATTCTGTACGCGCATGGTCTCTGACAAACTCCAGTTTTTCAATAGCCTCATTATAAAAACCCATCTTCAGGTAGCATATACCCGCGTAATAATAACCATTAGTCTTGATTGTGGGACTTTTATCAGAGGCAATGTTAAAATGATTCAGGGCACTGTTATATTGTTCTTCCTTATACAGGCTGATTCCGGCATAGTAGTGGGCTAGTACATTTTCAGGGTCCTCCTCAGCTATCTCCTGGAACAGATCACCGGATATTGAATAATTTTGAGTATGGTAGTTCGCTTGGGCCAGGTCATACTTGAGTCCCGAAATATCAGGATCCTTCTCCCATGCAAATGAAAGATGCGTCATCGCGTCACCGTATCTCTCCATTTTAAGATAGATTTTACCCATAAAGTGTCGATATAGGGCGTTATCACGATTTATCTCCAGAGCCATTTTCAGATTTTTCTCGGCGTCTGTATAATCTTTATCTTCATAGGCAAATACACCCAGGTCATAATATCCACGACCCTTCTCTTTTTCCTGGGCGAAGCATAAAGAACATGACAGAAAAATGATAGGAGATATAATCATTAGAGAGCACATCTTTTTTAACATAATGGTTCCCCAGTGGTAAAAGACCTATATTTAAACTTTTTAATTAAAAAACAATGGATTTAATTTGCACAAACCTTCTATGGAGACGTGGAGACGGGACGCTCTTTAAAAATTCAAAAACTCGTTTGTCAATTAAATTATTGAAGAGCATTCCGGTTATACTAAATAGCCAAAGACAAAGAAGTGAACAGACTGGTGGAGCAGTTGAAGAATGATCTAAACATGAGTCAACTAAAAACTTGACCCCTTTCTTGTAATTGCCCATTGACGACCTTTCACATATTTTATGTCATCTCTGGATATATTATATAACATCCGAAAATCTTGAGTTGATTCTTCATTTCGTTTATCACTCTCTTTACACATAGTTTAACCTCTATCTTCAAAAGGTTAACTTATATCTATATATTAGTGTCTTGGTTAAGAACAAAAAAACAAAACCTTACCTCTCTATTTGAGAAAATAGGGTCTTATTATTCAGTCTATAACAACCTCTGGTAAAGTTATTTTTTCTTTAACAAAACGACTTGGTCAATTTTATCGTTTTCATCATATCTGACTTCATATGCCATTTCAGTTCCATCAAAAGCACCTTCAGTTGGTGTCCCTACTGCTTCCCATAAACCTAAAGTTACAATATCCGCAGCACCATGGAAAACAGCCCTACCAGTTTTTGCACCACCACTATAACCCTGAGTAAATCTATAGATTTCGTATTTTTTCCCGTCTTCTCTCACTTCAGAAACGGCAGGAAGGCCAAATTCAGCCAACAGCATACTACGAGGGGTTCCAATTTTAAACAAGTCAATATCCTTCTTATCAGGTTGTTTGGCTGCCATATAAACGGAACATCCAATAGAACCTAATAAGAATAAAACACAAATTAAAATGATAGAATATTTTTTTAGAATTTTTTCCATTCTTAATTCCTCCTCTATGGGGTTGAACTTAAAAATATAAAACCCCACTTCTCTATTGGAAATGGGCTTTATATCAATCCATAAAAACCTCTTTTAAAGGTTATTCTTTCTTTTAAATTCTTGCTAAAGCTTTCATATGGATTTTAAATAAATATTATGACGATTGCAAACACTATACCGAAAAAGAATTGAGGTCAAACCTTGTATTGTGAATTTGGCAGTATCGTGAGTTGTAGTTACTTGCCAAAACTTAACATTCATTCTATTGAAATTTATATTAGATTACAAACTATAATCTAAACATTTTGTGGTGGGATCAGGAGTTTTGATTGACAGCAGAAGTCATGCGCTGGGATCATTTCAATCTGAAATAATTGGTGTAATTGGGGTCAAACCTTGAATTGTGAATTTGGCAGTATCGTGAGTTGCAGATACTTGCCAAAACTTAACATTCATTCTCTGGGATCATTTCAATCTGGAGGTTTGCCTTCAAATTCCTTTTTGTGCATGGCTTTGACCATGATTTAGATGGTGGAGATTTGATGTAAGTTGATAGTAAAAAAGGGTATTTTTAGTCGATTTCTCTAGAATTTGAAAAGCAACAACAAAGGGTTTACAAGTCACTGATAAAACTTGTAAACCCTTTGTTTTCAATGGAGGCGGCAACCGGATTCGAACCGGTGAATAACGGTTTTGCAGACCGCTGCCTTAGCCACTTGGCTATGCCGCCAAGGTTGATGGTGCATTATTCTGGAGCGGGAAACGGGACTCGAACCCGCGACAATCACGTTGGCAACGTGAGGCTCTACCAGCTGAGCTATTCCCGCGTTATTTTCTATTCTATGATTTAAACCCCTATTGTCAACATAAAATTAGGCCCTTCCGCTTTTTCAACAACTCTTGCCAAAAGGACACATGGGGTACCTGCACTCTTTACATATCGGACAAAATCCACCATGTCCCAATCGGATGATGTCCTCAGCAGTGACCTCTTCTCCGGCCGCGATCCTCGGGATAATAAGATCAAAGATAGTGGCGTGGTAGTACAAGACGCATCCCGGCAACCCCACCACAGGGATATCCCCTATACGGGCCAGCATGAACATGGCCCCGGGCAATACAGGCACACCGTAGATAACAACCTCGGCTCCAGCCGCTCTTATAGCGGCAGGGGTCTGATCATCAGGGTCCACGGACATGCCGCCCGTCAAGGCTATTAAGTCAATACCCTCCCCCACAAAATCATGTATGGCCTGCGCGGTCCCGTCGATCTCATCGGGTACAAACACCTGTTTAACAACCCGGCATCCCAATTCGGCGAATTTGGCCTTGATTACCGGGCCGAATTTATCAGAAATGCGGCCTGAATAGACCTCGTTTCCGGTGGTGATAAGACCCACATCCAGGGACCTGA